>OVEP010001386.1_pt1 | contig 10984 bp, 8 predicted proteins | sample 1779801 | NCBI WGS metagenome assembly OVEP01 (sample SAMEA3914791, study PRJEB12502) | metagenome | biome: forest; material: soil | place: Canada | collected 2011-07-03 | depth 0.1 m
TGCGATTCCCGACGACGGCATCCTCGTGAACGAACTGACGCAGGTCGGCTATTTCGCGCGGCTGATGTATCCGGTCTACCAACCGGGCACGTTCATCACGCCGGGCTATCAGGGCACGCTCGGCTACGGGTTCGCCACCGCGCTCGGCGCGGCTGTCGGCAACCCTGATCGTGCGGTGGTCAGCATCAACGGTGACGGCGGCTTCGGCTGGAACATGCAGGAGCTGGCGACAGCGCGCAAATATGGGGTGGGCCTCGTCACGGTCGTGTTCAACGACGGCCATTTCGGCAATGTGCGTACGATCCAGAAACAGACCTTCGGCGAGAATATCGCGGTCGAACTGTGTAACCCGCATTTCGATCGTCTTGCCTCTGCCTTCGATCTGGATTTCGAGCGCGTGACCAACCCACAGCAGCTTGAGGGGGCGGTACGCAACGCGATTGCCGCACGTGCGCCTGTGGTGATCGAAGCGCAGGTCGGCGAGATGCCGAGTCCCTGGCATCTGTTCCGCCTCAAGGCGCCCCTCAAGCTGGCTGGCCGTGAAGCGCCACCCAACCCGCTTGGCGAACCGGCCAAGGCGGCATAAGGGGAAGGGCGTGGAAAATTTCGATACTTTCTATTGTGACGGTGGCTGGGTTCCCGTTGCCGGGCGCGGCAGGCTCGCGGCCTTTGACCCGTGCACCGAGCGTCAATTTGCGTCGATTGCCGTGTGTGACGCGGACGATGTCGATGCAGCGGTTGCCGCGGCGCGGCGCGCGTTCGATGGCTGGTCAGCGACGCCGGTTGCACAGCGCTGCGCGGCATTGAATCGCGTGCGTGATGGCATTGCGCGGCAGCTCGATGGCTTCGCCGCCGATCTCGCCCAGGAGATCGGCGCGCCGCTATGGGTGTCGCGGCAGATGCAGGTGCCGATGCCCTTGCGTAATCTCGAACTGGCGATCGAGGCGATCGCTTCGATGACGCTTGAAACACGCGTTGCCCATTCGCTTGTCGTGCGTGAAGCCGTGGGCGTGGTTGCGGCCATCACACCATGGAATTTCCCGTTACATCAGATTGTCGCCAAGGTCGGCGCGGCGCTCGCAGCCGGTTGCACGGTTGTTCTCAAGCCGAGCGAGCTGGCGCCGCTTGCCGCTCGGCGTTTTGCCACGATCGTTCACGAAGCCGGCTTGCCGCCGGGCGTATTCAATCTCGTCTGGGGTGATGGGCAGGGAACGGGCGCCGCGTTGGCGGCCCATCCCGAGGTCGACATGGTGAGCTTCACGGGGTCGGTAGCGGGCGGGCGTGCGGTGGCGCGCGTTGCAGCCGACTCCGTGAAAAAAGTCGCACTTGAACTGGGTGGAAAATCGGCAACCATCCTGCTCGACGACGCACCGCTTTCTGACGCGGTGTCCGCCGTGCTGCGCCAATGCTTTACGAACAGTGGCCAGATTTGCGCAGCACAGACGCGGCTACTGGTACCCGATGTCCTGCTGAGTGAAGTCGAAGCCTTGTGCGCACACCACACCCGAGACTGGATCGTAGGCAATCCTGATAGTCAGAATACCCGGATCGGACCGGTCGCCAACCGTCGTCAGTTCGAGGCCGTGCAGCGCCATATCGACACCGCACTCGCACAAGGCGCGCAGCTCGTGGCCGGCGGTGCGGGCCGTCCCAATGGTTGCGAGCAGGGTTATTTCGTGCGGCCGACGGTGTTTTCCGCCGTGACGTCAGATATGGCGCTGGCGCGTGAGGAAGTCTTTGGTCCCGTGCTGGCGCTGATGACCTACACAGATGATGACGAGGCCGTGGCGATCGCCAACAGCACGCCCTATGGGCTGTCGGGCGGCGTGTGGAGTGCGGACGCGCAGCGAGCGCTCGGCATCGCCCGGCGCCTGCGCACCGGACAGGTCATCGTCAATGGCGCACCACAGAATCTCGCCGCGCCGTTCGGCGGCTATCGGCAGTCGGGCATAGGACGCGAAAACGGGCGTTACGGCGTCGAGGAATTTTTCGAATTGAAGGCCATTCAGGGAGGTTGTACCTATGCGTGATACCCGCGAAACAGCACTGCGACTGCCGGCGCACATCCGCGCGACGAAACCGTATCAGCCGGGTAAGCCGATCGAAGCGTTGGCGCGTGAAATAGGCGTTCAGCCCGACGCGATCGTCAAGCTGGCCTCAAACGAAAATCCGCTGGGCATGAGCGCCGCGGCCCGTGCTGTTCTGATGGATACCGGCGCCGAACTGGCCCGCTATCCCGACAACGATTGCCATGCGTTGCTCGATGCGTTGTCGCGCAGGTTCGACGTGCCTGCCGACTGCCTGGTGCCGGGCAACGGTTCGGAGTGCGTGCTTGGATTAGCTGCAACGGCTTTTCTTGAACCCGGCCGTCATGCAGTCTATGCGCAGTACTCGTTCCAGGCGTTCGTCAACGCCGTGCAACGCACCGGCGCCTCACACAAGGTGGTGCCGGCACACAACTACGGCTGTGACCTGGATGCGATGCTCGCCGCCCTCGACGACAATACTGCACTTGTCTACCTCGCCAATCCAGGCAATCCGACCGGCTCGTTCGTGTCGGGCACCGCACTGGAGCGCTTCATTGCTGCCGTGCCGAGCCACATCCCCGTGCTGCTCGACGAGGCGTATAGCGAGTATTTGCCGCTCGACGATCGCTATAACAGTCTGGCGTGGGTCCAGCGCTTTCCCAATCTGATTGTGACCCGAACGTTTTCGAAAGCGTATGGACTGGCCGGGCTGCGTGTTGGATACGGTGTTGCGCAACCGCCGTTGGCGGCATTGCTGAACCGCATCAGACCTGCCTTTGTGGTGACGGCGCTGGCAGAGCGCGCAGCGGTCGCGGCGCTCAATGACGAGGCCTTTCTTGCGCATAGTTGTGCTGAAAACCACAAGGGGCTTGCCCAACTCTATGCGGGCTTCGACTCGCTAGGCTTGCACTACCTGCGCTCGCGCGCGAACTTCGTTCTGGTTCAGGTAGGCGATGCGGCTGCGGTCAATGCAAGGTTATTGCGTCAGGGTGTGATCGTACGACCGGTAGGGGTTTATGGCCTGCCGGAATGGCTGAGGATTTCGATCGGCACCGAAGCGGAGAACACACGATGTCTGGCTGCATTGAGAGCGGCGATGGAAGCTTGACTTAGCCGCTGGTCCTGGAAGGAGAGGATTCTGTCGCAGAAGGATGATTAGATCGATTGTGCTAATCACATTGCCTGACACCGAGGCAGTTATTCCCTTTGCGACAGAACACTATGCCGCGGTGTACGCCGTTCGCGGGCTATCGTGGTTCCAGAGGTCGAGCGCCCATTGAAGCCGAGGAGCCATCCGACGGCTATCAATCGCTTAGCGCGCCCCGATGATCGCGATGCGCTTTGGCCGAATCGAAATAGGTCTGCAACGCGGGGGTTGAATGGTCACTCAACGAGCAGATTCGCGCCAGCCAGTCGGCCTCCGCCGGCCATTCGCCTTGCACCACTCGAGGATAGATCTGCCGCACGAACTGATGTAGGGCCTTTGCGCCGATATTGCCGCTGACGCCAAGAAGGACGTGTAAGGCTTCGTGGGTCGATTCAAGGTCGCGGACCGCCACGCTGGCAGCGAGTTGCGCCACCGTCGTGCGAATCTGCTCAATGCCATTGAGGAAGGTCTGGTCCAGCAAATCGAGCGCCACCAGTTCTTCGAGGTGTTTCTCGTCGAGCAGCGGTCCTTCCTTGTGTGGCGCAGGCTGGCCGCCATGAACAGCGGACGTCTGTGCTGGATCCGCCTGCGTTGGCGCATGCAAGGCACGTTGCTGGGCAAACTGTCTTGTAAGGCTGGCATAGAGGGAGCCGACCTGAACGGGCTTGATCATGACCTCGTTCATGCCCGCAGCGAGGCATGCCTGCACGGCTTCCATATCGGATTGGCTGGTCAGGGCAATGATGGGCACTTTGGCATACGCGTCAGCACGAACGCGAATCGACGCAGTTGTTTCTACGCCGCCCATTCCCGGCATATTCATATCCATGACGATCGCATCGATGGCGTTGCCCTCCTGCAGCCTGGCCAGCACGGCCGGCCCATGTTCGGCCTCGACGACGCTCGCGCCGCATCGCTCCAGATAACCTTTGGCAACCAGCCTGCTGTAGGTGTCGTCGTCCGCCACCAGGATCGTTTTGCCTGCGAACCCGTCGAATCGCTGGATCTGAAGGTGCCGACTGCCGTTTTCGAAGAGCGTCTGGAGAGCAGTGATCAATTCCACCACGCTGCAGGATTTGCTGATCATGTCGTCCATGCCGGCTCTTCGGGCGAGGGCGCGTGTCACATTGCCCGGCTCCGCCGTATAGGCTGCGATCAGAACGTTCCAGGTCGGATACTGATGGTCGACGCGGATTTTCTCGGCGGTCGTGTAGCCATCCAGAACCGGCATATTGATGTCCATCAATACGAGGTCGCAAGGGGAGGGCTGTCGAAGCAGGGTCAGCGCCACCTGCCCGTTTTCCGCTTCGCTTACGTCGGCGCCCACCTTCGACAACGCGCGACGGGTTCTCGCCCGCTGGCCAGCGTCGTTGTCTACGACAAGAATGCATTTGCCGCTAAAAAATGGTGTGGCGTGGTCAAAAATCTTCTGCTCATGGTCTGCAACTTCGCTCGCCGGGATGACGGGGAATTGCAGCGTGAACTGCGTAAATTTCCCGACTTCCGAGCGGCAGCCGATCGTGCCGCCGAAGGCGCGCATCGCGCGTTGGCAATAGGCGAGTCCGAGCCCGGTACCCGCCGCGTTACCCGCAGTACGGAACGGCTCGAACAGATGCGGCAGGATCTCGGGCGCAATGCCGGGTCCGGTGTCATGAACCATGACCGTTTGTCGGTCGACTGTGAGCGTGAGCGTCGCTAAAGGATGTGCGGCAATATGATGGAGTGCGTTCTTGATCAGATTGAACAGCGTGAACAGATAGACGGTTTCGTCGACCTTGAAAGTGAAATCCTCCAGCACCGCGAGTCTGACCTTGGCGCGCTCCTTCTGGTCGGCGAAGCCGTATTCGTCCAGCGCTTTACGCGTGGTGCTCGCCGCGCTGAGATAGGTGAGGTGATCCGAGCGGATGGGTTTCGCACTGACTTCGTCCAGTGTCATTGCAATAATGCGCAGACCTCGCTCAATCGACAATTGGCCGTGGGCGAGATGCCGATAAAGCAAGGCCGCCCTGTCGGGCGACAAGGCCGGCGACGGGTTGGCATCCGTCGCTGCGGGCAGGGCCTCCTCCATGCGATCCAGAACGTGTCTCAGCTGGCTGAGCGGGTTGCGCATTTCATGGGCGATCGAGCCTGCGAGCGCCCGAAGTGCGCCGTTTTTTGCCTGCGCGACGATGCCCTTCAGGTTGCTGTAACTGAACGTGAGGCCAGCGAAAATAGCGAATGAGAAAACCGGCAAATACGTGTAGAGAAACAGATGCCCATCCACGTGAACCGATTGCGGGATGACGATCCTGGCACACAGGATTGCAAGGCCGATCCCCAGAATCAGATTTAGCGATAATGCAACGAATGACGGAAATATGGCGATCAGGAAAAATATCATCCCCAGTTCAGCCATGGACCAGAGCATCGAGTAGTGCCCGGCGATCAGGTAATAAGTGAAAAAAAACGGTAGCGAATAGGCTACCGTTACAAAGTAATACCACGGCAGGAAGCGCACAACCGAAGCGGGCCAGAAACGGCGCAACAGTAGCAGCACACAGGCGGCTGTGCCGAGAACCCGCATCAGCAGGTTTTCGTTTGGTTGAGGGTCGACGTACGTCCACCACAGCCAGTACACCGGATGTCCAACTGTACCGATCACGCCAACCGCCAACACGCTGTAGTCCGACACCTTGGCAGAGTCAGAAACCACCCGGTTGAGATAGCCGATGCCCCCTGAAATGGCTTTCATGTCGCTCTTTATGTTTATTTATCCAGCATCAGAATTTGAAGCTGCTAACGTTGAATGACATGCCGGCGCTGCCGACCCAGCATAATACCGTGTCTCCTCGCTTCAGCTTCCCGCTGTCCTTTGCCAGTGAGATGGCAGCGGGGATCGAGGCCGAAACGAGATTGCCGGTCTCCGGATAGATGTGATACATCTTGTCCTCGATCCCTACCTTTGCCCCATAGCCGTGCCACGCTGCCTTGGAGGATGCGTGGGTGAAGACAATATCGATGTCTTTCTTTGGAACAGGCAGTTTGGTCAGCACCGCAGACAGCTCATCCGAATTCTTGTGAAGCTCATGGCCAAATGATGTGAAACGCATTTCGCCGTTTTTCCCGATCCGCTCGGATGGGTGACAATACCCTTCGTAGCCCGGAATGGGGATTGTGCACAGGTCCGATACTACCGGTTTCGCGCGAAAAGCGAAGCTGAAGTTATCCGGCTCCTTTGCGAGGAGCAGGGTAGCGGTCGCCGCCTCACCTATCGTGAACGACGGTAAGGTATATTCGATCTGAGCCTGGTTCTTCAACGCAAAATTCCCCGGATAGAGTGGACCACCTGCAAGCATATTGAACTCGGCATTCACAATCATGGCGTTTCTGTACTGACCAGACTTGAAGAGACTGTCGACGATTGCCATCGCCCTGGTCCAACTCATACAGGCGTCAACCACGTCGAAGCATTCGGCATTGATGAATCCGAGTGTGCTGGCCATCATGTGGCTGTTACCCGGCTCAAGGAATCCTCGTCCGATGCCGACAAAAATAAACAGCTCGATATGCTCCGGCTTCAGATACGTTTCTGAGAGCGCCTTGCGCGTAGCCATCGCCACGTGATCAATCGGCGTCTCGTGGCTTTCACACCAGCGCCGGTTGACCAGTCCGCTCCTGTCGAGCAGCGTCTTGATGGTGCGCATCCCCCTATCGATGTCGCCCTCGTACTCCGTAGAGTGGAATCGAATCATATCGATGACTTCCTCGTTCGTAACGATTTTGGAGGGCAGGCTGACTGCTACATTCTTAATGAGCATAAGGAATCCATGAATAACGTAACGCGGTGGGTAAAAGTATGTTTCGCGCATATAGCACGCAGGTACCTGGACATCAGATACCCAGCCTTTGCGGCGTTGGTACATTAACGCGTCCACGGCAAGTCACGAAAACACCCGACAATCCTGGCGCGGCTTATGGCCGGACGACATACATGAAGGAGCGGCGCGCGATCATGCAGAAGTGGGCCGATTACGCGCAGCGTGGCCTCCGAAGCGCCGCGAGTGGTTCCGCTGCTATTCCTCCCCGGAATCATTGCTATTGCCGCGCGGCCTCTACTGCCCGCGCACGCTTGCGGCCAACATGGCGTCACCCAACACTCTTTGAGGATGACGTCATGAGCAAGCTCTTTAGCCAAACGAAAGTCGGACATTACGAACTGCAACACCGAGTGGTGCTCGCGCCGCTCACGAGAATGCGTACCGAGCCGGGCAACGTCCCGGGCGACCTCATGGTCGAGTACTACACGCAACGTGCCACGGACGGTGGCCTGCTGATTACCGATGCAACGGCGGTGTCCCAGCTTGGGATCGCTTACGTTGACGCGCCCGGGATCTACACCGAGGAACAGGTCAAGGGCTGGAAGCGCGTGATCGATGCCGTTCACGCCAAGGGCGCCCGCATTTTCCTGCAGATGTGGCACGCGGGCCGTCAGGCGCATCCGGCCAATACCGGGGGTGTCACGCCGGTTGCGCCGTCGGCGTTGCGTTCGCTCGAGCACGCTGCGATTCGCGACGAAGATGGCCAGATCACCGAAGCGGAACTGATCCTTCCGCGCCCCCTCGAAACCGCCGAGATTCCCGCCATTGTCGAGCAGTTCCGGCGCGGCGCCGAGCTCGCGAAGCAGGCCGGATTCGACGGCGTCGAGCTCCACGCCGCCAACGGCTATCTGTTCGAGCAATTCCTGCTCGACGGGACGAACCATCGCGATGACGCGTATGGCGGGTCAATCGAAAACCGCGCGCGCTTCCTCTTCGATACGCTCGATGCGGTCGTTTCCGTGTGGGGGGCCGGCCGCGTGGCCGTCCGGCTTTCGCCGAGCGGCACTTACGGCACGATGTCCGATAGCAATCCGCACGCAACGTTCGGTCATGTGGCGGCGCGGCTGAACGAGTATGAGCTTGCCTACTTGCACGTGATTGAACCGCGCATTCGCGGCATCGTGGAAAAGGAAACGACCGACGCCGACGTTTCTTCGAAGGACATTCGCCGGATCTACACAGGCACGATCGTTGCCGCTGGTGGCTTCACGGGTGAGAGCGCGGAGGAGATCATTGTCGATGGCCACGCGGACCTCGTCGCCTTTGGCCGGATGTTCATCGCCAACCCGGATCTTCCGCAGCGGCTGCGCACCGGTGCGCCGCTCAATCGATACGATCGTTCGACGTTCTACGGTGGCGATGCGCCGGGCTATACCGACTACAAGTCGCTGTCCGAGGAAGTCGCGGCCTGAATGAGTGCGCAGGCAACGCAGTCTGGCTGCCCGACGATCGCCCGGCAGCGTGATGCCGGGTGAAGTCGTCGGGCAGCGAGTGGAGCAGGCGTCCAGCATGGGAATTTCATGCTGGGCGTCTACTCGCCATTCCGGCGTCCATTTTCATCCAGCCAGCGAACGATGTTTTTGACCGTATCGCCGTAGAAAGTCCGGTACAGCTCCTTTGACACATAGCCGATATGCGGCGTGGCGAGCACATTGGGCAGCTCACGCAACGGATGAGGATTTTCAAGGGGCTCGACGTCGTAGACGTCCAGCGCCGCGCCGGCGATCCGATCCGTCCTGAGCGCGTCGAGCAGGGCGGTACCGTCGACGATGGGGCCGCGAGAGGTATTGATCAGGCGGCTCGTCGGTTTCATCTTCGCCAGCTCGGCGGCGCCAACGAGGTGATGCGTGCGCTCACTGAGGCGCACGTGAATGGAGAGGAAATCGGCGCTCGAGAACAACTCGTCTTTCGTCACGTACTGGACGCCATCTTCCGCGGCGGCCGCGGGCGTCAGGTTCTGGCTCCAGGCGACTACGTTCATGCCGAATGCCCGGCCGATTGTGCCCACTGCCGATCCGACACGGCCAAGCCCGAGCAGGCCAAGTGTCTTGCCTGCGAGTTCGTCGCCCACCGAGCGTTGCCATCCGCCGTTGCGCAGCGATTGATTTTCTCCCGGAATGTTTCGAGCCATGGAGAGAATCAGCGCCCATGTGAACTCGATCGTCGGCGTGGAGGAGTAGCCGGTATGGAGCAGGGCGATCCCCAGGGCAGCGGCAGCGTCCTCGTCGATGGCGGCGTTGGCGAGGCCGGTGGACGCAATGACCTTGAGTTCAGGCAGTTTCTCGAGGATCGCACGAGGCAAGGGCGTACGCTCGCGCATCACGCATACGATATCGAATGGCTTCAGCCGCTCGATCAGGGCGTCGGGCTCGGCGATGTGGTCATTGAACACAGTGATGCTTGCGCGGCCATCCAGCGGTGACCAATCCGCAAGAGTCAGCGCGGCATTCTGGTAGTCGTCGAGGATCGCGACCTTGACGAGAGAATTGGCGTTCATACGACACACTCCTGTTTCATCTATACGAGGACACGAGGTCCAAAAAAGGGCGGGGCAACCGCCAACGAATGCCCTTGATACTTTGTGCTTTCTTCGCGAGATGCAGTAGACAGGGCGTGGTCATATCGTTCATTCCCGTGGGGAATACCCGCTGCGCGGTATTGCCTCCAGGAATGAATCATATGCCGTGCCCGGCACTACTGTGCTGACCTCCTCCTCGCTAGCATGGTCTGCATCGACTCACGGCCGCATTCCAACAGCAGAGGCCTGGAACGGCTATCACACTCGGAGGAACGATGAAGATCAGAGCAATGAATATGGGCTTTGGCGCGCACGTCGAGGAAGCCGACCTGAGCGCGTTGACGCAAGACGACGTGGACGGGTTGCGTACGGCGCTTCTCGAGCATGGCTTGCTGGTCGTCCGGAATCAGAAGCTTTCACCTGCGGGGCAGGTCAGGATGTCGGAGGTTTTTGGCAGGCTCGAGACGTTTCCGTCGGGCGATGGACAGTTGGCCGACTATCCGCAGATCTTTCGCGTGGCCAGCCGCCCCGACGAAGGTCATACGAATGTCGGCCGCTACTGGCATTCCGACGGTTCGTTCCGTGCAGAAGCCACGCCTATCTCGATCTGGTATCTGGTCGCGCAACCGGACCATGGCGGCGAGACGCTTTTTGCCGATCTGCGGGAGGCGTATACGGCGTTGCCGGATGAGAGGAGGTCCGCAATCGACGGCCTCATTACGCTGCATCGAAACGGGATAAAACATCCGCTCGTCGTCCGGCATCCTGCGACACGCGAGCCGTCGCTTTACTTCAACGTCGGCCTTACCGGCGGCGTCGTGGGCTACACGCCCGAACAGTTCATGGCATTGCGCACCGATCTGAACGAACACCTCTCCCGTGCAGGTGCGGCTTACGTCCATCGCTGGCGTGAAGGCGATGTCGTCATTGCCGACAACTTCCGGGTTGCCCACCGCGCCACGCCGATCTCGGTGGATCAGCATCGCATTCTGGATCGAACGACGATACGGGCGGATGGCGTGTATTGGGGCAACGCACAGCACTGAGCGACGTTGACCCGTGGGCGTGCCGGCCCACGCCAGCGATTTTCTGGGGGAGCGTACCAATGCAATGCTCGTTAAAGAACCTGTTTTTGAGCGTCGAGACATTCATGAGGCACACGAGGCCCAGCAACTTCACCGAGGCAGCCTGGCGGGATTCAATTCGGTGAGACGTTGGCCGGCGCTCGCGAAATCAATTTGGTGTTGTTCGATTGAAGCGGGTGCGTAGTGTGCGTCTGCACCGCCTCCGCTTTTGTAAACGGAAGCGTAGTGCTTGCCAGAAGCTGGCGTCCCGTCGGAATGATTTGAGTCCCGATAACTATCCCCAGCAATCCCACGAGCGCAACCATGGGCGGTGCCGGCGAGCGAACCCGAATCAGGCTGTATATCGCCCC
>OVEP010003633.1_pt3 | contig 10947 bp, 4 predicted proteins | sample 1779801 | NCBI WGS metagenome assembly OVEP01 (sample SAMEA3914791, study PRJEB12502) | metagenome | biome: forest; material: soil | place: Canada | collected 2011-07-03 | depth 0.1 m
TTCCTGCCCACGACCGGCGGCGCCCCGACCACCAGCAACTGGCAGCAGGCTTCCAAATGGCAGACATTGCCGTCGGGCATCGTGGTCAACAGTTCCGTTGCCGCCAGTAGCTTCTTAAACTGCGCCTCGGTCACACCTGCACTGCCCACCATTAATTATCTTGGGACGACCCTGAACCCGTCCGGCGGCAGCGATTGCGTCGCCCAATACTTCATGCCCTCGGGCCGGCTCAATGCACCACCCACGGATCCCTGCACGCTCCAGTTGGTCGAGGGGCTCTACAACGGCAGCAACACCATCCTCCAACACGCCAGTCCATCCAGTCCCACGCTGCCGGCCAATTATGTTTCGTATGTTTTCAGCACCGCCACCGGCGAGCCTAAAATCGTCCGCCCTTGAACGGGGTGACGGCGGCTTCAGCTTGTTCGAGATCGTCGTCGCCATCGGCGTGATCTCTTTTGCGCTGATCTCGATCATCGGCGTGATGTCGATCTCGATGTCCATTCACCAGGATTCTTCCAACGACGCGGTCTTTTCCATCATGACGGAAACGGCACTGCAAGAGGTCCGCAATTACAACACTCCCGCCAATTCACTCTATAGCGGCTCAGCCTATACTTTCAGCAAGCTGGGCAGTTTCACCAAAGCGGCTCCCGGATATGTCTATTTCGATGAAGACGGCCAGATCACGGCCGATTCCTCGTGGAACCTGAGCAATACTTCCGGTGTGCCGCAAGTCACCACCAGTACCACGGCGGCCAATCAAAGCACAGAGGTCGGCGTCAACCTCGGCGGATCGACGTTTACGGCCAATCAAGGCCATTCCGGAATGCCGCTGACGGCGGCACTGACGACGATTCCAGCCAATACGGTCTACGCCTGCCAGATCGTGGCCATTCAACCCACTCTTGCCTCGGGCGCAACCACGCCAAGCATGTACCTCATCCGGCTGACCTTCAGCTGGCCGCAAAGCGCTCCCGTCGCCAACCAGCATACCCGCGTTGTCGTGTCCAGCATCTCGAACAACTTCAACTGACCACCCGGATGCGATGCTTTTCTTCCCAAAATCGGGTTCCGGCCTATCGGCGATTCCGCGGACCGGCAGACGGCTTTACGCTGGTCGAGTTGCTCGTCTCGGTTGCGATCCTGAGCATTCTCATCCTGCTCCTTTGCGGGATTTTGAATGAAGTGAGCACGAGTTGGACTCAAGTCCGGGCCCAGATCGACCGCCGCCAAAATGGCCAGGCAATCCTCGCCCTCATCAGCTCAGAACTACGCACCGCCGCCGTTCCGTCGGATCGAATGAACACGAGCAGCCTGCAACTGGTGGTCGATCCCCCGGCGCTGCTCACAACCGCCGGCTATCTCTATCCCCACGCCATTTTCTGGCAGGCGCCCATCGCCTCCGGCACCACCAACGGAAGTCTCGCGGAGGTGGGATATTTCATCCGCTGGGACACGACGACAAATTCCGCCAATCCGAGGGCGTCCCTCTGCCGCTTTTTCGTCAGCCCGACTGACACGACCAATTTTCTGATCTATTCGACTCCGGCAAACTGGCTGACACCCGCCACCGGTCAGGCGGGAGCGATCATTGATGCGGTGGCGCCGGGCAACAGTGCCAACAACTACAAGGGCTGGTTCGCGGACAATGTCATCGGCTTGTGGGTGCGCTGCCTCGATGCCAATGGCATTCCCATCACCCAAACGGCCTCGGCCATCGGGCACCAGACGGACTCCAAGACAACGAATTACAGTTTCGATTCGCGGTTGGGATATCTCGCCTCAAGCGTTACCGGAACTCCCAAATACATCCCCAAATCCGCCTATTATGATGCCGGCTCGAAAACGGATGTGATCGCGTGCGCCCTGCCGAGCGCGATCGAGATCGCGATAGCCGTGGTCGATGCGCAGACGGCCAGCCATGTCACGGCGATTCCCAGCTACACGCCGTTCAATATGAGTCCGACTTTACCCTCCGGTGCCAGCGCAGCCGCGGCCCCGTACACGGCCAACTCGCCCGTCGATTTTTGGAACGACATCAATTTCTTCCTCAAAAACCTCAAGGCCGCCCAACCCCTCGTGGCTCGCGGCGCCCACGTCTATTCCGTCCGCGTACCGCTGGTCAACGGCGGATGAGATATCTCCTGAAGAAAAAATCCATTTACTTAATCCCTCATGTCACCTCTTCTCCCGCCGGACATTATTGATGAAGCGATCGCCGATCGCCGCTGGGAAACGGCACGCCGGCTTGCCCTCACCTCACTGGACCAGCCCGGCCTGTCGGCCGAGTTGATCAATCGCCGCCTTCGCCAACTCCACGACGCTTATCATCACCAGGGCGATTTCAATTCCGCGCGCGCCGCGTTGGATCGTATCCGCCCCGGGACGGCGGAGGAACAATGCGAACTCGCCCTCGCGATCGCCCTGGACCTGGGCCATCGGGCGAAGTTTGCGTTCTATCGCGATTCCGACGAATCGAAGGCCGGCCTCACTTATGAAATCTACGAGGAGAAAATACGCGAAAAGGCGCGCGAGCACATCGATTACGTCCTGAACGACGGCAGCACTCCCGAGCAAAAGAGCCGCGCCCGCGTCCTGCTCGAAGCCCTCTATGAAACGCATGAGGGGCTGTCGCTGGAGCACGCGCTCCAGACCAGGACAGTTCCGGCTTCCGTCGTCGCACCGCAGCCAGTTCCCCTCACCGGTTCCGTGGCGGGAACGGTGAGAATGGAAGACGGAAGTCCCGCGGCGGGCGTTACCGTGACGCTCGGCTTGAAGTTCGAACGCCCCTTTCCCGATCCGTCCATCGCCCTCGTTCGCGACATGGGTGGCGTGCCCGACATCGGCCCCATCTATGCGCGGACGACCCTGACGGATGGCGATGGCCGTTACCGATTCGACGACGTTCCCGCTGACCGGCACGAATTCCTGGCCGTGACGCTGGACCCGAGCCGGCACGATATTCCCACCCGGTTTCTCCAACATGGTGTCGACGTGGCGGCGAGCGCCGTGACCTCTGCAGACTTGGCCGTTGCCGAATGGAAGAGCGCGCCTCCGCGCGAAATTTCAAGCCCCTTTCCCGCAAAACTGGAGCGCGATGGATGTACCTGGCATCGCGTTACGGAGCTGGTCCTGAAAAATCCGTTCCATTTCGATTTCCCTCGCCAGGCCGTCACGATCTCCGGGCCGTCGAAGACCGACGGAAATCAGCCGGCGCTGCTGCTGCTCTCCTCAGCGGAAGGCAACCGCCCGCAACCGTTTCAACGGTGTGCTGACGGCATCACTTTCTTCGCTTCGCTCCCTCATCTGAGCGACCGGATTTTCGCTCTCTATCAGACCGGGCGAACTGTCCCGCAACACGAAGTGCATCCGGATCTCGTCCTGACGCCGGATGACGACGGAAAGAGCGCCGTGATCGATACCGGCGCCGCTTCGTTCCGGATCGCGTTTGGCGAAGGCACCGACGTCGTCGCTCCACTGCTCTCCGTTTGCGGAGTCGATCGAGTTTGGCGGGGCGAAGGGCGAATCAAGCTTCCGAAGGATGTGACCCTCGAGCGCCGCCGGACACACATCCTCGAATCCGGACCGCTCGTGCTGACCGTTCGCCTCGATTATTTCCTTTCCAATAACTCGGTCTACTCGTGGAAACTCACCGCTCATCGCGACGAGGCTTATCTCCTGGTGCACGAGATTTCGCCCGGCATCGAGGGTGCATCGTTCGATTTCTCCCTGCGCGAATTCAACGGCGGCCGCGGCTATCTGCACTGGAGCGCGGAGGGCGACAGCAAGCATTGGAGCGATCTCAAGGCCGAAGAGCGCGAACTGGCGCGCATTCAGGAATCGGTTGCCTGGTGGCTGCCTCCCCAGGGCTTCGGCTATGGCATGGCTCCGAAACATTTTGCGCAAAGGGATTTCATCGCCGTCTTCAGCCGTCGGCGCGGCGAATGGATCGACCGAAAGTTCGCCAGCCTCACGCAAGGCCCCGGCGACAATCGCGAACTGGATTGGCCCTTCCCGGAGATGGTGGGGTCAACCGTCTCCATGATTACGGCGCGGACCGATCCGTCCGGCGACGCCTATTTCAATTTCGGCTTCTTCGATGGCGAACGCCTGTGGGGCATTCTCGTCTCGGATGTGGAGAAAAATGACGGGCCCTTCAAGGAACTCTCCGCCGTCCAGCACAAGAATTCCTCGCCCCGCCTGCAGGAATACAAGGACTGGCGGCTGGACGAGCAGGACAAGATCGACCGCCCGTTTGTCATGGCTCATCGGGAAGATTTGCGCACGCTGCGCGCGAAGAAGTCGGACCCGCTGTTTGCCCCTTTTTGGAATCAGATCGCCAGTGGCCACGCCGAGGGCGGGCCGTCGGAGGCCCTGCTCTTCGCCATCGACAACAATCCCCTCGCCGCCTGGCGAAAAAAAGCGGAACTGCTTTATGCCGCTCAAATCCGATCCAAGATGATCCTGCTGGGGCGTGACTTTGGCGACTGTTACTCGCCGGTCGGCGCGCGCCCCGTTGCTCCCTGGGCGGAGAGCTACGATCTGATCGCCGCTTCGGGCTGTTTCACGCCGGATGAAGAGCGGCTCGTCCGCCAGTTCTTCGTGCTCATGGGCCATATGCACATGGAACCCGACCTGATGAACTGGAAGTTCAACTCCCGCAATGCGAATTTCGAGGCGGACCGCACCGATCTGGTCGGCACCGTCGGTCTCTCCTTCCTCGGCCATCCGGACTCGGATCGCTTCATCAGCCATTGCGTTGGGCTCACCGAAAAATCGTTGAACGTCTACTGCACTCCCGGCAGCGGACGCTGGTACGAAAATCCCGCCTGCTATTATCTCCACGCGGCGAAGTGCCGGATGAACTTGCTCTTTCATCTGCATCGGCACGGCCTCTTCGATGCGACAACGATTCCGCGCCTGAAGGACTTTCTGCGCTGGGGCGTGCTTCTGCTCATGCCGCCGACGCCCAGTTCCTATGACCAGATGCGGGACGGGGTCCCGGGCGACAAATACTTCGCGCAGCATCGCATTCGCCGCCTGCCTCCGATCGGCGACCACGCCCGCATCGGCCCCTGGGTGCCCGACCACTATGCCCTCGCGGCGCGGATGTATCGCGAGACCGATCCTGAGCTCAGCGACACCCTGCTCGCCGCTTTCCTGGAAGGCGGACAGAACGGCGGCCATTATGGAAATCCTGCGCTCATCTTCTGTTCGCTCTCGGACGATGACCTGCGCCCGTCGCAACTGACGCCGATGCCCAGCCGCAGGTTGGAAGGCTTCGGGGCCGTCTTCCGCGAGCACATGGGAACGGACCGCGAATTCTACCTGCTGCTCAAGCAGGGCCCGGGCGGCTACCGCTACCATCGCACCGAGGGCAGCCTGATCCTCTTCGCCCACGCCCGCCCCCTTCTCTACGAAGGCGGCGAGGCCGGCGACACGTGGCGCCACAGCACGCTCTCCTTTTATGATGCGGAGATGCCCCTCGCCGTTGGGCATGTCGAACGCTTTCACGACTTGCCGGGGCTTGGCCTCGTCCAAGGCGTCCACCCCCTGGCAATCAAACCAGGCGACCCCATCTATCTAAACGACCAGGCCTCCTGCTCGGCGGTAGACATTGCTCACGCCCGCTTCAACGAACCCAATCCGGTCGATCTCCGCTCCATCGTCAACGTGCGCGACGAATATGTCATTATGCACGACGATCTCCACCTGCCGGGGGACATCCCCTGCCGGTGGCATCTGCAGGTCGTCGCCAACGAGCACACGGGCGAAGCTGCCGGCGGTTATCTTTTCCACGGACGTTTCGGAGTCGATCTTCAAGTCCTCCTGCCCGGGCAGGATTTCGTTGCGGAAAAGGTGGAACATTTGCCGATCCACGACCACAAGCCTGCGCCACAGGAACCCGTTTCGCTCAAGGCCGGCGGTTACTTCCATTCCAGGCTGCACCGGAATGTCCTCCGCCCGGCGGCAGAGAGTTTCGCCACACGCCATTTGATGGTGCAGGCCGCCTCTCCCACGCATTATCTTGCCGTCCTGCGCCCGCTGACGGATGGCCACGGCAAAGTCGAGGCCCGCGCCTTGTCCTGCGGCGGGCGAAACGTCGGGGCCGCGGTGCGTGGAGAAAACATCGACGATCTTATTTTTCTCGGCCGCGATCCCTTTTCGCTGACGACGGATGGCGTTCATTTTGACGGCCGCTACGGCGCCGTTCTTCGGCGCGCCGATGTTACTCATCTCTCGCTGATCGCGGGCACTTCCTTGCAGGCCGCCGGACTGCATCTGACCAGCGACGGGCCGTCGATCCACCTCGAAATCAAATCAGATCACGTCCAGCTGATCGCCGAAGGCGCCGGTCATGTGGAAATTCACGGCCTGCCCCAGACTGTGCAACTGGACCTCGAAGGTCCCCGCTACTCTGCCCATTTCCCCACCGCGTAACCGACTGCTTTAAGCCTAACCGGCGTGCGGTGCGGGCACCCGCCCGTGGCGTTTTTCCCAATTGGCGTGGACCTTGCGAAAAATGAGGGCGGCCCCGAAAAGAAAATCGGCGGACCAAAGAAATGCGACGCGATTGGAGGTGTGGTCGAAGATGCTCCCCATCACCGGGCCGATCAAGGCACACACGACCTGCTGCGAAAGGGCGCTGGCCGAGCAATACTGGCCCAATTTTTCGCGAGGATAAATCAGCGGAATCAGGGCCGCCGTGGCGATGCCGGCCATCGCCATCATGAGCGAGGTTCCGGTGGTGATCAGGAGAAGGCTCCATTGGCCCTGGATCAGAAAGTACCCGGCAAAATTAAACAAGCCCCACAGCACATAGGACGGCGCCAGCAGCCGGACAGGATTGAATTTATCCGTTATCGTCCCGAGAAAAAAAGCCACCGCCACCGTGACGAGCACCGGCAATGACTTCATCTTGCCAATGGAATCGAGACTCAGGTTCAGCGTGTAATGGAGATAGAAAACCTGGTACTGAATCGCAAGATTGTTGAGCTGGTAGATCGCGAAGCCAAAAAAGATCCAGAGAAAATAGGGCTGGCTGAAACACTCGACGCAGTAGGCGCGAATGGGCGCGAAAATTCCACCTTTCTCGTGCGGATCGACAGGCGGATATTCGCCCTCTTTGACTTGCCAGGTGGAAATCATATAGAAAACCAGGCAAAAGATCGAGACGCCGACGAACACCGCCTTCATGTGATGTTCGCCGAGGCCGAAAAAGAAAAAGCCCCATACGAATCCGGCCAGGCTGGTGATGATCCGGGCCAGCGCGTTGAACCGGCCGAGCACGATGGCAGGCACCACGTCCCAATAGAGATAACTGAAGATCGCCAGCACCATCGCATTGAAAATTCCCGCAAATAGGCCGCAGGTGAAAATGAAGAGCAACTCGCCCTTCACCGGGCTGTGATGAATCAACGCGGCACCCCAGGGATGGCGCTCCACCGCGTGGCAAAGGTCCGGCATGTAGGGCGTTATCATCAGGAAGAACGCAAAAACGGGCGTCGCCAAAAAAATGAAGGGGCGTCTCCGGCCGTAGCGCGTGCGCGTGCGATCCGACCACGTGCTGCAGACCGGGTTGAGCCAGACGGTCAACAGGCCCGAGATGCTGCCGAAAATCGCCAGCTCCTCATTGGTCGCGCCGTAATCCTTGCAGAGAAATCCCGTGAGATTGCCCACCTGCTCAATGAGCGTGATGGTAAAATCATTCCACATCAGCCAGAAAAACAACACGTAGAGCTGATGCGGCGTATAGGTCAGCGTGCCGACGCGATAGATTTTCTCTTCACCAGATAGCGCCGGGACGGTCGGTAGGGAAGTCATGGAGGAAAGCCCGGGATCGTCAATGAGATTGCCTACTTCACGTTGATGTCACCCCAATATTGAGGATAGAGCCACGCTTCGGTCGGAATATCATCCACCATCGTCGTCTCGACGTGCCCACCGGAATAGAGCCAGTTGCGCGAAACCGCCTGCAACCCGCGCTGGCCTTCACCCGACAACAACACTTCGATGTCGCCCTTGAGGTTCGCGCCTGCATTGATCGGCACTTCCACAAAAGCGCGCGGCACGGTGAGCAGGGCCGTGTAGCCCTTGCCATCCGCGTCCGGCACCAGGGAGGCACTGCCGCCTGGAACCTCGCCCACGAAATCGAAAGCCTTCGTGCCCGAGGCCGGCGTCGTATAAGCAAGCGGCTGCTTCGCCTGGCCGGAAACAACCTTCATGCCCAGCAGGCGCGGCTGGCCGTGAACCATCGCCGCGAGCAGTCGTACATCGCCCGCCCCCGGTTTGCTCCGGTCTCCGGCCGGACCGAGATCGAGACCGACGACATCGCCGCCCTTGAAGACGACGCCGAGATCGTCCGCGCCATTCTGCAGCGGTGTCTCATCGCTCACATGAATGCGGACATAGAGATTCGCAGCATCGTAACCGAGCTGTGCCGTGGCAAGCGAATTTCCCGCGCGGGTCAGCGTCGACACCGGCACAGGACTCCACGTCTCCGGCTTCCCGGCATCGCTGGTCACGGGGACCAGCGCCAGGCTTTGCGCCAGGGTCGCCGTGGCGGATTCGTAGACCTTGTCGAGCTTCACCGTACCCGCGAGCCGCTGCTCGCCCTCGACCTTGAGATCGGGCGTGAAACCGTCGACGGCGTAAATCGCTCCCTGGTTATAGGCGTAGACCTTGCCCAGTTTATCGTACGTTTCAATCCGGCCACCGAAGGTTTCGCTGCCAAACGTGTAAGGCCCAGGTGGCGCCAGGACGGCGGGGTCTTCCATGAGGGAATCAACGTAATAGCCATCGCTCGTGTAAAAATAGAACGGCCCCCACTCGCTCGCGCCGGCGACATACTTGTCGTCGACGATGCCCGCCAGGGACCAGAAGTGGTACATCTCGCCTGGCGTCGGCGCGGCCGTGGCCTTGCGCCCGGCGATCCATAGCATCCTGCCATCCGGACCAAACTTGGCGAACTTCACCGCGTTGGATTCGGCGGTGTGGCCGAGACCCTCGTGCATGCGCTTGGCGATGTCGGCATCCGCGTACACACACCATTGGGATTGTGGAATGTTCGGGTAAGCGCTTTTGATTTTATCGGCCAGTTCCGGCGTCAGCGAGGGCAGCTCGGTGTTGAGGCAGGTATAGATATTGCCCTGCGCATCGGCGCGCACGCCGCAAATTCCGGTGCGCGGACCGCTGAAGAGACGATCGAGCTTGCTGGGCAGCACGGGCGAGACAATCAACTTCGCCTGGTCGGGCTGCCATTTGATGGCTCCGTTCGGCGCAAAGCCCGCGGAGGGAATTTCGATGATCGCGTTTGAAGCCGTCACTAAAAAAGCGTCACCCTTCGGGTCGATCCAGATCGAATCCGCGCCTTGAGCCAGGACTGGAAGCGACTTGCCATCTTCCGTCTTGGTGATGGTCACCACCTCCCCTGGCTTGGACCGGCCTGTGTCGTCCGTCGCGATCCACATCGAAATCTCGTCTTGGGCAAGCTTGGGCTGGCCCCGCTCGTGGGCGTTGTGGACGTCGAGATATCCCACCGGCACGAGACGATCGCCCTCCACCAGCGAGACATCGTGCGGATTCTCGTCGTCAATGAAGTACTTCTTGCCGTTATCCAGACGTGAGACAAACGGCAGCATGCGGTAACCCGGGTTCGGGTTCGCATCCGGCTGCGCCTTGGCCGGAACCCAGTAGGCATTCGGATAACCGCGGCCGCCCTCCGACGGTACTGTTGCGCGCGCGAATCCCTCGGGCTCGAACGGATACCACGAAGTCATCGGATCGTCCGGGTCTCCAATATTGGAATTCCCATATCCAGGCCAGCCAAACCAGCGCATGAGGGTCTTGCCCGAGGCGAGATCGATCCGGTCGAAGATCTTCGGGATCGATGCTTCCGCGACAATAAGCGCGCCTTGTTTATCGGCCACAATGCCGGCGGGAGAAAGATAACTGGTGTCGTCGTAGGTACCGGCCCAGGGCCGTCCTCCCCGCTTGCCGAGCGTGCGAACGAGCTTGCCGTCCGCGCTGAAGGTCTTCACCTGCTGGCTCGAGCCCTCATCCGTCACGCTGATCTGGCCGCCCGCATCCACCGCCACGCCGAACGGCGCGACCAGGTTGGAGGTGATCACCGGCTTCGCATCACCCTGCGTTCCGTCGAAGCGGACAATCTGGGGCGCCTGGCTTGATCCATAAGAGACGGCGTAGAGATTTCCCCCGGCATCCAACGTGAGGCCGCGGGGCGCGGGGCACGAAAGCGTGCGCGTGGGCTGGCCAGTGGCAATGTCCAGAACCTGGATGATGTTCTGCGAATAGATCGAGGCGAACACTTCCTTGTCCGTCGCGGCGACGCCGATGCACTCGGCCACCGTCGGGCCTTTATTCGTTCCGATCTCCGCGGGAAAGCCACCGTCCGGCGCGGGAATCGGCGTATTGCCGCTGACGATCGGAACCGACGCGCCCTGGCCAAGTTGCGTCCCATAGAGCTCCACCCTCCCGGTGGCCGCATCCAGCCGGCACAGTTGCGGATGGTCGCCCACGTAGATGGCGAAAAGATATTTGCCGTTGGACCCGAGCGCGTACATGCCGGCGAATCCTCCCTTCACGAAGGGCGACTTCCGCCACAGCGTGTTGCCTTGATAATCGACCTTGACCAGATAGCTCTGCGCCTCAGCGCCCATCCAGCCGAAGTAGATGCCACTGGCATCCGCGGCCACCGCAATCGGCACGCCGTGATCGCCGCCCCAGCCTCCCTTGCCGTCGAGCGTCTGGTAGGGCGGGGTGCCCGACGTGCCGACGAAGCCGACATAGCGCGCCTTGAGTCCCTTGGAAAGATAGGCGCCCCAGTGATAGTTTCCCGGTGCGAGCCCAAATCCCCACTGGTCCTTGCCGTCCCAGTAGGTCGTAAACTTGCCCGCCTTCACCGGCAGGCCGCCGACGAGTTCG
>OVEP010008994.1_pt1 | contig 10938 bp, 7 predicted proteins | sample 1779801 | NCBI WGS metagenome assembly OVEP01 (sample SAMEA3914791, study PRJEB12502) | metagenome | biome: forest; material: soil | place: Canada | collected 2011-07-03 | depth 0.1 m
CCTAGGCCCGCAGGACTGCAGAGGCATCCGGGTAGGGTTTGGCTGCATACGGTCAGGCCAGCAGGACTGGCGGCGGGAAGGCGAGGTGGAGCACGTGGAGAATCAATACGCAGACCGTTGTACGACATGCTCGGTCTGGGTGTTCGAACGCGGTGGTCGCATTCACAAGGTCGAAGGCACTTGGGCGGTGCTGTGCCTGGTCTGCCACGGCTTCGCCGAATTGTGGGAGTCAGAGGACTTCGATCCGGCTGACCTCGAACTGCACCTACCGAAGGTACGGCCGCCGCTGACCGCCAGGTTCCTGACCCTGCGAGTGCTTGGGCTGACCCGCGGGTGCTGGAAGTGTCACCGGGATACGACGTGCCTGGTCGGGCTCTACCCGCAACAGCCGGCCCGCGGTTTCGACTGCCTGCGCACGGGAGACGAGATCACGCTTGCCCTGGTCCGGAAGCTTTTGCAGATGGGCGGCCGACCGGATCTCGGTGCGACGATCAAGATCCGGTACAGCAGCATTATGGGCCGCTATCTGTCGAACGGTTGTATCCACTGCGACGCGCTCCAGGGGGACTTCTACCTCCAGGAGGAGGTCAGTGACCGTCTCGGCACGCATGGGATGGGTGGGCTGGAGACGCTTCTGACCGTGGACTGCCCGGTGCTCGACTGGTACCCGGTTGTCCACCAGAACGGCGGCGGGACTTCGGTCCAGGGCTGCTGAACCTCTGTGCAGGCCGGGCTGTACCGCTCGGGGAGGCCCCTTGACCAAACCGAGCAAACCAGTCCGCCGCCGCTGAGTCTGAACGAAAGTCAACCCGGCCCGTGGGCTGTTCGGGTTGGACAGCATGGTGACTGCTGGCCACAGCGGATGCGAACTCCACTTTCCGCCATGGGTCGGCAGGAGAGGCCGGGAGCCTGTGGCCAGGCTCCCGGCGTTGTGCCTACAGACGGCGGCGTTCGAACACTACGAGGAAGGGCGTCACGTACCCGCTTGCCGCCACGGCTGTGGTGTGGCCGGCGATGATGAGGAGTACGCCGGCCGCCAGGGCGGCTCCGTACATCCAGGCGCCTGCGGCGCTCTCTCGCGGTCCGGATGGGTCGGGCGGTTCGGTGCGGACCTCGGTGTGGACCGGACTGTTCCGGTACTCGGGGGAATCGGACATACTGAGGGTGCTCCTGTTCGTGAGAGGGCAGGGCAGTCAGCCGCCCGCAGTGCCTAGGAACGCTGCGAGCGACCTTCTACGACGGGGGTCGGGGTGGCCTGCTACAGCCAGTTCCCCGACCTCAGTCGAAGCTTGATGCGAAGGCGCCTTCTTCCTCCAGCCAGATGACCTCGATTATCAGGGAGCCGCACAGGTCGATGAGGTCCTGGCGGGGCTTGGTTTCGGTGAGTACGGCGAGTCGCGGCTTCGGTTCGATGAACCGGCGGTAGTCCAGCAGCAGGCCGATCGCCATGCGGATCGCCTGCCGAGTGGGGCTGGGCTTGCACTCGATGAGCACGTTGTCCGTCTGGTCGTAGAGATCGGCCCTGATCACCGAGATCTCCCCTGGGGGCCGGATGAGCAGTCGATCATCAACCGTGTGCCCGCGCCGCAGCAAGTGCGTGTGGTAGTGGGAGATCAGGCTCCGCTCCAGGCGGCCGGTCTCCTGGATGACTCGGGTATGCCGAACCGGGAGACCGAATGCTGCCTTCTCCTCAGCGATCTGGTGCTCTGCTGTGGGGATGGTGACCACGATTGGATCCAGAGATGCGGTGTCGCCCACCGGCCGGAGCCGGAACACGATCACCGTACGGATGTCTCCGTCGACATCGGTGGCGTCTGTCGACAGGTAGGGCTGCTCCGTATCGACCTCGAACTGGCCAATGCACCGATAGGTCCCCTTGCCCTCCCTGTGCCACAAGAAGACATCGCGGCCAGCTTCCTTGTGTGTAAGGAGTGCCCGGTTGGCCTGGGTCATGCTCTGATCGCCCCTGAGCCCGGCCCCTGTGTAGAGGTAGACGCCGTCCTGATCGAAGCCGTCGACCAGGCCGTATCTCGCGATGGTGATCGGATCGGAGAAGAGGTGGATCATCCCGGCAGCGCCTGCGATCGAGATCCCGGTTTGGCGGTTGCCTCCGTAGGCGGCGTGCAACTCGGATCTGGGCAGCGTGATTCCGGGCACCGGGCGCTGTGTCAACTCTTCCTCCTCTCGGTTCACCCATGTTTGCACGAAAGCATGATGCTTAACCATCATGCTCTTGCCGCAGCACTGGGTGCTGCTAGGTGATTGGATGCTTCTGAACTGCTCTTATCGCAATGAGTGATCACTTGACTCGGATGAAGATGATGGTAAAAAGTTATCTTGTGGCTAGGGCTGTAGCTGCGAAACCTCGTCATCTGCTCACCCTCGCAGACCGACGCCCTCCTGCTCTCCATCACCCCGCTCACCAACCAAGCCCCCACCTCCAACCACCCCCAGCACCCGGCCTACGCCCGACTCCCGCTGTCCACCGACTGAACAGGCACAGACGGCCCCTATCCGCTCCGCCGCATCGGGGACTGCGCCAGGGATAACGGATAGTCGGGCGCGAGGGGCATCTGGCTTGTGGACGCCGACGCGACGCTCGCCGACCTGAACGCCGCCGGGCTACCTCCGCAGGTGCAGACCGAACATCGACGACGCCACTCTGACTCTGATCTCTCCCAAGGTCGAGCCACTCCGCAAGCGCGGAGCGAACCTCCGGGCATCCAGGACAGAGCCCCGGCAGGACGGGCTACCTCCGCGGGTGCGGAGCGAACCGCATCGAGGCACGCCACTCCTTGCCCAACGTCGGGTCACCTCCGCGGGCGCGGAGCGGACGCCATCACGAACGACAGGGTGGCGTAGGCCACCGGGTTACCTCCGCGGGGGCGGAGCGGACAGCGACTTCTACCGGCCCGCGCACGAGACCGTCGGGTTACCTCCGCGGGCGCGGAGCGGACCCGGTGGACTCCTGGATCCCGGTGGTCTGCGCCGGGTTACCTCCGCGGGCGCGGAGCGGACGAGCCCAGTGGAGTGGAGTCGGCGGCGGCCTGCGGGTTACCTCCGCGGGCGCGGAGCGGACAGCCATTGAGGCCGACCGTGTTGAAAACAGCGCGGGTTACCTCCGCGGGCACGGAGCGGACTGCTCGGGGCGGGCGGCCGGGACGGTGAACGACGGGTTACCTCCGCGGGCACGGAGCGGACTTCGCCACCTGCGGCGATGGGGAGGCTTTGCGATTCCTTTGTCAAGGTGCGGAGAGTTGGCGAGTGCCACCGGACCGGTGTTTGTCAGTGCCGGGGTGTAGGACGGTGCAGTCAGGTGATCCCTGCTGCACCGTCCTGCCTGGGCACCCCCGCGTATGCGGGGCGTCGCCGTGGGCGTGTTGTTCTGCCCGACTTAGTGCGGGTCACCCCCGCGTACGCGGGGCTGCCCAACTCTAGCGCCACGCATGGTCGCTGGCGGCATGTCAAGTCTCTGAACCCGACTTGCGCCTTGACCAACGTAGTGCTTATGTTCATCCACGCCAGCGAGTGACGATCCAACCCCGGAGCGTCATGATCGATTGCTCGTGCGTGTTACCCCATCGAGAGAACGGAGCGGTGATGCCCGAGGACAGGTTCGACTTAACGAGCCGGCCGTGGATTCCTGCCGCGGTGCGTACAGATCTCGACGCCGGTCAGCTCGCCGAGCTGAACGGCCTAACCGGACTGGTCCTGGGTCCGGGGCAGACCATTCGACTCTCGCTCGCGCAACTCCTTGAAGCAGCGCATCTTCTGGAGCACTTAGGCGGCCTCGATCCGGGTGCGGAGACCGCGCTACTGCGCGTCCTGGTGGCCGTCACCGCCCGCGTGACGGGCCTGGACGGCGACGCGTCTGGTGACTGGGGAGACCGACGATGGGACGTACTGGAAGCGGGCCGTCTGGACCCTCGACGAATCCGTGGCTATCTGGACGCGCACGCGGGCCGGTGGGAGTTGTTCCATAGGGAACGGCCGTGGATGCAGGACCCCCGGATGCGTGAGGAGTGCACCGGGTCCTCGGGTGTCGGGCGCCTTGTGATGACCGCGCCGTCGGGTAACAACCACCTGTGGTGGCCGCTGGACAAGGCAGCGGTGGCCGGGGTGTCGGCGGTGCCGTCGCAGGCCGCCGTACTGGGGATGGTCACCTGGCTGTACACCGGTCCTTCCGGGATGGCCTCCAACCGGCGGCACGGCGTCATGCCCAAGCCGAGCAAGTCGATGGTCGCCGGGCCGGTGAGGTCGGCGGTGAGCTGGTTCCCGCTCGGGGGCAGCTTGTTCGAGACGCTGGTCCTCGGTGTCCCGGCGCCGGACACCTGGCCCACCAACCCGGGTCACGACCAGGCCCCGTGGGAGTGCGAGTCCCTGCCCGACCCCATGCGGCCCACTGCTCCGGCCGGCGTGGTGAGCCTGCTCACGGCCCGCTATGCCCATGGCGTCCTCCTGCAACCTTCGGACGACCTGACCGCCGTCACGGACACCTGGATCACCTGGGGCTGGCAGGGCGAACTGCCGGACGCCGAGGACCCGTACCTGATCTACCGGCAGGAGAACGGGCCGGTCCGCGCCGGCGTCAGCCGCGCGTTCTGGCGCGACCTGGACGCCCTGCTCCTCAAGACCAGGCCCGGGACCAACCCCGCCCGTCGCCCGGCTGCTTTCCGGTCGATCGCGGACCTGCCCGCGGAGACCACCGCGCGCCTGCGTGTCCGCGCCCTGGGCCTGGACCAGGACGGCAAGGTCAACAACACCGCTTGGTACAGCGCCACCACCCCGCCGGTCCTCGGGCACCTGGAGGAGACGGACCCGGACGGCGCGGCGGCGATCAGCACCACCCGCGCCCACGCCGAGGCCACCGCCATCCGCCTGCGCTCCGCACTGCGTCAGGCATGGCGCGACGCCACCAACGCCACCACCGACTGCCCATGGGTCGAGCCCGCGACCAGCCTGTACTGGGCGCAGGCCGAGACGGAGTTCTGGGCCGTGGTCACCGCAGCCGGCACCGAGCGGCCCCGGCCCCGCTTCCGGGCGCTCGCCACCGCCGTCTACGACGCCGCGACCGCCGAGGCCGCGCACACCGTGCGCGGCATGCACGCCGTCGAGTCCGCCCGCGCCGCCCTGCACGCCTCGCCCAAGCCCGCCAAGGCAACCGCCTGACTGGCACGGCGTGCAGGTGCCGCCCGCCATCGCGACGGGGTCTGGCTTGTGCAAGCTCCGCGCTGGCGGAGGCACCCCATCCTCTTTTCCCTTGGAGAGTCATGTCTACCGAGTCCCCTCCTGCCGTGGAGGCCGAAGACCGGATGGCCGGGTACCGGCGCTTCCTGCTGCTCGTGCACCAAAAGTGCGGTGACCCGGGTGGTCGGGCGGCGATCCGGTCGGCGCTGACGGACCTTGATCGTCCGTACCGCGCCTACGAGTACGTGCTGTCGAGCATCCCGCGGCGAGCGTCCCGTGAAGCTGAGCGGGCGTACGTGCTGGTGGCCGCCCTGTACGCGGACCAGGCGCCGAACCCCCGCCTGGGCGAGACGACCAGCCCGCCAAAGCAGTTGACCGAGGCCGGCCCGGCGGACGGGTGGCACACCTTGGGCTGGTCGTTGAACCGTGCCGTCGCGTCCAAGGTGATGCGTGCCGAGACCGCACAGGAGCGACTGTCACTGCTGGCCCGCCAGGACACTGCTGGCCTGGAGACGCAGGTGGCCGCGCTGGTGCGTTTCCTGCGCGGCCAGGACGTGCAGGTCATCTGGCCGACGCTGCTGCGGGACCTGATCCGTTGGGACCGCTGGCCCCAGGACACCGCCCGCACCTGGATGCGCAGTTACTACCAGACCCCCATCACGACCGAGAACACCGAGGAGAGCTGAACCATGAGCCCGCGCCTGTACCTGGACCTGAGCGTGATCCAGTCCTACCCCCTGTCGTGCCTGAACCGAGACGACCTCAACACCCCCAAGAGCGCGACGTTCGGCGGGGCGACGCGGGGCCGGGTCTCCTCGCAGTCCACCAAACGCCACGACCGCGTGGCCCTGGAGAGCCTGCTGGACGAGCAGGCGATCCGCACGCGCCGCCTGCCGGAGGTGGTGTCGATGGAACTCCAGCGCCTGGGCCACGACCCGGCATGGACCGACCGCGCCGGCCGCATGCTCGTCCTGGCCGCCGGAGTCGACGGCGTCAAGATCGAAGCCAAGACCAATGACACCAACTCCATGCTGCTCCTGCCGAAGGCAGGCGTGCGGGCGCTGGCGGACCTGGCCGTGGAGAACCAGGCGCTGATCGAGGCCGCCACCAGCGCGGCGGAGGAGAAGAAGGCACAGGAGAAGTTGACCAAGGCCGCAGGCAAGGCGGTGCTGGAGATCCTGCGCGGGCGTACCAGTTCGATCGCGGCGTTCGGCCGGATGCTCGCCAACGAGCCCGGCAGCGCGGTGGACGGGGCGATCCAGGTCGCCCACCAGGTCACCACCCACGCCACTGCCGTGCAGAGCGACTTCTTCACGGCTGTGGACGATATTACTTATGGGCAGCGGGATGAGTCGGGGTCGGCGCACATGGGGACTGTGCAGCTGATGTCCGGCACGTTCTACCGGTTCGCCAGCGTCAACGTGCATGAGCTTGCGCGGAATCTGGGGGAGGACACGCAGGCGGCGCGGCAGGTGGCGGTGGCGTTCGCGCGCGCGTTCGCCACCACGACGCCGACCGCGCGCAAGAACGGAACCGCGCCGTTCACGGCCCCGGCAGTCGTCTACACGGTGCTGCGCACCGACACCCCGGTCAACCTGTGCGACGCCTTCGAACGACCCGTCCTGGCCCGTGACGGGTCGGGCTGGCTGGAGCCCAGCATCGCCGTGTTCGACCGCCACGTGGCTGCCACCAACGGCTTCTACGGCACGGAGCCGATCGCGTTCGCGGCCCACACCAACCTGACCCAGGTGCCCACCGGCAACCTCGGCGACCAGGTCACTAGCCTGGGCGAGCTGACCTCGCAGCTGAACGACGCCCTGGCCAAGGCGATCTGATGAGCGGGCTCCTCCTGCACCTCGCGAGCCCCCTGCAATCCTGGGGCGCCCCCAGCCAGTTCTCCACCCGGCTCACCCACCCACACCCCACCCGCTCCGCGCTGACCGGCCTGCTGGCCTGCGCCCTGGGACGGGACCGCAAAGAACCGGTGGAAGACCTGGCCGAACTGGGCTACACCGTGCGCATCGACCGGCCCGGCCAACAACTGCGCGACTACCACACCGTAGGCGGAGGCTACCCGCGCGAACGCACCGTCATCACCGCCGAAGGCAAACGACGCTCCGAGTCCACCTCAACCCTGGTCTCGCACCGCTGGTACCTGTCGGACGCCGCATTCACCGTCGCGGTGACCGGCCCCGCCGACACCATCGCCCTGGCCGCAGCCGCACTGCGCACCCCGCACTGGCACCCCTACCTCGGACGCCGATCCTGCCCGCCCTCCGCGCCGCTGCTCATCACCGAGCACCCCGACCCCGTCACCGCGCTCGACATGGTCCCGCTGCACCGCGACACGGAACGGCAGGCGGCCATGGTGGAGGTCGGGTTCGTGTACGAGGCCGACCCCAGCAGCACCGGCGTCCCGCCGGCACGCGTGATCGAGGACGTGCCCGCCGCCGACCGGTCGCGAACGTTCGGCACCCGTGCCCTGTGGGAGACCACCCGGGCGTTGCCGGCCGACCTGTGTGCCGGATACGGCACGCAGTACCTGACCGCCATCACCCAGTACCGGGACCAGCTGCACACCGCCGCCTGACCCGCGGTGCGACCTCACCGCGGGGGCTACCACCCCGATCCCACCGCGACCTTGGAGAGACGATGACCACTGCCACCGGGGCGGCCCACCTTGCCCGCCTGTGCCTTAGCCCCCGCTCCCGCGAGGCGACGCGGGACCTGCGCGACGCCCAGGCCCTGCACCAGCGCCTCATGGACCTGTACCCCGACGCCCTCAGCTCCGGTGAACAAGCCCGCTCCGCCCTGGGCGTACTGCACCGCATCGAGCGCGACGACAGAGGCACGACAATCCTCGTGCAATCGGTCCTGGCCCCGGACACCAGCCGCCTTCTCGACGGCTACCTCGCCCGCCCGGCCGACACCCGCAACCTCGCCCCGGTACTGGACTGGATCACCGACGGCCGCACCGTGCGGTACCGGATCGACGCCTCCCCGACCCGCGCCGTCCCCAACGAGGAGCGACACCCCGAAGGCCATCCCCGGGCCGGACAACGCAAGCGAGGCCGCCGCGTGCCCCTGAACGGCGAACAAGCCCTCGAATGGTGGCAACGGCAGGCAGAGCGCGCCGGCCTGGACCTGCAGCTCGTCATCGACACGCCGCAGATCCCCGCCATCGCCTACCGCGACACAGGCCGCCTCCAACACAGCCTGACCCGGTACGAAGGCGTCGCCGCCATCACCGACGCCACCACCGTGCGAACAGCACTCCTGACCGGCATCGGCCAAGGCCGCGCATACGGAGCGGGCCTGCTGTCCATCGCCCCAGCCTGACAACGTCCCTTCCGCGCCCACAAGGAACTGTCTTGTCCGACACACTGGACCCCCGCGTCTGGGGCAAACACCACGACCTCAAAGGCCCCTACCCACTGGCGTGCCACCTACTGGACACGGCCATGGTGGCGGGCGCCCTGTGGGACGTGTACCTCTCCCCGGGACAACGACGAACCATCGCCGACGGGTGGGGCGTTTCACAGCAGCACGCACGTCAACTGGTGATGTTCTGGGCGGGCCTGCACGACACCGGCAAGTGCATGCCCTCGTTCCAGGCCAGCGCACCCGGCGCGGACGGCGGCCTGCTCGGCGAGCCAGGGTTCCAAGCCATCGGCGGATGGATGCACCAAGGCGGACCCCGGCACGACCGCGCCGGGCACCTGATGCTGCCCCAGCTGCTCACGGAACTCGGCTACCCCACGCACGCGCGCCCGCTGCGGTCGGTCGCGCACCAGGTGGCCCAGATCCTCGGCGGGCACCACGGCATGTACGGGGCAGCGCTGTCCCCGGCCGAACTGAACGACCCGACCGGCCAGGTACCCGCACTCGGCGACACCAAGGGCTGGCAGGAGCAGCGACGCGCACACCTGCGAACCCTATGGGACGCGTGCGCGAACCCCGCTGCACCACAACAGCTCGCGACCCCGGCCGCGTGCCTGGAGGTGACGGGCCTGGTGGTGCTGGCAGACTGGCTCGCCTCCAACACCCGCCAGGTCGCAGGCCGCTTGGCGGCCTGGGACGGAGACCTGACCCGGCACACCGCCGAAGTCCGCCGACGCGCCCGCTGGATCGTGGAGCACGCAGGACTGGCGGCTCCTCGCTGGCGCACCGCCCCCGTGTTCGGAGAGCTGTTCCCCCACATCCAGACCCCGCACGCCCTCCAGAAGGACATCTCCGACCGGCTGCCCGGCCTGGTGGACGGGCCCGGGATGGTGCTGGTGACCGCGCCGACCGGAGACGGCAAGACCGAGAGCGCACTGCTGGCCGCCCGACTCCTCGGCCAGGCAGCCGAGGTCCAGGGACTGGCCGTGTTGCTGCCGACCATGGCGACCACGACCGCGATGTGGCGGCGCGTCACAGCCTTCACCGCCCGCCAGGCCACCACCGCGACACCCGCCACCCTGCTGCACTCGCTGGCCTGGCTGACCGCCGACTACAACCCCGACCAGGACCAGATCATCGCCGACGGCTGCGTCTCCACCGAGGCAACCGAATTCCTGCGAGGCAGGCACAAAGGCCTGACCTCCGGGGTCGCGGTCGGGACCTGGGACCAGGCCGCGCTGGCCGCGCTCCCCATCCGCTTCAACGTCCTGCGCTGGCTGGGCCTGTCCGGCAAGACCCTGGTCATCGACGAAGCGCACTCCTACGACGCCTACGGACATGCCCTGACCTGCCGACTTCTGGAGTGGTGCGGACACCTGCGCATCCCCGTCGTCGTCCTGTCCGCGACACTCGCCGGCCGCACCGCCCGGCAGCTGACCGACGCCTACCGGCACGGCGCAGGACACACCACCTCCAGCACAACCGCACCCGCCTACCCGGGATGGACCCACGTCTCAGCGACCACCGGCACCGTCACCGCCAGCCCCGTACTACCCACCAGCCGCGCCCGAGACATCACCCTCAACACCCACACCCACACCACCCAGAAACAGCGCACCCAGCAAATCCTCACAGCACTACATCCCCTCGCCAACAGCAACCAAGGCTGCGCCGCGGTCATCTGCAACACCGTCGCCGCAGCCCAGGCAACCCGCAGGGCCATCCAAAAGACCTACCCCGGCCTTCGGACGGTCCTCCTGCACGCCCGGATGCCCGCCTGGCAGCGCGAACAGATCACCACTCTGGTCGAGAAACTGGCAGGCTGCGGACCCGACCCCAACCACCCCCAACCCCGCCCCGACTTCCCCTTCGTCGTCATCGCCACCCAGGTCATCGAACAGAGCCTGGACGTCGACTTCGACACGCTCCTGTCCGACCTCGCCCCCATCGCCCTCCTCCTGCAAAGAGCCGGACGCTGCCACCGCCACGCCCGCCCCACCCGACCACCATGGGCCCCCAAACCAACGCTGAACGTCCTCACCCCCACCGGCACCCTGCCCCCACACGAATGGGGCGAGACCTACGACAGCTCCCTGCTGCGCCGCACCCGCGACCAGCTCACCCAACGGACCAAACCGATCGCCATCCCCGGCGACGTGACCCACCTGATCGAAACCGTATACGGGGCCGCCTACGAACAAGCAGCACTCCAACCGGACGACACCCAACGCCTCGCCACCGAGCAGGCCATGTCAGCCGCCGCCGACATGGCCATGATCCCCCCACCCCAACGCGTGAAAGACCTCCACCCACTGACCGACCTCACCGACCCCGACCTCGCCTCCACCCGCCTCGGCGCCGACACCACCC
>OVEP010006442.1_pt3 | contig 10915 bp, 8 predicted proteins | sample 1779801 | NCBI WGS metagenome assembly OVEP01 (sample SAMEA3914791, study PRJEB12502) | metagenome | biome: forest; material: soil | place: Canada | collected 2011-07-03 | depth 0.1 m
GCGATCCAGCCGCGCACCTTGGGGCACTGCGGCGCGAGCACATCGACGAGCGGTGCGAACGTGGTGTCGAAGAGCACGTAAGCGTCGTCGGCGTGGTTGATGATGTAGGCGATCTGATCGGGAAAGAGGCGCGGATTGATCGTGTGGCACACGGCGCCGAAGCCCGCCGTGCCGTAATACGCTTCCAGATGCCGGTAGCCGTTCCAGGCCAGCGTGGCCACCCGCTCGCCGGGCTCGACGCCGAGCGCGATCAGCGCCTGCGCCAGTTGCTTCGCGCGCTTTTCACAGTCGCGGTAGGTGTAGCGATGCACGTCGCCTTCGATGCGCCGCGACACGATCTCCGTATTGCCGAAATGCCGCGCGGCATGCGCGAGCAACGAGGACACGGTGAGCGGCACGTCCATCATCTGGCCAAGCAGCGGCGTCGTCATAAAGAGAGGTCTCCTCGCCTTGTTTGCGTCATTGGGGTTGCAGCTCGGGGGCCGCGCGGCGCGTTTCGGCAGGTCCGCCAGGGACGCTCCGGTGGGTCGCGTGGCGCACTCTGAAACGGCGCAGGCGCGTTCCGGCAGGAGACGCCCGGCACACCGGCGCGTGTCTGGCTAAACCTCGGGCTGAGGGCCGGCCAGCAGCTCCGCGGGCGCGGACTTACAATATCGGTTAATCCAGAGGCGCTCAATATGTCGTTTTCCCCAAGCATTGCAGGGTTATCCGGGCCTTTATCGGCTCTTTCCGACGCACTTATCACCTCGCCTGACAGCGCATTCGCGCAGCTCGGCAGCGCGTTTCTGACGCGGCTGCCGGCGGCGCCGCTCAGTGCACCGTACGTGGTCGGGTTCTCCGAAGACACCGCTGCGCTGCTCGGTTTAGAGCCCGGGCTCCAGAATGATCCGGGCTTCGCCGAACTGTTCTCCGGCAACGCCACGCGTGAATGGCCGTCCGAAGCACTACCGTATGCCTCGGTGTATTCGGGCCATCAGTTCGGCGTGTGGGCCGGCCAGCTCGGCGACGGCCGCGCGCTCGGTCTCGGCGAAGTCGAACACGACGGCCAACGCTTCGAGCTGCAACTCAAAGGTGCGGGCCGCACGCCCTATTCGCGCATGGGCGACGGCCGCGCCGTGCTGCGTTCGTCGATCCGCGAATATCTGTGCTCGGAAGCGATGCATCACCTCGGCATTCCGACCACCCGCGCGCTGTGCGTGATCGGCTCCGATCAGCCGGTGCGCCGCGAGGAAGTCGAAACCGCTGCGGTCGTCACGCGCGTGGCGCCGAGTTTCGTGCGCTTCGGACACTTCGAGCATTTCTATTCGAACGACCGCGTCGATGCCCTGCGCGCGCTCGCCGATCACGTGATCGAGCGCTTCTATCCGCATTGCCGCGAAGCCGACGATCCGTATCTCGCGCTGCTGAATGAAGCGGTGACGTCGACCGCCGATCTCATGGTCGAATGGCAAGCCGTCGGCTTCTGCCATGGCGTGATGAATACCGACAACATGTCGATCCTCGGTCTCACGATCGACTACGGCCCGTTCGGCTTCATGGACGGCTTCGACGCCGGCTACATCTGCAATCACTCTGATTCGCAAGGCCGCTACGCGTACAAGATGCAGCCGCAGATTGCGTACTGGAACCTGTTTTGCCTCGCGCAAGGCTTGCTGCCGCTGTTGGGTGAACACCATGAGGAAAGCGTGCGCGGCGACAAGGCGATCGAAGACGCGCAGCGTGTGCTCGGCGGCTTCAAGGACCGTTTCGCGCCGGTGCTGGAAAAACGCATGCGCGCGAAACTCGGCTTGGAAAGCGAGCGCGACGGCGACGACACGCTGGTCAACCGTCTGTTCGAAGTGATGCACGCCAACCGTGCGGATTTCACGCTGACCTTCCGCAATCTGGCGCGTATTTCCAGACACGATGCGAGCGGCGACGCGCCGGTGCGCGACCTGTTCCTCGACCGCGCCGCCTTCGATGCGTGGGTGAACGACTACCGCGCGCGCCTGTCCGAAGAAACACGCGACGACGCCGCGCGCGCCATTGCAATGAACCGTGTGAACCCCAAATTCGTACTTCGTAATCATCTGGCGGAAACGGCGATCCGCCGGGCGAAAGAGAAGGACTTCTCCGAAGTGGAACGTTTGGCCGCAGTGCTGCGCCGCCCGTTCGACGAACAACCGGAAAACGAAGCGTATGCGGGGCTGCCGCCGGATTGGGCCAGCTCGCTGGAAGTGAGCTGCTCTTCTTGACTAGTCCCCAAAACAATCTCGAGACAGGAACCCCGACCATGAACAAGCCCGACGACCTCAACACCGACGCCCCTGCCGTCCAGAAAGACGACGCCGAGTGGCGCAAACAGCTCTCCGACATCGAATACCAGGTGACGCGCCACGCAGCCACCGAGCGGCCCTTCACCGGCCGCTACCATGACCACTGGGACCGCGGCATTTATGACTGCGTCTGCTGCGGCACGCCGCTGTTCGAATCGGACACCAAGTTCGACGCCGGTTGCGGCTGGCCGAGCTACTTCAAGCCGATCAACGGCGAAGTGATCGCCGAAAAAACCGACCGCACGCACGGCATGCTGCGCATCGAGGTGCAGTGCAAGAACTGCGGTGCGCATCTGGGCCACGTATTCGAAGACGGACCGGCGCCGACCGGTCTGCGTTACTGCATCAATTCGGCTGCGTTACAATTCGAGCCCAAGTAACGCAGCACGGAGTTCGGCGCGTTGCCGGCCGGCGGGCCACGCGTGCATCCATGCACGCTTGCAGCATCCCCCGCCCGTCGGCCGCGACACCCTTCATCCGGCTTGCGAACCGGACAACCCACCGTCGGCAGTCAGGCAACGAGCGGCCGCTCACACTGGCCAGCACCGCTCACCAGCCGCGGCGGCGGGTTCATGCAGCCAACCACCACGGGCGCCTCGCGCCGCGTCCCTCTTTCTCCGACCTACTCTCCGAATCCCCGACCAGATAATGAAATTCCTGTTCGATCTGTTCCCGATCATCCTGTTCTTCGTCACCTTCAAGATATGGGGCATTTTCACGGCGACGGCAGTGGCGATCGTAGCCACGCTGGTGCAGATCGCGTGGGTGGCGTTCCGCCACCGCAAGGTCGATCCGATGCTGTGGGTGAGCCTTGGCGTCGTCACCGTTTTCGGCGGCGCGACGCTGGTGCTGCACAACGATACGTTTATCAAATGGAAGCCGACCGTGTTGTACTGGGCGTTTTCGGTCGCGCTGATCGTCTCGCAACTGGCCTTCAACAAGAACCTGATCGAGGCGATGATGGGCAAGCAGATCACGCTGCCGCACGCGATCTGGGGCAAGCTGAATATCGTCTGGGCGATTTTCTTCGTGCTGCTCGGACTGGTTAACCTGTTCGTCGCGTATCACTACACGACCGACCAGTGGGTCAATTTCAAGCTGTTCGGCGCGACCGGATGCCTCGTGGTATTCATCGTCGGACAGAGTTTATGGCTGTCGAAGTATATGAAGGAAGAATGACATGACAAGCGATGCTTTCATGCACGCCACCACGGCCGAGCGCGCCGCGCTGATCGAGGCGCGCCTCACCGCCGCGCTCGCGCCGGTCGCCTCGATCCAGATCACGGATGACAGCGCGCAGCACGCGGGCCACGCCGGCGCCTCCGCCGGCGGTCATTTCAGTGTCACGATCGTGGCCGCCGCATTCGCCGGGAAAGCCCGCGTGGCGCGGCATCGCATGGTGTATGATGCGCTGGCCGATGCCATGCAGCGCGGCATTCACGCCCTTGCAATCACGGCGTATACGCCCGAAGAATTTGCTTTGTTGCCCCGCTAGGAAACCTTTCGATGACCTTGAAGAAAACCCACCTTTGGGTATTGCTGGCTGCATTCGCGGCCGCACCTGCATTCGCACAGAACATCGCTGTCGTGAACGGCACGCCGATTCCGAAAGCACGCGCCGACGCACTGATCGATCAACTGGTTCATCAAGGCCAGCAAGATACGCCGCAACTGCAAATGGCCGTGCGCGAAGAACTGGTGAACCGTGAAATCCTGATGCAGGAAGCGCTGCGCCGCGGCCTGCCGAATCGTCCGGACATCAAGGCACAAATCGCCGTTGCACAGCAAACCGTCGTCCTGCGCGCGCTGATCGAAGACTTCGTGAAGAACAACACGCCGACCGACGCCGAAGTCACCGCGCGCTACAACGCGCTGGTCAAGGACGCGGGCGGCAAGGAATATCACCTGCATCACATCCTGGTCGACAACGAACAGCAAGCGAAGGATCTGATCGCCAAGATCAAGGCCGGTGCAAGCTTCGAAGACCTCGCCAAGCAATACTCGAAGGACCCGGGATCGGGCAAGAACGGCGGCGACCTGGACTGGTCGGACCCGAAGGCCTACGTACCTGAATTCGCGGACGCGGCCACGCATCTGCAGAAGGGCCAGATGACCGACACGCCGGTGCATACGCAATTCGGCTGGCACATCATCCGTGTCGACGACGTGCGTAACATCACGCCGCCGCCGCTCGAACAAGTGCGTCCGCAGATCGTGCAGCAGATCCAGCAGGAAAAGCTGCAGGCGTTCGAAGAAGGTCTGCGTAAGAACGCGAAGATTCAGTAAGCGTTCTTTGGCTGCTGCTTCAGAATAAAAAAACCGCCCTCGGGCGGTTTTTTTGTTTCTGCGGGGTTTATTTCGCTTCTGCTAATGCAAGGCCGCAGTCGCCAGGACGCCGGTATCACTTGCGAAGAGCCCTGCTCATCTCCGCGAGCGGCATCGCAACGATCGAGTCGAGCAGCCGGACTTCGCCGGCATTCGGCTGCGCGATCTCGTCGACGGCGCGGCGGGTATCCACTACCTTGGTGTCGACAATGGCCAGTATCTCGTCGAGCAATTTTTCCGAACCTTTTGGCGGGAGGCCAAGCACTTCGCCGAATGCCAGCATGTTCTTTCTGGAAATGTCCGCAAACTGAGTGGCCTCTCCAACCGGCATTGTCAGGTCGCAGTGCGGCCAACGGTCCCGCTGATTCGGCTGATAGGTCGGCGTATGGTAGACGACTGTACTGACCAGATCGTAAAACGGCGCCAGCATGTAGCCTTGAGCGCTGACGAAGAACGAGAGGTTTTTGAGGTGGGAATCCGCGTTACCGACGAGCACGTTGAAGACCGCCCATCGGAATACATCGAGACGTGCCTTTGCCCGCGTGCCCGTTTTTTCGATAGCATCCCTGAGTACCTGCGCCGTCGCGTTCTGATATTTGAAGTGACGATCGTAGTTCAACAGCTGCATTGCGTCGACCGTATGCAGGCGTCGAACCGGCTCTGCTGCCATATCACGATCGAAGCGGTCGATGACATAGCAGGCCGAAGGCACGCGCATGAAATGCGTAGCTGGCACGCGCACACCCATCGCTTGCGCCAGCTGCATGCAGAAAAATTCGTTTATCGCGGAATGAGGATAGCCTGTACTTCGCATGTCAGGTTTGAGCAGATGCATTGACGGCTCATTACCCACGGGCTCAAAGAGCTCGTAATTCGGTGCGTCGCCTCGCACGGACAGCAGCAGTTTTTGTTGGGCACCCGCCGCGGACATACGTTTGGGCGCGGTGGTGCTGAGCGCGCGCTGCGGCATAGCCTGAATGCGAGCGTCCAGTTCCGCGTACGACAACGGTTGCAAACCGCCGGATCCCTCGTGTTCACCCTCGGCGAGGAGCGTCAAGGCTCCTGCCGACTCCCGGCCGTAGTATGCAAGCAGACCCCACGCATCGCTCGCATTGACTTTGGCTTCACGGGCGAGCGCCGTGCGCATTTCCTCTTCTGGCAAAAGATTGTCGAAGAACCATTGCACTGGCCTCTCGCTCGACCCGTCGATGAAAGCCTCGGCATGTAGAGGAAAAGCGGGTGAAAGCGCGAATGCGTCTTCGCGGCCCAGCCAGTCCTTATCGTAGGCAAATGACCAGATACCGCGTTCATCGCTCACCACGCCAACGCGCCTGCCATCCGCGTATGCGACGAGCGTTCTAGCTGCCATGAGCAGTCCGTCGGCGCTGGAGCGCCTTGGTGGCCAGGGCCGGAGGAATGTCCACGGAAACCTGTGCGCGGAGGGTAATGCCCAGTTCGCCGAGAAGATGGAGCACCTTGCCGATCTGGGCGGTCGGCTTGCCCGCTTCGATGTGTGTGATGAACTTGGGGGACAAGCCGGTGGCGATGGAGAGTTCGTCGCGCGTCAGCCCTTGTGCGAGCCTTGATGCCCGCACAAGATCGCCCAACTCCGTCATGCTGCTGATGAGATCGTCGGATTGACGCATTCTCTGCTCCCGTACCCGTTCGTACCCGCTCGGGAACATTATGGCACGAGATAGAGCTGCAGGACTGGATTCGTACCCGATCGGGTACGAACTGCCGAATTGAACGACTATATGGCTGTGTCGTACCCAAGCGGATACGAGCAGCACCGAACCGGCGAGTGCCGCACCCTTTCGTACCTGAGCGGATACGAATCAGGTGTCGTCAATCTAATAACACCCGCGAACGGAACCTGCGTGTGGCCGCCCGTTGTCCGCCTTTGCGGCCGCCTGACATCGCGGCCGTCGCACCGGCAAGCGGCCGCGCGCGGACAACGCGGCAGTCTGCATTACAACACCATTAACCCAACCAGCGGCGTGCATTCTGAATTTTTTTCTGGCTTACCAAAGACAAAGCCGCCCTCGGGCGGTTTTGTCTTTCGATTCATCATGTCGCTCCCTCAAAAGGTCTGGCGGTATGACACGATGAACTTCATGTCGTTACGGTCGGATTTTCCATAGAAGCCGTTGGTGCGCAGGCGCGCCGGAAAGATGCCAAGGCCAAGCCCCTTGAGCGGCCCCTCTTTCACATCGTAGGTCAAACTCAAGTCGATCTCGTTTGCCGAGGTATTGCTGCGCCCCGGATTCCTGATCGCCCACCCGTGAATACCGCTAACACCGAGCGCAAGCCCTGGCATGCCGACATAAGACCCAACCTGAAGGGATGCTGCTGCCTTGAGCACCCGCGTGCCGTCCCAAACAAAATCGTCAAGCTGCCCCCAGGTCTGGATCTGGTTACGATTGTCGCTATTGGCCCACGGCGTCAGGCGGAAATTCATCTCACCGGAGTCCGGTGCATGAGTCATGCCAAAACCCAAGCTGACGCTCAACGGTCCGCTTACATAGGCGACGCTGGTGCTCGCATGCCATTCGTTGCGCGGCGCAGCGGTCGGCCCAAGCGCGGCGTCGTAGCGGCCCCAGAGCGCGTAACCACTCGCTGTCATGCTGCGACCATCGGCGAATTGCCAGGCGCGCGTGGCGATGACCTGCGCATTGCGGCGATATCGGCGACCCTCGCCTACGCCTAAGTCGACGGAGGTAGTCGTATCCGCCTCGTAGCGGATGCCTACGCTGTGCACGAAGTCGATCCGACTGGCGGCGCCGTCGTACTGGTCGCGATTCTGATGCCACGCGTTGGTCATGGTTCGAAACCGGTCGTCCCACTCATTGCGGAACTGATCGGCCCAGCCGTAACCGATTTCCCAGCCCGCCGCGCGGTACTTCAATTCACCGCCGCGATACGCATGCGTATGCAGTCCGCCCGAGGTCCCGAGCGTCCCGACACTGATCGGGGTGTAGCCCCCGCGGACCTGCCATCCGTCCCCCGCTGCGCTGCTGCGCCATTTCAGCGCGGCTTGCGCGAGCGTCGCATAGCTTTTGTCGGTCCCGTCCCGGTAGTCGTGGTACAGCACCTCCGACAGCCCAGTGGCTGGCACAAGCCGCAGATTGGCAAAACCTGACAGATCGGCGCCGACAAAGCCCCAAGGCCCCGCAGCGTAGCCCGAGCGCCAGTCCAGCCCCACCCCGAGGGCGTTGACATGGATATCGCCGACGTGGTCGGTAGCATGTCGATTTCGCGAATAAAACGTTGTGCTAACGGTCGTTTCCGATTGCGCGAAGAGACTGGGTATTTCTTCAACGCGCCATGGCCGCGTTGTACCGCGTGTCAGCTCATCTTCCTCGAGGGTCTCGCCAGGCGCTCCCAAGGCTGACGTATTGCATGTTGTAGTTAGCATTGCCAAGCATATAGAGCGAATCTTCCTCACGCTTCCCCCGTTGTTGCAGTTGCAGCGGGTGTTCAACTTCAACGTGGAAGACTACGCGGTCACACAGTGTGTATTCAAGTGGTATTAAAGTCGCATCAAATTGGGATGCGAACACGCGTAGGCAACAAAAAAGACGGTCGCCAGGACCGTCTTTTTTGCTGATGCTGACCGCTGCCCGCGCTTAGCCCAACCAGCGGCGTGCGTTCTGGAACACGCGCAGCCACGGGCTGGCGTCTGTGCTGCCCTCGCCCCATCCTTCCGGATGCCAGCTCATCTGCACCGCGCGATGCACACGCTCGGTGTGCGGCATCAGCACCGTGAAGCGGCCATCAGGCGTTGTGACCGACGTGATGCCGTCCGGCGAACCGTTCGGGTTGAACGGATACTGCTCCGTTGCCTCGCCACGGTGATCGACGAAACGCATCGCCACGGCCACCTTCGACGCGTCGCCTTGCTGCGAGAAGTCCGCGTAACCTTCGCCGTGCGCAATAGCCACCGGAATGCGCGAACCTTCCATGCCGGCAAAGAAGACCGACGGCGAAGCCTGCACTTCGACCAGCGAGAAGCGCGCTTCGAATTTCTCCGACTTGTTGCGCGTGAACTTCGGCCATGCTTCGGCGCCCGGAATCATCGATGCGAGGCTGCTCATCATCTGGCAGCCGTTGCAGATGCCCAGCGCAAACGTGTCTTCGCGGCCGAAGAACGCGGCGAACATATCGGCCAGTTGCGAGTTGAAGCGGATCGCCTTCGCCCAGCCTTCGCCGGCGCCCAGCGTGTCGCCGTACGAGAAGCCGCCGCACGCCACCGCGCCGGCGAAATCCGCCAGGTTGGCGCGGCCGGCCAGCAGGTCGCTCATGTGGACGTCGTGCGCGTCGAAGCCGGCGCGATCGAAGGCATAGGCGGTTTCGAGGTGCGAGTTCACGCCCTGCTCACGCAGGATCGCGACACGCGGGCGTGCGCCTTTACCAATAAATGGCGCGGCGACGTCTTCAGAAGGATCGAACGTGAGGATCGGCGAGATGCCCGGATCGGCGGCGTCGGAGAGCGCGTCGTATTCGGCATCGGCACACGCCGGGTTGTCGCGCAGACGCGAAATACGCCAGCTTACTTCGCTCCACGCGCGATGCAATTCGGTACGCGGTGCGTCGTAGATCTTCTTCGCGTCGCGATAGATTTCAATCGTGTCGCGCTCGTTGGTCTTGCCGATCACGTGCGAGCATGCCGACAGACCGTGTTCGCGCAACGCGCCCAGCACCGCGTCGCGGTCCGCCGCGCGCACCTGAATCACCGCGCCGAGTTCCTCGGTGAAGAGCGCGCGGATCGTGCGGTCTTCACGGCGGCCGCTGGTCTGCTTCGCCCAGTCTTTCGCGTCGCCGTAATCGGATTCGTGGTTCGGATCGAGCACCAGCATATCGACGTTCAGCGACACGCCAACGTGACCCGCAAACGCCATTTCGCAAACCGTCGCCCACAGGCCGCCATCCGAACGGTCGTGGTATGCGAGCAGCTTGCCGTCGCTGTTCAGCGACTGGATCGCGGTGAAGAAACGCTTCAGATCTTCCGGATCGTCGACGTCCGGCACCGTATCGCCAACCTGCTGCGTGACTTGCGCGAGAATACTGCCGCCCAGACGATGCTTGGCGCGGCCGAGGTCGATCGCGATCAGCACGGAGTCACCCACCTCGCTCGCACGGCGCAGTTGCGGCGTGAGGTGCTGACGCACGTCTTCGACCGGCGCGAATGCCGAGATGATCAGCGAAACCGGCGCAACCACTTCCTTCGCGACGCCGCGGTCTTCCCACTTGGTGCGCATGGACAGCGAATCCTTGCCGACCGGAATGCTGATGCCAAGCGCCGGGCACAACTCCATGCCGATGGCCTTGACCGTGTCGTACAGCGCGGCGTCTTCGCCTGCTGCGCCGCATGCGGCCATCCAGTTTGCCGACAGCTTGAGCTTATCGAGCGACGCGATCGGCGCCGCCGCGATGTTGGTGACCGCCTCGCCGACCGCCATGCGGCCCGACGCCGGCGCGTTGATCACGGCGAGCGGCGTACGCTCGGCCATGGTCATCGCTTCGCCGCGGAAGCCCGCGTAGTCCATCGTCGTGATGGCGACGTCGGCCACCGGCACTTGCCACGGGCCGACCATCTGGTCGCGCGCGGTCGTGCCGCCCACCGAGCGGTCGCCGATCGTGATCAGGAACGACTTGCTAGCAACCGTCGGATGACGCAGCACGCTGACCGCGACTTCCGACAATGCGATGCCGGTGACATCGACCGGTTCAAGTTGGGTCTCGACGCGTTTGACGTCGCGATGCATGCGCGGCGCCTTGCCGAGCAGCACTTCCATTGGCATGTCGACCGGCTCGTGCGCAGCGTCGCCGCTTGCTTCCGAGTCGATCACCTTCAGCTGACGCGCGGCCGTGGCCGTACCGACCACCGCGAACGGGCAGCGCTCGCGCTTGCACATCGCTTCGAAGGCCGGCAGATCGGCCGGCGCGATGGCCAGCACGTAGCGTTCTTGCGCTTCGTTCGACCAGATTTCGCGCGGCGACAAACCGCTCTCTTCCAGCTGGATCTTGCGCAGATCGAAGATCGCGCCCTTGCTGGCGCCATCCACCACTTCCGGGAACGCGTTCGACAGACCGCCCGCGCCGACGTCATGGATGCTCAGAATCGGGTTCTTCTCGCCGAGTTGCCAGCACGCATTGATCACTTCCTGCGCACGACGTTCGATTTCCGGATTGCCGCGCTGGACCGAGTCGAAGTCGAGTTCGGCCGTGTTCGTGCCGGTCGCCATCGAGCTGGCGGCGCCGCCGCCCATGCC
>OVEP010004554.1_pt2 | contig 10903 bp, 8 predicted proteins | sample 1779801 | NCBI WGS metagenome assembly OVEP01 (sample SAMEA3914791, study PRJEB12502) | metagenome | biome: forest; material: soil | place: Canada | collected 2011-07-03 | depth 0.1 m
GACCTGACCGGCATGCTGACCGGCATGCACAATGATGTGACGTCCATGAAGCTGGACTTCGATCATCAGGTGCACTCGTGCTCCTTCTGCAATTTAGCCAAGAGCTCCGAACAGGGGCTTCGCGACTGTCAGCGGAATAAACTGGCGGCCAATCGGCAGGTCATCCGGCGCCGGGGAGGACTGGAGGGATTTTGCCATCTGGGGTTGCTCGATTTGGCGGAACCCCTCATTTACCAGGAAAGAATCCTGGGAATTTTTTATTACGGTTCCGTGGTTGTGCGGGGGGAGGAGAAGCTGGCTCGTCAGCGTATCCGCCGTTACTGTGCCCGTTTGGCCTTGGATCCGAAGCCTTACTTCAAAGCGTTGGAAAAAATGCCGGTCATCGCTACCGAGTCGATTCCCCAGCACCGGCAAGCCCTGCGCACGGTCGTGGCGCTGGCGCACCATTTGTGCGAAACCGGCAGTATTCGCGCGGACATGTACAAGACAAAGAAACTCAAGTTGCCTTATATGGATCCCGAGGAAGTACCGTTCATCGTCAAGGAGACGATGCGCTACGCCGCGACCCATTTGCACGAGGCGTTTATCGTCAAGGACCTGGCGTCGCACCTGCGCTGCCATCCCGACTTTCTCAGCCGCAAATTCAAGCAGTATACCGGCCTTGAATTGAGCAATTATCTGCTGCAAATCCGGATCGGACGGGCCAAGCAACTGCTCGATAATCCCAAGATTGGAATTGAAGATGCAGCGGAACAATCGGGCTTTTCCGACCGGGGTCATTTCAGCAAGGTTTTTCGCCGTCTGACGGGGCAGACTCCCGGCCAGTACAAAAAAAAACGGGTACCGGAATTTCCTGAAAAGCTTACCGCCCCAAGTCCTTCTCGAGTTGCTTCCGCCGGTTCTCGATTTGCCGATAAGACTTGAGCGCCTGCGCATCCTGGGGAGGCAGGACGAGATCGGATTCCGGGGCACTCCCCAAGGCGTAATCATAGGTGATCCCGCCTACGCGATAGGTGACGGGAAATCCGGTCCTGGCGTTGATCCAGGCTTCGATCCCGGAGATATCGGCCCCCTTTAAGGAATAGTGGTAACACGGCACGTTTTGCATGGCCGCGACCTTGTCGTAATACTTGAGCTGCAACCAGCCGACTCCGGCAAAGCCGGGAGATTCGGTGGGGTTGCCCGCCTCTCCATAGATAGGGCGATTGACCCGATCAAAGTCGGCAACCGCAACGCCATTGACTTCCGGCAGCAGGATGAGGCCTCCCACAAACCAATACTCGTCCCGGGTGCCATCCTCATAGATCTCGACAGCGCGTTTCAGGTCCTGTGTTTTCGTGGAGACGATTTGATGAAGCCGGTGTTTGGGTTTGGCCGTGGGATTTTTCGCCGTCTGGGCCGCGTCGTCACCTTCGTAGGTAAGCGTAACGGTCCACTGCGCCCGGTCCGGAACGGGCGCGACCAGTGGCGGTTGGGGCGGTGGAATGTTTTCCTGGGCTCCGGACGATTGCGCGCGCAACAAGGGCGCGGTTGCGATTAAACAAAAAACTAAAATCCAGCGTGTCTTCATGGTCGTCAGGTCTCGCGATTATTCCGCAACGGGCTCCAATTTTTCATCGATGATTTTGCCGGTGAATCGATCGATGGCGACATGGAGCCAATAGCGGCGCTCCCCCTCGACGACAAATTGATCGAGCGTCTGCGCCGTCGGCGGGTACCGGCCCGCTTGAGCGACGATATCGATCATCAGGTTCCACGTCCGGGTCTGCCCCACATCCGCCAGCGCGCGGACCGTGGCTTCCCGCTGCGCCTTGATGTTTTGCTCATCGCTGCCGGCGAAATCGCCGGTCGGGAGCGCCGAGCCGACGAACTTGCTCAGATCGGATTTATTCACGAGCGGGGTGACCGCGGTATAGGCGGCCAGGGCCTGGGCAACTGCCAGGGGACTGCCCATCGTCGCGGGAGGACTGCCCATGGTGTCCGTGATCGTGTTGTTGAGAACCGCTTCCAACGCCGTGATATTTTGGGAGTTCAAGTCGATGCGGCCCGCCACGGTGTTGCCGGCGGTGCTGCTGGTGGCCTGGTTCACCGAAAAAAGATCGAGCAACTCGGAATCGGCGCTGACCGGGGAGAAGAAATCGAGCGATCTCCACGGATCGTCCCGCGGCACATAACCCAATTCCGCCACGCTTTGAAAGGGGCGGTTGAGAATCACTGGGCGATCTTGCGGACGCACCAAATTTCCCGCGAAGGGATTGCCGGCGGCAAAATTCTGCGTGGACGGGTAAAGGCCGCTGTCCCCCATCCTTTGCACGCCATCGTTATCGACATAGCTCGAATTGGGCGCCGTATTGGCCGTGTTATTGCGGGCGAGTTGCGCGGGGTAGTAAAAGCCATTGCCGGAAGGGTCGAGCGCGTTGGGGGCAAGCGCGACATCGGTGACACTCGTATCGCCACCGTATCCGCTGGTTTGCCAGGAATTATGGGGATTTGCTACACCCGTTAATAAGGGCATGGTAGACGTCCACAAACGGGAGTCCTCTCCCGCCGTGGTGGCAGCAGACGCGGGAGTTCCCGTATTTCCCCGGTCAAACTGCCATTCGCCGAACCGGAGCGACCGCGGGTCGGAGGTCATAAATAGCGGCTCGATGCCTAGCGATGGCCCGGCTGAGTTCGCGGGACTGCTTGCCAGCGGCGTCAGGGGAAGTTTGATGGTCCAATTTCCCGATACTCCCGTAAGACCAAGTTTGCCGGAAGCTTGAAACGTATTCTGGATCCAGGTTTGCGTCGTATCATTGATCCCATTCGAATAGTCGTAGGGAACCCATTTTCCCGAGGATGATTGAAATTCCAAAATGGCACCGAAGGGATTACCGGACTCGAATGAAAAGTGAGAGTTAACACCGCTGCCGCCGCTTGAACTCGTACCGGTGAAAGTTCCCGTCGTATTTAGCTGTAAGTCGGGCATGCGGTAGCCCACATAGCTTTGGCTATTAACTCCCAAAGGGGGCGTGATCACCCAGGTGCCGGTCAGGGTGCTGGCATTGGACGGACCTGATGCAGGAGGAGTTGTGGCGGCGTCTGTGGTGCCCGGCAATCTCGGATCAAGAAAACCGTAGACGCCGTTCGTTGTCCCAGGCGTGCTCGAGAGCGGAAGCGCCGCCGTGGTTGGAATCGGGAGCACATATCCCGGAAGGCCGGTGCCGAAGGGGTTATTTGTATTTGGAGCATTAGTGCTGGCGAAAAAATTTTCGACGCCGAAACTACCCTGAACGCGGAGCCGGACTGGAGGAGGAGTTGGAGCGGTGGCGGGTTGCCGGGTGGGATTCCATAATCCGACAAGGATGTAGACCGCCAGGGCGCTGGCATTGTCCGGGCTGCCGCCGGTAACGCTTTCGACGGTATTAATGTAAGGCAGGTTCGCCACGCCAGTGGCGATCCAGGGTCCGCCGCTCTGGTTATATTCGATCAGGGTCGGAGTGGAACTGCTGGAGCTTTGGCTGATGATCGAGGCGCCGATACGCAGAATTTGGAGCGCGTTCGATTGAAGGTGGATGTTGGGGATGATGGACGCGGTGGCGCCTCCGCCTCCATTGAGCGCAAGGGAACCCGACAGGATTCCCGTCTGGAGCATTTCAAAGAAATTCGGTTCCCGTGGGGCGGTCTCCGCGGCGACCTGATCGAGCGTTTCAATCGTGCTTCGCGGTGCCACCCCGGTGGGCCCGACATATTGCCAGTCCGATGCTCCGTTCAAATTCGAATCCTGAGAAGGTTGCCACATCAGGCCAAAGCAGGCCTGGATGGCGCTTGTCTGCATCGCGGGGGTGACCTGCGGGTTGAAAGCGGCGGCATTCGGGCCGTTCGTTCCCAGCCAATTGAGCCGGGCCATGGAAAATCTGCGCCGCACGACCGGATCCCCGGCGTGAATCGGATCCGAATCAAGCGTGCCATCGTCAGCATAACATTGATATCCGGCACTGGCCGCGGGAACCCGGACGTAGGGCACGAAACGGTTGGTGCTGCCCGTCGTCAACGCATTGCTTTTGTACGCATAGACATTTCCCGTGCCATTGTTGCCGCCGAGGTCGCTGGCATTGAAGGTAGGTCCGCAACTGGGGACATTGGCTTCCCGGGTGAAGGTGGCGAGGTTGGTCAGGATATTTGTGGAAAGGCCGGCAATCCCATTTTGAGCGGCGCTGATCAAATCCTGCCGGCTCAGAAAGGTGGAGTCTCCGGGATAGACCTGCTCGAAGCCGTTCGTGGAAGCAAAGTTGGTCACGTAGTTGATATAGTTGGTTGCAGCGACGCTGGTGGCGGCGTTGCGCCAGGCAATCAACTGGGCGGCATTGATTCCCGTGCCCAAGGCGGTCAAGTCGGCTCCGGCCAACGTTCCCTTGATCTGGGCCATCTGGCTTACGCTCAGCGAGCTGGGAGATCCCGCGACCGTGATATCGAGAAGGCTGCCCTCATTGTAGATGGCATAGGCAAAGCGCCCGATGACATAATTCGTGTTGGCGACGGAAGGATTGTTCAGGCTATCGGCCACCGCCGGGCCCATGATCATATTGGTGGTCGGCCCGCTCCGGCTCATCATCACCCAGTTCGGCGCGCTGGTAGCGTTGGGAAAGGTCCCCATGTAAGCCTGGCTCCATCGAGCGAGGCTGACGGACCGGCCGTTGACCGACGGGGCTGTCGAACTAATGGCGGAGGCCATCAGGGAGCCGTTCGGGACCAAGGCCGCGGGCCCACCGTTGGTGCCCGTATAAAAATTAGCGTTGGTGCTGGTCTTCAGCAGAGTGGGCATGGCCAGGTTCGTGCCGACGAGTTGAGGCAAGATATTGGCGCTGGTCACATTGGTGTAGATGGCCGTATTGGGATATGCCCCTCCCCCGGTGTCGGGCGGCGCGTCCTTGCTCATCTCCTGCTGCAACTGGCCGACGATCAACTGCAGGCCGCCCTGGCCGATTTGTTCGGCCTTGATCGACTGGCTATAGCCGGCCGTCGCCTGCCGATCGACCTGGACCAGCGAGAGGAAGGCCAGCACCAGCGCCGAGGCCACCACGATCATGGCGAGGGTGATGACCAGGGCTTGGCTGCGTAAGCCGGACCGGCGGCACAGACCCCGGCGCTTACTCGTGTGTTGCGTTTGGCAGGATGACATATCGCTCAAAAATCTTGAGTCCCACTCCCAGGCCCGATGGGTAGCTTTTCCAATTCATGCTGGCGCTGTTGAGATAACTTTCCCAAACCGCCTTCACACTGCCGGTCGGGGTTGACGGGACGGCGTCCTTCAAAGCTGCACTCAGGGTGGTAACCTTATTGGCGGCGCTTAACGCGAGCATCGTCTGGTCGTCCACCACGGCGAGAGTTATCCCGATGGCACGGGTGGGATTGGTCGTACTGGAGGAATTATATGTGTTGGTGGAAAGAGTGCCGTCCGCCTGCTCAAACACCACCTGGAAGCCGACCACGCCCGGGGCCGTGTCCCGGGCTGTTCCGGTCGTCGGGAAGGTGGCACTGGTGCCAAAAGCAATGGCGGAGGGGGTCCATTGATAGCTCTGGTCGGACCTCTGCAAAACATTGCTCGTCGTGTTGATTTGGTAGCCGACGGCGGAAATGTTGCGCACCGGCTGGGTCTTGCTGATGCCGGGACGCAACGTGTAAAATTCGGTGAGGCCGCCCGGGAAAGCCGGCAGGTCCGGTCGAAAGAGACCGGCTTGCACGTCATTGTCCATCATGTCGAGCATGGCCCGGGCTTTGGTGAAGTTATTGACCCGGTCCCGCGCATTCTGCCAGGTATGCCCCATGGTCAGGATCATCGTGCCCAGCATGGCGGTCAGGATGGCCATCACGGCGATGGACGTCAGGATTTCGATCAGCGTAAACCCACCGCGGCCGCGTCGCCGCAGCCTCATAGCCAATCCCCGGCCAACATCGCGTTGGCTAAGGAATCGGAATGTAGGTGGTGACTTCATAATGGTCGGAAGACGCATTGGTGGGATTGGCCTGCGCGGGCCAACTCAACATCAGGTAAACTTGCGCCAGATTGGGGCCGGTCATCGTGTTGGTGCCCGCCATGCAACTGGCAGTATACACCGCGTTCGCGGCGTTGGTAAGCATACCGTCGGACCCGATGTAGTTGGTCAATTGCGTCCCATTGGCGAAGGCGTTGGTGTACGCATTGGTCAGGGCCGATGCAGGAATGGCGAGTTCGGACGTGTTGGTTGGATTCGCGCGGCGAGCGGCAATGATGAGCGAAGCCAGGTCAGCCGCCTGGATCTGGCTTTCCGATTCGCGATTGACGCGCAACCCCGCGCTGTAAAGCCCCATGATGATCACCAGCACGAAGACGCAAATCCCCAAGGCCAGCACCACCTCGACCAGGCTGAAGGCCCGGACGCCCGGCTTGGGTTGCCTCAGCGCAGACGGGATCTTCATTGGCGATAAATGCGCGTCTCTCCTGTGAGACCGTTGACTTGAAATACCGCACCGTTTTGTTGATTGGCCACGCCCGGGCCCTTTTCAGGTTGAATATCGAACTCCACCAAATCCACGGGGACACCATCGGCGTTGCGCGCTTCCCCGGACGGCGTGAACTGGATGGCCTGGCTGAATGTGGTCGCCGTAGTTTGACCGGGAAGTGTGATCGAAAAGTCAGAGGTGGCGTTAATGGTCTGACCGGTTTCCGATACTGCCGTCGCAGGCGTTACCGTGCCGGGGGCCTTCAACTCGGTAAACGGGAATGTCTGGATTTTGGAGACTTGGACCAGATTCGAACCCGCACCGACGCTGCTCATCCAGGTCGGCCCCAGATCGGTCCCGTCGGCCGACGCGACGACCGCAAGGGACAACTGCGTTCCCGTGGCAGGGGATGACGTGGTCGGGTAGAAAGCGACCCAAACATACGTGTTTTGAGCCACGGCGTACTCGCGGGCTTGTTCCAATGTTTCGGTCAACTTGGAGAAAGTCAGGTCAACTTGACCGCCTTTTTTCAGCGCTGAAAGAGCTGGAACACTCAGTCCGGCAAGAAGGGCCATGATCGCAATGACCGTTAACAGCTCAATAAGGGTGAATCCACCTTGGGGTGATTTTCGAGGTATCATGTTCTGGCTTAAATAGATGTACTTAACTGGACTGCGGCTTGAACTTCGTAATTCTCGACCGTATTTGACACCTGCTCCCCGGACTGGACCTGAATAGCTGTAAATTGTTTTGAAGGTACCATTGTAGGCAAAAATGCGCCTTCTGCAACCAAGCGCTGACGCAAATGATCGGTATCGACCGCGTGGACATCAACACCCTTCGGCTTGATGGCAAGGGTTGCCGCCATGCCCGCGGCTTCGCCCATGGCCAGGCAGACCGGCATCACGCGGACGCTTCCCTGCACAATTCGCTCACAGGAAATGGATCGTCCGGCAACCAGGACATTACGCAATCCCACCGGAGTCAGGCAGCGATAGGGAATCCCGTGGGATTCCGACTTTTTATAACGCTGAATGCGCTCGACCTCCCATATCGGCTTATTTTGCCGCACTTCATCCTTGGTGAGGTGGATGTCGATGAAGTAGCTGTTGCGGCAAATTTCATCATCGAAGGTACGGCGGTTGATATAATCGCCGAGAGTGAGAACATAATCGCCGACAATGCGCCGGGTCTCCCGGATCCCGACCACCGAGCCGGTGCCGACCAAAAACGAATTGCCGAAGGCGGCCGGCGCGAACTCGGCCAGCGCGTCGCGGTACGCCGCCGCCATTCTGCGCCCCTTCATCAGGGCCTTGGAGACCGAAAGCGGATCGGTGTTGTCCACGTCCCAGATATGGCCCGCGTTGAACCCAACGGTACCGGGGCCGACGAGATTATTGCAAATGTGTTTGTCGGGAATCTCCGGGTACTTGCCCGATTCGAGAATGGCGTGGATGGGACTGTCGGGATAGGTCCCGAAAAGCTGGGGCCCGTACAAGTAGGCGTAGCTATCCACGTTGGTGAGGAGGAAGCAATGCGTCGCCGGCTGCAAGCTGCCGTCATCGTCACCCTTCTGAAACTGCGCGCCGCTCCAGGCACAGAGGTCCGCGTCTCCGGTACAATCGACATAAACCTTGGCTTTCTTGGCGGAGAGCCCCGACTTATTGCTGAGCAGGAGCGCCTTGACCTCTTCGCCCTCCATCTCCGCTCCCGACAAAAAAGTGTGAAAGAGCACGGTGACCCCGGCATCGGTCACCAGTTTATCGTAAACCCGCTTGAGCTTCTCGGCATCGATAGGCACCCAGTCGAGATCCCCTTTGCGAACGTGGGCAATGCCCTTCTTGGCCTCCTCAAACACTCTTTCCGCCAAGCCACGATAGATGATTTTATCCTGATCGGAAAAGGGGCACCACGCGGGCACCAGGGCGCTCGTTCCCGACCCGCCCAGAGCACCGGTCTGTTCAATCAGAAGGGTCTTGGCGCCTTCCCGCGCAGCGGCGATGGCCGCCGTACAGCCGCTCGGTCCGCCACCGAGAACAATAACGTCCCATGCGTCATCGAGAGGCAGGCTGCGTGAAAGGGTAAGCTGTTTCATGATGGATCGGGATTCACAAAGTAAAATCGCGCAAAACCCCGGGATTGGGTAGGGCTGCGACTGATCGAAGATAGGTCGGCTGCTGACGATTGCTTTTGCAAGGTTGTTTCCGTCGTGAACAACCTTAATATTCCATCGGCTTCTTGTTCTTCTTTTGAGTTTCGAGATCGTCCCAATGCCTCCGCCTTTTTTATATACAATAGCCTATGCATCCAATTGATTGGATCCTCGTCACCGCCTCCCTGCTCCTGGTTGTTGTGATCGGTCTCTATACGCAGAGTTACGTCAAAAGCGTGGCGGATTTCCTATCGGCAGGCCGCGTGGCGCGACGGTATCTCTTGGCCGTGGCCAAAGGCGAGATGGCAGCCGGCTCCGTCGTCTACGTCGCTCTCTTTGAAGTCATCAAGCACTCGGGATTTTCCACCTGGTGGTGGGGCTACATCGGAGGTCCTATCACGATCCTGGTGACGATCAGCGGTTTTGTCTTTTATCGCTATCGCGAGACGCGGGCCATGACGGTGGGCCAGTTCTTCGAGATCCGGTACAGCCGTTCCTTTCGTCTTTTCACCGGGATGCTGGCCTTTTCCGCCGGGCTCCTTAATTTCGGCATCATTCCCGCAGTCGGTGCCCGCTTTATGGTTTACCTGCTCGGGCTGCCCGCCGAACTCCCTATTTTGGGCGGGATGCTTCCGACTTATATCCCGCTCATGGCTGTCCTGTTGGCGATCAATCTCTTTATCACGCTATCCGGAGGTTTGGTCACCATCATCATGACCAATTGCGCCGAGGGCATCATTTCCCAAATCCTGAATCTCGTTCTTATTTTTGGCCTTCTGAGCATGTTTACCTGGTCTCAAATCAGCGGGACATTAACTGACCATCCGGCGGGGCAATCTTTCATCAATCCGTTCGATTCATTCGCGCAGAAAGATTTCAATGTCTGGTTCACCCTGATGGGAATCGCCATTTGGATCTATACCACCATGGCCTGGCAAAATCAGGGCGCCTACAATTCCGCGCCTCTCACCGCCCACGAGGCACGCATGGGCGGTCTTTTGGGACGCCTGCGCAGCATGGGGCTGGGAGCAGGGGCCTTGCTCGCCATTTGCGCCATGACCTATTTGCATGATCCGCATTTTGCCGCGGGCGCCGCGCAAGTGCACACCGCGCTGGCAAAAATTCAGGACCCGCATCTGCGGGAACAGATGGAAATCCCCATCGCCATTTCGACGCTGCTACCTGCCGGGCTCAAGGGGTCCTTATGCGTCATTCTTTTGCTCGGCGCGATCGGCGGCGATTCCAACCACCTTCATTCCTGGGGCAGCATCCTGGTGCAGGATGTGATCCTGCCGTATCGTAAAAAGGCCTTTTCGACCGGGATGCATCTTCAGGTCCTTCGACTCTCCATCATCGGCGTGGCCCTCTTCGCGTTTGTCTTCGGGGCCTTTTTTCATCAGATGGAGTACATCATGATGTGGTGGGCCATAAGTGGAAGCATCTTCACCGGCGGCGCCGGGGTGGCCATCATCGGAGGTCTTTATTGGAAAAAAGGAACAGCAGCAGGTGCCTGGTCGGGCCTGTTGACCGGCTCATTGCTTTCCGTGGGTGGCATTATCGCGCGCGAAATCTATCAGGACAAAATACCCTTCAATGGAACGCAGATCGCGTTCGGCACGATGCTAATCGCCATTGCCGTCTATGCCGTCGTATCGCTGCTGACCTGCCGGGAGAATTTCAACATGGACCGCATGCTGCATCGGGGAGCTTATGCCGTCATCAAGGACCAGGTGGGCGAAGCCGCCATGAGGCCGGCAGGCCGAAAAATCAATTGGGGCAAATACATCGGGTATGACGAAAACTTCACTCTCGGCGACAAATGGATTGCGGGCGGTCTCTTTGGCTGGTCGATGCTATTTACGTGCGTGGGAATTTTTGGATCCATCGCCTATCTGATTCATCCCTGGCCGCTCTGGGTCTGGTCGGAGTACTGGCATTACTATGTCGTCGTCATCCCCGCGGTCTTTGCCGCCGTCATCGCCGTCTGGTTTACCTGGGGCGGAATTCTTGACGTCAAAGTCCTCTTTCAAAAACTCGCCAGTGAGAAAGGCAATCCCCTCGATAACGGCGCTGTCGCCGAACATCAAAATCGGGACGAGAAAATCGTTCCCGATTCCGAAACGCCCGATAAAGCCAAATCGAACTTGGCCGGCCCCGTTATCTAGAGCATAGTAAAGAACCCCGGAGCAAGCTCCGAGGTATTTGGGTGGCCCGGGCTACTTGTTGCCCGGGTCGCCGAAGGCGACAGGAAGCGTTTCGGTGCCGTAAGCGAAAAGGACAATCGCTTCC
>OVEP010001561.1_pt2 | contig 10893 bp, 9 predicted proteins | sample 1779801 | NCBI WGS metagenome assembly OVEP01 (sample SAMEA3914791, study PRJEB12502) | metagenome | biome: forest; material: soil | place: Canada | collected 2011-07-03 | depth 0.1 m
CGACGGGCAAGCTGGTCGGCACGGCCGCCGTGCAAAACATGACGCGCTTTTCGCTTGAACTCGGCGGCAAGAATCCGGCGGTGATGCTCGCCGATATCGACGTCGATCAGGCAATTCAAGGCGCACTGGCCGGCGGTTTCTTCAACCAGGGGCAGGTGTGCGCGGCGGCCTCGCGCATTTACGTGCATCGCAGCAAGTACCGGCAAGTGGCCGAAGGTCTCGCCGATATTGCCAATGCCATGACGCTGGGACCCGGCCTCGACCCGGCTGCGCAGATCAATCCGCTCGTGTCCGCGCTGCACCGCGACCGCGTCAATCGGCATATCGCGCGTGCTCAGGAAGCCGGGCTGAAGTTTCTTGCCGGCGGCAAACCGGTCGATCTGCCGGGCTACTACGTTCGCCCCACCGTCATCGCCGACGTGCCGCCCGACGCGGCAATCGTGCGCGACGAAGTGTTTGGTCCCGTGCTCGCCGTCGTCCCGTTCGACGATCCGCTCGAAGCACTGCGCCTCGCCAACGATTCACCATACGGCCTCGCCGCGAGCCTGTGGAGCAATGATCTCAAGACCGTGATGAACCTCGTGCCGCAAATCGAGGCGGGCACCGTGTGGGTCAATTGCCACGTACCGCTGGATCCGGGCATGCCGTTCGGCGGCTTCAAACAATCGGGCATCGGCCGTGAGTTCGGCAAGTACGCCATTGAAGGCTTTACGGAAACCAAGTCCGTGTGCATCGCGCATTGAGCCGAACGCAGGCACATGCCAGCCACACGAACTGATCAACATACTGGACTTAATGGAGTAAGCACGATGGGAACGAACGATTCCGCCTTCTGGCATCCAATGCAGCACCCCGCCGAAATGCAGCAGCGCGAGCCGATCCGTATCGTGCGCGGCGACGGCTGTTATGTGTTCGACGATCGCGGCAACAAGCTCGTCGACGGCGTGGCCGGTCTCTGGAACGTCAACGTCGGCCACAACCGGCGTGAAGTGAAGGACGCGATTGTGCGTCAGCTGGACGAACTCGAATACTTCCAGCTCTTCGACGGTATTTCGCATCCGCGCGCCGAAGAGTTGTCGAAGGTGCTGATCGAGATGCTCGAACCGGAAGGCATGCGCCGCGTGATCTACAGCTCAGGCGGCTCGGACGCGGTCGAATCCGCGTTGAAGCTCGCGCGTCAATACTGGAAGCTGAAAGGCGAAGCGGACCGCACCAAGTTCATTTCGCTGAAGCAGGGCTATCACGGTACGCATTTCGGTGGCGCGTCGGTGAACGGCAACACCGCATTCCGGCGCAACTACGAGCCGAATCTGCCGGGTTGTTTTCATGTCGAAACGCCGTGGCTCTATCGCAATCCGTTTACGCAGGATCCCGCTGAACTCGGCCGTATCTGTGCCGAGATGCTGGAGCGCGAGATCATTTTCCAGAGCCCCGACACGATCGCTGCGTTCATCGCCGAACCGGTGCAAGGCGCGGGCGGCGTGATCGTGCCGCCGGCAAACTACTGGCCGTTGATTCGGGAAGTGTGCGACAAGTACGGCATTCTGCTGATTGCCGACGAAATCGTCACGGGTTTTGGCCGGACCGGCAGCATGTTCGGCAGTCGCGGCTGGGGTGTGAAGCCCGACATCATGTGCTTTGCGAAAGGCATTTCTTCCGGCTACATTCCGCTCGGCGCGACCGCGTTCAACGAGCGTATCGAGCAGGCCTTCATGACCAACGCGAATTTCACCGGCGCATTGATGCACGGTTACACCTATGCGGGGCATCCGGTTGCGTGCGCCGCGGCGCTGGCCAACCTGAAGATCGTCAAGGACGAGAATTTGCCAGCCAACGCCGCGCAGCAGGGCGCCCATCTGCTCGAAGCGTTGCGGCCGTTCACCGAGCGCTACGCGGCGGTGGGGGACGTGCGCGGCAAGGGCTTGATGGTCGCGCTCGATCTGGTGAAGTCGAAGCAGACCCGCGAGCCGATCGACCCGGCCTCGGGCTACGCGAATGCGGTGGCCGAAGTGGCGCGTGCACACGGTGCGCTGGTGCGGCCGGTCGGCACGAAAATCATCCTGTCGCCGCCGCTGGTGGTCGAATCGGCGCAGCTCGACGCGCTGGTCGGCGCATTGGCTGCGGGCTTCGATGAAGTGAAATTTGCATAGTTGATCTGATCTGGTCAGGTATTCGGGCGCGCTGCAGAATGCGCCCGTGCATTCTGCAGCGCGCGATGAAATTGAATCCGTGAAAATGTTGTGGTTTTTTTATATCGAGCCGTATCCGTCAACCTGGAATAACATTGCATCTTTGTTTGCAGCAGAGGCGCCGCGCCGCGCGGCCTTCGTCTGCATCCAGGTTGGCGTCCGCTACGACAGGCCGGGCCGTCATCGCAAGAATGTAGCCTGTTCAGAGTAGGCGGGAGGGGACATGGACTTCCGGGTCAGCACGCTTGCCGACGTGCACGATCATTCGCTGGCAGTGAGCGGCTGGGAGCAGGTTTATCGTCAGATGACGCCGGGCCGCTTCCAGAGCACGCTCGTGCAGGCAAGTTCGAACGACTTTCATTTCTTTCGCGAAACCACCAATCGCCGTGTGGCGCAGCATGGCGTGTCGCCGGCCGGTCTGGCTTCGATCGCGGTGCCGCTCTATGCGCCGCTTGTCGGCACGTTTCAGGGGCGGCGCGTGGATGGGTACGCGCTGCTGCTGCTCGGTGCCGGCGAGGAGTTTCGCTTCTACACGCCGGAGTCGATGCACTATGCCGGCATCAGCGTGTCCGCCGGGATGATGGACGAGTTGCTGAGCGTGACGGTGGGCGAGCACGCCGGCCGCCAGGTGAAAGGCGGCGTGCTGGCGCTTTCCGATGAGCAAGGCGTGATCCTGCGTGAGCGGCTCGCACCGTATCTCGACTCCGCCGAGCGCAATGCTGCCGCATTTGCGCATCCCGCCGCGACCAAAGTATTCCGCGACGAAATGATCAGCGTGCTACTCGGCCTGATCGAAAGCGCGTCGCAAACGCCGTTGCGAGACCTCACGCACACCACGTATAGCGATATCGTGCGGCGCTGCGAACGCATTCTGCAAGACAACGCCGAACAACCGGTCACTGTGCTCGACCTGTGCCTCGCGCTGCGGTGCAGTCGCCGTACGTTGCAAACCAGCTTTCAACGTGTGGCCAATGTGACGCCTGTCGAATACCTGCGCTCGATCCGGCTCAACGCCGTACATCGGCTGCTACGCACGACGAGCGCGGAAGAACTCCTGATCGGCGATGCCGCCAGCCGCTGGGGCTTCACGCATCTCAGCTATTTCGCTCGCGAATATCGCGACCTGTTCGGCGAATTGCCGTCGCAGACGCCGCGCTTGAGCTAACGCCCAGCGCGCGTTTCAAGGGCCATGCGGATGCGGGGTCTTGCTGGCCCGATTCCCGGTCCGGTTCTCTACGCGATTTTCACCCATGAGCGGTTCCCGCTCGCGGGCTGGCGTGCTTTCGCGCGTCCCGCCCGATTCTTCACGTCCAGATTCAATGCCTTGGTTGACTGCATGAGCCGACGCCCAGGTGTAAACCCAAGTTCGCGCCGCGTTGCCGATTTGTGCTCCCGCTCGGCATTTTTGGTTTTCTACAGTGCACCCACACTTGTACTGCGCCCGACCTCGTCGTGATGCGGACGAACGAAAATCCTGGAGCCAAAACTATGAGCGTCGTCGCTGAACCGTCACCGTCCACCGAGTTGCGCAAGGGGGCGCTGGGACTGGGCTTCATCATCTTCTTCGTGATCTCGGCGGCCGGGCCGCTGGTCGCGATCGCTGGCGGTTTTCCCATCGGCATCATGCTCGGCAACGGTGCCGGCACACCGGCCTTGCTGGTTGCCACGGTGGTGATCCTGTTGATGTTTTCCGCCGGTTATACGGCCATGTCGCGGCACGTGACCAACGCCGGCGGCTTTTATGCGTTCACGGCTCGCGGTCTCGGCGGCACCGCGGGCGGCGCGGCGGCCTTGATCGCACTGCTCGGCTACAACACGATGCAGATCGGTTTGTACGGCATGTTCGGCGCGGTGGCTTCGGACTTCCTGCACGCGCACTTCAACCTCACTACGCCGTGGTGGATCTGCTCGCTCGCGGCGATGGCCAGCATCGGTGTGTTCGGCTACCGGCAGATCGATCTGTCCGCGAAGGTGCTTTCGCTGCTGGTATTCGGCGAATACATCGTCGTATTGATCCTCGATCTGGCCATTCTAAAAAGCGGTGGCGACAGCGGGATCAATGCCGTGTCGTTCACGCCGCATGCCGTCATGAGCGGCACGCCCGCGATCGGCTTTCTGTTCTGCTTTGCCAGCTTCATTGGTTTCGAAGCAACCACGATCTATAGCGAAGAGGCGAAAGACCCACAACGCACGGTGCCGTTGGCAACCTATATTTCAGTGCTGCTGATCGGCGTGTTCTATGCGTTCTCCGCGTGGTGCATGGTGATTGGCGCGGGCAGCGACAAGATCGTCAAGACGCTCACCGCATTGAGCGATCCGACGACGTTCCTCTACACGCTCTCCGATCACTACGCCAACAAGACGCTGACCGCGGCGATGAGCGTGCTGTTCATCACGAGCGTGTATGCGGGCTTGCTGGCTTTTCACAACTCGGCGGCGCGCTATTTCTTTGCGACCGGCCGTGAGGGTTTGCTGCCGCAAGCGCTCGGCCGCACACATCGTGTGCATTGCAGCCCGCACGTGGGCTCGCTTTTGCAAACGGCGGTGGCCGCCATCGTGGTGCTGGTGTTCATCGTGGCACATGCCGATCCGGTTTTGACGCTGTTCTCGTGGCTCACGAATGTGGCGACGCTTTGCATCATCGCGTTGATGGCGCTTTCCTCGGCAGCGGTGTTTGTGTTCTTCAGGCGCATCGATAAGGGCGACGCGGGGCGGATGCGCGTGGGCGTGTTGCCGGTACTGTCCGGTCTTGCGCTCGCGGTTGTGCTGGTACTCGCCATCGTGAATTTTCCGCTGCTGACCGGTGCGGGCGTGGGCGTGTCGTACGCATTGACCGCATTGTTGCCGATCTTCGCAGTGGCCGGCGTGCTCGCGGCGAAGAAGCTCAAGCTACGCGACCGTGATGCGTTTGAACGGCTGGGGCGGTCGCGGGTGTAACGGGTGAGGCGGCACGGTCGCACGTATCATCGTGATTGGATCCGATATGCGGAAATCAATCTGTTCACGAAGCGAAAGGCCCACGCAGTGAGGTGGGCACCACCGCGCCGCTGTTTTACCCGTTCCTCACCAACCTTGAAAACGTCTCCACTCGACACTGCTGCCATCCGCCGAAACCGCGTGATACTCGGGGAACTGCGCGCCGGTCGCGCAGGCATGATTCGGCAGGATGCGCAGCTTCATACCGATCGGAAAGCGCTGCGCGATGTCGTCGACATGCGCGCCTTCCTCCGATGACGACAGAATCCCGTGCTCCTGATTGGCGCCGCTCACGACGAAACCCGCCAGCGGCGTTCCGTTCAGCAAACAGGGTTGGCCGTAGCCGAAATCGTGCGGCTGCTTCGAGGTGCCGCGATCGCGGCTCATCGCCATCCAGCCTGCGTCGAGAATCGCCCAGCCTTTATCCGCCTGATGGCCGATCACGGTGGCGAGCACGCTGAGCGCGATATCTTCAAGCCCGCACACGCCGACGTTGTGCATGACCAGGTCGAAGAAAACGTAGACACCCGCTCGCACTTCGGTCACGCCATCCAGTTGCCCGGCGGCCAGCGCCGTGGGCGTCGAACCGACGCTGACGGCCGGGCACGGAATGCCTGCATCGCGCAGCCGCTCTGCCGCGCGTACGCAGCCCGCGCGCTCCTGCTCGGCTAGCGCGGCGAGCGCCTCCGGCGTATGAAGTTCGTAGCTGGAACCGGCGTGGGTCATCACGCCACCCACCGTGATGCCGTTCTCATGCAGAATCCGGCCGACTTCGAGCAGCGTGTCCTGTTCCGGCGTAATACCGGAGCGGTGGCCATCGGTATCCACCTCGATCCACACGTCGAAGGTTTCGCCGTGCTGGTCAGCAAATGCGGCGATGGCTGCGGCGGCGGTCGGATTGTCCACTACCAGCTTCAGATCGCAACCTTGCCGCCGCAGAGCCAGCGCCCGCGGCAGCTTTGAAGGCGCGATGCTGACCGCGTAAAGAATATCGCTGACGCCGGCCGCAAAGAAAGCCTCCGCCTCTTTGAGGGTCGAGACCGTGATACCGCGTGCACCGGCGGCGATCTGCGCACGGACCACGTCGATGCATTTGGTGGTCTTCACGTGCGGACGGAATGCCACGCCCAGTGCGTTCATGTGCCCCTGCATCCGCGCGATGTTCTTCTGCATCCGGGGGATGTCGATCAGCGCGGCAGGGGTGTCGATGCGGTCGAGTTTCATGCTTTCACCGGGGAATAGAGTGGCTTTCGGCCTGATCGAAATGGCTGAGCCATGGGATCAGCGAGTCGAGCGTCGGCGCCTCGATTTCGGGCGGCTGTGCGCCTGCCACCAGCGGCAGACCGACGCGGTTGTGCCAGTATGTCCTTAAGCCGACCGTAGCCGTGCCGAACATGTCATAGCTGGACCCGGCCACGAACGCGGCCTCATGCGCGCTGACGCCGAGTTTGCCGAGCGCGAGCCGGTAAGGCAACGGGTCCGGCTTGTACATCCCGGCTTCTTCAGCGGTGACGATGGCGTCCCAGCGGATCGGGAACAGCGCGGCGGCCTGCGTACCGAGGCGAATGGAGCAGTTAGTGACAACCGCCAGTTTGCAATGTGGACTGAGCGCCTGCAATGCATCGACGGCGCCGCTCCAGGGCGCGAGCTTCAGCCAGTTCGCTTCGAGCGCGAGCGCGGCGGATTCCGGCAGCCCAACTTCGGTGGCTGCCTCGCGCACCAATTGTTCATACGCAATGTATCGACCGCAGCCATAGGTCAGGCGCAAATAAGCGGCACGCCACGCACGGCCCGCCGCTTCGGAGCCCGCGGCGTGATTCCATGACGTCCACGAGTCGAGCAGGGCGGTCAGAAGGTCGAAGAGGACCGCCTTGGGGTAGGCGGTTGGGGTCGAAACAGAAGTCATGGATTTAACCGGCGATGGACGGTAAGCCGATTATAAAGTTTCGTTACTCGCGCGGCGTTCAGTCAGGCTAACTCTCAAATTCAGTTTGAGTGAACGTGCCATTCGCGACGTGATTCACCCCGTCTCAAGCGCTACCTCCGCCACGGCGGCGCTGGCCTGAATCTGCCCTGCAAATACTGCATGAAATGCCGCGTGCGCGCCGGCAATCCCGCCCGCTGATGCGTCAGCGCGATCACGTTAGCGTCCGGCGCTTTCCAGCCTTGCAGCAACCGGACGAGCTTTCCCTTCGCGAGGTCGTCGGCCACGTCCCATTCGGAGCGCAGGATCACCCCGCGGCCTTCGCAAGCCCATTGGCGGATCACGTCGCCGTCGTTGCAGCTCAAATGCGGGGAAACGCGCACGCTGCGACGCGTGCGGCCTTTGCTGAACTGCCACAGCGAGACATCCTCGTTGTTCTCGCGCAGCACGATGCACGGCAGCCTGCTCAAATCTTCCGGCGACTCCGGCTGGCCAAGCCGCTTGACGAGCGCCGGCGCGGCGCATACGAAGCGCGCATTCGGTGCGATCGTATAACCGACCAGATTCGATACCGGCAACTCGCCGATATGCACGACGATGTCGAAGCGGTCTATTGTCTCGGTCAACGGCTGGTCGGACAGCGTGAGCGCCACGTCAATGGCGGGGTTCTGCTGCTGGAAGTCGGCGATGGCGGGTGCGAGGTGGCGCCGGCCGAATCCCAACGGCGCATTGATTTTCAGCGTGCCGATCAGACCGCCCCGGCGCGTCTGCAAGTCTTCGAACAGCGAGTCGAACTGCTGGACCAGTTCGGCGCCGCGTTCGCACAGGAGCGTGCCTTCTTCCGTGAACTGCAAACGGCGCGCGGTGCGGTTGACCAGTTGCGCGCCGAGCTTCTTTTCCAGCTGCTGCAGGCGCTGGGTCACCGCGGAGGGCGACAGTCCCAGTTTTCGCGCCGCGGCGATCAGGCTGCCACTCTCGCGGATGGTCAGCAGAAACCGGATGTCGGCCGAGTCGTTCATGGCAGCCACTTGTGAGTTCGGAAGACTGGCAGCTTAAAGCGTTTGAATGCGCGGTTCCAGTGCATGACTAGACCTGATCGCAAGGCAAACGGATACTTTCGTAACGCAGTCGACAGCTTGACCCGCTAAAGTGTGCGTTTGAGCCACGGGGGCAGGCTGCGCCTGCCGTCCATCGATTCGTTGTCGCTTCCATTTGAAGAGAAGTCCAATGCCGTTGCCACATGAACCGTCGAGCGGTCCGTCAGTTGGTCCATCAGGCGCCGCTGAGGGGATGACCCGCATGTCGAATGACCCGGCCAGCAGTCCGGGTGACGCCGCGCAGAAAATCGCCTTGAAACAGGGCATTTTTCTGCACACGGGTTGGCGGAGCGCAGGAACGTGGATCTGGTCGCGTCTGCGCGCGCTCGATTCCGTGACCGGGTTCTATGAACCGTTCAGCAACGTGCTCGCCGATCTGAGCCTCGCGGACGTTTCCGCGTCCCGTCCTACGCTGACATCTGGACACCCGCCGCTCGCCGCGCCGTATTTCGAAGAGTACCGGCCGTTTCTCCAGGAGGGCGCGCGCGGTGTAGCCGGATACAGGAAGCGCTTCGGCACCGATCGCTTCTCCCCTGCACCCGACCCGGAGTTTCCCGCATTGCAGGCCTATCTGGCCAACCTGTGCGAGCGTACCGCTGAGCACGGCAGCGTACCCGTCTTCAAGTTTTGCCGTTCGTCAGGGCGGTTGCCGTGGCTCAAGCGTGCATTCCCGCAAGTCATGCATGCGGCGGTGCTGCGAAATCCTGCATCGCAGTTTGCGTCGGGGTGGCTGCTCAATCAGCAATGGAGCAATCCGTTCTTCGTGGCCGCGCCGTTTCGCGTGCTGGGTCTGAACCAGTCGGAACCGTTGGTCAGGGAGGCCATCGAAATCTGCGGCGTGAGCTTGCCGCCCGCTGTGCCGGCTTCGGATGACGCCTACGCGGTGGCGTGCGAGCAGTATGCGCGCACGGCCGAAGGCAACAACGCGTATCGGGCGTTCATCGCGTTGTGGATCCTCTGTGCGTCGCGTATGGCGGACGGCGTCGATCTGATGATCGACGTCGACCGGTTGGGGCACTCGCGCGAGTATGCAGCCGAATTGCGCGCCGGGTTCCAGGCGCAGAGCGGTTTGGCGCCTGACTTCGGCAGCGCGCGTGATCTGGTCGAGGAAACGCGCCGCAGCGCGGCGCGCATGGTCGGGATCGACGGCCGGTCGATGCGGGCCGTTCATTCCGCGGCGCTGAAGTTCCTCAAGACGCAGGGCGGAGCGGACGCCGGTTTTACCGAACTCGTCCGCGAGAAGATGGTGCTGGCCAACGAGTTAACCGAGCAATGGCGCTGAGCGCTCGACAGCAACGCGGCGGTACGGTTCGCCGCCGTGTGATCTCAGTCATCAACAGCTAACGGTGCTAACCGGCGGCCGGGATCGCCGCTCGCAAGCCGGGCAGACAACTGTCGGCGCCAGAGCCGCACATGCTGCTCTGACCTCACCGACCAATACAGTTGCCGCGCGAAAATCAATACAGTGAGGCGCGGTTTTATTGTGCTGTATCGGGAATATGACCGGCGCCGTCGATACAGTTGCCAGGTCAACTCTTGCGGCCTATCCCGAACACGAGGTAACGAAATGAATGCAGTGAACGAACAAGCGAAGCTGTCGGTGCAGCAGTTGGGCCATTACATCGGCGGCGCGCCGGCTGCATCGACCAGCGGCCGGTTCAAGGACGTGTTCAATCCCGCCACCGGCCAGGTGACCGGTTCGGTCGCTCTGGCGTCGGTCGAGGAAGTGGACGCGGCGGTCAAGGCCGCGAAGGCCGCTTTTCCCGCCTGGAGCGAAACCGCGCCGATCAAGCGCGCTCGCATTCTGTTCAAGTTCAAGGAACTGCTGAACAAGCACCACGACGAACTTGCCATGCTGATCACGCGTGAACACGGCAAGGTGTTCACGGACGCGCAAGGCGAAGTGGTCCGCGGTATCGAAGTCGTCGAGTTCGCCTGCGGCATTCCGAATCTGCTGAAGACCGATTTCACCGACCAGATCGGCGGCGGCATCGACAACTGGAATCTGCGTCAGGCGTTGGGCGTGGTCGCGGGGATCACGCCGTTCAATTTCCCGGTGATGGTGCCGATGTGGATGTTCCCCGTCGCGCTCGCCTGCGGCAACACGTTCGTGCTGAAGCCGTCGGAGCGTGACCCGTCGGCGTCGCTGCGCATTGCTGAACTGCTGAAGGAAGCCGGTTTGCCGGACGGCGTGTTCAACGTTGTGAACGGCGACAAGGTGGCCGTGGATGCACTGATCGAACACCCGGACGTCGCGGCGCTGTCGTTTGTCGGGTCCACGCCGATCGCGGAATACATCTATACGGAAGCGTCGAAGCGCGGCAAGCGCGTGCAGGCGCTCGGCGGCGCGAAGAATCATCTTGTGGTGATGCCGGACGCCGATCTGGACCAGGCTGTCGACGCCTTGATCGGCGCCGCCTACGGTTCGGCGGGTGAGCGCTGCATGGCGATCTCGGTCGCGGTGGCGGTTGGCGATGTCGCTGATGAACTGATCGAACGCCTGGTGCCGCGCGTGAAGTCGCTGGTGATCAAGAACGGCGAAAACCTCGACGCTGAAATGGGTCCGCTGGTGACAGCCGAACATAAGGCCAAGGTGGCCGGTTATATCGACTCGGGCGTCGCGGAAGGCGCGAAGCTGATCGTCGATGGCCGTGCGCATCCGGTCGTGAATGAAGACGGCTTCTTTATCGGCGGCACGCTGTTCGAC
>OVEP010010333.1_pt1 | contig 10890 bp, 10 predicted proteins | sample 1779801 | NCBI WGS metagenome assembly OVEP01 (sample SAMEA3914791, study PRJEB12502) | metagenome | biome: forest; material: soil | place: Canada | collected 2011-07-03 | depth 0.1 m
GCGGGCGGCGGCGCGGCGGCAGAGGCGGGCTGCACCGGGGCGGCAGGGGCCTGGGCGGGATCCGGCGCCGTCAGCTGCGGAACACGGGGAGGGGCCGGGTGCCGCAGGGCCGCTCTGGCGGCGCTGCGCTGCTGGGCCTGGATCCGGTTCGCGGGCCGGCAGCGGGCCGGGCAGCGCCGCCAGAGCGTCACGGTCCGGCCGCCCAGGAGCATGGCCGAGGCCACGTATCCGGGGTGTCCGAGGTCCGCGCACCGCGCGCATCCGGTCGGCGCCGGTGCACCGGTGCGGGAGCGGTCCGGCTCCATGGTGGTCACGTTCCCTTCCGGGCTGGTCAACTGTGCTCCAGCGCGCTCGCGAACGGCGTGCCGGGGCGTGCGGGGCCCTGGGGGGCGGACGGGCCGTCGGGCGGGTGCGGTGCAGGTTGCCCCCCTGGGGGCAGGGAGCGGGCGAGTGCTTCGCAGGCTTCCGTCGGCCCTGCCAGCAGTGCCAGTACCGGGATGCCGAAGTGGGCTGCCAGCAGGTCGGCTTCGTCCAAGGTCCATGCTGTCGAGCCGGACTGACGCCGTGAGACCTTCGTCTGCGTCAGCCCTACTCCGGCTGCCAGCTGGGCCTGCGACTGCTCGGTCGCGTGGCGCAGCGCCGCAACGGTGATCCGTAGTGTGCCGAGTGTCCTCCCCATACCCGCCACACTATCAAACCCATGCAGTTATTGCATAGATGACTCACTTTTATGTCTCCCTAGCGCTTTGATACATGCAGTCTGTCGGCGTGGGCGCGGGGAACCGCCGTGCCGGGCGCCCGCTCGTACCCGGTTCCCGCTTGGTCGGCCCGACGGCGGCCGGGCCCGTACTCCCTGTGCCGTGCGCTGCTGACGCCACGGCACGGCCCAATGTCCAGGGCGGCGGGGGCGGTCGCGGGTCAGGGCGCGCCGGGAGGCGGCGGGGCCTGGTCCACCTGGTCGACCGCCGGCCCGGTCGCGCCGATCTTGCGCAGCCGCGAGAGGATGCCGCCTTCCTGGCGCCCGAAGGCGGCCACCAGTTCGGGGAGCATCGCGCCGGTGGCGGCCATCAGGCGCAGCCGTTCGTCGTCCTCGGGCGACCATCGGCGGTAGGCCTGGGCGTGGTCCTGGCGCACGTCCTCCACGCGGTAGGCGGGCTCCTTGGCCGGTCGGCCCTGGCCGGGGACGGCGACCAGTTCCTCGGGGAAGTCCGCGAGCCCGAACTGGTAGAGCTTCCAGCGCACGGATTTGACGCTGCGGCCCAGCTCGGTCGCCAGCTCCTGCGGAGTGGCACCGGCGCGGGCGCGGCACACCTGCTCCTCGTGTGCGGTCCACTCGGACCCGGCGGGCCGGCGCGGTGGTGGTGCGGGCCGGGCGGACGGGAGGTGCGGGGCACGATAGGGCTGGGCCGGCAGGGCCGCGGCGGACAGGAGTTGGACGATCGGGCCCAGGTCGCCCGGTTCGAGGGTGCCGGTCAGTTCCGAGCGCGCTTCGCCGTCGTGGGTGCACGCGCTCGCGTGCACGGCGGTGCCGTGCACGGTGAGCGTGTAGTGGCGGTCCGCGGTGGTGACCTGGTAGCGGACCGGCGCACCGCCCGGGGTGGCTGCGGGTCCGCAGGCGGTGGGCGGACGTTCGGGGCCGCCGTCCAGGAGTTCCAGGACGCGCCAGGTCGCGGTGACCGCGGTGCCGTCGTCGAGTTGGAGGGCGGGGCCGCCGGCGTCCAGGTCGCAGGGCCCGTACAGGACGTCCAGGCGCTGGCCGGCGAACGGTCCCGGGGGGCCTGCGGCCGGGTCGGGGCGGTACAGGAGGGTGCCGGTGCCCGGGTCGCCGTCCAGGGTGGGGGTGGCCGGATCGCCGTGCCAGTGGCCGGCCTCGTCGCGGAACGCGTACAGCAGCATGGTTGTGCTCGATTCGTCGTGCGGACTGGGGGCTAGTCGACGGCGTCGGCGGGCAGGAGCTGCCGCAGCCGGTCGCCCGCGGCGGGGTCGGCCCGGTCCAGGTCCGCGGTCAGGTCGCGGTACTCGTCCAGGGACGCGGTGGCCACCGGGCGCAGCCGGCCGGGACCGATGCCCAGGTGCAGGGCCAGTCCGCTCTGCCCCGGGCGGTGCCGCGGCACGATCTGGAACACCTCGTCGCCCGGGGCGCAGAACAGCAGCAGGTGCGGGGTGACCGCGAGCGGGGGGAAGGAGGTCGCCCGGCGGGTGTGGACGAGTTTTTGGTGGAGCTTGGCGCGGGCGCGGGCCGCCAGTTCGGCCCGGGCGTAGCGCTGCCAGTCGGGGCGCTGGGCGGACGGCTGGTCCGGTGCGAGTACCGCGGCCTCGGTGGCGGCGATGGCCTTCAGCAGGGCGCGGTGGTGCGGGTCGATGCGCTGGGGCAGCAGGCGCAGCGCCTCGGCGAGGTCGGCGGGGTCGTGCGCGCCGTCCAGGCCCAGCCTGCCCATGACCGTGCTGCGGGCGTCGCGCAACGCCTCGTACCAGGGTGTCAGATGGCGCGAGGTGGGGCCGGGGTGGAGCCAGGCCTCGATGGGTCGTACGGGGTGGGCGCCGGGCCGGTGCGCGTAGTCGGCGGTGCCGGCGGGGTACCAGGCGGGTCCGGTCGCGGGGCTGCCGTCGGCTGCCAGGGGGTTGGGCAGGCCGGGGTCGCACGCGAAGCCGCTCAGGTCGGCGTGCCAGCGCCCGGCCAGGTCCGCGGTGAAATCGGGGTAGTGGTGGTGGCGCAGTTGCTGGTCGCTGAAGCGGACGTTGTTGGCTTCGGCGGCCAGCGGCATGGTCAGGGCCAGGGCAATCACCCGGGGGTGGGTGCGGGTCTCGACGCGGTCCGGCTGCCGCCACCAGGCGTGGGGGCCGGTGGCGTCCACGGGCTGGGGAGCGTGGTCGCGGGGCTGTGCGTCCAGGGCCGGGCGCACGGTACGCATCAGCTGGAAGGTGCACTCGGCCGGGGGCCCGCACGGCGGCAGCAGCAGGTCGCTGAAGTCGCCGAGCAGCCGGGCGGCGGCCTGGGGGGTGGCACCGGGCAGGTGGAAGGGGCTGGCGGGATCCCAGGGCAGCACGGCGAGTTGGACGCTGGCGGGGCCGCGGCGCAGCAACGGCCAGGGGCTCGGCGCACCGGGGACCGGTGACCATCCCGCACGTACCAGGGCGTCTTCGGCAGCGGGGCGGTCAGCGCCGTGGCAGGTGGCGGGCAGGCCCAGGTGGCGGACGGCGGAGGCGGTGAGCGCGATCAGCGGCGGGCGCTGCAGGGCCCTGGGGTCGATGCGGCCCTGGACGCGGCGGCTCCACGGTGTGAACCCCGCCGCGCGGGCCCATCCGGGCAGTTCCCCCAGAGCGCGGATCGGGCACGGGCCGCTGCGCCCGTCAGGCAGGTGTACCTGCACGGAGCCGTTGCGGGCTGTCAGGACGGCCACCGGGCCGGGCTCCGGGCCCAGAGCGCTCGGGCGCTCGTGGAGCATCGTTGCGGGCCGGGGCGGCGGCAGGACCTGTGCGGCGGGCGGTGCGGGGGCGGTAGGCGACGGGACGCTGGCCGGCGGCGGCGCTGCGGGGTGGGCCCATCCGTTCAAGGTGGTGCAGTAGGACCGCCAGCGCGGACCGCTGGAGCGGCTCCCGCGCTCCCAGCTGCCGATCGTGGCCGCCGAGACGCCGACCTCCTCGGCGAGTTCCTGCAACGAGTACCCGGCTTTCAGGCGCACCTCCCTGAGGTCGCCAGACGGCGGCCGCACCGGGGGCAGGGACGGCTGTGGCCCGTAGTCGAACAACGGGTCCGGGCCCTCACTGTGCTGATCGTCCATCGATGGAGGCCTCCTGTCCTGCATGTCATAAAGAGCGAAAGCGCTTGCTCGCTGCGCAGCAGTGTCACCCGCGATCACCAACTTGGTTTCTGCACGGGGCAGTTGTGGGAACGTTTCTGCCGCCTTCGACCTGCGCGCAGATCCGGCCGTTGCGCGCAGGCACCCGCGGGGCGCACGGCCGGGCCCGCGCGCCTGGCGGGTTCGCGCACAGGCCCTGTTCGAGTGGGGAAACCGGCAGCGGTTCGCGGTCGTGTCCCGCAGGACGGTGTAGCGACATGATCATGCAGGTCGTCTACGACGGCTCGACCAGCGCTTTGGCGCATGTGGGGCGCCCGAGGTGACCGCTGCTGCACCACTTCGCGGGACACCATCCGGTTCACGGCACCAGGGCGAAGACGCGCAGACCGGCTCTGGGTGGACGCGCCAGCGTCGCCCGCGGCGATGCGTACGCGGCCCGGCCCCCGCGATGACCGCTAGAACGGCCCCCCGCCCGGCTCTTCCCGCACATCCGGCACGGGGCCCGGACGGTCTGCCAGGTCGCACGCCTGGGAGCAGAAATCGGGCCGGACGGATACGGTCAGCGGTGCCGGACCAAGCGAACACCCGCACCTGCGACATGCCTTGGCCTCGCTGCGCAGGTGCTGCCATGCTTCCAGGGCGGTCCGCCTCAGCAACAGGCGCTCACGCTCGAAGACATAGCGGTACCCGAGTGCCTCCCCCGGTTCATGGGCGTCGCTTACATCGTCCGGGTCGAAGAAGGCAGAGTCCATGACCGTTCCCTCGACCGCCTCGAAGCAGCCCTGAAGGACCGCTGCCCGCACCAGGGGCACGACCGAGCGGCTGTCGCACGCCTCCTCCGGGGTGACCGCGGTGCCCCGGAAATTGATCCCGCCCCACTGGCGGGCGGCGCCGAGCAGTTCGCTCGGGTCTTGCTCGCGCAGATGCGCGTCGCACCAGTCGAAGCACTCCAGCGGGCCCAGTGGACATGACGGCGCACCGCACAGCTCGCAGGCAAAGTTCCCTCGCAGTTCGAAGCGGCGCCCTTGGCAGAGCAGCACGAAGGACGGCGCAGTGGCGCAGGACTGCTCCAGCCGCAACGGTGCGTCCAGGACCCCGCAGGGCAGTTCCCGGACCAGGGCCAGTACGCCTTCGCCCCCCACAAGGCCGTCCATGAGGGCAGAGTGGAACATCTCCGGCCGGTCGCAGATGCAGTCCAGGTAGTCCGCGCAGCCGCATTCGCAGGTGCCGGTCGGCCTCATGTACGCGGTGGTCATCTCGTGGAGGAGTTCCTTGAGGGTGAACTTCTTGCGGATCCGCTCCTGGGGTGGAGTTGGCCGGGCATCGTTGCCAGACGTCATAGGTGCTCTCCATGGGTGCGCCCGGCGCTGGCCGAGGCGGTTCGGGCAAGGGAAGGGCCCGGCACGCGGCCGGATCCGGCGTGGGGGGCGCCGCGCCGAACGCCTTGCGGGGGCAGGCAGTCTGCACAGGTACTCGAAGGCGGCGTCGGCGCGGGGCCGGTACCGCCCGTCGACTGCGCGCATGGAGTGAGCCCACGAGTGGGCGCGGACGGCCGTACCTCCCCTCTGTTCGACAGCGCGGCATCGCCGCACTCGCTCATGTGCGTGGCTTGTGCCCATGCGAGCAGCTCGGCATCGTCGAGCGGGCGCCGTACGGCAGCTTCGCCCGGTTTTCGCCAACTCGCCTGCCAGTGGCGGCGATTCAGAAACGTTTCGGCGGCGTTGAGCTGCGGCGACACTCAGCGAGTGCGCACAGGTGTGGCAGGGGCGCGCGCGTGAAGCGCGCGCTGTTCGGGTCACCGGTACACGCGTTCGTCCGTTCACACATTGTGAGTGTTCGATTTCAGTCAGCTTCCTTCCGAGGGGCTGCCTGCGCCAGGGTGGTGACATTCCCACCCCGGTCCCGGGGCCGGGCGCCTGTACGTGCGCCCGGCTGGTGATCACGCGACCCCAGCGCACGGTGGGCGGGACTCCTTGGTGTTCGTGGAAGGCAGTGAAGTCATTTGACGCCCCTGAAGGTGCAGGCGCAGTTCCTCGATGACCGGGGGCGCCTGGCCAAGGCCCCGGTATCCGCCCTGGTGGGCGAGCCCTTGGAGGAGCGGGAGGCGGTCTGGCAGCCCAGTGCGCACCGCAGCCGCAAGTCCATCGCCACCTGGTGGTGGTCGTCGACGACCGGGGAACTGGTGGGCTGCGTCAGCCTGGAGCGGCAGCGCGCCGCCGCCGCGCTCGACTTCGACCCTCGGGTGACCTCCTTCTCGGGCTGGCCGGTACGGCTGTCGTGGACGCGGCCCGACGGCGCGGAGCACACGGTAGTGCCGGACTTCGTCGCCCGCAGCGGCGCTGCCCGCGAGCTGGTCGTGTGCCCGCCCGGCAACGTCCCCACCCGCGGCGCTGACCGCGCCCCGGCGTGGACGGAGGTCCAGGAGGTGCTGGACTGGGCCTGCGGGCAGACCGGCTGGCGGTTGCGGGTGCCGCAGCCCGCGTCGGCCGTGCGGACGGCGAACGTTGCGCGCGTGGCGCAGTTCCGTCATCCGCGCCACCACGACGCGGCCAGTACCGGGGCGCTGCTGGCCGCGTTCGCGTGCCCGCGGCCGCTGCGGGAAGGGGTTGCCGCGGCCGGGCTGCCGGCGGCGGGTGCGCTCGCGCGCGCCTACCACCTGCTGTGGAGGCAGTGGTTGCAGTTCGACTGGGAGACCCCGTTGCTGGCGACCAGTACCGTCGCGGCCCGCGGGGGTGCCCGGTGAACGCGGCGGCGGTGCCGCTGCGTTCAGATCGCGGGCAGATCGCCCTGGGAGGCCGGGTGTGCTGGCGGGGCCGGGTGCACCAGGTGGTTGAGCTGTGCGGCACCTCGGTGACGCTGCTGCCCCAGGAGGAAGGGGACCGCGAGGGGCCCGCCCCGGTCCAGGGTGGGGCGGGCGCCGCGCAGTGCTCGCTGGTGTGGCTGGACCATCTGGTGCGCTCCCCCGGCTTCGAGGTCCTGGGGGCGCCGCCCGTGCAGCGGGTGTTCGCTCCGCTGGGCCTGTTGGAGACGGTCGATCCCGCCGTGGTGCAGGCCGCCCGGGAGTGGGAGGTGCACATCATCGAGGTGCACACCGGGATCCATCCGCACGCCCCGCTCGGTGCCGCCGCGACGCCTGCGCCTACCTGGGCATCAGCGTGCGCCCGGCCCGGGTCCGCACCCCCACCGACAAGGCGGTCATCGAGCGAACCTTCTCCTCCCTCAAGACCCTGTTCTCCCAGTTCGTGGCCGGCTATACCGGCTCGGACATCACCCGGCGCGGCAAGGGGGTGGAGAAGGGCCGGCTGTGGCGGATCGATGAGATCAACGACCTGCTGCAGGAATTCCTGTGCCTGGTGTGGCAGCAGCGCCCCCACGAAGGGCTGCGCAACCCGTTCCATCCGGCGATGCCCGCGCTGACCCCGAACCAGGCCTACGCCGCCCACGTCGCCTCCAGCGGCTACCTGCCGGTCCCGCTGTCCGAGGCGGACGTCCTGCACCTGCTGCCCGCCACCTGGGTACGGGTCACCGACAAGGGCATCCGGCTCAACCGGCGCACCTACGACGGGGCGAAGTTGAACCCCTACCGCGGTGCCCCCTCCGGACTGCCCGGCCGCAACCGGATGCGGTGGGAGGTCCGCTACCACCCCTACCAGCCCGAGACGGTGTGGCTGCGCGACCACCGCTCGGACGAGTGGGTACAGGTCGACTTCATCTACAAGGACCTGATCGCCGATCCGTGGACCGAACAGGTATGGGAGCAGGCCCTGGACGACGCCCAGGCACGCGGGCAGCGCACCGACGACGAGCAGGCCCTGGCCCGCGCGGTCAGCAAACTGCTCCGCCGCGCGGCACGGCCCCCGGCGCGCACCGCCGGCGCGCTCCCGGCCGCCTGGGAGGAGTCGGTGCGCGTGCCCGACCTCGAACCGGTCGACCCCTACGCCAACATTCCCCCGGTCGACCCCGAGACCATCACCGCCCGCCGGACCCTGCACGGCGACCCGACCGGCGCCCCTGCGGCCACGCCGCAAGCCGACCCGGCGGACCGCCCCGCGCCCCCTGCCCCCATGGCGCCCAGCCCGGCTCCCGAACGGCCGGGGCGCCCCCTCCTGCACGCTCAGACTGCCCGCCTGGGTCCGGCAGGCCGTGCAGAGTGCCCTGTCCACCGGGCCCGCCTCCAGCGCGGACGGCATCCCGGACACCGGCCGCTCCCCCGCCGGGCAGGACCCAGGCGCAACTCCCCGGCTGGCCGACCGGAGCCCCACCGCGCGGCAGGACACGTGAGCGGGACCACCGGTACGGGCCGACGCACCGCCCCAGCACCGCCCCCGCTCTGCGGACGTGGCCGCCCCCGCCCGGGAAGCGGGGACGACGGCAGGCGGCGCCCGCCACCGGGCGCACCCGGCACCCCCCACCGCCCAGCAGGGCGCCAACTGCGGGGTGGTCCGCGCAGCAGCACGGGGGAGCCGGTGCGGCGCACCGGTCCTGCGCGGCCCTGCCGGGGCTACGCGATGGGGCTACGAAACGAGGAAGCGGTGACGTTCGACATCTTCGAGATGAAGCAGGGTGAGGATCCCCAGCCGCTGCCGAAAGCGGCGCGGCTGACCACGCGCACCGGCTGGAACGCCTCGGTGGACCGCGTCGTCGAAGTCCCCGATCTGTGCGACCACCCCGCGGGCGGGCCGGTGGCAGACGACGACCCGCGGATGCTCTTCCACGCGGCGATGCGGATCGTGGAGACGCCGGCCATCGAGGCCGCCTGGGCGGTGCGCTACCGGCTGCTGCGGGCCAGCCGGAACCGCGAGGAAAGACAGCCCGCGATGGTCATCGACGGCGAACACGACACCGGCATGACCGTGCTGCTGCGCTACCTGGGACGCCAGTACCAGCGCGGCCTGCCCCCTCCGCCTGCGCCGCAACCCCACGTTCACGCCCGTGGTCCATATCAACGTGCCGCCCATCGTGGGCGGGGCGGCGGACTTGGCACTGCTGGTCGCCGACTTCCTGGAGATGTCCTTCGGCAAAGACCCCGAGGCGGCGCTGTCACGGATCCCGGACATGAGCGGACCGGTACGCCACCGCATGGCCGGCGCCGGGACGCAGCTCGTGCTGATCGACGGCGTCCACCGGCTCAGCGACAGCGCCGCGCAGAGCGCGGTGGCGTTCATGACCTGGCTGCGCGACGAACTGGCCCTCACGGTCGTGTACTGCGGCGTGGGAGCCGCCGACATCGTCTACAGCGGCCTGCGCGGCAACCGCGCCGCCGACCGTCGCGCGAACCACCGCAGACCCTACCCCGTCCTCGAAACCGGTCCGATCCCCTTCACCGAGCACGACCACCAGACCTGGCTGGCCGTACTGCGCACCCTCGACGACGACCTGCACCTGCACCAGCACAAACCCGGCACCCTGCTGGACCTGGCCACCTACCTGCACCAGCGCAGCGGCGGCTACATCACCACCTTGTCCTACCTGATCTACGAAGCCGCCCAACTCGCCATCGAGAACGGCGAAGAAGCCATCACCCGCGACCTCCTCGCCACATTGCGGGTCGGCCGCCACGACGAAGACGACCAGCCCTGACAACCGGCCGCCCACCTCAGAACCGTCACGAGACAAAGGACACGCTCATGGGCAACCGCACCAAGCGCTCCAGCCCCACCTCACCCACGACGATGGTCGTCGACTCCACCGAAGTCAGCGTCCAGCACGGATGCGTGGCACTGCGGTGCGGGCCAGCGCTGACCCACGTGGCACCATCTGCCGTCGCCCTGCCCTACCAGACCGTGCCCGACCTCCCTGGCCGTCTGGAGGAGGCAGCACGCGCTGCCGAGCAGGACTACTGGCCGCTACTGGACGAAGTACGGCGCGCCGCCACCAACCACGACCCGGTCGCCTTGTCCCGGTCCCTCGAACGTCGTCTGCGGGCCCTGGACTGGAGCCGCGCCACGGTCATGGCACCGCAGGGGAACCCCGGGCTGCTCCACTACAGCGGTCACGTCGCCCTGCAGACCGATGCACCCTTCAGCCGCGGCCCGCTGCGGCTGATCTTCGACCCGCTGCAGTTGCACCGGCTCCGCGACACCTTCGAGCGCGCCATCGCCCTCGCGCGCGCCCAGTACGAGGAGGCACCGCAGCACCCCCTCGAACGTGCCGCCGCAGCTCTGGCCGCCGTTGCCCGCGTCCCTTGGGCACCTCAGAACCAGCCCCAACCAACGCCCGAACAGGCGCAGCGAGTGATCGAGGACCTGCAGCGCGACTTCCTGGGGCGGATCCCCTACCAGCAGGCCACCGGCCCCGCAGCCACCACCGCGCCGCCGGTCGACACGCACTGGACCCCGCTGCTGCACCCCTGTGGCTGCACCGTCGACTGGGGCTGGGACCGCCGCGAGATGGACCCGCTCGCGTTCATCGAGTACTGCCTCGATCACTACACCGTGCCTTGCCCCTGGGACACCCCTGCCACCGAATCCACCCCCCGGCCCGCCCCCTCGCAGTACCCGCTACGGCTGCTGTCCCCGGCCAGCGGCCACCACGCCTGGGCCCGCCCCGCCAGCGGGGGCAACATCCCGCTCGGCATCGAACTGACCCGCCAGCTCGCCGAACTGACCACCACCATCACCCTTACCAACCCGGCTGTCCTGGCCGCCGGGCTCCCCCCGCGGTACTGCGACATCGTCACCGCGGGAGGAGACGACCCGGTCCGGGCCTGGACCGAGCAACGCCTGACCGACATCATCCTCAACCACGGCCGCGACACCCTCGGCTTCCTGGCCACCCTCACCACCGCACCACCCCCCGCCAGCGCCGCCCAGTGCGGTACCTGCACAATCGCCCAGGCCCATGGCGGCATCGTGTGCGAATGCGGACACGACTGGACCTGCCACCCCACCCAGCCCGACCACACCGAGCCATGCTCGCACTGCCCCTGCACCACCATGCACGCCCCCGGGGACCCCGTCCGGTAGGAACAGGCCAGGCACGACATCCTTTCCCGGTGGGCGCCGGGTCTGTCCAGCGACTGGTGTATCTCGTGTTGTGTGAGTTACTGGCGGCCGACGGAGAGTCGGCCGTCGAAGGCGATGTCGAAGGC
>OVEP011209453.1_pt1 | contig 10879 bp, 10 predicted proteins | sample 1779801 | NCBI WGS metagenome assembly OVEP01 (sample SAMEA3914791, study PRJEB12502) | metagenome | biome: forest; material: soil | place: Canada | collected 2011-07-03 | depth 0.1 m
CGGTGCGCAGCGGTACGGCGGCCAACCCATCCACTGACTGTCCACAAAGGAGCGCATCTCATGGCAGGCAAGGCCAGCATCGTCTTCGTCCACGGGCTCTGGGCCGACGGCTCGTGCTTCAACAAGCTCATTCCCGCGCTCCAGGCTGAGGGGCACGAGGTGTTCGCCTCGCAGCACGGCCTCAACTCGCTGGAGAGCGACGTAGCGTGCGTCACCTTCACGCTCAACCACGTGCCGGGCCCGATCGTGCTCGTCGGGCACTCCTACGGAGGGACCCTGATCACCAAGGCGGGCACCCACGACCGTGTCGGCGCACTGGTCTACATCGCCGCGCTCAGCCCGGACGAGACCGAGACCTCCCAGCAGCAGCAGGAACAGTTCCCCGCCACACCCGTCTTCGAACACATCGAGGTCGCCGACGGGCGCCTGTGGCTCAAGGCATCAGGCATTCAGGACTTCGCCGGCGACCTGCCCGAAGCGGAGCAGAAACTCGTTCTGGCGACCGGGGCCGTGCCGGACGCGGACCTGTTCAACCAGCAGGTCCCCGGCACCGCCTGGAAGACCAAGCCGAGCTGGTACATCGTCGCCAACGACGACCGCACCGTCAACCCCGACCTGGAACGCTTCGCCGCCGAGCGCATGGGTGCGAAGACCTACGACGTCGACAGCAGCCACGTCCCCATGCTCTCGCACCCGGACTTCGTCCTCGACGTGATCCGCGAAGCCGCGAAGTCCCTTGAGGCGTAGCCCGGGCGAATCCGGCCCGACGACCCTCCGAAATCGAAGCCCCCGAGCAAGAGGGAGAACAGCAGTGAGATTCTTCGGACTCAGGTCCGCGAAGGTGGTCGTCATTTCCTTCGCAGTGCTTCTGGCCACCATGATCGGAATGGCCGGACCAGCCGCAGCGGATGTCGGCCCCGGGCAGGTCGCCCACATCTACATGGAGCTCGACAACAGGCCGGGCAACAGCGCCGCCGCCGGCTACAGCGCCTTCATCAACAGCCTGCGCCGTGCCGCCGGCCATGCTTTCCGCGGCGGCACGTACATCGCCCAGAGCAACGCAGGCGGCATCATCCGGGCCGATATCAATGCGACCGGCAGCACCCATCCCCTCCCCATGACGCTGTGGATCGATCCGCAGAACCTCTACGTGCTCGCCTTCACGAACGCGAACAACCAGACCCTCTACTTCAACGACCTGAGTCCCACCGCCGTCGACCTGGTCACCGGCGGCGCTCTTGCCCAGGGCTTCCACGGGGGGTTCCAGAGGCTCCCGTTCGCCAGCAACTACGACGGTCTCAGCGCGGCCGCCGGACGCGGCCGTGGTGCGATGCCGATCTCCATGAACGACATCTACTCGTCCGTCGCCAGCCTCGCCACCACGACATCCGGCAACCTCGCCACCAGTGCACAGTCCGCCGCCCGCTCCCTCATGCTCCTGATCCAGGTGACGTCGGAAGCAGCGCGGTTCAGCAATGTCTACGGGATCATGTCGCAGGCCCTGGGCACGCCCGACTCGCGGGGCGGTCTCCCGACGCAGGAGCAGAACCTCGAAAACAACTGGGCAGCCATGTCCGGCTACGGGGTGTCCGTCAGCAACAACAGTACGACCCGGCCCGTGACGATCGTCGGAGCCGGTGCCGCCGACAGCGACGGTCACTCGACCAACCTCGTCCTCCACTCGTGGAGCGATCTCGCCCGGTACGTCGGGATCCTCCTCGGCAACCGCGCCAACGCGGGCGGCCCGGGCCGCACCGAGCTGTAGACCTCGCGCTCGAACCGCGCCGCACCCGCCCCGGGCACCGCCACGGCGATCCCCACCACCGGGATTCCTCGGTGCCCGGCCGGGCGGGCGGCCCGGGGCGCCCGTTGGCCGGCGCCCATCCCGCACCCGTCAAGGAGCCCTCCATGCCACCGACCAAGGTCATTGCCATACCGGTGCTCGGCCGCCACGTCGTCAACGCCTATCTGCTGCTCGGCAAGCGACCGGTCATCGTCGACGCCGGAACGCCCGGCAGCGGCCGACTGATCCACGACCAGGTCGCCGCCCACGGCGTGGACCCCAAGGAGGTCAGTCTGATCGTCGTCACCCACGGCCACGTCGACCACTTCGGCTCCGCCGCGGAGCTCAGCCGACTCACCGGTGCACCGATCGCCGGCCACGTCGCCGACCTGGGCATCTACCGAGCGGGCCGGGTGAGCGAGCCCTACCTGCCCATCGGGCTGTTCGGGCACCTCTTCGCCCGCACCTCCCGGGTGCGCGAAACCACCGAACCGTTCGACCCGAACGTGCTCATCCGAGGCGAGACGCACCTGGCGGACTTCGGCGTCGAGGCACGCATCATGCCCACCCCGGGCCACACGCCCGGCTCCGTCTCCGTCCTGACCGACGACGGCGACCTGGTGGCCGGAGACCTCGTGGCCACCCCGCTCCTGGGCCTGGTCAAGGGGCGACCCGCCAACCCGCCCTTCCACGACGACCGCCTCGGCAATCTGGCCAGCCTGCGCGAGATGCTGGCCCTGCGTCCCACGAAGATCCACGTTGGACACGGCGCACCCCTCGACCCGGAACGGGTGGACCGCTGGGCGGCCGCAGAGCAGCGACGACTCGACCGCCTCGTGGCACGGGGACGCCTGCGCGCTCCGGACGGGGAAGGACTGTGAGCAGCTGCAGACGCCACACCCTTCGCCATCAGGCGAGCTGTACCCGAATTGGGCAACAGGGTGATCGAGACCTTCGGCAACCGCCGCCGGCTACGCAAACACCCCACCTTGGGCTACCTCACCCCACACGAGACCCGACAAGGACACACCCTCGCCGTGCAAGGACGAGTATCCAAGATCACGGGGGCACCTCAGGCTGATGTACCTGCCATTCCGGAGCAACTGACGGTTTTTCACTCAACGGGAGAGGGATTTCCCATGCACATGCGCAGCTCGCCCGTCCAGTACCGCTTCCTGGCCGCCCTGGCCAGGAGTACCTTCCTCACCGCGCTCCTCGGCACCGGCATCGGGAGGGCGCGCTTCGGCCGCGCCAAGGCCGGGGTCAGGCCGGCACGGGTTCGACGACTTGCCTGTCCGGTGCTGGCCGCCGCGCTGCTGATCGCCGGAGTGTGCGTCGGCGGCCCGGCCTACGCCGCCTCGGCCGGCCAGGCCGCGCCGGGCGCCTGCAAGGCGTCTGCCGCCTCGGACGCGCGGTCGCCGGCGACATCGACCGCCGGACACGCCGCCGAGTCGGACGCCGTGCAGACGTCCGCGCCCGAACCCCAAGTCGCCGGAAACGACGGCTACGGAAAGCTGTACTTCACCCAGGGGTGCCAGGACAAGAACTGCGCCGCGGTCTCCCTGGCCAGCCCCAATGCCAGGTTCGGAATCATCGAGACCGCCCGGCACTGCGTCGAGGACGCGGACCGCGGCAGCATCTACTACTACCCGGGCTACGACGGCGGAAGGGCCCCCAACGGTCGCTTCCAGGTCCTGGACACGTACTACTTCTCAACAGCATCACGTCCAGGGCATCAATGGGACTACGCCTTCGCCGTGGTCGGACGCGGCAGTACCGGGCGGTCGCTGGCCAGCGTCGGCGTGTACAAATTTTTCCCCATTCTCAACCTCACCTCGATCTCCGGCGTCGCGACCCTCGGCTACTACACGCCGCAGAACCGTCAGGCCACGTGTGCCAACCGAACCATCCAGAACTACCGCTACGCCGCACAGACCTGGCAGATGAACAACTGCGACATCAGGGCTGGTGCGAGCGGCTCGCCGCTCTTCCAGCAAGTGGGTCCCGATCACCAGTGGGCGGTGGTCGGCGTGCTGATCGGCTTCACCGGCCCCGGCGGGATAGACGCCTTCGGGCACTACAACGAGGCAAACGCCCAGGAAATGTACGACGACGCGTGGCAGCGGGCTGCCGGCTGACCCGCCGGCATCCGCCCACGCCCGCTCCTCTCCCCGGCGCAGCCCAGCGCGGCCGGTCCGCGAGGAGGAGGCTGCTGTTGCAAAGGCGGTCAGCGGCAAGTACGGCAACTGCTCACCGACCCACTGCTGGCCGTTACCACCAGGCCGTGGTCGGGCTCGCCTTCAGGCTGGCCGGACGCCTCCGCGGGAGGCTGCGCGCCGGTGAGGAAGCAGTGGCGGTGGCCCGGATTTCGGCCGTATGAGGATGAGAAATGATGGAGAAGGCTAGAGCACCCCTGTCTCCATCACCCGCTGGCCGAGCTGGAACCTGCTCTGCGCACCCAGTTGCTCCATCAGATCGGTGATCATGCGCCGCTCGGTCCGCAGCGACACTCCGAGCTGGCGCGCCGCCGCCTCGTCGGTGAGTCCCTTCGACAGCAGCCTGAGCAGTTCCCGTTGCTGGTTGCTGATCTCGCCCTTGGGCGTGGAGGAGATCTCCCCGAACGGCTCCGCCGCCTCCCACACGTACTCGAACAACGCGCACAGCCCTGCGAGCACCCCCTGCTCCCTGATCACGGCCGCGCCCTTCGAGCTGTCGTCCGGATCGAGCGGGACGACGGCCACTTTCCGGTCCACGATCTGCATCCGCATCGGGAGCGCCGGTCTGGTCCGGGTCTGGGCTCCCTGTTCGGCCAGCCAGTCGGCATGGGTGATGCTGCCCGGGTCGTTGCGGACGCTGCTGAGGTAGATGGTCCTGACCTTGACCCCGCGCGCGAGCAGGGCCTCGGTCACCGGACGGCTGGCGGCGCGGTTCTCCGGGGTCTGCGGTCCCCCCGGGGCGAACGAGAGCGTCTCCTCCTGGGTCTGTCTGCCCAGCTCCTGGAACAGGATTCTGATGTCCTCCATGCTGTGCAGCCGCTGGATGCCGTCCCGTTCGGTGCCCAGGTCCGACGCGGCGTACTCCTCCGTCAGCGCGGCGATGACCGCCCGGCTGACCTCCACTTCCTGGAGCTGGCGGGTCAGGTCCGCCTGGCGGCGCGCCAGCAGGACCTCGAAGGCCACCTGGGGGTTGGCCATGCGCGGCAGACCGTCTGCCGTCCAGGACGGTCTGAGCAGTTCCAGGTCGGCCAGTTGGTCCAGGGCTGCCCGCACCGAGTCGACGCCCCAGTGCAGTTCCTCGGCGAGCTGGGCGACCGTCCAGTCGGGCTGGGCAATCATGAGCCGGTAGACGGCCTCACCCTCGTCGGTCAGCCCAAGTGCACCCAGCATTTCAGCGTTCCCCCCTTGCTCTCGTCGTCCTGCCCGGCCGTTCGGCGACTGCTCGGCCGGCTGCGGGCGTCCGGCGTCCTCCCTACCGTCCTGGCGATCACCCGTCAAGATCCGGATCCGTTCGACCGGCTCCGCTGGCACGTATGAGCCATGTCATTTAAGTGACTCCGGATTGCCTTCACTGGGCCCCCGGTGATGCGCGACAGTCGATTCATGCACGCAATCTCATTCTCCATGAGCTGTTCTGATGGGACGTCAGAGGAGGCTCGGAGGATCCTCACCTCTGCGCTCACCCGGTCCGGGGAGGAGCAGGAGGGACTGGAGCACATTCGGGTCCACACGTCCCGGGCCGGTGCCCGCGGTGTGATGTTCCTGATCGCACCGGACGTCGACCAGGCCCGCCTGGGCTGCCTGGCCGTCTGCGAGCGGGCGATCGCCACCACGGCCGAACTGGCCGGCTGGACGGCCGTCCTGCACCCGACGGCCACCCTGCACCTGCCCGACCCGTCCTGACCCGTCCCAGCCGCTTCGACTACCGTCCCCTCGCCCCTGACCTGGAAGGACAAACCATGGGTGACCTACTCGCGCAACCGCGGATGCGCCTGTACTTCCTCGGCAACACCCTCAGCACCATCGGCGACTACGCGCTCTGGCTGGCCGCCGGTGTCTGGGTCAAGGAGCTGACGGGTTCGACCTCCAGAGCCGGCCTGTGCATGCTCTGCCTGATCGCCGGAACCCTGCTCTCCCCGTTGACCGGGGTGGTCGTCGACCGGGTCCGCCGCAAACCGCTGCTGATGGCGACCAACGCGGCCACCTGCCTGCTGGTGCTGTCGCTCACCCAGGTCCACCACGCCGGGCAGGTCTGGCTGATCTACACGGTGATGTTCCTCTACGGCCTCTCCAGCGACATCACCAGCTCGGCCATGTCCGCCCTGCTGCCCACCATGGTCCCGGAGGAGCAGCTCGGCTCGGCCAACGGGCTGTCCCAGTCGCTGACCCAGGGGCAGCGGCTGATCACCCCGGCCATCGGGCTCGGCCTGCTGGCCGCCTACGGCGGTGGCGCGGTGGCCGTGCTGGACGCCGCCAGCTTCGCGGCCGGGCTGGTCTGCTGGGCCCTGATCAAGGTCGACGATCCGAAGCCGGCCCGCACCGAGCAGAGCTGGCGCGCGGAGACCACCGCCGGGTTCCGCTTCCTGGCCAGGACCCCGGTGCTGCGCCAGTTGACCACCGCCCTGGTGCTGGGCCTGTTCGTGATGGGGCTCTTCGAGACCCTCGGGCTGGCCGTCGCCACCGTCGGCCTGCACCACGCGCCGACCTGGGCCGGGGTGATCGTCACCGCCATGGGAGTCACCGGCATTCTCGGCGGGCTGCTGGCCGGCCCGGCCATCAACCGGCTCGGGCCGGGTCGGCTGACCGCCATGGGCATGGCGCTGCTGAGCGTCTCGGCGGTGGCGATGGCGGTCCCGTCCGACGTCGTGGTGGTGGCGGCGGCCCTGGTGTTCGGACTCGGGCTGCCCTTCCTGATCGTCGGCTCGATGACCGCGGTCCAGCTGAACACCCCTGGTGAGCTGATGGGCCGGGTTGCCGGAGCCGACGGTTTCCTGATCACCCTGGGGCAGTCGGTGGGCATCGCCAGCGGATCCGCGCTGATCGCCTTCCTGCCCTACCGCGACCTCGCGTACGGCGCCGCCGTCCTGCTCGCCCTGGCCGCCGGCTACCTGGTGACCCGCCCGGAGCAGCGTCAGCAGGCCGAAGCCGACAGCAGCTCCGAGGCCGGCGCTCCGGAGCCGGTGGGCAGCATGGCGTGACTCCCGGGCCCCCGCGGGCGCAGTGCGGGCACACCGGGCTGCGCCCGCAGCACGTCCGCCGAAAGCCACCGGACCGAGACGGACGACGGTGGGCCGCCCAGCACCGCTGCGGCGGCGGCATGCCGCGGACCGCAGCTGATGTCCAGCACCGTCCAGCCGGGCGGCCGAGCCGCCGGGTCGGCCCCCAGGAAGTCGGCGGCCGGGTCCCGGGCCAGCCCGGTGCCGATGCCCTTCAGATAGGCCTCCTTGCGGGTCCAGATCCGGGCGAACGCCGCGCTGCGCGCACCTGGTGGCAGGGCCTGGAGCTCCTCCTGCTCCCGCGGGTGCAGCGCCGCCGAGCAGGTCTCGACCGTCTCCGGGTCGGGCACGGCCTCCACATCGGCCCCGATCGGGACGGGTGCCACGCCGACCAGCACCATTCCTCGCCCGTGGGACAGCGAGAAGTGCACCCCGGGCGGGTCGGCCGCAACCGCCGGGCGGCCGTGCGGCCCGTCGCAACAGGGGCAGGGCTCGCGGACGAAGTCGATGCTGCCGGGATGGATCCCGAGGTAGGAGCCGAGCACCCGCCGCAGGGCGATGTGCGCGATCGCATAGAGCCGCCCGTCCTCCGGACGCCGGCAGGCCCCCGCCCGCTGCCGCTCCTTTCCGTCCAGCAGCGCCAGGTCCAGTTCCTCCCCGACGCGCCGGGCGTCCGGCTGGCGGAGCAGCCACAGGTCCACCTGTCCCGCCGCCGGCACCTGCCGCCTCCCCTCGTCGAGGCGCTCCGCCTGGCCGCGGAGGCCGTACCGGATCATCCGAGTGCCGTTGCCGTTGCCGTTGCCGTTACCGCTGCCGTTGCCGCTGTGCGGATCCGACCGGTCCATGTCCTCATTCCCTTCTTCCCTCTGCCCTCGGTCCGACCGCTGCCGCATCCGCGCCGGTCAGACCCCCACCAGCTCGCGCTGCCGCAGGAAGGTGCCGTCGAGCGGGCTCAGCGGCTCGGTGTCCCGGCACACCACGTAGTCGGGGCGCGGCTCCCCCTGCCAACTCGGCAGGTTGGAGACGTCGTTGTAGGTGGCGATGAGCAGCCGCCGGGCCATCGGGGACATGTTGGGGGCCGAGCCGTGCACGACCTCGGAGGAGAAGAAGACCACCGATCCCGCGGGGCCCTTGGGGCTCACCATGCCGCGCCGGGCGACGTGACTGGCCAGCTGCTCCGGGGTGAGCGCGATGTCGTCCGGGTCCAGGTGCTGCTCCGACTTCGCCCGCTCGGCGCGCCGGTCGTTCAGCAGGCCGCCGCGGTGCGATCCGGGCAGGTAGATGACGGGTCCGTTGAACTCGGTGACGTCGTCGAGGAAGACCCCGATGTTCACCTGGAGCGGCGCCGGCAGGTTGTCCGCGATCTGCCAGGCCGTGTAGTCCTGGTGCCAGGACCACTTCTCGCCGCCGAAGGCCGGCTTGGCGTTGATCTTGAACTGGTAGACGTAGCTGTCCGCGCCGAGCAGTTGCTCCACCGGCAGCAGCAGGCGCGGATCGCGGATCAGGTCCGCGAACTCCGGCTGGCGCTGGTGCGACGCGTAGACGGCGCGCACCGCGGCGCCGTCGTCCTCGGCGATCCGCTGCGGACCGGGCACCGCGCAGTCCCGTACGAAGGCCGAGCACAGCGCGTCCACCTCGGTCTGCTCCAACAACGACTCCACCAGCAGGAATCCGTCCCGGTGGTAGCTCTCAAGCTGATTGCGGTTCAACAACATGGTGGTACTCCCTGGTCATCAGAGTTCGGAGGTCGTCAGGTACGGGGGCCAATGCCAAGAGCTGGGGGCTGCTAGTCCCGCAGCCGGAGGGTGCAGCACTTCACGCTGCCGCCGCCCTTGAAGAGTTCGGACAGGTCGACGCCGATGGGGGTGAAGCCCCGCTCCCGCAGCCTGGTCGCCACCGCGGTGGCGGCCTCGGGCAGGACCACGTGCAGGCCGTCGCTGACCGCGTTCAGCCCGAAGACCTCGGCGTCGGCGCGGGAGACCTGGATCGCGTCCGGGTAGAGCCGCTCCAGCACCGCCCGGCTGCCGGGCGAGAAGGCCCCCGGGTAGTACATGACCTCGTCGTCGGTCAGCACGGTCAGCGCGGTGTCGAGGTGGTAGAAGAACGGGTCCACCAGCCGCAGCCCCACCACCGGTCGGCCCAGGAACTCCTGGGCCTCGGCGTGGCTCTCGGGGCTGCTCCGGAATCCGGTGCCGGCCAGGATCCGGTCCCCGACCACCAGCAGGTCGCCCTCGCCCTCGTTCACCTGGACCGGGTCGTGGGTCTCGGTGTACCCGTTGGCGCGGAACCACTCCAGGTAGGCCGGCCCCTCGGCGGCCCGCTCCTGGTTGCGGAAGCGGGCCCCGAGCACCCTGCCGTCGGCCACGGTGGCGCCGTTCGCCGCGTAGACCATGTCCGGGTATCCGGGGAGCGGCGTGATCTCCTCCACCTGGTGTCCCAGCTGCCGGTAGAGGTCCGCGAGCTGCTCCCACTGGGTGACGGCGAGGTCGCGGTCGACCGGCTTCGCCGGATCCATCCAGGGGTTGATCGAGTAGGTCACCTCGAAGTGGGTGGGACGGCACATCAGGTAGCGCTGGCGTTGCGCGCTACGGGCGGGCGTTGCGGGGTTCATGGGGTTGTGGGTCTCCCTGCCGGGTCGGGGTGCGCTCTGGTGCCGGGGCGGCCGGCTGCGGGCGGGGGCCTTCACGGCCGGCCCGCGGGGGCGGAGCCGATCGGGATCCGGGGGAGCTGCCCGGAGGCGACGAAGTAGGCGAAGTAGCGGTCCAGCAGTTCGGGGCCGACCTCGGGGGCCTCGATCCCGGAGCCGTCGAGTCCCTGCAGCAGGTTGCGGCGGTCGAAGTCGCGCGGCTGGCGTCCCCGGCCGGTGGCGGCGGTGGCGCTGTTCATCAGGGCCACCGCCCGCAGCGAGCTGTCCTGCGGGACCCCTGCCGCCCGCGCCGCCGCCTCCAGCCGGTGGCGCCACTGCTCGTAGGGCAGGTCCTCCACCTGGTGGCCGAGGGTCCTGGCGTGCTCCAGGACGGCGCCCAGGCGGACCGGGGCGGCGGCGGCCAGGTTGACCGTCCGGCCGTCGGCGGGCCGGGAGCCGGCCAGCCGGACCAGGGCGCCGGCGACGAAGTCGACCGGGACCAGGTTCTCCTGGAGGTCGTCGTCCGGATGGTCCGGGAGCGGGCGCGCCCCGATCTCGATGCAGGCCCTGACGTAGTGCCAGAAGGCGTCCCGGTCGGCCACCGCCCCGGTGCGGGAGTCCCCGCTGATCCGCGCGGTCCGGTAGATCGCGGTGGGGATCCCGCGCTCGTGGGCGAGCCGGATGATCCTTTCGGCGACCCACTTGCTGCGGACGTAGCCGCTGGCGCCCAGCAGCTGCGGGTCGCTCTCCCACTCCTCCGGGAGCAGCTCGGGGTCCTCCGGTCCGGCCACGACCGTGCTCAGGGTGGAGACGTAGTGCACCGGCTTCAGCTGGTGCAGCACCGCCAGCCGGAGCACCTCCTGGACGCCGACCGCGTTGGCGGCCCGCAACTGGGCGTAGGACTCCATGATGTTGACCCTGGCGCCGTTGTGGTAGATCACCTGGACCTGCTTGGCGAGCCGGTCGAAGCGGTCGGGGGTGAGCCCGAGCAGCGGCTGGGCCAGGTCGCCGGGCACCGGCCGGATCCGGTCGCGCAGCCGCTCCTCCCACAGGCCGTAGCCGTCCAGGCTCTGCTGGATCCGCTGCTCGGCCGCCTCCAGCCCGGAGGCCCTGACCAGGCAGAACACCTCGGCGGTGGTGCGGTCCAGCAGTTCCCGCAGAAGGAAGGAGCCCAGGAAGCCGGTGGCTCCGGTGAGCAGGATCCCGGTGGGTCCGCCCGTTTCGGCGCCCAGGGCCGGCGCCGGGCGGCCCTCGGCGG
>OVEP011218137.1_pt1 | contig 10850 bp, 10 predicted proteins | sample 1779801 | NCBI WGS metagenome assembly OVEP01 (sample SAMEA3914791, study PRJEB12502) | metagenome | biome: forest; material: soil | place: Canada | collected 2011-07-03 | depth 0.1 m
TCGGTCGGCTTGCCGGCGAACTCGCACAGGAAGATATCGTCGATGCGTTCCGTCTTGGGCAGCATGACGGCGGCGACTGATGGCGCACGGCATACGGCGATGTCGTCGCGAAACCATTCACTGTTCACGTCATTCACACGGACCGCCACCGGCGTGCTGTTTGTCGACAGCCACTCGGCGAGGGCCGCCCGCGCGATCTTCTTCTCGGTGGGAGGCACCGCATCCTCCAGATCGATAACGACAACATCGACGCCCGACGCAGCCGCCTTGGCAAATCTGTCCGGTCGGTTGCCGGGAACGAAGAGGTAGGAGCGGGGTGCAAGGTCAGCCATGTTGGGCCTCCAGTTTCGATTCGGGGAGCAGTTTGGGTACGACGGTTGCATCGGTAATCGTCCATGCCGACGCGATGGAGCGCTTGAGTTCGTCTTCAGTGGCCGCATTGCCGTACAAACCCAGCGTGATCGTTTTGTGCTCGAGTTCGGCGCGCGTGAGCGTGTTGCCTGGATCGCCCTTGGGGTCATCCACGCGGCCCTCGAAGCTGCGGCCATCCTTCGTCTGAACGATGACCTTCCCAATCCAGCGTGACGGATAAGCCGTGTCGACTTCAGGGTCGAGCACCATCGAGACTTTCTTGCAGAAGTGCGCGATCCGGCTTTCCTTGTAATGGCCGTCGAACTCACGTACGCCCGCGTGACCGAATTCCGCGACCAGAGCGAGCACGGTGCCCATGGAGAACTTCGCCTGATGAACTGTCCTCGGATCGGTTACCGGTCCAAGGACATCGATCGCGGCCTGGTGAACATGAGTCACCACCGTCTCGATGTCATCCGGCACGAGCTTTTCACGCTGAATAACCTGCAGCAGGGCATCGGCCGCCGGATGAGTGTGCCGGCAAGAAGCGTGATACTTGAATGACGTTTCTATCAGCGCCCAGCGCTCGCCGAGCGCTTCGGCGAGTTTGTCCGGATGCGTTTGCGTAGACATGCCGGCCCCCATGCCTTTCGCGCCTTCGAAGATGTCCTTCGCACCGGTGAAGCCGTCGGCCGCCAGGTAGGCGGCGAGAAGACCGTTCGCCGCAGCTTTGGCGGTATGCAGTTGCTTGGAGTCCGCGGCGTCTTTCAAGAATTCCCAGAGTCCGGCTGCCTGGGTGCCGGCGGAGCCAAACGCGTTCACCATCTGCTCGTCGCTCAATCGCAACAGATTGCCGACCGCGGCTGCGGCTGCGATCGTCCCGACCGTACCGGTGGTATGAAAAATCTTGTAGTGCGACCGGCCGAGGAATTCACCGACACGGATGCCCACTTCATAGCCTGCGACAGATGCGGCGATGAACGCTTTGCCACTTCTGCCAAGCGCTTGCGCGGCGGCCCACGCTGCGGGGAAGACGACGGTTGCCGGATGCAGGACCGAACTGTTGTGAAGGTCGTCCTGTTCGGCGAAGTGCGATGCGGCGGCGTTGATCATTGCTGCGAAGAGCGGGCTGGTGGTTCGCCGGGAGATCAGTACTTCGCAGGGACCGGACTGCGGCCCGAAAGCGAAGGCGTGCTTCTGGATCGTCTCGACGGGACGCGCTTCGCGGCCAGCCAGTGCTGATCCGAACCAGTCAAGGAAGAGGTCTTCCGTACGTGCCACCACGTCCTTGGGGATCTGTTCAAACTTGAGATTGGCCGCAAACGAAGCAAGAATCTGGGTGTTGCTCATAACAGGCTTACCTTGGCTGGGGAGTTAGATTACGGCCGCGTCACGAAGCTCGCGGATGGCATGGGTGGTAAAGCCCAGTTCATTCAAAAGGGCTTCGGTGTATTGGTCTTTCCGCTGGGCTGCGAGCCAACCGGCGTCGGTTAGCGCTTGCACAAAGGTCTCGGGGTAGGCGCGTTCCTCGTCGATCTTGCGGAAGTACTCGGCAGGGAAGTTGGAACACAGATCGCGAACCGCTTCGCGAATGTCCTGATAGGGGTCAACGTTAGCCAGCACTTGTCTCTACTCCTCGGAGTTCATTTTTGAAAAACATACGCGGGTGCCGTTAGCGTCGCCTCGGCATCGACGCACAACACGCCATCGGAATTGGCTGCCCAGAGCTTCACTTCGGTTGATTCCGGTGCGCGGGCCGCATAGATATAAAAGGGGGTGCGGTCAAAGAGCGGGTTGACCGCTTTGAATGAGAAAGAAGTAATCGATTCGCCGGGAAGGTTGCGCCGGAGGAGATCGATCAGCAAAGTCGCAGTCAGCGGCCCGTGTACGACCAGCGCGGGATAGCCTTCCTGTTCCTGGGCATAGGTGCGGTCATAGTGGATGCGATGGCCGTTGAAGGTGTCGGCGGAGTAGCGAAAGAGCAGCACCGGGTCGGGCACAATCTGTCGTTTCCACGTGAACTCCGCCGGCGCGGTTGGGCCGGTTGCCGCGGTGTACGCCGTCGTCGCGGACTCGCGGTACACAACGTCCTGCTCTTCAGAAATCAGCGGGCCTTCGAGGTCTTCCAGTTCGTGACGCAGACGGACAAACACGAGCTTTCCGCTGCGTCCTTCCTTGGCCGCTACATCAAGAATCTGCGATGTCCGGGTGACTTCGCTGCCGACCACGAGTGGACGCACGAACCGGACGCGGCTGCCGGCCCACATCCGTCTGGGCAGGGGCACTGGCGGCAGGAATCCACCGCGTGTCGGATGTCCGTCCGCGCCAACCTGCGATTGCGAAACAATGTGAGGAAAAAGCGCCCAGTGCCACAGCGGGGGCAACGGACAGCCGGCCCGCGGGACGTCCTCATAGTCCAGCGTGGCGGCGAGTTGCTGCGCAAGACGTGGCGAGACGAGTTCGCGTTCGGCCTGTGTACGGCCAATCCAGGCGCGCAGGTAGTTGAGTTCAGCAGTCATGGGGTCGTCGGGTAGCGTCGTTCACGCTAGATTGACGCACCGGCCTGCTGACTACAATTTGTGTGTGGAGAAGAGGGCTTTAAACGCAGACTAACTGCTGATGTTCAGGCCGGCTGTGACTCGCAGTCGCCTTTGCACTTCTGCGTCAGGAGGTCGACGAGCTCACGCGCGAAAGACGGCAACAGGTCAAGGTTACGCACGCAGATCAGCAGATTGCGCGTCGCCCAGTCGTCCTCGATTTCAACGAGGCGGATATTCATGGTCTTCACGTAGCGCACCGCTGACGAGCAAGGCAACACGCCGATCCCGACGTTAGCCTCGATCATCCGGCACAGTGCTTCGAAGTTACCCACTTCGATTCGCACCTGAAGTTTCTTGTGCATGTCGCTTGCTACGCGGTTCAGAAAGGTGTGAATCGCGCTTGCTTCCGGCATCCCGACGAAGTCGAACCCGGTTGCTTCCTCAAATGGAATAGACGATTTTCCAGCCAGGGGGTGTGATTCAGACACGGCCAGGATGAGCCGGTCCGAGCGGTACGGCAGGACTTTCAGCGATTCGGGCCGGACATTCCCCGCCACTATGCCGACGTCCGCCGTGCCTTCACTGACGGCACGCACCACGTCATGGCTCAATCGTTCGCGAAGCTCGACGTTCACATCGGGATGCTCGGCGAGGAAGTCACGCAGGTCGTTAGGAAGAAATTCAGTGGTTGCGGTCGTGTTCGCAAAGATTCGCACATGACCTTTGATACCTCGCGCGTACTCCTGCATGTCGCCGCGCAACTGCTCGAGCTGCGACAGGACGACCCGCGCGTGGTGTAGGAACGCCTGACCCGGCGGGGTGAGGGTTACCCCCTGGCTGGTCCGATACAGCAGTTTTGCGCCCATGCTTTCTTCGAGATTTTTGATCCGGGTGCTTGCTGCGGGTACCGACATATGAAACCGCTCGGCGCCACGCGTCAAGCTATCCGTCTCAGCAATACATGTGATGAGACGAAGATCAACCAGATCGAAATGCATGGCCATGATACGTGCTCCGAATGAAGAGATGCCCCGTTGATTTAGTGTAGCAAATAGCAGAAATCCGCAAATCGGTATTTTCGATGTATTCCGCCTGTTTTTATTGAATCGCTATATACGCGGCCTATTGATGGATATCGACGCCGGTATGATTTCTATAACTATGCAAAAAACCGCATGAATCAAGGGAGGCAGATCAAGACCGGAAAATTTTCGCGCCGGACAATCGGTTCACGGTAGCGTGCCGCGCTCTTCAGGGCGGCAGAGCGGCCCAAACCATTCAATCTGGAGAAAGCGATGTTGATTGCGCCGTTCAAGAACGAGCCGTTCGATTTGTTCGACACCGAAAGTGCGAAAGCAGACATGCAGCAGGCGCTGAAGAAGGTGCGTGCCGAGTTTGGTCAGACCTATCCGCTGGTGATCAATGGCGAACGTGTGCAGACCGAAGCGAAACTCGTCTCGACGAATCCGTCGAATCCGGACGAGATCGTTGGCTACACCGCCAAGGCGACGACGCAGCACGCGGACGCCGCACTGGAAGCGGCCTGGAGCGCCTTCGAATCGTGGAAGCGTTGGAACCAGGAAGATCGATCGCGCGTCATGTTGAAGGCCGCGGCCATCATGCGCCGGCGCAAGCGCGAGCTCGAGGCATGGCTGGTCTATGAAATCGGCAAGAACTATGTCGAAGCCGGTGCTGAAGTCGCGGAAATGATCGATTTCACCGAGTACTACGCACGTCAGGCGATCAAGCACGTCGGCGGCCTGGGTTCGCTGATTGATTATGCGGGTGAAGAAAACGAGAGCTTCTATATCCCGCTGGGCGTGGGTGTGACGATTTCGCCGTGGAATTTCCCGATGGCCTTGATGACCGGCATGACGGTCGGTGCGATCGTGGTGGGTAACACCGTCGTTTGTAAGCCTGCGGAAGATACGGTGGTGTCATTGGCGAAGATCTTCGACATCTTCGCAGAAGCAGGCCTGCCGCCCGGCGTGGTGAATTATCTGCCGGGTACGGGACGCGAAATCGGCTCGTATCTGGTCGCCCATCCGAAGACGCGCTTCATCAATTTCACGGGCTCGCTCGCAACCGGTGCCCAGATCAACGAGTCCGCCGCAAAGCTTGCCGAGGGCCAGAGATGGTTCAAGCGAGTTTTCCTTGAGCTCGGTGGCAAGGACGCAATTCTTGTCGATGAGACGGCCAACCTCGATGACGCAGCGACTGCGGTGATCCAGGCAGCCTTCGGCTATTCCGGCCAGAAGTGTTCGGCCTGCTCGCGTCTGATCGTGGTGGATTCGGTCTATGACACATTGCTCGAGAAAGTCGTTGCGAAGACGAAGGAACTGGTTGTCAGTGAGGCCAAGGACAATCCAAGTTTTGGCCCGGTGTGCAATGAACTGCAGTACAAGAAGGTGCTGTCGTACATCGATATCGGTCACAGCGAGGGCAAGCTGCTGACCGGCGGCAAGCCCGTGGAGAATGCAGCCGGCTATCTGATTGAGCCGACCATCTTTGGCGACGTGTCGCCTCGCGCGCGCATTGCACAAGAGGAAGTGTTCGGACCGTTCGTCGCCGCGATCCGCGTCAAGGACTTCGAGGAAGGTCTGGCTGTGGTCAACGACACGGTCTACGGGCTGACCGGCGCGCTCTTCTCGAACGACCGCAGCCGCATCGAACGAGCCCGCCGTGATTTCCACGTCGGCAATCTGTACTTCAATCGCAAGTGTACCGGCGCGCTCGTCGGTGTTCAGCCGTTCGGCGGTTTCAACCTGACGGGCACCGATACCAAGACGGGCGGTCCCGACTACCTTCTGCAGTTCCTGCAAATGAAGGCAGTGGCTGAACGTCTGTAAGCATGCGTGTTCCGGGGCGCCACCGACAGGCGACCCCGGTTCACGCACTGGGATCTCCCTATAAACGGAATGAACACAATGGGCTTCATTGCAGACCGCATTGGCCAGATTGCCCCTGCGCAGACGATGGCAATGGCAGCAAAAGCGGCAGAACTGCGTCGTGCCGGGAAGAACGTCATATCCCTGACGCAAGGCGAACCAGACTTTCATACGCCCGAGAATATCCAGGCTGCGGCGATTCGTGCGATGCGCGAAGGCAAGACGCGCTACACGGAAGCCGCGGGTATTCGGGAGTTGCGCGAGGCGATCGTCGCGAAACTGAAACATGACAATGGCGTCGACTACCCAGTGGACGGCGTCAGCGTATCGGTTGGTGCGAAGCAGGCAATTTTTGCGGCCTTTTTCGCTACCCTCAATCCGGGTGATGAAGTGATCGTGCCGGCGCCGTGTTGGGTCTCCTATCCGGAGATCGTAAAAATGGCGAACGGCACACCCATCGTCGTGGCGTGCGATGAAGCGGCAGGGTTCAAACTGACGGCTGCTCAGCTGGAGGCGTCGATCACGCCGCGTACCAAGTGGCTGATGCTGAATTCACCATCGAATCCGACCGGCGCGGTTTACTCGGCTGACGAACTACGCACCATCGCGGAAGTCCTGCGTCGACACCCGCATGTCTGGGTGCTGTCGGACGACATCTACGAAAAGCTCATCTATACCGGAAGTCCATTCGTCAATATTCTGAATGTGGCGCCAGAGTTGCACGAGCGGACGCTCATTATCAACGGTGTGTCCAAGGTGTACTCGATGACGGGCTGGCGGATTGGCTATTCCGCCGGACCGGCTGCGCTCATCCGCGCCATGAATCTCGTGCAAGGGCAGATTGTCACCAGTGCGTCGTCGGTGTCGCAATACGCTGCGATTGAAGCACTCAATGGTGATCAGTCATTCGTAGAGAGATCGCGATCCGCTTTCGACGAACGCCGGAAGCTTGTGGTCAAAACGCTGAGCGACATACCGGGACTCCACAGTAACGAGCCCGAGGGCGCCTTTTATGCATTTGTCGGCTGCCATGGCGTCATTGGAAGCCGTACGCCGAGCGGCAGGCTGCTGGAGAACGACCAGGACTTCGTCATGTATCTGTTGGAAGAAGCGAACGTGGCGGTGGTTTCAGGTTCCGGGTTTCTGCTCTCGCCGTACTTCAGACTCTCTTACGCCGCGTCACTCGACGACTTGAACGAAGCGCTCAGCCGGATTCGCGCCGCGTGTCAAAGCCTCGAAACGGTAGCAGTCTGATCGTCCGTTATCCACACACTGCTCGGCTCTCAGGAGCCCAACGAGCCTTCGAAGGTAAATCATGAGCGAAAGGATTGTCATAACGGGTGGCGGTGCAATTGGGTGTTCAATCGCGTATTTCCTGAGCCTCCAGAAGACACCCGACCGAGAAATCTGGGTGATCGAAAAAGATCCGACCTACAGAATCGCGTCATCGTCGCTCTCGGCCAGTTCGATCCGGCAGCAGTTTTCAACGCCCATTTGCATTCAGTTATCGCAGTTCGGTTACGACTTCTTCTCTTCGTGTGAGCGGGAGAAGGCGCAGTACGGAGCCGGTGTCGATCTGGTGGATTGCGGCTATCTGTTTGTGGGCAATGCGCAGCAGGAGAGCGTGCTACGTCGGCGTAGCTCACTCGCCAGATCGTTAGGGGTCGAGCTGCAGGAACATTCCGCTGAAGTGTTGCAGCAGCGTTACCCGTGGATGAACGTCAGCGATCTGACGTATGCCGTTGAAGGCCTTGCAGGCGAAGGCTGGTTCGATGGCTACAGCGTCATGCAGTGGTTCAGAAACCGTGCGCGCGAGGCGGGCGTTCATTTCGCCACGGGTGAAGCGGCGGGCTACCGTACACGCGGAAACCGGATTACCCATGTCGAACTCACGAATGGGCGGGAAATCTCCGGGGACACGTTCGTGAATGCCGGCGGAGCGTGGTGCGCGCCTCTTGCAAAGAGCGTGGGCGTCGATCTGCCGGTTCGGCCGAGACGGCGTTCGGCGTTCGTCGTGTCATGCCCGACGCCGATCCCGGATATGCCGATCCTGATCGATACGTCTGGCGTGTACCTGCGCAGGGAGCAGAACCATTTCCTGTGCATCGTCTCGCCTTCGGCGGAGAGGGATCTGGATAGCTTGCCGCTCGACGTGCAGTTTTCCGAATTTGACGAGATCATCTGGCCGACGCTGGCAGAGCGGATTCCCGCGTTTGAAGCCTTGCGCGTGGAACATGCCTGGGCCGGCTACTACGAGTACAACATCCTCGACCAGAACGGCATCGTCGGTCAGTCGGGCCCGGAAAACTCATTCGTGGCGGCCGGCTTCAGCGGTCACGGCATGATGCACAGTCCGGGTGTCGGTCGTGCAATGGCTGAACTGCTGGCCTTCGGCGAGTTCAGAACGTTGGACCTTTCGCCACTGTCGCCGGCACGGCTCAGCTCGGGCCAACTGGTGATCGAGGAGGGTGTTTACTAGCGCCCGGCGGGCGGTTGATCAGTGAGGATGCAGGCCACGCCCTCGCGCGTTTCGATACTGTCGGGGCGTGAGGTGCGTGGCGGATTTAAATTGCCGCGTAAAAGCGCTGTGGTCCGCGTAGCCGCAGTCCGTCGCGATATCCGTAATGCTGTTGTCAGTCGTTTCGAGCAGCTTGCACGCGTGATCGATCCGCAATTTCATCAGCAGTTGCTTGGGCGTCAGATGAAACACTTCGCGGGTCAGACGTTCCAACGTGTCGACCGAGATGGAGGCGCGTTCCGCCGCCTCAGAGACCAGGATGTTCTGTCCGAGGTTCTGTTCCAGATAATCCAGATATTCCAGTAAGCGCCGATAGCCGTGATGCCGTTCGTCGGGGCGAGGCAGATCGCGCGAGATGCCGATCAGTCCGATCGCTTGCCCGGCTTCGTTGAGTACCGGGAACTTGGAGCTGAGGCACCAGTATCGATGCCCCGAACCGGACGAGTAGAGGCGCAGACGATCGACAATCGGAGACTGGGTTTCGATAACGTTCAGATCTTGCGCGTTGGTGCTTGCACCGGTCACGGGAAATAGCTGGTCGGCCGTCTGGCCAATGACATCGTCGCGCGCCATCCCACTTCGGTTGATGAGCGTTTGATTGACGGAAAGATAGCGCGCCTGGGCATCCTTGATGTAGTACAGCACGTCCGGAAAGCAATCGAAGACGCGCTCGAGCATCTCGGGCTGCCGGTCCAACTGTCGAAAGACCTCCACCAACATATCGGAATAGGCCTTGGCGGGCATAAGGGGATCAGCGTGAAGTCACAGTGATCCCGATTGTACAGGGGGCGCAAAGTGGGGCGAGAGCGAAGAAAGCGGGGACGCGGCAGCTAACCGCTCCACCGCTTTCCCGCAGTAATCCGCGCCTTGGTGCTTATTGACTCGCGTGGGCCTTGGCGCCAAGCAATGCTTCACGGAAACGGCTTCGCAGGTACGGACCGTCACGTGGGGGGAGGGCTGTCGGTTCGGGATCGGTTCCGACCTTCACCGTGACGAGCACAGGGCCCTTGGCCTTGAGAATGACCTCGACATACTCCTCGAGCTCACCCTCAGCGTAGATCGTCGTCGCCTTTTCGAACCCGGCCGCGCGCGCGATTGCCGTGATGTCGACACCTCGCCCCGCGTGGGCCAGTTGCATGCCCGTCTCCGCGTAGTGTTCGTTGTCGATAACGACGATGGAGAGGTTAGCCGGCCGATCAACGCCCACGGTCGCGAGCGATCCGAGGCCCATCATCATTTCACCGTCGCCAACGAACACGATCACGCGCTTCTCAGGTTGTGCAAGCGCAATGCCAAGCCCAAAGGAAACGGCACCGCCCATCGCACCCCAGAGGTAGAAGTTCTGCGGCGTGTCGCCGGCGGCGGCCACATCGAAGGTCGGATTGCCAAGGCTGGTCACTGCCAGAACGTCCTGCTGCCGATCGCGGAGAATCCGCTTCACCGTCAGTCGACGGTTCAGGGGCGTCGTCTGCTGAGTCATGTTCGTACTCACTTGTTAAAGTTCTTGGTGCCGATGACGCGCTGTCCGATCAGGACCGCGACCATCCGGGAGGTGTTGTAGCCGAAATTCAGCGCGGCGCGCACGGTCTCAGGGACCTCGGCGGGATCATCCGCGCGATAGACATAAACGCCGGCAGATTCGAGGGCTTCCTGAGTGGACTTGCCCATGGCAACCTGCCAGGGATTGAATTCGCCCCACTCTCCGCGCATGGTGACCAGCATCACGATGGGCATGCGGCATTCGTGTTGCAGCGAGAGCATATTGATGCAGTTGCCCACGCCGCTCGACTGGAGCAGCAGTACGCCGCGCTGGCCACCCACCCATGCGCCGCCCATCATGGCCACCCCTTCTTCTTCGGTGGTCAGAGAAACCGCGTGGATTTCCGCGTCTGCTTCGCAGAGCTCGATAAGACGTTTATGCCCCGCATCAGGCACGTATGCCACTTGCCGCACGTCAGCGGCTTTGAAGTGCTCGAAGATTGTTTCCGGCCAGTTGACTGACATGATGACGAGTTTTGGTAGGTTGATGAAAACGGATAGCCGTCGCGCTTAGCAGGGTTGATCGATTACCGTGCTTTGATGAGTGATAGCGTGCATCAGCAAGAGTCGTCACTCAATTACTGATTGCGGAAGGCGCGATTAGGCTGGGGTTAACGGTGTTAAAGGGGTTAAGGCGGTTCGTCGGTGCGGATTCGCGCGCCGATCCTTTCCGTTCCGGCTTGCGTGCGCCTTCGAGCGTCTGGAATACGGTGTTCCAGAATGCCGAATTCCAACCGTTGGTTTGAGTGCGCACACTAGCGTTTAAACGATTGGAGAGGGAGCCATGAAGATTGTTGTGCCGGTTAAGAGAGTGGTCGATTACAACGTGAAGGTCCGTGTGAAGTCCGACGGCAGTGGCGTTGACCTGGCGAACGTGAAGATGTCGATGAATCCGTTCGACGAAATCGCAGTTGAAGAAGCTGTTCGTCTGAGGGAAGCGGGCGTGGCGACCGAAGTGATCGCCGTGTCGGCAGGAGTGACGCAAGCGCAGGAAACGCTGCGCACGGCGCTGGC
>OVEP010001866.1_pt2 | contig 10844 bp, 8 predicted proteins | sample 1779801 | NCBI WGS metagenome assembly OVEP01 (sample SAMEA3914791, study PRJEB12502) | metagenome | biome: forest; material: soil | place: Canada | collected 2011-07-03 | depth 0.1 m
ACGAAGAGACGCTCGTGGACACGCGGCCGTTCAGGGTGGAGCGGTTCTAGAACAGTCCGCTCGGCGAGCTCGATCCGGCAACGCTGCGATTGACTTCTTTGCTGAGGGACAAGTCCGGATGGCCGACGGGCGGCTCGCACCACGCAGACATCGCTGACATAATTGATTTCCCCACACTCTTCCCCGCCCTGAGGAACCCCAATGAACAATCCAGCGAACGCTTCTTCGAGCGACGCAGTGCGCCGCGTCACCTTTCTCGGCCTCGGCGTCATGGGTTATCCGATGGCCGGGCATCTGGCGAAAGCCGGCCTCGACGTGACGGTTTTCAACCGTACCGCGCAAAAAGCGGAGCAATGGGTTACCGAGTACGGCGGACGCGCTGCACGCACGCCGCGCGAAGCCGTGGACGGCGCCGAACTGGTGCTGGCGTGCGTGGGTAACGACGACGATCTGCGCAGCATCACCCTCGGCGACCAGGGCGCATTTGCGGGCATGGCGCGCGGCACGCCCTTCGTCGATCACACCACCACCTCGGCTAACGTCGCCCGCGAACTCGCGGACATCGCGGGCACGCAGGGTTTGCACTTCATCGACGCGCCGGTCTCCGGCGGCCAGTCCGGAGCGCAAAACGGCAAGCTGACGATCATGTGCGGCGGCGACGCGGCGGCGTTCGACCGTGCCGCGCCGACGCTGCGCCATTACGCGGCTGCCGTCACGCTGATCGGCCCGACCGGCGCCGGCCAACTGGCCAAAATGGTCAATCAGATCTGCGTCGCCAGCATCGTGCAGGGCCTGTCCGAAGCGATCCATTTCGGCGAGAGCGCCGGCCTCGACATGGCCCGCGTCCTGGAGGTGATCGGCAAGGGCGCGGCGGCAAGCTGGCAGATGGAAAACCGCGGCACGACGATGATCGAAGGCAAGTTCGACTACGGCTTTGCTGTCGACTGGATGCGCAAGGACCTCGGTTTCTGTCTCGACGAAGCGAAGCGCGTAGGCGTATCACTGCCGGTCACCGCGCTTGTCGATCAGTTCTACGGCGACGTTCAGGCGTTGGGCGGCAACCGCTACGACACCTCGAGTCTCATCTGGCGTCTGCGCAAGCTCACGTCTGCCGATTAACCCACGTCGCGAGCGAGTGGGCGCCTGCCGTCCGCCCACTCGCCTGAGCACGCCTTATCTGCGCCAGCGCAGCGGACGGCGCAGATGGTGCCGCTCCAGCCGCACTCCGGCGCTCGCCGGGGCAAACGCGGGCATACCGTCCAGTGGCCTGCCTTCGAGCCGCTCGCGCTCCTCGTCGGCCTCGACCGTTCTCGCTGGATCGATGAAAAGCGCGGCCACGATCCCCACCCCTAGCAAGCACGCGGAAATCGTGAACGGCACGTTATAACTGCCGGTTGTCTCGATCAGATAGCCGAACACCACCGGCGATATCATGCCGGCGACGCCGAAGCCCGTGTTCATCATGCCGCCCGCCGTGCCGGCGTAGCGACCGCCGATGTCGAGCGGCAAGGTCCACAACACAGGATTCGTGATCTCGAGAAAGAAGAACGACGCCGACAGGTACAGCACCGCCATCAACGGATTGGTCGCGGACACCATCGGCAGGAGGAACACGAGCGAGCCGCCCATGCCCACCACCAGCACGGCACAGCGCGCAAAACGCAGCCGGCCGGTGCGCTTGTAGAGCCGGTCCGAGACGACGCCGCCCAAGGTATCGCCGATCACGCCAGCGAGCAGCGGGAGCGCGGTGAACAGCGCCAGTTGCTTGAGATCGAAGCCGCGGGCCTCTTTCAGATACGAAGGCAGCCAGGTCAGGTAGACCCACAGCAGCCAGCCGTAACAGAAGTCGACGAACGTGACGAGCCACATCCGGCGGATCAGTTTGCGCCACGGCGTGGCCGCGCGCTTGGCGCGTTCGCAGTCGCCGGCGCGATAGCCGATCTCAGCCGTTTCCTCAGGCGTCACGCGACGGTTCTGCTCCGGCGAGTTCGTAAAGACGCAGAGGTACAGCATCGTCCACGCGAGACTCGCCACGCCAAGCAGAATAAACGCATCACGCCAGCCGCCCGCCACCACCACCGCGAGCACGAGCGGCGGCGTGACCGCGCCGCCGAGGCGGGCGAAGCTATGCGTGATGCCTTGAGCGAAACCCCGCTCCGCCACCGGCATCCAGTAGGTAAAGGCACGCGTCGCCGTTGGGAATGCACCGCCCTCGCCGATTCCCAGCGCGAACCGCAGTGCGACGAGCATCGCCACACTGCCGGCGAATCCGGTGGCGAGCGTCGCCACGCCCCAGATCAGCGACAACACCGTCAGCACCAGCTTCGGCCCGTACTTGTCCGACAGCCAGCCACCGATGACCTGCATGAACGCGTACGGATAAGCGAAGGCCGAGAACACGAGGCCGAGCTGGACTGTCGTCAGCCCCATTTCATGGCGGATGATAGGGCCGGCCACGGCGATATTCACACGGTCGATGTACGAGATGAAATACATCAGGCACATGACGGCCAGGATGATGTGGCGCGTCTTCACGCGCCGCTTATGCGTTTGCATGCTGTCTCCTGTGTCTCTTATGTGACGCCGACGGCGTCTGTGGTGTTCGATTCGCACGTCGTACTGCGTCGCGCTGTGTCGGGTCACGTGCGCCTCGACGCGCGCCCGCCTCCTGTGCTTTTGCCGGCGCGACCCGGCATGCCGATGCGCGTGCCGTCAGGTGGGCACGAGCTTCAGGCGCTGCACCTTGCCCGAGGGTCCACGAGGCAGTTCAGTGACGAAGCGAAACTCCTTCGGCGTCTTGTAGCGGCCCAGTTCGCGCAAGCAGTGCTCATGCAAATCCGCGACGTCGAGCGCGCCCTGCCCTTGCTCGATGCGAGGCACGATGAAGGCGACGATCTCCTGGCCATAGGCGCTATCCGGCACGCCCACCACTGCCGCATCCAGCACACCGGGGTGTTTGAGCAACGCTTCATCGATCTCGCGCGGCGCGATGTTTTCGCCGCCCTTGATGATTAATTCCTTCGCGCGGCCGTTGATGTAGAAGTAACCGTCACTGTCGCGATAACCGAGGTCGCCGGTGCGCAGCCAGCCGTCGGCGGTGAAGGCTTCACGTGTTTCCCCGGCGCGCTTGTAATAGCCGCCCATCACCTGCTCGCCGCGCAACACCAGTTCGCCGCACTCGTTGGGCGCGCACTCGCGGCCGTCACGATCGATCACCTTGGCTTCACCGCCCGAAGGCAGACCGATGCTGCCGATTTTTCGTCTCTCTGGATCGTATGGATTGCTGAACACAGGTGCGGCGGTTTCGGTCATGCCCATCGTTTCGATGATGCCGACCCCGAAGCGCGCCTCGAACGCGCGGTGATGATCGACGGGCAGCGCCGCCGACGCACTGCGGCAGAACCTCAGCGCGGACAGATCGAACGTGCACGGTTCGTCGTTGTTGAGCAGATAGGCGACGATCGTCGGCACCACGTTGATCCACGTGCAACCGTGGCGCGCGACATCGCGCCAGTAGGTGCGCGCGGAAAACCGTGGTGACATGACCACTGAGCCGCCATGAAAAAGCGGCGCAAGCAGCGTCACGACAAGACCATTGATGTGATAGAGCGGCAAAGCGGCAAAGACCCGGTCGCCGGCGCCGAGCCGGTGTTCGTGCGAGATGTTGCGGGCATTGGCCAGCAGATTCCGATGGGTCAGCAGGACGCCCTTCGGTGCGCCCGTGGTGCCGGACGTGTACATCAGCAACGCCACATCGTTCGCATCCGGCTCGCCGGTTGATGAGGCCCCTACGGAATCCCAGGCGGTGACGGGCGGCACAGAGGGAATGCCAACCGCACAGGCTGCAACATCGGCCGATACCCTTTGCGCGGCAACACCACCCTCTGCCGTTTCCACCAGAGCGGCTTCGACTCGACCCGGCACAGGCGCAACGGCGGCATCGGGCGCCGTCTGGATCAGCGCAACGGTGCGGGTGATGCCTTGCTCGCGCAACCCGTCGATCGCGCTCGACATCGCCGCGTGCGTATCGCCGGAGACAAAGACCATGCGCGTGTCCGAATGCTCCACGATGTAGCGCAACTGCGACGGCTGGCACAACAGATTGAGCGGGTTGGCGATGAGCCCGCTGTACATCGCCGCGAGCAGCAGCCTTGCCGTGTGGATGCCGTTGCCCATGAAGACCGAAACGACATCGCCAGCGTGCAAGCCTGCTTCGTGAAAGTACCGCTCAAGCGCGCGGCAATCGTCGCGCAGTTCCGCGAAGGTCAACACGTCGGCACGTGTAGCCGCGCGGTCATCTTCTGCGCATTCAGGGGCCGCCAGCAGGAACGGCTGGTCGGGATACTGCGCGGCGCGCGCGTCGATCAGCGCGCGAATCGTATGAGGCGTCTTCATTTGCCATACCTCCCGAAGAAATCGCCGAGTACGTCGTCGAGTTCGGGGACGCGCTCCTCGATCGGGTAGGCCACGCGCGTGATGTTGAGGTAATGGTGAAAGTTGAGATTGCTCGAGAAATTGTTGCGGCCCCACGTTCCGCATCCCATCGAGAGCGAGAAAGGCAAGCCGTTATCGAAGTTGCCGCCGGTCGCGAGGCAATGCGCCTGATTCACGATCACGCGTGCAACCGGCAGCGTCGAGGCGAGCTGCACCGCCTGGGCCGAGTCGCTGGAATGCAGGCCCACCGAGTGCCCGGCGCCCATGTAGGCGTAGATGCCGCGCACGATGTCGGCAGCGGCATCGAAGGTTTCCGCGCGATAAACGGTCAGTACCGGCGCGAGCTTCTCACCCGAGAACAGGTAGTCAGCGCCGAAGCCGGTTTCCTCCACCATCAGGAAAGCGGGCTCGCGGGCCGCAATATCGTCGAGCCCCGCCGCCCGTGCAATCTCCGTGGCTGAACGCGCGGTGCAGTGTGCCGCTAGCTTGCCGTTCGACCACAAGGCAGCCTGCAGTCGCGCCTTTTGCGCGGCGTCGAGCATCACGCCACCGCAGGCGGTCAGCTCGGTCAGCATATTTGCGTACACCGCAGCTTCGATAACGACGCTGTTCTCGGATGAACAGCTCGTGGCGTTATCGAACGTTTTCGAGCGTGCAATCTTGTGCGCTGCATCGTGCAGATCGGCCGACGCGGTGACGATCGAAGCCACGTTCCCCGCGCCCACGCCGAACGCGGGCGTCCCGCTTGCGTACGCCATCCGCACATTCGCCTGCGAGCCGGTCGCCACGACCAGATCGCACTGCCGCATCAGTTCAGCGGTGGCCGCCTTGCTGATCGGCGCGGGCAACATCTGGACGAGGTCAGCCGCGAGCCCGACTTTGGCGAATTGCGCGTGAATGAACTCGATCAGCAGCGCGCACGACGAATAGCCCTTGGGAGAAGGCGCCACGATCACGGCATTGCCGCATTTGAGGGCGTTGACGATCTTGTTGACCGGCGTGGCCGCCGGATTGGTGGACGGCGTGATCGCCGCCACCACGCCAACTGCCCGCGCGATCTCGACGATGCCGGTGGCGTCATGACGCTCGATCACCCCCGTGGTCTTCTGCCCGCGCAAATCGCGCAACAGCCCGAGCGTCTTGCGATAGTTCTTGCGGAACTTGTCGTCCGCGTTGCCGAGACCGGTGTCGCGCACCGCCAGCTCGGCAAGCTGCCGGTTGCGCGCTGGCTCCATGATCGCCCACGCTGCGGCGTCGGCGGCGGCATCGAGCACCTCTTGCCCCGCGACCTCGAATACACGCTGTGCGGCCCGCGCTCGCGCAACCAGTGAGGCCACCACGCGTTCGACTTCGTTACTCGCGCTCGCGTGCGTGGCTTCGGCTTCTGTGGCCCTGACGTTCATACGGTTCACTCCGGAACGGAAAAGATTGGTGTTGGTACCAATCTAGTGAACCGCGCATGCTTCGGAGTCCCGTTTTCTGAACTATCCCTTGCGCCAGGCTGGTGAGAATCGAAAAGTGCAAATTTCGGGACTTTCCATAGTCCCGAAAACTAACCAGACCGATGCACAATCCAACTTATAAGTACGACACTGAGGAGACAGCGTGGCGACTTCGAATCAATCGAATGCGGCAGCCGTGCGTGCATTTCGCGTACTTGAAACCCTGGCTGAGGCAAGCGGCCCGCTTTCCATGACGGATCTCGTCCATGCCCTCGAACTGCCCAAGCAGACCGTGCATCGGATTCTGGTGCAGTTGATGGATGCGTGGCTGGTCACGCGCAGCGCCGGCGACCGGCTGTACGAGTGTTCGCCGCGCGTGCGCATGCTGGCGGTCAATGTGCTGATGCATGCGGGGCCGGCCGCTGCCCGCCATGTGCTGCTCGAACAACTGGTGGCCAAAATCGGCGAGACCTGCAATCTGACGATGCTGGCCGGCAACGATGTGGTCTATGTGGACCGGGTGGAAACGGAGTGGCCGCTGCGCATGCATCTTCAACCAGGTTCGCATGTGCCGCTGCATTGTTCGGCAAGCGGCAAGCTATTGCTCAGCTTTCTGCCCAAGGACAGGCGCGAACGGGTCATTGAAACCTTGCCGCTGCGGGCCTATTCCGAGCGGACGATTACGGATCGCGGCGAGTTGCGCAAAGAACTGACCATCACGCGGCGGCGCCAGCTCGCGATCAACAACCAGGAACATTTGCAAGGGCTCATCGCTATCGCGGTGCCGGTCATGCTGGATCGCAATCGCGCCTGCGCGGCCATTGCCGTCCAGGCGCCGGTCGGGCGGGTCGTACTCGAGGATCTGCTGGCCTTCCTGCCCGATCTGCGGCTCGCCGCGGAGGAAACCGCCAAGACATTCCGGCAGTAGTGGGCGCATTCCGAAAAACGGGATGATCTTCGCTGAAGTAGCGCTCTGAAATCATCCTATCCTCGCGAAAACCACCACCGGTAGGGCCACGCGGTACAATGACGCCGATCCATTTTCCGGAACGGCCCACATGACTAAAGCGGATACTCCTACCCTGCGCGCGTTCGCCCTGCTCGAGCATCTCGTGCGCGCCGAAGGTCCGGTGTCGCTTGCCGACATTGCCCAGGACGTCGACTTGCCGAAGGCTTCGCTGCACCGCATGCTGGCTTCGCTCGAGGCCGGTGGCCTCGTGATCCGCGAGCCAGGCCAAAAAAACGCCTATGTGATCGGGCCGCGTCTCGCGCAACTGGGTCTGGGTGTCATGATGCATTCGGGCGCCCGCCGGCTGCGGCATGCGATTCTGTCGAACCTGGTTGCCGATCTCGGCGAGACCTGCAACCTCACCATGCTGCATGAAACCGAGGTGCTGTATCTCGACAGGCTCGAAGCACCCTGGCCGTTGCGGCTCGATCTCAAGCCCGGCTCGCACGTGCCGGCGCATTGCAGCGCGAGCGGCAAGCTGCTGCTGGCCATGCTGCCGCGTGAACAACGCAGCGCCCTCGTCCGCACGTTGAAGCTCGAGCGCTTCACGCCGAATACCATCACCGATCCCGAACTGCTCGAAGCGGAACTCGACCGCACCGCGCACAAGCGCATCGCCATCGACAATGAGGAATTTGTCGCCGGTATCGCTTGCGTGGCCGCGCCGGTGATGGATGAGAACAATACCTGCATTGCGGCGATCGCCGTTCATGCGCCGGTCTCGCGGGCGCCGCTGTCGCGCGCTCTCGAGTTCGTGCCGCGCCTGCAGGAAGCCGCTCAGCAGCTCGCCAAAACGTTCTAGCGCGCTTCGGCCGTCGCTTGTGCGGTCGCTCACCCCATCGCTCGTGGCACCGCTTCTGCCACAGCGTCTGCCAACGCCCATGCCACCGCCGATGGCACCGTCTAGCCCACCACCTATTCCACAGGCCGCTGCGCGCGCACAAGCTCCGCGAGCAGGCGCACACCCGCATCGATCTTTTCCAGCTTGATGGCCGAAAAGCCCATCCGGAAGCAGTGGTTCTGCTCCAGTCCGGTCATGAAGAAAACCCGGCCCAGCTCGATCAGAATGCCATGTGCCTGCGCATCCGCGGCCAGCTGTGTCGCATCGAGCCATGGCGGCCCTTCGACCCAGCACGACGCGCCGCCGCCCACCGGCACGTAGCGCGCCTCCGGAAGATGCGCATCGAGCGCCGCCATCAGCGCCTGAGCGCGCTCCCGATAGGCATGCGCGAGCCGCCGCAGCAGCGCATCGTGATGCCCAAGCGCCAGAAAGGTGGCGAACGCGCGCTGAATATACGCTGCAGGGTGGCGCACCATTAGGCGCCGCAGCGCGCGCAGTTCACGCACCAGTTCACGCGGCCCGACGATATAACCCAGCCGCAGCCCTGGCGCAAACGTCTTCGACAGGCTGCCGATATAGATCACCCGATCCGCCGTATCAAGGCTTTTCAATGCCGGGTGCGGCATGCCAGAGAAATTATTTTCGCTCTCGTAGTCGTCTTCGATCAGCACGAAGTCATGTTGCTGCGCCTGTTCCAGCAGCGCATGGCGGCGCTCGATGGGCATGGTGGCCGTGGTCGGGCACTGGTGGCTCGGTGTCACATAGACGTAATCGCATTGCGCGAGCAGATCGGCGTCCTCAACCGGGCGCACGCCGCCGCCATCGACAGGCAGCGGCTGCAGCCGCGCATTGCGGTTCTCGAAGATATTGCGGGCATCCGGATAGCCGGGGTTCTCAAAGCCGATTGTGGTCCGCTCGCTCGCGAGCAGATCCGCGATCAGATAGAGCGCCTGCTGGCAGCCGATCGTCACGACAATCTCGTCCGGCATGGCGAACACGCCGCGCCGCGGCAGCACGCGCGTGCGGATCTGCTGGATCAGCGTATCGTCGTCGCGCTCGATCAGGTCCGGTGCCCAGTTGCGGATCTCCATGACCGACAGCGCTTTCATGCAGCACTCGCGCCAGTCGTTGGTCGGAAACAGCGACTGGTCGAACTGTCCATAAATGAAGGGATATTCGTAGCTCAGCCAGTTGCCCGGCTTGACGATGTTGCGCTGCGAGGACGGCCGTCTGCGTAAGCGCTGGTCCCAATCCGGCCGCGCGAGCGCCTCATTGGCGGCCTGCCCCGGGACCGTCTGCAGCGGCGCAAATGCGTGCCGCCCTTCAAGAATGGCCGGATTGACGAAATGCCCGCTGCGCTCGCGCGAAATCAGATACCCCTCCTCCACCAGTTGCTGGTAAGCGAGCACGACCGTATTGCGAGCTACACTTAATTGATCCGCCAGCTCGCGGCTGGACGGCAAGGCGTGATCCGGCAACAGTTGGCCATCCAGAATCGCAGCCACCAGCATCTGGCGAATCTGGCCTTGGAGGCTCATATTCGACTCGGGTGAACGCTGGAACCGCTGGCTCCATAGCGCCATCGAGGTGCGACTTGCCATGCTTTCTCCTGTTTTTTGTAGGCGGAGCCCGCTCGCACGAAGGCAGACATCGGCATTGTGGACGCGCAAAAAAACGCCTGCCAGCCCCGCCGGGCCGCTGCTGCCGGGACCGGCGCACTGGCCCATTCTGGTGCAGCAGTGTGGACTCAACGATGAGCCACGTCTGGCCCTAACCCGCAACATTTTTTACTGACGATACTCGCATCACCCCCTTGCCGGCGATTGGGACAAGCCCCCGTCGGCGCGGGCTGGATTCACGTGTATTCGCGTACCTACACGGCCATTCTGGAGACCTAAGATGAGAAGCGATACCCCCAAAAAGCTGTCCCGCTGGTTCGGCCATCTGACGCGCCGTATAACGGTGGCGGCCCTCGCGGCGCTCGCCTGCGTGGCGGCGCCCACCAGTAGCTACGCGCAGGACAAGGAGGTCACCATAGCCTATCAGCAGATCGTCGACCCATGGGTCGTCGCGATCGCCAGCGGCTCGATCGAGAAGGAGACGGGCTACAAGATCAACTGGCGGCAGTTCGAATCCGGCGCGAAAGTCGCGACCGCGATGGCGTCAGGGGACGTCAAAGTCGGCGTGATCGGCTCGAGCCCGCTCGCCGCCGCGGTCAGCCAGGGGCTCGACCTGCAACTCTTCTGGATTCTGGACAACATCAACCAGGCCGAAGCGATGGTCGTACGCAACGGCTCCGGCATCACCAAGCCGTCTGATCTGAAGGGCAAGACGATCGGCGTGCCGTTCGTGTCGACGACGCACTACCACACCATGTTCGCGCTGCAGCATTGGGGCATCAATCCGTCGGAGGTAAAGATCCTCAACATGCAGCCGAACCAGCTGGTCGCGGCGTGGGAGCGCGGCGATATCGATGCGGCCTATGTCTGGGACCCGGCGCTTGCGGAGTTGAAGAAGAGCGGCAAGGTCCTGATCACGTCCGGCGACCTGTCGAAGCTTGGCAAACCGACTTTCGACGGAATCGCTGTCGATCGCCAATGGGGCGAGGCGCATAAGGACTTCATGGCAAAACTCGTGAGAGCCATCGCCGATGCGGACGATCAATACCGCAAGAACACCGCGCAGTGGAATGCCACCTCGCCGCAGGCCGTCGCCATCGCCAAGATGATCGGCGGCTCGCCGGCCGATGTGCCGGAGTCGCTCTCGCTCTATGCCTTCCCGACGCTCCAGGAGCAGGTCTCCTCGCAATGGCTGGGCGGCGGCAGTGCCGGCCGCGCAACGTTCGCGCTGAAAGACACGGCCAATTTCCTGAAGGATCAGAAACAGATCAGCACGGTGTTGCCCGATTACTCGAAGTTCGTGACGCCGGTTTATGCCGAAGCGGCAATGAAACTCAAATGACGTAGGCCGGTTTTGTCGATTCAGGAGGCAACATGGAAAGCATGAGAGTCAAGAATGTGAGCGTGGTCTTTCCGGGCCGCAAGCCCGGCCAGACGGTGCATGCGCTCGACGACATCAATCTGACGATCAACTCGGGCGACTTCGTCGTCGCGCTCGG
>OVEP010008934.1_pt1 | contig 10841 bp, 9 predicted proteins | sample 1779801 | NCBI WGS metagenome assembly OVEP01 (sample SAMEA3914791, study PRJEB12502) | metagenome | biome: forest; material: soil | place: Canada | collected 2011-07-03 | depth 0.1 m
CCCGGCGCAAGCGCGCCGGCGCCCAGCTCACGCCCGAGGCGATCATCGAGGCGAGCCTGCGCATCGCCGCCCGGGGCAGCGCGGACGCCTTCACCGTCCGCCGCCTCGGCGAGGAGCTCGGCGCCGACCCGACCGCCGTCTACCGGCACTTCCGCGACAAGGACGAGCTGCTGCTGTCCGTCGCCGATCGCACCCTCGGCGAGGTGCTGGACAGCATCCCCGAGGGCCTGGACTGGAAGGACCGGCTGCGGGCGCTCGCCGCGGGCTCGCTGGCGGTCGCGCTGAAGTACCCGGCCGTCGCCTCGGCCATGGCGAGCCGCACCACCCGCCGCGCCAACGAGTTCCGCGTGGTCGAACTGATCCTCGGGGCCGTGACCGAGGCCGGACTCGAAGGGGCCGAGGCCGCGATCCACTACCGGATGGTCGGCGACTCACTGCTCGCCTTCACCGGCCAGCGCGCCGCCTACCTGCTGTTCGATCCGGACGTGCGGGCCGGCGACGAGTCCTCCTGGAACCGCGAGTACCGGCTGGTCGACGCCGCCGGATTCCCCCACATCACCCGACTCGGCACGCGGCTGGCCGAGGTGACGCACGATCAGGTCTACCAGGCCAGGGTCGAGGCGCTGATCACGGCGATCGAGCTGCGGGCCGGGTCCGCGCCGGACGCATAGCCGGCCACCGTCCCCCGGGGCCGCCGGGGGCACTGCGGCAGCAGAACGCGCAACACTGTTGACAGCGGCATTGCGCCAGGAGTTCACTCGCCACCGACACCCCCAAGGAACCAGCCACGCAGTCCCGAGAAGAGGGATCCCATGCGCAAGGCCCCCACAAGCACGCCCATCACCCGGCGCAGACTCCTGGGCACCGCGACCGCCGCGGCGGCCGGGGCCACCCTGGCCGGCTCGCTACTGGACCCGACCGCGGCCCGGGCCGCCAGCACCGCGAAGAGCACCACCGCGAAGGACGCGACCGCGAAGGACGCCGCCGCACCTCGCATCGTGATCGTCGGGGCCGGCCTCGCCGGGCTCCGGGCCGCGCACAGTCTGTGGAACCAGGGCACTCCGCTCGCCTCGACCGTCTACGAGGCCGACACCAGCCACCTCGGCGGGCGCTGCTGGTCGCTGCGCGGGTTCTTCGCCGGAGGCCAGGTCAGCGAGCACGGAGGGTCGTTCATCAGCTCCACGGACACCGCGGTCCTCAGCCTGGCGAAAAGCCTCGGCCTGCAACGCGAGACCGCCAACGGTGGCGCCCTGGCCTCCGGCGACTACACCGCCTGGATCAACAACTGCTCCTACAGCGGCGACCAGCAGCAGGACGACTGGACCGCCGACGCCTACAGCGCCTTCAGCGCCTCGTACGCGGCCATGGGGTCACCCCGCTACAACAGCTTCACCCCGGAGGCCCAGCGGCTGGACCAGATGTCCTGCCTGGAGTACCTCGACCAGATCGGCCTCAGCTCCGGCTCGCAACTGGACCAGCTGATCCAGTCCATCCAGTTGCAGTCCGGCGGCGAACCGGCCGAGTCGTCCGCCGTCGGCATGATCGGCTTCCTCGGCGGCTCCTCCGTCTTCGACGGCGGCACCGGCTTCGACGAGAAGTACCACCTGGTCGGCGGTAACGACCAGTTGGTCAGCGGGATGGTCGCGCAGCTCCCGGCGGGCACCGTCCAGCAGGGCTACCAGCTGATCGCGGTACAGCAGAACAGCGACAGCAGCTACACCTGCACCTTCGACCAGAACGGCAGCACGGTCAGCGTCGGCGCGGACCACCTGGTGCTGGCACTGCCGTTCAGCACGCTGCGCAACGTGGACCTGTCGAAGGCGAACCTGTCCCCGCTGAAGACGCAGGCGATCCAGCAGCAGGGGATGGGGCAGAACGCCAAGCTGGTCACCCAGCTCACCGCGAAGACCTGGCCGGCCCTGGGCTTCAACGGGATCACGAACACCGGACCGCAGGGCTACCAGACGGCCTGGGACGGCTCGGTCCAGCTCGGCGCGCACGGCTCCCCCGCCCTGCTGGTCAACTTCCCCGGCGGCGACACCGCCCGCACCACGCTCACCGGCGCCGCCCACGGACCGGCCCCGGCCGCCGACGTGACCTGGTTCCTGTCCCAGATCGAACACCTCTACCCGGGCACCACCGCCGCCTACAACGGCCTGGCCTACGAGGACCACTGGTCGCTCGATCCCTGGCACCTGGGCGCGTACCACTACTACAAGATCGGCCAGTACACGACCATCGCCGGCTATGAAGCGGTCCAGGAGGGCCGGATCCACTTCGCCGGTGAACACACCGACGTCGACAACATGACCCTCAACGCCGCCGTGGCCTCCGGCGAGCGGGTCGCGGGCGAGATCAACAGCCAGACCTGAAGCCTGTCCTGATGCTTCATCAGACCCCTGGGCAGCCGCCGCCCGGCTGTCCAGGGGCTCGACCTGACGTCCCTCAAGCCCCTGCGGGATCTCGCGCCCCTCCGTGCCAGGCAGTCAGGCGAGACCGGTCTTGAGCGCGGCGAGGGAGTCGTCCAGCGCCCTCGCCGCGGCGGGCACATGCGGGGCGAGCGTGCAGAAGGCGTGGACCAGGTCCTCGTGGTTGTGGTGTTCGACCGGGACGCCGGCCGCGCGGAGCAGTTGGGCGTAGCGGATGCCTTCGTCGCGGATGGCGTCGCCTTGGACGGTGGCGATGTAGGCGGGCGGCAGGCTGGCGTGGCTTTCGGCGTAGGCGGGTGCGGCGCCGGAGGTCCTGGGGTCGCGCTCGCCCAGGTACCAGCCGACGCTCAGCTCGACGGCGCGGCGGGGCAGGACGGGCGCGTTGGCGTTCTCCGCCTCCGAGGGCAGGGTGGGGTCGATGTGCGTGCACGGGTACCACATCAGCTGGAAGCGCAGCGGTGGCCCACCGGCGTCGCGGGCGCGCAGGGCGACCATCGCGGCCAGGTTCCCACCGGCCGAGTCGCCGGCCACCGCGATGCGCTCCGGGTCCGCTCCGAGTTCGCCGGCGTGGGTGGCGGTCCAGCGCAGCGCGGTGAACGCGTCGTCCATCGCCGCCGGGTACGGGTCCTCGGGGGCGAGCCGGTAGTCGACGGAGACCACGACGGCTCCCACCCGGTGGGCGATGCTGCGGGCGACGTTGTCGTGGGTGTCGAGGTTGCCCATGAAGAACCCGCCGCCGTGGTAGTACACGACCACCGGCAGGCCGACCGCGTCGGCCTGGGGCCAGTAGATGCGCACGCCCACCCCGTCGACGCGGCGGTCCTCGATGCGCGGCAGCTCGACGACGCGCGGCTGTGCGATGGCGTTCGCGATGTTGGCACGGCGCAGCTCCTCCAGCGGAACCGTGTCGAAGTCGGTGGCCGGCATGCCGTCGAGCAGTTTCTGCAGAATCGGATCCAGTGGCACGGCGTCGCTCACTCCTCTTATGTTCGATGGCAGCTACCAACACCCCACCGTGAACGACGCTCTCACCGAGGTCCGGGCCGCACGCCGATCACTCTAGAACGCAGACGAGGCAAAACCGGCGCATGGACATCGGCGAGGTTCTGAGACAGCCGACGGCAGGGATCTTCCCCCCGGGGCGATTTATGCCCAGCACATCCCCCGTGCCCTGGCTTCGGCCCGTGGGCCGGCTCCATCAATCTGCGGAGGTCCCCGGGGCGGGCCCCGGGGCCTGCTCTTGACAGTTCATCAGCTGAGATGCACCTTACTTGATGTGCCATACACATCAGCTGAAGGTGGGCATCCCTACGCCCGGCCCCGGATCAAGCCCGAGCACCGGCCGATCCGGCGGGCCGACGACTCGATCCAGATCGGCGGCGACCTGCCCGGCATCGCCTCCGTGATCGAGGATCCGGGCGGCGCGTTATGGCAGGTCCTCGGGCTGCTCGACGGCGAGCGGACGCCCGAGGAGGTGGTCGCCGCCTCCGGCCAGCCGGGTGACCTCGTGGCGAGCGTGCTCGATGCCCTCTATACGCACGGATTCCTTGAGGACGCGGCCGCTGAGCACACCACGACCCTCACCGCGAGCGAACGCGAACGCTACTCGCGCAGCCAGGCGTTCTATCGCTGGATCGATCTCACGCCGCGCCCGACGCCTTGGACCCCGCAGGAGCGGATCAAAGCCGGGTCCGTGGTCGTACTCGGCGTCGGCGGCGCGGGTTCGAGTGTGGCGCTCGCCCTGGCCGCCGCCGGGGTCGGGAACCTGCACCTGGTCGACCACGACCAGGTCGAACTGTCGAATCTCACACGGCAGTTCCTCTACACCGAGGCCGATCTGGGCCGTTCCAAAGTCCAGGCCGCCGTGGAGCGGCTGCGGGCGATCAACTCGACGATCAGCGTGACCGGGGAGGAGGCGAAGGTCGAGAGCGCCGAGGACCTGGACCGCCTGGTGGCCCGCTGCGACGTCCTCGCCCTGTGCGCCGACCGGCCCCGGGAGATCGAGCACTGGGCCGCCGCCGCCTGCGAGCGGACCGCGACGCCATGGGTCACCGGCGGCTACGTCGGCCCGCTGGTACGGGCGATGACCTTCGTCCCGGGCACCGGACCCTGCTTCGAATGCCTGCATCTGCGCGACATCGACCTGTCCGCCGCCGCGCCCGAACCGCATCCCGACGTGGACCACGGGCCGGGCAACGACGAGCTGGCCGCGAGCACGGCCACCTCGGCCGGAGTGGTCGGCATGCTGCTCGCCCACGCTGTCCTGGCCCACCTCACCGGAGCGCCGGACTTCGGCAGCAACTTCGCCTACGGCCTCAACCTGGCCGCTCCGCAGGAGCTGGTCCATCTCGCCCCCGAGCGGCACCCTCGGTGCCCCCTGTGCGCAGGCCGGCCCTGACCGGGGCGCCGCGGGGAGCCATGAACTTCGGCAACGCCGACCCGACGGCACTCTGCCCGCTGTACGGCGTATCGCACGAGGAGAGAGGAGGTGCAGACATGAACTCGACCGCGATTGTGGTTTCCAAGCTGGGCAAGTCCCAGACGACCCAGCGTACGTACGTGTTTGGCGGCAACCCCATCCCGAGGTAGCCCTTCGGCGGATGCCGCTCGCCCCGGTGCCGGTGAGACCGGTCGCCGGAGCTGAGCGGCATCCGCCTCGGCCCGGGGCCGGGCCTGCGGTCAGCTCGCCACGCTCCTGCCCTGACGGCTCCACAACGGCGGTGGCGAGTTCGCGTCCGGCGGCGGAGCCGCTAGCCGGCCGTGGCCGGGGCGGCGTTCGGGTCGGCGGCGGCCGGGGGGCCGGGGCGCAGCAGGAGTCCGCAGATCACCGCTCCGGCCGCGAAGATCGAGGCGGTCCAGATGAAGGCGGTGATGTAGCTGTGGATCGCCGCGTTGGCCTGGTTGACCGGGGTCGGCGGCCGGCCGACCAGGTACGAGGTCAGCGCGGAGGCGGCCAGCGAGTTCAGCAGCGCGGTGCCGATCGAGCCGCCGACCTGCTGCATCGTCTGCACGGTGGCGGAGGCGACACCGGCGTCGCCCGGCCGCACCCCCGCGGTCGCGGTGTTCATCGACGGCGCCATCACGCTGCCGATGCCCAGGCCCACCAGCAGCAGCGGGCCGAGGATGTCGGCGGTGTAGGTGCTGTGCAGGCTGATGCGGGTGAGCCAGACCAGGCCGCCGCAGGCGATCAGCATGCCGGAGGCGGCCAGGATGCGCGGGCCGAACCTCGGCAGCAGCCTGATGTTGGAGGCAGTGGAGGCGAGCATCAGCGCGGCGACCAGGGGCAGGAACGCCAGGCCGGTCTTGACCGGTGAGTAGTGCAGGATCTCCTGCAGGTAGTAGGTCAGGAACAGGAAGACGCCGAACGTTCCCACGCCCACGATGAAGACCGCGAGGAACGAGCCGCCCCGGTTGCGGTCGCGCAGCACCCGCAGGGGCAGCAGCGGTGAGGGGGCGCGGGTCTGCCACCAGACGAACCCGGCGATCAGCGCGACCCCGACCGCGAGGAAGCCCCAGGTGCTGGGCGTGCTCCAGGGGTGCGACTCGACGTTGGAGAAGCCGTAGACCACGCAGAACAGGCCCGAGGAGATGAGGGCGGCGCCGATCAGGTCCAGCCTGGAGCGCTTTGTGGCCTCCCGCTGGCGCGGGATCAGCGCGAGCGCGCCGGCGACGGCGATGACGCTGATGGCGACGTTGACGAACAGGGTCCAGCGCCAGCTGAGGTACTCGGTGAGCACGCCGCCGAGCAGCAGGCCGATCGCCGCACCCGAGCCGGCGATACCGCCGAAGACGGCGAAGGCCGTGGCCCGCTCCCTGGGCTCGGTGAAGGTGGTGGTGAGCAGCGAGAGCGCGGCCGGGGCCAGGATCGCGCCGGCCGCTCCCTGGAGGGCCCGGGCGAGGACCAGGATCGCGAAGGTGGGTGACAGACCGCCGAGCAGCGAGGCCACGGCGAAGACACCCAGCCCGACCAGGAAGGTCCTGCGCTGACCGACGAGGTCGGAGATGCGGCCGGAGAGCAGCAGCAGGCTGCCGAAGGCGAGGGAGTAGGCGGTGACGACCCACTGCCGGTCCCCGTTGGAGAAACCCAGGTCCTTCTGCGCGTCGGGCAGGGCGATGTTCACGATGCTCACGTCGAGCACGATCATCAGCTGGGCCAGGCCGATCACGCCGAGGACCAGCCAGTGCCGGGAGTGCGGGGGGTGCTTCTCTGCGTCGGTCATGGATCCGTCCTCACGCGGCTCGGAGGAAACCCGCCTCAGCCTCGGCAGATGGGAGCGACGCGCCATAGGTTCGATCGAACAGCCCGCGGGGCGCGCCCCGCGGGAGACAGCTTGCAGCGATGTACCCACACTCGCATGACCTCGGGAGCACGGCGACGCGGGAGCAGGGCGGATCGGCCGAACGGGGGTTCGGGCACCCCGCCCGGCAGGAAACACACGGGCGAGATACGCACACCCGTTATACGCACACCCGTTCAGTCAGCCCGGTTCGGCCAGGCCAGGGCCGCTCGGTCGGGCCCCTTCGGTCAGCCCCGCTCGGTCAGCCCCGCTCGGTCAGCCCCGCTCGGTCAGTACGCCTTCCTTCTCGTCGTGCAGCGCGCCGGTCTCCGGGCACGCCCAGACCCCGGGCTCCCCCGCGCGCTCCACCAGCCGCACCCCGGCGCGGCCGACCCAGCCGATCCTGCGCGCGGGAACCCCGGCCACCAGGGCGAAGTCGGGGACGTCCCGGGTCACCACGGCCCCGGCCGCGACCAGTGCCCAGCGGCCGACGGAGACCGGCGCCACGCACACGGACCTGGCGCCGAGCGAGGCCCCCTCGGCGACCCGGACGGCCACCGGCTGCCAGTCGCCGCCGCGCTTCAGCCGGCCCGCAGGGTCGACCGCACGCGGGTAGTAGTCGTTGGTCAGCACTGCGGCCGGGCCGACGAAGACCCCGTCGGCGAGCTCGGCCGGCTCGTAGACCAGCGCGTAGTTCTGCAGCTTCACGTTGTCGCCGATCCGCACGCCCGGTCCGACGTAGGCGCCCCGGCCCACCACGCAGCCGCGCCCCAGCACCGCCTCCTCGCGGATCTGCGCCAGCTCCCAGACGGAGGTTCCCTCACCGACCCGCGCGGTCGGGTCGACCTGGGCGGTGGACTGGATCACTGTGCTCACGGCGGCGGACTCCTCAGCTGGCGGTGCGCGGACGGCGAAGGCCGATCCTAGGCACTGATCGCTCATCAGAAGTGGTTTATCGCGGTCATGTTGGCCGCTCCTGCGGAGCTGACCGGATTCGGGTGGGCGATCCGGCCGAAACGCCGCACAGCGTCGGGGGATTCTCCAAACCGTCGATCCACGGCCATCTTCAGACTTATCGTGTACCTGTACGCTTCACGCTGAACGCACAGAGCGACAGGTGACATGCGGTCACATCAGGGGTCGTACCTGATGGAGGCCTGGTCCGCGGGGTCGGAGGGGAGACCGGCCCTGTACCCGCACCCACTTTCTGCCTGCCTGCCCTCCATGCTCACGTCCAGCAAAGCACGTGTCAGGCTCCGTCACGCCCACAACCTCGGTGAAGGTTTGATGACCACCACACGTTTACAGGCTCTCGCCCGAGAGGACCTGGCGCTCCACTCGCTCGCCGAACGCCTGCTGTCACTCGCCGAGGCCGGCTTGCCGGCGATGTACCGGCCGGAGGCGGACACCTTCGCCTTCACCCTGGTCGGCTCGGCCGCCGCCGACGGCTCCTGGCAGTTGGAGCGCCGGGGTACCAGCACGCGCTACGCGGCCATCACCGCACTGGGGGCCAGGTTCCTTCCCGAGGAGCGGCAGCGGGCCGTCCTCGGCGGGCACACCGCACAGGAGTTCACCGGGCTGCTGGTCCAGCGCTTACCGGGGGTGGCGAACCTCGGCGACGCGGCGCTGATCGCCTGGAGCGCCGCCGAGACGGCCCACCCCAAGCTGCCCGACGCGCTGGAGCGACTGGCCGTGCTGGACGCGGCCGACGGCCCCCGGTACACCGTCGAGGCGGCCTGGGCGCTGTCCGCCCTGGCGGCCGGGTACACCGCCACCGACCGCGACCCGGAGCTGCGCAAGCGCCTGAACGCGGCCAGGGACCTGCTACTGGGTTCCCGGATCGGGGACTCCCCGCTCTTCCCGCACGCCACCGGACCGGGCCTGGTGCCCTGGTACCGCTCGCATGTGAGCTGCTTCGCCGACCAGACCTACCCGATCCAGGCGCTGGCCCGCGCGCACGCCGCCATCGGCGCCGGGGGCAGCGACGGCGACCCGCGGGCGCTGGCCGCCGCCGAGGCCTGCGCGACGCGGATCTGCGACCTGCAGGGCGACGGCGGGCAGTGGTGGTGGCACTACGACGCGCGCCGGGGCACCGTGGTGGAGGGCTACCCGGTCTACAGCGTCCACCAGCACGCGATGGCCCCGACCGCGCTGTTCGACCTCACCGATGCCGGCGGCGGCGACTTCGGCGCGGCGATCCGGCGCGGACTGCGCTGGATGACCGAGGTGCCGGAGCTGGCGGCGGCCGACGCCGCCGAGCCGATGGTCCTGGACGGGCTCGGGGTCACCTGGCGCAAGGTCTACCGGGGGGATCCGCGCAAGGCCGTGCGCGGCGCCCGGGGGCTGGCCACGCGCGCGGTGCCCGGCCTGCGGATCGCGACGCTGGACCGGGTGTTCACCCCGGCCTCGGTGGACCGGGAGTGCCGCCCCTACGAGTTCGGCTGGATGCTGCACGCCTGGCTCGGGGGGACACGCGAATGACGGACCGTCAGACTCTGTTCGGGATAGAGCTGGACGCGCTGACCATGGACCAGACCGTGGACCGCTGCCTGGCCGCCGTGAGCAGCGGCGAGCAGTTGGAGATCGGGGTGGTGAACGCCGCCAAGCTGGTCAACATGCGGCGCGACCCGCGGCTGGCCCGGGCGGTGTCGGGCTGCGACCTGGTGCTCGCCGACGGGCAGGCCGTGGTCTGGGCCGCCCGGCTGCTGCGCTCCCCGCTGCCGGAGCGGGTGGCCGGCATCGACCTGTTCCTGCGACTGCTGGCGGAGGCCGAGAAGTCCGGGCTCTCCGTCTACCTGCTGGGCGCCCGGCAACCGGTGCTCGACCTGATGCTACGACAGATAGCCTTGAGATTCCCGGAGTTGAAGGTCGCCGGGAGCCGCAACGGCTACTTCGAGGACTCCGAGCAGGGGGCGGTCGCCGACGCGATCGCCGACAGCGGCGCGCAGTTGCTCTTCCTCGGTATGACCTCCCCCAAGAAGGAGCTGTTCACCGCCGGTTACGGGCCGCGCAGCGGCGTCCAGGTGGTGCACGGGGTCGGCGGCTCCTTCGACATCCTGGCCGGGGTCACCCGCAGGGCCCCGGCCGCGTGGCAGCGGCTGGGCGCGGAGTGGCTCTACCGCGCGCTCCAGGAGCCGCGCCGGCTGGGCCGGCGCTACCTCACGACCAACACCCTGTTCTTCCTGATGACTCTCAGGGAGCTCGTCCACCCCACCCCCCTGCACGCGGCGAACGGGAAGAGGCACTGATGCGCGTCGTCATCGTCGGGCAGGGCTACGTGGGACTGCCGCTGGCAATCCGGGCCGCCGAGGTCGGACACGAGGTGATCGGCTACGACGTCGACACCCGCCGGGTCAAGAGCCTGGCCGGCGGCGAGTCCTACGTGGAGGACGTGACCGCCGAGCGGATCCAGGCGGCGCTGGCCGCCGGCAGCTACCGGCCGAGCGACCAGGCCCGGGACTGCGGCGGCTTCGACGTCGCCGTGGTCACCGTGCCGACACCGCTGCGCGAGGGCCTGCCCGACCTCAGCTACATCGAGGAGTCGGCCCGGACCCTGGCCCGCTACCTGCGGCCGGGGGCGACCGTGGTGCTGGAGTCGACCACCTACCCGGGCACCACCCAGGAGCTGTTCGGACCGCTGCTGGAGAGCGGCTCGGGCCTGGCCGCCGGGGCCGACTTCCACCTCGGCTACAGCCCGGAGCGGATCGACCCGGGCAACGCCGTCTGGGGGTTCCAGCAGACGCCCAAGGTCGTCTCCGGGGTGAACCCGTCCTCGCTGGCCGCCGTGCGGGGCTTCTACGACGGGCTGGTCGACACCACCGTCCCGGTGGACTCGCCGATGGAGGCGGAGCTGGCCAAGCTGCTGGAGAACACCTTCCGGCACGTCAACATCGCCCTGGTGAACGAGATCGCGATGTTCGCCCGGCACCTGGGCATCGACGTCTGGCAGGCCATCGACGCCGCCTCCAGCAAGCCGTTCGGCTTCATGCGGTTCACCCCGGGGCCCGGCGTCGGCGGCCACTGCCTGCCGATCGATCCCTCCTACCTGTCCTGGCGGGTGCAGCGGGAGCTGGGCCAGAGCTTCCGCTTCGTCGAGCTGGCCAACGACATCAACAACCACATGCCGGAGTACGTG
>OVEP010000767.1_pt2 | contig 10801 bp, 7 predicted proteins | sample 1779801 | NCBI WGS metagenome assembly OVEP01 (sample SAMEA3914791, study PRJEB12502) | metagenome | biome: forest; material: soil | place: Canada | collected 2011-07-03 | depth 0.1 m
ATCGACTTCGGCATCGCCCGCCCCCTGCACAGCGGAGCCACCCGCTACACGTCCCGCGGCTCGACAGTGGGCAGCCGCGGCTACCAGGCCCCCGAACAGATCAAGGAGCTCGAACCCACGGCGAAGACCGACATCTACGCCTTCGGCTGCATCCTCTACGAGCTGCTCGCCGGGCGACTCCCGTTCTCCCTCGGCATGGACTCCGGCCTGGTCGAGAACCACCTGCACCACATGCCGCTGCCACCCAGTACGTTCAACAAGGGCGTACCAGGGCCCCTGGACGACCTGGTCCTGTGGACGCTCGCCAAGGAGCAGCAGGACCGGCCCACGGCCGAACAGGTCCGGGCGGCGCTCGCCCCTTACACCCCCCGGCCGGGCGACCCCGCCCCCAACCCCTGCACCCGGCCCGACCCCACGGCGAGCTTCCGGGCGCCGCAGCCGGCATCCGGCATGCCGCGCCCGGCCGCCCTGCCCCAGCCCTCCGCCCCGGTCGTGAGCCAGGAGTGGCTGGACCGGGACGCCGTCGAACGCCTGTGTGCGACGGCCGAGACGGAGATCGGCCGAGCGGAGCCGGATGCGGCCGTCCTCGCCCTCCACGGAATGGCGGCCAGGGTCCGCGGGGAATGGGGTTCGCGCAGGCCGCTGGTCCGCCGGGTGTGGAGCCTCACCGCCGACGGGATGCGGCTGGCCGGCGAACGGGCCCAGGCGGCCGAGCGCTACCAGGAGGTCCTGGAGAAGCTGGTGCACGGCGAAGGCCCCGCCGAGCAGGCGGAGCGGGCCGTCCTGCGGCTCCGCACAGCGCAGTGCCGACTGGTGTTCGGCGAAGTCGAGGCCGCCATCGCCGTGGTCACCGCAGCGGGGCACACGGCTGCCGGGCTGCCGCCGGAACTCGCCGTCCGGGTGGAGAAGGTACGGCAGGAGGTCGCGGTCGCGGTCGCCGAACGCGTCGCCGACGCCCCTGCCGGGGAGTAGACGCCCGCCCTACACCGGACCCCGAAGAGCACCGGCCGCCAGTTCGTCGTTCACGGCGCCGACCAGTCCCCGTCCGAGGCTCCCCGTTCGTCGCAGCAGGTCTTCGAAGGCGACGAGCTCACGGAACGCCGCGCCGTAGCGACGTTGACCGGCCAGGGGCAGCTGGCGCACCTGCAGTCTGCGGACATCCACCCGGGAGGAGCTGGAGCTGTGCGTACCGGCCTGCCTGGCATTGGCGGGCGCACGGAGCATGCTGGCCAGGAACCAGGCGTCGAGCTGCTCGGGTTGGATGCGCACGGCGTAGAGCTGTGGCCCCAGGGCGGTCGGCGGCCCTTCATGGACCCAGGCGTCGAACACCCTCGCCACACCGACGACCACGACATCGCCGGCCTCCGCAACAGCCGCACCGCACTCCGTGAGGCCCTCGGCCGTGACCCAACTACGGGGCTCATGGCCGAGATGCAGGTCAGGGATGGTGAGTAGCGGGACAGCGGTGCCATCGAGGCTCAACTCCACGACCGAACCTTCTGTGGGATGCTGTCCGGCGCCGAGGACCAATGCACCCGCGCGGGACAGCTCACCGACCGTGGTTGCCGACTGTGCGTCTGCTGCTTCAGGGTCGAGGTCGAGAGCGGCGAGCCGGCCTCCGGTGACCGACAGTGCCGTCACCTGTCGTCCAAACTCCTCCCAGGTCTCGGTGAGTCGGCGGCCCTGCTCGGCTGCCGGCGGTCTGACATGGCGGGCAGGGGTGAGGTCCACCTCGTCGTCGAGCAGGTCAATGACGGGGACGGCGGCCGCGTAGTCAGGGAGCGACGTCGGCATGGCGTCATTCACCGTGCCCTCCCACGCCTTAAAGGCACTGCAGAGGAATGCCTGCAGCTCGGTCCAGTCGGGAGACGGTCCCGTTGGGGATCGCCTGGGAAAACGGGACGCAGCATCCACCAGCAGGGCTGTGTTTCCCAGTGCGGTTTGTTCCTGAGCATCGGGAACCCGCAGAACCCACAGGTGCAACGAGACGCTGTGCGGTGGCGCGGAGCCTGGCGGCAGAGCGACCACCGCACGCAGTTGCCCGGTGCGCAGCAGGGAGCCCCGGATCCTCCGCCCGGCTCGGCGGCTCGCTACAGCCGGCGGCAGCAACAGCACGGCACAGCCGCCCGGACGCAGTCTCGACAGGCAGTGCTGAACCCAGGCCAACTCCGGTTCGGTCCTCGGAGGCAGACCGTGGACCCAACGGCCGTCTGTGGCCAGCTCCTCATAACCCCAGTCGCGCTCATTGAATGGGGGGTTGCAGAGGACGATGTCAACAGATTCCTCTGCGAAGGCATCAGAGCGAAGGGAGTCGGTGCAACGCACATCGACAATGGTGCGGGGGCGTTCTGTGCTGCCCCCGTCCACACGGGTAAGCAGGCCGAGACGAGCCTCAGCCAGTGAGACCAGCACGGGGTCGAGATCGCCTCCGACCAGGGCGGTCGCGCCGACGTCGGTCGCGGCGGCCAGCAGATGCCCGGTGCCGCAGGCGGGGTCCAGTGCGACCAGTCCGCCTGAAGACGGGCCCGGCCGTGCGGCAGCCGTGAGGGAGGCCAGCTCGGCGATGAGCGCGGCCAACGGCTCGGGAGTGGTGGTGATCTGCCGTACATGGACGTCGAGCCAACGGCGCACCAGGAATTCGAAGGTCTCCCGCTCACCGTCCTGACGCCCCAGCTCGACCGCTCGGTGGATCAGGTGATCTGCTGCGTCCCCGACAGCTGCCGGGGATTCCCGCCCGGCGAGTACACGTCCGATCTCGGCGATGAGCCGACCGGTTTCGTCGCGGTCGCCCAGCGCTTCGATGCTCGGCCAGAGCCACTCACGCTCCATGCCCGGCTTCATCTTCTCGTTGTCGCGCAGCCAAGCCTCGATCTGCGCCATCCCGAACTCGGGGCGGACATCCGTGCCGCCGATCCGCTCAGGAAAGTCGGGGTGCCGCCGCCGCCAGTTGCTCACGGCAGCCCGCCCCACCCCTGCAAGCCGGGCGATCTCCGCCAGAGTCACTGGCACTTCGGGCGACGAGGACATCTGTAACTCCCGGGCTTTTCTGATCAGATATGGACATTTCCCCTCCGCGAGGGCTCCCTTTCAAGCCACCGCGCCCCTTCCCGGACAGCCAGGCTACTACGGGCATTGACAAGGTTCACAGAGCTGTCGCCAAGGGGATAAGGACACCCCTGCGCTGGAGTTCTCGAATATGGTCGGCGGCCCGTCCGGGAGCGGGACCGCCAGTTACCAGAACGCCGGCCTCGATATTGCGTTCTACCCCCGATGCCGTCAGGTTCGCGCTGCCGACAAGGAGGACGCTTCTGTCGGCGACAGCGAGCTTCGCGTGCTGGCGGCCTCCCGATCCCTCCCGGGCGTCCGGGGCCCAGTGCCAGAGTCGGAGTCCAGGCACACCGGCGAAGGCTTCGGCTGGTTCCGGCCCGGACAACAGCCCGGCTGCTCCTTCCCGGGTCTCCACGACGACATGAACGTCCACGCCCCGCGCGGTGGCTGCGGTGAGCGCAGAAGTGAGCGGCAGGTACGGGCGGGCCGAGTAGGTCATGGCAAGCAATTCGCGGGTGGAGCCGGCCACGAGGTCGACCAGGACCTGCGCGGTGGCCCGGACAGGGACGCCGGGAGTGGCAGGACCGCTCCAGACGGTCCGGACCTCGCTGGTCCGCTGTTCTCCGGACCAGCCGGCGACGTACCCCCTGAGGTAGGCCGCGGCCTCGGTGAATGGCACCGCTGCCGCCTCGGCCTCCGTGTAGAGGGCGCGTACAGCCCCGGCCACCTGTGGGTTCGGCAGAGCAAGCAGGGCATGTTCGACGCTCCGACCGCGGGCGAGCTCGCTTGCCAAGTCCTTGCCTCGTGAGGGGCCGAGCTGGCGAGCTGCTGCCTCGGCAGCCCGCTCGAAGGCTCGGCGACTCATGGGCGCAGGGCCTGCGGGGTGAAGATCTCGTCGGTGGCCTCGCCGAGCGGAACCAGGAAGCGCCGATCGAGGAAGCGGTTACCACGCTCACAGGTCGTCTCGGAGACGAACAAACAGGCGTGGCAGGCAGCCCCGTGCAGGTAGTCGGCTGGGCTGTGGGGCAGCCGTTCCGCGCACAGCGGGTCGGAGGAGCAGCGGGCCGCGTCCCGCAGAGCGCGCCGGAGGATCCGGTCGAAGTGCCGGGGTTCGGCGAGAGCGACCAGTCCGCCGAGGGTGCCCTCGGAGTCGGGCACGGCGGTGTAGAGCAGGATGCCGGTGCGCGGGTTGTCCTCATCCCCGGCGTAGATCCGCTCGGCGAGGCTGGCGGAGCTGTAGCCGCATTCGAGGGCGATGGTGCGAATCAGGGCATGCGACAGGGTGTGCAGGGCCAGATAGCGTTCGCCGCACCAGCCGGCTGTCGCGTCGAACTCGGCGTCGTTCGCGAGTCGGCCGGAGCGCCGGTTGGAGCGGAAACGAGCGTATGCCTCACGGTGCGCTGTCATGACATCGGACTTCTGCATCCGTTCCGCCCACGGGTCGAGCACGTCGTCCCGGATACGCAGGAAGATGCCTTCGCCGCGAACCTCGCTGGCCGGAACCCAGTTGGTGGAGGAACGCCAGAGGCGGACCGGGCGTGCGATATCCGGATTGTCCGGGTCAGGGGCGTCGAGCCGGGTGAAGCCGATCTGGGCCCGGACCTCGCGCAGGCGCTGCACCTGGCGGACTGCGGCGAACAGTTCGCTGGTCGGGGCTGATACCTCGGCCTCATCCAGGGTGAAGTCGTCGGTGGGCGTGGGGAGTTTCCGGCCGGCCAGGACCTCCCACTCCGGCCCGAGCAGATCGGGGACGGTCTCCTTGGGCTGCCCGGCGTCGCTACTGTCGCTGCTGCTGCCGACGAGCCGGGTCTGGATCGCCGCGAGCAGGGCATCGCGGTCGTACTCCTTGAGGTAGCCGTACTGCGGCAGAGAGCTGACCGCGGCGAACACCTCCGGTGAGACCAGGACCTGGAGTTCGTTCCAGCGATCCTCGATGAGTTTGTCGATGCCGGTGCCGGGGGCCGGTGGCAGAGCGAGGGCACTCATGGTCAACGGGAACCACTGATTGGACGCTCCGGCGACCATCAGGGTCGCCGGAGCGTCACAGCCGTCCGAGGAGAAGGAGGAGAGGTGCGGGTGGCGGCCGCGACAGCGCGGGAGTTCGGCGGCTCCGCGCTCGCCCATGGCTTCACGGATGTTGCGCTTGGCATGGCAGACACGGCACTCGAGAGTGACGTTGGCGGTCTGATTTCCGCCGTGGTCGGTCATCTTCAGCGTCGGCCTGGTCGCCTTGGCGCACTCCTGCCCGTGGTGGACGAAGTGGGTGTAGGGGAACTCGTCCAGGTGGCCGTTGGTGCACACCAGGGTGAAACGCGCTGTGACGGCGAGGGACTTTCGGTTCCCCCTGCCGCAGGTGTGCACGAAGCGGGCCTCGTGGGGCGTACGGGGGTTGGAGTTGTGAAGAGTGAAGGTCTCACTGTCGATGGGAGCGAGCAGGTTGCAGCTGGTGCAGCGGAGCCACTGGGGGAAGGGAGTGACGGGGACCCCGACGCCCTGGGCGTGCCAGCCTTTGGGATCGGAGTCGTCGCCCTGCAGCCAGGGGGCCGAGCGGAGCTCGTTGACCTGCGTGTTTCCGTAGAGCTGGAGCCGGCGGTTGACTGCGGTACGAAGGCGGGGCTCGTCGATGACGTAGTCGACCAAGCCGCCGTAATTCCAGGATTCGAGCCCCTTGACCAGGACGGAGAAGTTGGGCATGTCCACCAGGGAGCCGATGCCCGCGGTGTACATGAGGTGGCTGGGGCGCGCCGAGCCCACGCGTCGGTGGAAGTGGCCGTTCATCGACGTGCCTTTCCGGCCGCGTCGGCGGCCTGTCCGAACTCGTCGGCATCGACCGGTTCGGCCGTGCCGTCGTCCGCGCTGCTGGCGGTGCCGTCCTTGGGCAGAAAGGTCCAGTCGGGGCCGCCATAGGTGGGCTGGTCCACCAAGTGGCCGCCGCCGGGCAGCAGGAGGTTGATCTCGTTCTCGGTCTCACGCATCGACATAGGTGCGGTCAACTCGTCCCAGCGTGAGCCGTCCGCGCGGCGCAGCAGGCCGTGGACAGAGGTCTCCTTGGACTTGACCGGCCGGTATCCCAGCGTTCCGCCCTGGAGGCGGGCCGCCTTCCAGCGGTCCTTGAGCACCTCGATCCGTTCGCTGAGGTACTGGCGGGCGAGTGGGCCGCCGACCCGTTCTGCGCGCTCCAGTATGCGGGCGTCCACCTGGTCGGCGACCGGACCGTGCAGGTCCACGGTGTGGGCGTCGGTGTTGCGCGAGGCGTCGTACGCGGCATGGCGGAGGGCGGCGATGTAGGTGGCAGCGGTACCGCGGTCCAGGGCACGGCGCGAGTACGGGGTGACAGAGAGCGCCTCGACCTGCCGGTAGAAGGTGGCGTGGTAGTGCTCGAAGTCCTCGAAGTGAGCGAGGTCGCGGGGACGGGACCAGTTGTAGAGGGTGACTACGAGGCCGGGGCGGCGGTGGTCGCGGCCGACACGGGACGATGCCTGGATGTACTCGGCGGTGTTCTTGGGCTGGCCGACCACGAGCATCAGCCCGAACCGGGAGACGTCGACGCCGACCTGGAGCATGGAGGTGGCCAGGACGACATCGACGGCCCGGTTGTCGTACGGGATATGAGGGATACGGAGGTCCCGTTTGTCCTTGGCCGCCTCCGCCGCTTCGGCGGCGATGGCGCGGCGCCGTACGGTGGTCTCGCGCTCGGGGTCGAAGGGGGTCTCCAGGCGCCGGAGCGCGAAGCCGATCTCGGAGGAGGAGATCCGGGAAGTCAGCTCCTGGATGGCGAGCATCCCGGTCCGGTTGGGGATACGGTCGGAGAGGGTTCGGATGCCGCGGCGGCCACCGGTGGAGCGGACGCGGGTAGTGATGTCGTCATCCATGTAGCGGCGCATGCCAGCGAGTTCGCGAGTGGCGTTGAAGTAGCCGACGAGCGTCATGTATGGGTCGGCCGGCGCGCCGTAGTCATCGAACTGCTGCTGGGCGGCAAGGAGCAGGATCTCGGCGACGCGGATCTCGGCGGCCTTGAGCCGGGTGCCGTGGGCGCAGATGCCCAGGTAGCGGCGGCCGGGCTGTTCGTGATCGGCCTCGACGCGGCGGGAGAAGAAGGTGTCGCCGATATCGACGACCTGCGGCGGGAAGACGGCAACCTTCCGGCCGAACACACCCAGGACCTGTTCGGCGGCACGCTTGGTCGTGGCCGTGGAGGCCACAATCTTCGGCCCGGTCTCGTGAACGGTGCCGTCGGCGCCAGTCCGCCGCCAGCTGCAGAGCTGGTCGACGGCGGACTCAAAGAGGCCGACGGTGGTGCCGAGCGCTCCGGAGATGAGGTGGAGCTCGTCCTGGATGATCAGATCCGGGGGCCGGAGTCGGCCGACCGGTTGTACGGAGACGCCGGGCAGCGTGCCCTTCTTGTTGTGCCGCGAGCGGCAGCCGGTCTGTTCGTCGAGGTCGTCGTGGCAGTAGCCGTGGCGGGGGCACCACCCGTTGGTATGGCCGAAGAGCAGGCCCGCATAGCCGTTCCAGGGGAGTTGGGCGAACTTGTCGACGGTGGCGATGACCATGGCCGGGGCCAGCCGGTAGATCTCCTCGTCGACGGTGAGCACCGGGATGCCCTCACCGGGGGACTTACGCCGGGAGAACGGGCAGGCGTCGTCCCCTTCGGCGCGTCCGCAGAACAGCAGAACGCGCCGCCGGTCCTCGTCGTACGTCATGTCGGCGGCTGCAGTGAGTCCCTGCCCGCACCAGGGGCAGGTAAGGACCTGGATCACCCGGGCGTGCTTGTCGCTGCCGCTCTCGCGGGCGCCGGCGATCTGTTCCTTAGCTTCGCCGAACCAGTTCGGCGACACGCCGGTGCCCACCCACAGGCCGATCCGGAAGGGGGTCTGCCCCCACCGGGCATCCCGCTCCGCCTCATCGCGGCGCAGCACCTCGCATGCGGTGATCAGGGCGGCCGCCCGCTGGAACTGCTGGGCTGTGAGCAGCCGCAGGGTGTAACGCATCAGGACGGCGACACCGGCGCTCCCGTCGCGCGCCTCGGTACCGGTGCCGACGACCCCCTGGAGCCGCCGCAGCGCGAACGTGAAAGCGGTGAGGCCGAGATATGCCTCGGTCTTGCCACCCCCGGTGGGGAAGAACAGCAGGTCAACGAGGGCTTCCCGGCCGGTGGAGCGGTGAGGGTGGCCGGGGTCGCTGAGCGAGGCGAGGTTGAGCAGGACGAAGGCCAGCTGGAAAGGACGCCAACTGGCGCCGTCCTTGCCGCGCGCGTACACCGTGTCGTACGCCTGACCGTAGGAGGAGTCCTGGTTCTCGTGGCCGGCTCGGGCGGCGGCAATCTCGGTGTTGCGTCGTTGGAGGGCCATCGCCCGGTTGGCGAACCGGAAGGCGGTCAGCGCGTCGTCGTCAGTCTCCAGGGCGGCCACCCCGGATGCGATGCGGTGGCAGACCTCGCGGGCCTCCTCGATGGCGCTCTCGGCGACCCGCCGAAGGTCCTCGGGGAGGGCCTGGGCCTTGGTGTGCTGCTCCTCGAGCCAGGTGCTGTAGCCGTCGGCGAGCGGGATGAGGGCGCGCATGAGATCGGCGCGACGGGCCGGGACGGCGAGGTCGGCGAGCTCGTCCATGCCGAGTTCGAGGCCGACCAGGAGAGGCTGGTCGGCGGCGGTGGGAGCCGTGGTGGCACGCACGTCATAGGACGGCAGCCATGCGCTGTACAGCCGGTGGGCACGGCGCTCGCCGGAGCGGACTTCGGCGTGCACGGCGACATTGCGGCCGACAGCGTGGCGGAGCTCATCGCGGTAGAGGAGGCGGAGGTGGCGCTCTTCGATGTCGTCGGTGTCACGGTCGGGCCCGGAGACATCGAGCGGGTCGTCGATGGGGAGGAAGACGGCGGCCTTGCCGTCGGGGAAGGCCGTGACCTCGATCCGGGTCTGGAACAGCCACTGTGCGTCCCGATCCCGGCCGACCCCTTCGATCTGCCGGTTGACCAGGGCGAGCTCGACGACCCGCAGGCTCTCGTCCCCCTCTCCCACCTCGCGTTGCCGGACCTGGACATCGAGGTGGACGCCGCTCTCGTCGTCCCCGTCGAGGACGAGGCGCCGCCCTCCGATGCGGGTCACGTCGATGTCGGCCTCATGCCGGACAGGCTCACGACCCCAGGCGCGGACCACCTTGCCGCTTTCCTCGTCGACCCGTTCGGTGGCGCTGTACCGGCCCCAGTCGACGGTGGTGCTGAGCGTCCCTACGGAGACCGGTACCACGAAGGACAGTCCCATCGAGGAGGCCCAGATCCGGCCGGCGGCCTGCGGAGTGAGCCGCTCGATCAGACCACCTCCTTCCTCGCCGCCCTCGTCCGCGCTCTCCTCGTTGTCGGCGCTCTGCGCGGCGGCTCGGGCGATACCCTCGCTGGTCTCGGCGGAATCGGGACGCGGCCCGAGCATGCCGACGAGGTACCGGTCACGGGGCCCGGCGGACATCCTGGGCAGTTCTTCCGTTTCGCCGTCCCAGGGGCCGAGGAGGTCTTGGACGATGTACTTCTCCAACCCGTCCCGCACGTCGTGGGAGTCTCCCGCACGGAAGGTCTGCGGGACCTCGTCGAGCGGGTGGGGTACGCCCGAGGCTGCGGGCTGGGTCGCCATGGTGGTGCCTTTCTGCGGGGCGTACGAGGCTTCAACCTCTGGGGACGAGGCTACCGACGGGGACTGACACAGACATCCAGAAGCTCAAGCATGCCATGCGTGAACTAAGTTCACAATCTACTTGCCTGGAGTGTTGGTCAGAACAGCGTGCCAGGCGGCGCGAACAGTCCGTCGTCGAAGATGTCCGGTTCGGACTCGTCTCCGGGGACGTTGTCCCCGATGCCGTACTCGGCGATCGCCGCGTCGAGCGGGGCCCGTAGCAGACGCTCCAGCACCCCCGGGTCCGCCCCGGTCATCCGATCGAGGCCGGCAACGGCCTTCTCCCGCATCGCAGTACGCAGCTGCTCCGGCACCGGCACGCTCACCATCCGCAGGACGTTCCACTCGTCGCCTCGGGCGGGGGTGAGGAACGCGAGGCGCGCCCGCCCGGTCCTGGACAAGACGAGGAGATGGCAGAGGGCGAGGAGGTCGTCATCCGCGTAGGGGAAGACCATCGGCAGGTCCTGTTCGGTGGACGTCTCCGGCGGCAGTCCCACGATCAGCCTGTTCACCTCCTCAAGACTGCGGCAGCCGATCCGTACCCGGCCGTCCTGCTTGAACCGCAGTGCAGCTTCACTGGAGAACCCGGGCGTGACCGGGTGGAGCCACCACGGCTGCGACGCCACCGCCCCGGTCATTCCCTCTCCGGTGTTGGCGAACAAGTCCCAGGCCGCACCCATCCAGTCCGGTGCGGTCAGATCGGGCAGCTCCTGCTCCGAGACACCGGCGAAGTCAGTCTTTGCAAGCAGCGGGGTGTCCAATGCTCCCATCTCCGGTGCACACCAAACTCGGGCGTACGCCTGGAGGTAGTCGTCGGCGTGCTGGGCGGCGCTGCCACCGAGTTCGAGCAGGGCACGCTCCAACGGGGTCAGCATCGGCACGAAGTCCTCGCGCACCCACCGCAGGTAGCTTCCGGCGAGCTGAGCGATCTCCTCCAGGGTGTGAGCCAGTCCAGCTTCCTCACCGCGGAGCCGCCCGTCGCCGAGCGCAGCGCGGTTGCCCTCGGCGACGGTGCCGAGAGCTTCCGCCAGGCACTTCATCCGGTGGATGTGGTCGAGGTGCGGGGCTCCCGCGAGGTCTTCGCCGCGCTC
>OVEP011218116.1_pt1 | contig 10795 bp, 10 predicted proteins | sample 1779801 | NCBI WGS metagenome assembly OVEP01 (sample SAMEA3914791, study PRJEB12502) | metagenome | biome: forest; material: soil | place: Canada | collected 2011-07-03 | depth 0.1 m
CGACGAGCTGCGGGCCAAGCTCCAGGCCGACGGCGTGGTCTTCACCTCGGAGACCGACACCGAGGTGCTGGGCCACCTGATCGCCAGCCTCGCCACCGACGGCGTGGAGCTGGAGGACGCCGTCCGGGCCGCGCTCAAGGGCATCGTCGGGACCTACGGCATCGCGGTGCTGGACGCCCAGCAGCCCGACCGGATCGTGGTCGCCCGCAACGGCAGCCCGATCGTGCTCGGCATCGGCGAGAAGGAGATGTTCGCCGCCTCCGACGTGGCCGCCCTGGTCCGCTACACCCGCCAGGTGGTGCACCTGGACGACGGCGAGCTGGCCACGGTGCGCGCCGACGGCTTCAGCACCTTCACCCAGGAGGACGCCCGGGTCACCGCCAAGCAGCCGCTGACCGTGGACTGGGAGGAGGCCAGCTACGACACCAACGGGCACGCGCACTTCCTGGTCAAGGAGATCCACGAGCAGCCGACCTCGGTCGAGCGCACCCTCAGCGGCCGGGTCGACGAGCGCTTCTCCACCGCGCACCTGGGCGGCCTGAACATGGACGCCCGCGAGGCGCGGGCCTTCCGCCGGGTGAAGATCCTCGGCTGCGGCTCGGCCTACTACTCCGGCGAGCTCGGCGCGCAGCTGATCGAGGAGCTGGCCCGGATCCCCGCCCACGCCGAGCCCGCCTCGGAGTTCCGCTACCGCAACCCGGTGATCGAGGCGGACACGCTGTACATCGCGGTCAGCCAGTCCGGCGAGACCTACGACACCCTGGCCGCGGTGCAGGAGATCAAGCGCAAGGGCGGCCGGGTGCTCGGCGTGGTCAACACCGTGGGCAGCGCCATCGCCCGCGAGTGCGACGGCGGCATGTACCTGCACGCGGGCCCGGAGATCTCGGTGGCCTCCACCAAGGCCTTCACCTCCACCGCCGTCGCCTTCGCGCTGATCGCGCTGCACCTGGGCCGGGTGCACGACCTGTCGCCCGCCGACGGCCGCCGGATCTGCGCCGGGCTGAAGGCGCTGCCGGACCAGATCCGGGAGATCCTGGACCAGGAGAAGACGATCGCCGACCTGGCCGCGAAGTACGCGAACCACGACGGGATGATGTTCATCGGCCGGGTGCGCGGCTGGCCGGTGGCCCGCGAGGGCGCGCAGAAGCTCAAGGAGGTCTCCTACGTGCACGCGGAGGCCTACCCGGCGAGCGAGCTCAAGCACGGGCCGCTGGCGCTGATCGGCCCCGACCTGCCGACCGTGGCGATCGTCCCGGACGACGAGCTGCTGGACAAGAACCTCACCACGCTCGGTGAGATCCGGGCCCGCAGCGGCCCGGTGCTGATGGTCGGTCACACCGCGCCCGACCCGAAGCTGGCCGAGGACGCCATCCTGGTGCCGCGCAACGAGCCGGAGCTGGACCCGATCCTGCTCGGCATCCCGCTGCAGCTGCTGGCGTACCACGCCGCGGTGGCGCTGGAGCGGGACGTCGACCGGCCGCGCAACCTGGCCAAGAGCGTCACCGTCGAATAGCCGGTCGCACCGTCGAAGGCGTGGGGCCCCGCTCGTCCGAGCGGGGCCCCACGCCTTCGCGGTCAGCGCCTGCTGGCGGCGGGTTCCGGCGCCAGGTGGGCGGTGACCACCAGGGTGCCGTTCTCGATCTGGTAGTCCAGGGGCACGCCCAGCCGGCGCAGGGTGGCCACCATGCCGGTGTTGGAAGCGGTGGTCACCGCGTACACCTCGGTGATCCCGGCCTCCCCGGCCAGCACGGCCAGCCTGCGGACCAGCTCCGCGCCCAGGCCCCGGCGCTGCCAGCGGTCCTCGACCAGCACCGCGATCTCGGCGCTGCCGTCGTCCCACATCAGGTGGGCGAGCGCGACCAGTTCGCCGTCGGCGCTCTCCACGGTCAGGGTCTGGCCGTAGCGGGGCTCCAGCAGGTGGCCGAGGTAGCGGTCGGCGTCGCCGACCGGGCCGTGGTAGCGCAGCCGCAGGGTGCGGGTGCTGCACCGCTCGTGCAGCGCCAGCGCGGCCGCCCGGTCGGACGGGTCGGCCCGGCGGACGGTCAGCTCGTTCCCGGCCGACAGCGTCAGCAGGTCCCGGGCGTCCGGGACGCGCGGGCCGAGCTGGGCGTCCAGCTCGATCAGCGCCCGGGCGCGGGCGAACTCGGTCGGGGTGAACGGGAGTTCGTCGCGGGTGACCAGCAGCGTGCCGCCGGAGGGGTCGCGCAGCCGCAGGGTGCTGCCGTCCAGCTCGTCCTCGGCGATCTCGCCGGGGATCGAGCGGATGCTGCATCGGCCGAACAACTGGCGCAGGGCCAGCGGGAGTTCGGCGGCGTCCAGGGCGGTGCGGGTGGCCAGGTTGAGGATCCGGGTGGGGACGTCCACCAGGTCGTGGGCGTCGGCGCGCTCCAGCCAGACCTCGGTGCCGCCGGCCGCGACGATCGCCCCGGTGATCTCCTGGGCGCGGGTCCCGGTCCGGGCCTGGACCACGAACTCGTCGACGGTCTCCTCGGCGAGCGGGTGCGCCTGCATGGAGATGATGTTCACCGGCAGGTCGGCCAGCGCCCGGCACAGCGAGGCCAGACTGCCCGGGGCGTCCGGGACGGTCGTCCGCACCCGCCAGAGCGCGTGTCCGTCCGGCGGCAGCGGGGAGGGCAGCGGCGGCGCGCTGTCCCTGGGCGCGCCGGCCGAGGAGCCGATGTCACCCGGGGCCGGCCCCGGTGGGGCGTGCGGGTGGCGGTGCGACCACCAGCTGTGCCAGGCCGCCGTGGCCAGCAGGGCCAGGGCGGAGGCGACCAGCAGCACCGGACCGTCGTGGCCGTGCACCACCAGGTCCGAGACCAGGTCGGTGAGGGCGACCGCGAGGAACGCGGCGGACACCTCGACGGTGTCGCGGTGCCAGCCGTGGCGGCGGGCGGAGCGGGTCTGCTGAGATCTGGCGCCAGTCAACTTGTCCATGGTGAGAATCCTGCCGAAGCGGTGTTTCGCGACCACGAACGGATCATGACCAGGACGTAAAGAGTGGTTGATAGCGCTTTGTCCGATTCTCATGCTATTCAAGCGGGCATTCGGGAACTGTTCGCACGTTCCGTACGTCTGCAGAGGAGAAGGCGGAAGTGACCGTTCCGGACCGGTTATTGATATGGCGTCAATTCCGGGCGTTTGGGTTCCCGGCCGTCGCCGGAGGAGGTGCCCCGGATCCGGCGCATGATCCACGGGCCCACGTGCTTGCCCAGCCAGCGCAGGTCCGAGCCGAGCTTCCGGAGCCGCCCCGGCGGCGGGACGGCCGGCAGCGGGGCGCGCCAGTCGAAGGAGGCGGGCAGGCCCAGCGCCTGCAGCACCGCCTCGGCCACCCGGCGGTGCCCCTCGGGCGAGAGGTGCAGCCGGTCGTCGGCCCAGAGCCGGGGGTCGTCGAAGCAGCGCGCCTCGAACAGCTCGACCACCACGATCCCCGGCCGCTCGCCCAGGGCCGAGACGAACTCCTTGAGGTGCAGGATGGCCGGCAGCAGCCGGGCGCTGCCCGCCATCCGCCGGCTCGGGTCGGTGCTGTGGAACAGCACCAGCCGCCGCGAGCCCGAGGCCAGCCGCTCCGCCGCCGCGCCGAGCGCGGCGCAGACCGCCTCGGCGTCGCAGCCGGGCCGCAGCACGTCGTTCAGCCCGCCGGCCAGCGTCACCAGTTCGCCGCCCAGCTCCGCCGCGACCTCCACCTGCTCGTCGGTGATCTGGCCGATCAGCTTGCCGCGCACGGCCAGGTTGGCGTAGCGGAACTCCCCGCCGGCCTCCGCCGCCAGCCGCTCCGCGACCCGGTCCGCCCAGCCCCGGTACTCCCCGTCGGGGAGCAGGTCGTCGCACATGCCCTCGGTCGAGTGTTTGCTCTCTCGGCAGAGGTAGGGATCACCGAGGCCCTCGGTGAACGAGTCACCCACGGCGACCATGGTCCTGTACGGCCCCAAGCCGTCTACTGGGTAGTTCATGGGCCGACCCTACCGATGCCGCCATCAGGTGGATTGAGAGGCTCCCTGTCCGCTCGCCAGCGCTTTGATCTCCTGCCCTGAGAACGGAGAATCGGGTATGTGGGTACGAACAGTGAACTTGGTCGCATCCTGGGCGCGCTGCGACTGTCGGTCGCCAGTGACGAGTCCACGAGCATCTCGGCGCAGATGCGAGCGGCACAGCACCAGTCGGAGTCGCCGCTCCTCGGCGGCGAGGTCATCGGCTGGGCGGAGGACGCGGGCGTGTCCGGTGGACAAGCGCCCGAGGAACGCCCTCATCTGGGTCCTTGGCTGACCAAGCGACTTGATGCCCAGCGTCCCCAAAATTCCGATAGGTCCAGGTACTGGAGGACTTCCTGTACGGTTCCGGCCAGGACAGGGAGAAGGTTCTTGGCCTCGCTGTCACTCTTGGCACGGGCAGCTCCATTCCTCACCAGGAGGAGCAGGTCGAGTCCGGAATTCGGGGATGACAGAACGCCAAGGCGCCTCACCCGCCGGATCACCTCAGCTGCGCCGACGGTCCGCGGTCCCTTGGCGATCTCGTTCAGGTGCCCGCCGAGACAGAGCAGCATGTCGTCGTTGTTCGCTCTCATCTCGACCAGGTAGCCGGATTCATCGAGACCAGGGTAGCCTTCACCAGCTTTTCAACGGCTACGCCTGCGTGAAGGGCAAACTCCTCGTACTCTCCGCGCGCATGATCGTCCATCGCTTGTGCGCGGCCTTCTTCGCGCCCCCAGGAAGCTCTCATACGAGAGCGATGCGCTCATGCCCAGACGATAGCGCCGCGGACGAACCCCCCGCCCAGCAATTCTGGCGAGCAACATGCACAGCCCACCAGCGTCCAAGAGTGCGGCCGTAGACACGACTTGGGCCCGAGAGTCCCACTGGCCTAGTCGCCTGGAGGTCCTCCCACGCAATGTCGGCTGCCTCGGGGTCCCCCACCTCCTCGAACAGCCTTGGCAGGTCGGACGCGGATCCATCCGCGTGCTGCAAGAGGGGACCAGTCCAATGTCATGCCTGCGATCATCCCAGCGGCCCTGACAGCCCTCCAACGCTCGAAGATCGTGTTACGAGCTCTCAGAACCAGAAGACCCGCCTTCGAACCCTACGAGGGCCTCGACGCTCACAGAACGCCCTCTGAAGGCAGTTGCCGTGGCAGCAACGGCGTCCACTGCGTCGAGGCGGCCGACGGCTTTTGCGAATTCCCTTGGACGTACCCCGTCGACCGGCGGGGTACGTGCATCCGAACTGCGGGGTTGTCGCGATGATCGCGCCACTGTGAAGATCGAGAGACCCAAACCGTCGCACCGCGTAGGTCGTGCTGCGAAGTCTTTTTCGGTACGGGCGGATTGCCCTCCTTGAAATGGGATAACTATGTCAACTTTTTCCATACGCCTGAGCAGTCTGGCGATCTCCACTGCGCTGGCCCTTTCCGCTATGGGTGCCGCCTGCGACGCGTTTGCGCAGGACGGCCCCACCGCCGGCACTGCGGAAGTGGTCGAGAACGCCACCTCCACGCTGGGAATCGTGAGCGGCGCCCCCAGCAGCACGAACGCGGTGGTGACCCATGGCGATGTCCGCGTTGCCGTTCCGGAGACGCCGCGGGGGAGCGTCTCCGTCAGTGCTGCGGACGGCTCTACCGTCGCCATCGGTCTCCCGGTTGCCGACGCATCGTCCGACGCTGCGGTCTCACCTGCCGGAACCGTGACCTACGGCACGGCCGAGACCGGGGCCAGTGCCGTGCAGCCGCTCCAGGACGGTGTGCGGATCCTGGCCGTCACGGCGAAGCCCGGACCCCAGGAGTTCCGCTTTCCCCTCGATCTGCCTACCGGCACGGCCCTGACGCCCCGCGCGGACGGCGGATACGACATCACGCAGCAGGTCAGTGAGGGAGTCGCCCTCGTCAAGGGGTCCATCGACGCTCCCTGGGCGAAGGACGCGACCGGCGCCGCCGTCGCGACCCACTACCGGCTCGACGGCAGCACGCTGACGCAGATCGTCGAGCCAGACGCGAGCACGGTGGGCGCGGTGGTCGCGGACCCGAAGCTCACCTGGGGGATCGTGACCGGCACGGCCTACCTGAACAAGTCGGAGACCGAACAGGTCGGCCAGAAGGCGGGTCTGCTCGCCTTCGTGACGAGCACGCTTCCGCCGCCGTTCAACGTGGTCGCGGGGCTGGACGTCGCCGTCGTCGTCGTGAAGGCCAACGAGGCGAAGTCGAAGGGCCAGTGCCTCAAGTTGAAGCTGGTGACGCCCCTCATCGTGCCGGGCAGCTACAGCGGCGGAAACTGCAAGTAGAGAGGATAGGTTCGTGTATCTGACATGGGGCGTCATCGCCATGCTGGTCTCACTCGGAATCGGATATTCCTTCCGGCGCACGGGTGGCACCGCCGAAGTCCGAACCAGCGCGCAGCTCGGATTTCTCGTCCTGGGCAACTGTGTTCTCCTGGCGTGGACATCCGTGAGGACGCCGGACAATGCATGGCTTTTCGTGTCGGGAGAGTCGATCGCCTACGCTGTGGCGGTTCCGGTGGTCTCGCTTGTCGACATGGTGCGTCGTAGCAAGCAGGCCTCGAAGGCCCCTTGACCCGGAAACCGGGTGCGCGAAAGGCACCCAAATGGTGCGACGGAAGTCTGCGGCCGGTGGCAGGCTGACGGCACCTGAAACTCCGTCGGGCCAGCGCGACGTGGGAACGTCGCTCTGACCCGACGGAGTTTCGATGCCCATGGAGTCGGATGCTCTTCGCTGAGTCGCTGGTGGCGGCGGGCCAAGGTCCGCAGCGCGAGCCTGGCCGCGATGAGAGGCTCGTCGGCCCGCTTCGCATCCGGACGGCAGGCCGAGCACGTGGCGATCAACTGCCGGTCGCCCGGATCCCGCAGAACGGCGCGCAGTTCTCATGAACATCCGCACTCTCAGGCGGCGGTGTTCAGGGGTGTGCGTGGGTGTCCGCGGTCTGCCGGGCAGCTTCTTCGCCAGTGTTCTCACGCGCTCGTTGCGCGGTCGGGAAAGTCGCGTGGACGAGGAAGCCGCCGTCCTCGGTGGCGTGCGCGGCGAGGGTGCCGCCGGCCAGGTGCGCACGTTCGTGCAGGCCGGTGAGGCCGTGGCCGCTGGTGGGCAGGTTCGGGGGCTCCGCGTCTGGAGCGGGCGGTCCGTTGCGGACCTCGACGTGCAGCTGCTGGTCGCTCTCGTGGAGGTGAACGTGCACGCGCGTGCCGGGGGCGTGCTTGCGAATGTTGGTCAGCGCCTCCTGGACGGTGCGGAACACCGCCCGTTGGATGGTGTCGCTCCAGATCGCCTCGGGGCCGTCCAGCGGGACGTCCAGTCGGGCCTCGACGTCGAGCCGGCTGTCGGCGATGAGGCGGGGCAGGTCCGTGAGGTGCGGCTGCGGGGCGCGGGTGTCGATGGCTCCGCCGGAGGCGCGCAGGACGCCGACCATCTCGCGCAGCTCGTCCAGCGTGCGGGCGGACAGCGTGCGCAGTTCGCGGGCGGTGGCTCGGACCTCCGGGTCGGCGGTGGTGACCTGCAGTGCGCCGGTCCGGACGCTGATCAGGCTGACGTTGTGCGCCACGATGTCGTGCATCTCGCGGGCGAGGCGGGCGCGTTCGCCGGAACGGACCTGCTGGGCGAGCAGTACGTCCTCGCGCTCGCGGGCCCGTTCGAGGTCGTCCAGGCGCGCGGTGAGCGACCGGCGGGCGCGGCTGAGCAGCGCGAGGGAGATGGCTGCGGTGATCAGCCCGGCCGGGCCCATGATCCTCCAGAGGCTCTCGACCCAGTCCCCATCGACCTCCAGATCCTCCTGTGAGAGCCCGTACAGCAGCGCGAACAGCAGGATGCATCCGACGGTCACCTGACGACGGGCCTTGATGAGCGTCACGGAGTAGAGCGCGATCAGCGCGGGGAGAACCGCAAAGTTGTACAGCGCCGGAAGCGTGGCCAGGAAGACCACGAGCGGAAAGCGCCGGCGGGCCAGCAGGGCCGCCGGCGCCGCGAACAGGGCCACTTGCACCGGCAGGGGAGGCTCCTGGTGTCTGGTGATCTCCAGGGTGCCGAGGAGGGAGACACCTGCCGGGAGTACGAGCCAGAGCCAGCCGGGTGCCTTCAACGCAGCAGCCCGGTGCGTTCCGCCAGGACGGCGGCCTGGACCCGGTTGACGCGTCCGAGCTTGGTCAGCAGGACGCTGACATGGTCCTTGGCGGTGCTGGGTGCGAGGCGCATGCGGCGGGCGATCTGGTCGTTGGTGAGCCCCTGCCCCAGCAGCGTCAGTGCCTCCCGCTCGCGCGGGGTGAGCGTCTCGACCGCCGCCGTGCTCACGCCGGGATGAGGACTGCCCGCCAGGTAGCCGTCGATGACGGTGGGGACGACGGCGGGGGCCAGTGAGCGCCTGCCCGCGGCCAGGGCGCGCACCTCGCGGATCAGGTGGTCGGGGTCGGTGTCCTTGAGCAGGTAGCCGGCCGCGCCGTGGTGCAGGGCGCGGCGCACGTAGTCGTCCGAGCCGAACGCCGTCAACATCGCGACCACCGGCTGGGCCGGCAGGGCGCGCAGCTCCCGCAGGACGGTGATGCCGTCGACGCCGGACATCTGGACGTCCAGCAGGACGACATCGGGGCGGTGCTGGGCGACGGTTGCCACGGCGTCGGGTCCGTCGCAGGTCGCCACGACGTCGATGTCCGGAGCACACGTGAGGATCATCTCCAGGCCGACGCGGATCAGCTGCTCATCGTCCACTACGACCACGCGCAGTGCCTGGCTCTCCCCGTGCATCGCTCCGCTCACATCATTATCCCTCTGCTTTGTCTTTCTTTTACCCAATCCAGTGTAAACAGACAAATCGACACGATGGCCCTGATGAGCCTGCTGCGCACAGCCCAGCACAGCGGAGACGGCGGGGCGAGTGCTCCGATGTAGGACGCCCGGTCCGCCCAAGTCCCCCTGCCGATCAGCGGGGGGCACGTGTCCGCCCCAGGTGCACGACACCTTGAGCGGATGGTCCACTGCGGTCCGAGGTGGGGCTGAAATGATCAGGGGATGAGTGGGACAACGGTGACGTCCGCGTGGCTTCGCGGAGGGTGCCGCAAGAGCCGCTACGGTGCATGGCGCGTGATCGGCAGGTTGTTCATCCGCTCTGTGCTCACTGACACACCCACCGGGTAGTCGCCGGTGTCGAGCACCGCGTCCACTCGCAGGCCGGTGCGGGTCCGCGTGGCGGCTATGGCGTTGACGACGACCTCGTGGCTGGTCAGCGTCCTGCCGCGCCAATTCATGGTGATGGCTGCGAACAGTCGGTGTTCTATCTTGTTCCACTTGCTTGTTCCTGGACAATGCCGTTGTTTGACTCATTGAACTATCGGCTGGTGCAGCGTGATGACCTTGACTGTGATTCGTCGCTTGGGCCGCCGGTCCCGGGTGTTGATGCGGTAGGAGAGTTTCGAGGAGCACTTCGAGTCGGGCCGTTCAAGATGCCGGTCCGCTGGGCGGTGTGCCCACCGGGGTTCGCGCCCGGCGTTCAGTGCCCGGCGGTCAGGATCAGGTTCCTCCCCGGGCTCTTGACGACGCTGGCCGTACAGTTGTGCGCAGTCTGGTCCTTGCCCAGGTAGTACAACGTGCCGACCGACGGGATGCCGGCGAAGTGCCGACCCGTCGGTACGACACCGGACTTCGGCCCCGGCCTGTCCACCGTGGCCTGCGGCCTCCGTCCGGTATCTGCGACCGGTCCTTGGTGCGGTCGCGGTTCAGGGCTTGCTGCGACCAACTCCGGTAGAGCTGAGGCCATCCGCTCCCGGGTCCAGAACGCCTCGGCTTCAGCACTGGACCAGCCCGACCCGTCTCCTGCCGCCGGGGCAGTTGAACCCACGCCGCTGTCGCCCGGCGTCGGCAGCGGGGCGAAGGGCGATGCGGTTGACGCAGGCTGTGCGTCGGTCGGGGAGGCCGGTAGGGCGGACGCGGCGGGTGCCGGTCCCAGCACGATTGCGCCCAGGCACAGGATGGTTGTTATTCGGGCCGATCTGGAAAGACGCACGACAAAGTCCTTGCTTGGACGTGCTGATGCATGCGCGGGCCGGAAGTCCGGTCGCGAGGAATGCGAGGGATCCCGTGCCGTGAGGTGGGCGGCTACGGCCCTGGTGGGCGGAGTACGGGCTCAGTGCTGCGGGAGCCTGCTCACGTCGACGGTCTGGGCTGCTGGGGGCAGGTGGACGACGACGGGCTTGTTGTAGTCGGTGAAGACGGTTTCCGCCGGGCTTCCGCTCTGGATCAGGTAGGGAGCGCCCTCGGTAGCGATGAAGGTATCGGTGACCCCTTTGCCGTTGGGCATGATGTCGATGGTCGGGATTCCGTCGATCGTGGCCCTGCCCAGCTTGGTCGACGTCTGGTCGTCCTCGTCCGCGATCGACAGTGTCAGCACACCGGATTGGCAGAGGTTCATCTGGTGCTCGTCGATGGCCATGGACACATCGGCGAAGTGTGGATCGGTGGTGGGCCCCTTGAGGTACTTGCCGACCAGCATTGCTGCCGCAGCCGGCCCGAACTCCGCCCGCGCGAACTGGGCGTCGGGTTTGAGCCAGGTCGTGCCACCGGACACGATCAGCTCCACCGAACCCTTGCCTGCCAGGGCGACATGCCCGACGCAGTGGCCGCCTCGGTCCCAGGACAGACGGGCAGACCGGCGGAGCGGATCTGGATCGCTCAGGTCGGGGGCGTAGGTGAAGGCCATCGTGAACGACGTGGCGCCCGCCCCCGCCGCCCGAGCCCGCTGAAGGATCTGCTCCGCGGACTGATCCACCGTGGCAGTTGTCCTCGATGCGGATGCGGATGCGGATGCGGATGC
>OVEP011218243.1_pt1 | contig 10794 bp, 13 predicted proteins | sample 1779801 | NCBI WGS metagenome assembly OVEP01 (sample SAMEA3914791, study PRJEB12502) | metagenome | biome: forest; material: soil | place: Canada | collected 2011-07-03 | depth 0.1 m
CTGCGCGCCTATGGCCAGCGCGATCCGCTGAACGAGTACAAGCGCGAGGCCTTCAACCTGTTCGAGGAAATGCTCGGCCAGCTGCGCGAGAAGGTCACCACCGTGCTGTCGCATCTCGAGCTGCGTATCGAGAGCGACCCGGCCGCCGAGGCTGGCCTGCAGCGCGCGCCGCAGACCATGGTGGAAGGCCACCAGGACCCCGCCTTCGCGGCGGCGGCCCCTGGCGACCAGCCGCCGCCCCTGCCGGCCCATATCACCGCCCAGGACCTGGCCCTGCTGTCGCGCAACGCGCCCTGCCCGTGCGGCTCGGGCAAGAAGTTCAAGCATTGCCATGGAGCGGTGGCGTAAGCAGCGCCACGGCACCTCTCCGAACGACAAACCCCGCTTCGCAAGAAGCGGGGTTTTCTTTTGCCGTCATCCCCGCCTTCGCGGGGATGACGCAAAGCGAAAGCAAAAAACCCCGCCTCTTACGAAGCGGGGTTTTTCATTCGATCGGACTGCCTGAATTAGGCGGCCTTCTTCTCCAGGGCGCGCTGGACGCGACGCTTCAGGCGAAGGGCCTCTTCCGACAGCTTGCTGTCATTGACCGACAGCAGGAAAGCGTCGATGCCGCCATTGATCTCGATGGTCTTCAGACCACGGGTCGTGACGCGCAGGCGAACCATCTGGTTCAGGGCGTCGCTCAGCACACTGGTCTCCTGCAGATTGGGCAGGAAGCGGCGACGGGTCCGGTTGTTGGCATGGCTGACGTTGTTGCCGGTCAGCACACCTTTGCCGGAAATCAGACAACGGCGCGACATGATAAACCCTCTTCAAAATCTCTGGGTCCGGCGACAGGCCGGCGAAAGATGGGCTTTTTAGGGGGAGTCCAACCCCGAGTCAAGGGAAAATCAGCCGAACAGCTTGTCGATGTCGTCCTGGCTGAAAAGCTTGTCGACTTCGGTCTGGTCGATAGCCTTGGACTCGCTCTGCGGGCCGTGCAGCAGCAGCTGATCCTCGGTCTTCTCGGTGCGCTCCTGCTTGACCTCGTCGATCACCTTGGAGATCTCGTCGCGGCCCCAGACGCGGATCATCGCATTGACCCGCTCCTCGATGAAGGTCAGCCCCTTGACCAGGCGGTTGATGCGCTGGCCGGTCAGATCCTGGAACGAGCAGGCCTCGAAGACCTCGTTGACCCGGTCATTGATGCGGCCAGCCGCCTCGATCACCGCCGGATCGCCGCTCGCGCGCAAGGTCCCGACCTCCTCGTCGATCGATTCCATGCTTTCAAGAATGGTATTGCTGGCGTTCTCGGTGTTCTTGACGATGTCGTCCAAAGTTTCGGACATGGAGACGAAATTATGCTCCTCGCCGCCATGCAGGGACGCCAGTTCCCGACGCAGCTTATTGAGATGTCCGAACAGCCCGACAAGTTCGCGCTTAAGTCGATTTTCTTCCGCCGTACCGTTCATCAGAACAACCCACTCTCCGCGTCTCGACCGCCATTAATGCAATTTTGCCGCGTTCTGTCGAGAAAGCCTTTCAACAAATTCTCGGCCGCCATGGCCGGCATCATGCGTCCCGCGGCAACCGCCTGCTCCGCCGCGCCTTTGCGCTCGGCCACCCAGGGGTCGGCGCGGAACCGGGACAGCAACTCTTCCGAGACCTCCTGCCACAGCCAGCGCAACGATTGATCGCCGCGCTTGGCCTCGAAATCACCCACCTTCCTCATGGTCTCGGCGAAGGTTTCGACGCTCCGCCCCACCTCGGCGATTCCCGCCCCCGTCAGGGCCGAGCAGCGCAGCACCGGCACCGTCCAGGCGTCGGACGCGCCGCGCAGCAGATGCAGCGCGCTGCGATAGTCGCGCACGGCCCGGTCCGCCGCCGCGGCGAGGTCGCCATCGGCCTTGTTGACCACTACCGCGTCGGCGATCTCGACAATGCCCTTCTTCAACCCCTGCAATTCGTCCCCGCCGCCCGGCACCAGCAGCAGCAGAAACATGTCCACCATGTCCGCCACGGCGAATTCGGATTGGCCGACCCCGACCGTCTCGACCAGGATCCTGTCGAAGCCGGCCGCCTCGCACAGCAGGATCGCGTCGCGCGTACGCCGCGCGACGCCGCCCAAGGATCCCCCGGTCGGAGTCGGGCGGATGAAGGCCCGCTCATCCCGGGAGAGGGTTTCCATGCGGGTCTTGTCGCCCAGCAGCGAGCCGCCCGAGCGCGGGCTCGACGGATCGACGGCCAGCACCGCCACCTTGTGGCCCTGTTCGATCAGATGGCCGCCAAAGGCCTCGATGAAGGTGGATTTTCCGGCCCCCGGAATACCGCTGATGCCGATGCGCACCGACTTGCCGGCGTAGGCCAGCAAGTCCGCCATCAGCGCTTCGGCCGTGGCCCGGTGGTCGGCGCGGGTCGATTCCGCCAGGGTGATGGCGCGGGCCAGGGCGCGCCGCCGGCCAGCCCGGATATCGGCGGCCAGGGAGGAGTCTTCGCTCACTCCTTGGGCTTGCTTTCATTGAGGAAGGCGCGCATGGCGGTGGCCACCAGCTTGGCGCGGTCCTCGTCATTGAGATCGGCCAGCAGGGTCTGCTTGGCGGCGCGGACCGCCATGGCCTGGCGGATCAGTTCGGCGCGGTCGGGGGTGACGAGCGCGGCCCCCTGCGCCTGAGCCTGGGCAATGGCCTGCTGGCGGGCGTCGGGACTGTCCGGCCCGGCCTGTATCTTCTGCGTGGCGGTGCGCACCGCGCTTTTGGCCAACCCGCCGGCCGCATGGCGGGCCTCCTTGGTCAGCACCATGCCGGCCAGCGCCTTGCCGATGAATTTCAGCATCGAATCCTCCGATGCCCCCACTTTAACTCTTTGCGGCTTACCGAAAAGTTTATTGCGCCGCGGCGGCCTGACCCGACAGATGGGTCAGCAGACCGTCCCACAGGGCGGCGCGCTGCTTCAGCGCCGCCAGCGCCGCGGTGAGCAGCGCCTGCTGCCGGACGGGATCCTCGCCCACCACTTCCTCGATCAGGATCGCGCCGGCCGGGCCATGCTGCTCCGCATCGACCTCGATATGGCGTTCGAGATAATGCACGAACAGGGGCGCTTGTTCCCGCGTCATGCCCCATTGCGTCAGCAAGCCGGAGAACATGGCGGGAATGACGTTTTCGCGGCCATGGAAGAAGCTGCCCAGCGCCTGGTCGAGATCGCCCGACACGGCGGTCTTGAGGGTGGAACGGACGAAAGAGGCGACCGGTGCCGGCACGCCGGCGCGGGCGATCGCCGCCTCCAGCGAGACGCCCTGGGCCAGGCAATCGAGGAACGCGTCGATGCAGCCGGCATCGGCCCCGACCTCGCCCATCGCCCGGCGATAGAGCTCGAAATGGCTCAACACGCCGCCATCCGGCATCAAATCGCTTTCCTCGCCCAGCACGATCTCATTGATCAGCCGCGCCGCGCGCGAATTCGCGGGAGGAGTCCAGGGCAGGGTCATGCAGGTGAGGTCGCGCTGCAATCTTTTGAGCAGCGACAGGAAGTCCCACACTGCGAAAACGTGCCATTCCATGAAGCGGCGCAGATCACCTTCGCTCCGCAGCGCGGCGAAAACGGGATGGCGGGACAGGCTGGCCTGCTCCTCGGCGATGGCGGCGCGTAGGGACGCCAACTCTTCGGTCACTTGATTCTCCTTGTCCGCTGCCGCAGGGCGGCAACATCGTCAGTCCGGCTGATCTGGGAGTCGAGATCGGTCACCAGGCCGTTTTCTATTGAATAACACCATCCATGCACGGTCAGGTCTGCGCCCTTTTCCCAGGCTTCCTGCACGAAGGGATTGGTGGCGACATTCTCGACCTGGCGGACCACGTTCAATTCGCACAAGCGGTCATGTTGCGCCTTCTCGGTCGGCAGGGCCTGCAATTCGGCCTGGTTGTCGCGCACCAGCGAGCGGATCGGCGACAGCCAATGATCGATCAGGCCGAGCCGCAGATTCTGCAACGCCGCCAGCACGCCGCCGCAGCCGTAATGGCCGACCACCAGGATATGGCTGACCTTCAGCACCTGGACGGCATATTGCAGCGTCGACAGATAGTTGGCGTCCTGCGGTGGCGCCAGGTTGGCGACATTGCGATGGACGAACATCTCGCCCGGATCGACGCCGACGATCTCGTTGGCCGGCACCCGGCTGTCCGAACATCCGATCCAGAAATAGGCCGGAGTCTGCTGCGACACCAGGCGCTTGAAGAAGCCCGGATCGGCGCGGGTCTTGCCCTCTGCCCAGGCGCGGTTGTTGGCCAGCAGGTCTGCCACCGAAGGAATGGTCATGCGGATGGTCCCCCTTTCGCGGACCGGCGAAGATAAGGGGTCGAGGTCCGCGCGTCCAGATTGTTCGAGCAAACAAAATGATATATGATCGCGATATCATATATCGGAGTCCTCAATGAGAATCCTTACCGAGATCGGCGATGGCCAGCTCAAGGCCTTGGACGAGTTATCAAAACGGGAAAAGACCTCGCGGGCAGCCCTGATCCGCCATGCCGTGGATGACTTTCTCACCAAGTACCGCCACGAGCGCCAAACTGACGCCTTCGGTCTCTGGGGAGACCAGAAAGTCGATGGGTTGGCCTATCAAGAAAAGCTGCGCAGCGAATGGTGAAAGCTCTTTTCGATACCAATATCTTGATCGACTTCCTCAATGCCATTCCCCAGGCGAGAGAGGAGCTCGCTCTCCACCTGGACAAAGCCATCAGCATAGTCACCTGGATGGAGGTGCTTGTCGGGGCACCGCCGACAGTAGAACAGGCCACCCGAGACTTCCTTGCCGACTTCGACGTAATCGGACTAGAAGGCCCGATCGCGGAACGCGCGGTGACTTTGCGGCAAACCCATCGAATCAAGTTACCCGACGCGATCATCTGGGCCTCAGCGCAAGAAACGGGATGCCTGCTCATCACGCGAAATCGGAAAGATTTTCCCCATAGCGATCCTTCGGTTCGCATACCCTACGATCTCTGACTAGGTTATTGTCCCCCATGCCTATCCGCCTCCTCCCCGCCAACCTCGTCAACCAGATCGCCGCCGGCGAGGTGGTCGAACGCCCCGCCTCCGCCGTCAAGGAACTGGTCGAGAACGCCATCGACGCCGGTGCCAGCCGCGTCGACGTCACCCTGGCCGAAGGCGGACAGGCTTTGATCGGCGTGACCGACGACGGCTGCGGCATGAGCCCGGACGAGCTGGAACTGGCGGTCGAGCGCCATGCCACCTCGAAGCTGCCCGACGACGATCTGCTGGCCATCCATCATCTGGGCTTCCGCGGCGAGGCGCTGCCGTCGATCGGATCCGTCGCGCGCCTGCGCCTGACCAGCCGACCCAAGGGCGCGGAGAACGCCTGGACCCTGCTGGTCGAAGGCGGCCGCAAGGGAAAGCCGGAGCCGGCCGCCCATCCGCAGGGCAGCCGCATCGAAGTGCGCGACCTGTTCTTCGCCACCCCGGCCCGCCTCAAATTCCTCAAAACCCCGCGCGCCGAGACCGGTCATGTGAAGGACGCGCTGGAGCGCCTGGCCATGGCCCATCCGCGCGTCGGCTTCACCTTGTCCGAGAATAATCGCTCGCTGCTGTCGCTGCCGGCCTGCCATGGCGACGACGAGACGGCGCGACTGGAACGGCTGTCCGCCATCCTCGGGCGCGATTTCGCCAAGGCGTCGATCCAGGTCGAGGCCGAGCGCGAGGGCCTGCGCCTGATCGGCCGCATCGGCCTGCCCACCTTCAACAAGGCGACCTCGGCGCAGCAATATCTGTTCGTCAATGGCCGCCCGGTGCGCGACAAGCTGCTCAATGGCGCGGTGCGCGGCGCCTATGCCGACGTGCTGGCCCATGATCGGCACGCCGTGGTCGCGCTGTTCGTCGAGCTGCCCACCACCGAGGTGGACGTCAATGTCCATCCCGCCAAGGCCGAAGTGCGTTTCCGCGATCCCGGCCTGATGCGCGGCCTGATCGTCGGCGGGCTCAAGCATGCCCTGGCCGCCGCCGGCCACCGCGCCAGCGCGCCGGCCACCGGGCTCGGGCCGCTGGCATCCTGGCGGCCGGGCGGCATGACCCTGCCGTCGCAGCCGGCGCAATCCCACTTCTCCGGCTGGCAGCCGCCGCCGCGCCCCTCCAGCGAGACCCTGTGGGCGGCCGCCGCGGCCCAGGCGCCGCTCTCCCTGGCCGAGCCAGCCTCGCCCGCCCCGTTCGGCCAGGCGGTGATGGCCGAAGCCATGCCGGCGGTCGAGTATCCCCTGGGCATCGCCCGCGGCCAGGTGCACGACACCTACATCATCGCCCAGACCGCCGACGGGCTGGTGATCGTCGACCAGCACGCCGCCCACGAGCGGCTGGTCTATGAGAAGATGAAGGAGGCGCTGGCCGGCACCGGCATCGCCCGCCAGGGATTGCTGATCCCCGAAGTGGTCGAGCTGGACGAGACCGCCGTGCATCGTTTGCTGACCCGCCAGGAGGAACTGGCCAAACTGGGATTGGTGATCGAGGGCTTCGGCCCGGGCGCCGTGATCGTGCGCGAAGTGCCGGCCTTGCTGGGCGACGGCGACATCAGGGGGTTGGTCGCCGACATGGCCGAGGAACTGGCCGAATGGGGCGAGGCGATGGCTTTGCAGGACCGCCTGGGCGCCATCTGCGGCACCATGGCCTGTCACGGCAGCGTGCGGGCAGGCCGCAAACTGAACGCCGCCGAGATGAACGCGCTGCTGCGCCAGATGGAGGCGACGCCCCATTCCGGCCAATGCAATCACGGCCGCCCGACCTATGTCGAACTCAAGCTCTCCGACATCGAGCGGCTGTTCGGGCGGAAATAGGGTGTCGGTTTTCACGAAGACTGACCCGATTTTTCATTAAAACTGACCCTGAAAAATTCGTGCAAACTATTGATATATAACGATTTTTTATCGTTACCCGATGGCGATTTTCAGGAAGATTGACCCTGACTTTTCAGGAAGACTGGCCCGATTTGTTGCACTAGTCATACAAATCAATCGCCAGTTCGCAGTCGGCTTTCACGAAGACTGACCCGTTTTTTCAGGAAGACCGACCAGATTTGTTGCAGGAGCAACACTCCGTCGATGGGAATTCAGCCCGGACGCGGAAGGGGTGCGTCCGGGCGAGATCCGTCGTCAGCGCTTCGAAGTAGGATTTGCGTAGAGGCACTCAGGAGCCGCGAGCAAACAAAGGCTCAAGCAGCTTGCTTTGAAAGTTGCCCGATCAGTCAGGTGGGCATCCGACGATGGTACACGCCACCGTCAAGCATTTGAGGCTGCAATTCCTTCTAACTCGGCTCGACGCCATATAAAGCCCATACCGTTGCGGATTGCCGCGCGGGGACGGATTCCAAGTGTTGCCATATGCTGTTTCAGCTTGGACGGGTGGACGCCGAAGTGTTCGGCGACCTCGCGCGTAAGGGCGAAATGCTCGGAGAATTTTAGCACGTCCGACCGAAGAATACTCGGCTGGCCATGACGCGCATTCTCGTCGAACCGGAGAATGCCGGCTTTGAGCAAACGCCACAGGGTCGGTCTGTCCACACCCAGTTCGAGAGCAGCGTCTCGCGCCGTGATATAAATGATATTATTCTGGGCGGATGGGCCTGCGGAATCCGCCCAATCCCGGAACGCGCTTTGCGAAACCAGGATGGAATCGAGAAGATCCCGGCCCGGACTATCGCCATAGGCCATCAGGCTTCCTTCGATCAGGGCTTGGAAGACGCCTCCCCACGGCTTCTGGCCGGCGGAAAAGGCCCGCATGGCGACGCCGAGGGCCACAAGGTCGGGCGGAGGCTCTTTCATGGACCGGGTAGACAGCAGCTTATCAATGAACTGATCGATGCTGCTCCGGTGGAACTGATTCGCCTCCGCAACTAGTAGCGTCACCACCCCTTTCACGGCCTCAATGAGTCCGGCAGAGCCGAGGGCAACGAGTGCTTCGAGCGGCAGCCCCAACTCTCGCGCGGTCCGCCTACCGGGGACGACTTCTCCCTTGAGGCTCGCGAGCTCTTCGATATCTGCCCGTCTGAACAGAGTCGGGCACCGTTCTGTCGAGGACATCGTGAACAAGCCGTCATGCTTCATCAGGCGCCTCATGGTCTTTTCGGAGATCTGCAGGATCTCTGACGCTTCGATTGCCGTAACAAAACTGATCGGACGATACTTGCCGCGCACGGTGGCCGGGGCTCCATCTGCTGCGATTCCGGCCGCCATGCTATGGCGGATCAAGCCCCTCAGGTCCTCCGAAAGGTACTTGCCATGCGTCAAGGAGAGTAGGGGCCCAACCTCCTTCCTGAGTCCGAATTGCGAAGGCCGCTGGTCCATGTGCTTCCTGAGGGATGCGCAAATAGCATCGAAGCCAGCGCTCCAGTTCATAAAAGCTCTGCCTACTGTGGAGATATGGTCAGGCGTGGCCGCGACCACATTGTCGGACACGATATTCGCCATTGGGTTGGCAAGGACATAAAGCATTCTCATGGCTAATTCGAATAGCTGCGAAGGACCAAACGTCATCAGGACGGGATCGACTTTTGCGAGGGAGTCCTGTCGGATTAGGGGATCGGGGTTTATCAAACCTATGACAAGTCGCAAGGCATCTGGATCCGACACTTCCACGATTGGTTGGGGGAAGCGTCGCAGATCCGTCGGATACCCATCTTCATCGACGCACCACTCACAGTTCTCGATCCCCGCCGTTTTCGACCAGCCTAGCGTCATCCCGCATACCGGGCACGTCTCGATGAGCGTCTCGAAAGTATCCGGGCAGAAGCTCAGACAGCGAAGCTGGTGAAGCGCATTATGGTGCGGAGATCACCCCAACGCCCTCGGCGATACCCGTCTAGCCTTCCAATCCAACGCAACCCTCCGAATGGCGACACCGAAGAAATTGCGCCACCCGCCGAGGTAGTTGGTTCCCAAACGACCATGACGTCGAAAGAGCAACTCGCCAGCCGGAATGTTCATGACGTAGGCCAGGCGTTCCGCCTGGGCATCGTCGAGACCCGAAAGGGAGGTGATAGCCGGCACCTCGGAATCGGCGATTCTCAGGACATCGATCGGCGACGCAAAGCCATTCAAACTTGTCACGCGGACAAGCAAGCCGATGATGCTCTCGTCCGTAGGTATCAAGTCCGGCCCGAGGACGAGCGGCCGCAGGGGGAAACCGGCCCTGTCCAACGCACGGGACACATCGCTACCTTTCATGGTGGACCTCCTAAGCGGCTTTGCGACGGGCACGCGGTCCGTCAGATGCAAATGGATCGTGTTTGACGTATCCGAGCGGGATCGCCCACTCCCGGACGGCCTCGGAAAGATGGCGCTCGTCTATTTTGCTGGCGCCTTCCCGTAAGGCGATGACAGTCGCGGCCTCAAGGAAACGAGAGACCTGGCCGATCATGCCGCCGCTGATTTCGAACAGCGCCGGCGGCAAATTTCCCCCGACCAAATTCGAGCGCGCGGGGAAGATGCCGCGCTCAACGAGCTTGAGATCGAACCCGGAGACGTGTTCGAGGAACAACCGGACGTCATCTGGATCCGCCGGATCGAGCGGCTTCATATGGATGGGCGGATAGCATCTGTTCGTCAGCTGCGGGTTTTTGAACAGTATCGGCCAAGCTTGCTCAGTTCCAACCAGGACAAGTGGGCACTGCCCCTCGATCAGGAAGCGTTTGATCTTTTCGGTGACCGACCAAGCAGCCTTGCCTCCCGCGAGGGGGTCCTTCGAATCGTCCGAATCGATCACATGCTGGATTTCATCGAGGACGATCACTTCGGTTTTGCATCCAGCGATGTACGCTCTGATTCGTGCGTCCAGGGCGGCTTCGGTGCCCTTCTCGAAGGAGGGATCGCCGAACTCTTCCAGGATGTCCGATGCCAATCGCTTCGTGCTCGTTTTTTGGGCCAGAGTGACGTGGAGGAACGGACGATCCCGAGGCCTATGTTCCTCCTTTGCGACAACCGTCTCCGCATAGTGGTGGATCGCGGTGCTTTTCCCAGTATGGGAGGGAGCGATGATCGGCAAGAACTTCTGCTCGGGTCGCTTTGCCCTGGGATTACCCTTGGCTTCCCATTCCGCTTGAGCTTCTCGCGCGACGCGTCGAAGGACATCGATCTGTTCGAATACCAGATTGGTGCGTCGGTTCGGGATCCGGAATTCCCGAAACTCCAATTCTGCGCGGGCTATATTGTCAGCGATTGTCATGCTCGGGGTGTCCTTTGCTTAGGGGATTCAGTGTTGATGCCGAGGCGGGCGGCTTGCTTGCGTGTGAATTCTTCGGGGTCTGATACGTGGAGCAGAGAGAAGGCAGAGATCGGCCTAGGAACCTCGGCCGCGGCGACGGGCGCAGGCTTGGGCGGTTCCTTCTTCTCGGCGCGCGTCCGGGCGGCCTTCTCGGCGGCTTTAGCCCCTCCGCGCCTGGGACCGGGCTCGGGATATCCCCGGTCCTTGCGCCTGGCGGCCGTCGTTTCGACACTCAATTCAACCGTTTTTGCCGCGAGTACCCCGGCCGGCGCGGTATCGAATTCCACGGTATCGCTGTCAATCGGCGCCATAAAAGGACCCCCGATCGGCGCGTAAAAGGGACCCCTTTGCGGATCGTCCAGGTAGTCCATGGAAGGGGCCCGCGCGTGTCGCGGAGTGCCCTCATGAGCGACGCAGCGACACGCGTGGGAAGGATCTGTGGACCCACCTGGGGGATCCGCGGGGTGGGGTCTGGGGAGGGGTTTATCAGGCGCGGTTTTTGAAGCGCCAGCTTTCGTTGCCGGTCTCGATGATCTCGCAGTGATGGGTGAGCCGGTC
>OVEP010000704.1_pt3 | contig 10793 bp, 8 predicted proteins | sample 1779801 | NCBI WGS metagenome assembly OVEP01 (sample SAMEA3914791, study PRJEB12502) | metagenome | biome: forest; material: soil | place: Canada | collected 2011-07-03 | depth 0.1 m
GGGTAGCGTTGGGAGAATTCGCCGATCACTCGGGGGAAAAAGCGATGCGCCAGCTCGGCCGGTGCAGAGATTTTCAGTGACCCGCGCATGCCCGGGTGTGCGGCGTCGCTGCACGCTTCGGCCATCATGTCGAGCGCCTGCTGGACCGAATGCAGCAAGCGCAAGCCGGCGTCGGTCAAGTGAACCTGCCGCCCTTGTTTTTCAAACAGCGTGACTTTAAGCACGGCTTCCAGCGAGCGCACCTGATGGCTGATGGCGCTATGCGTCACACAAAGTTCGTCGGCGGCTCTGCCGAAATGACGATGTCGCGCAGCAGCCTCAAAGGCCCTAAGCGCGCTGAGTGAAGGCAGTTTCCGCATAGATGGGTATCGGGTGAATTCGTTGTGGCAGCGATGGATTGCGGTGGGCTACGACCGGACGCCGGTCGCTCAGTGACTGCCTCACGCGTTGTAGAGGACTGTCCGTGACGGGTCGGGTTCGGCGATTGCCGTCTTATTGTAAGTCGATCGTTACTGGCGACCCGATATCGGGGGGGCTTCGCCGTGCTGGTCGAGATCTGGGGTCAGTATTGGCGAAAATGGACCCGTGTGCCGTACGGGGTAATCGTTCCATTCGATGTCGTGCCTGCGCGGTCGCTGCGCTGCTGTCCGCATGTTTTTCACACGCCGGCGAAAGCGAACTATTCTTAAAGAACTTTCCGAAGTCGTCTCCTGTTTCCTCTCTTCCAGCGGAGGTGCGTCATGTCAATGTCAGCCACGCTCCAGGACTGCCTGCGCAGCAAGGGCTCGCAGTACGAAGTTGTGCATCATCCGTACAGTCATTCCAGTGTCGAAACCGCGGCGGCAGCGCATATTCCGGGCGATCGCCTCGCCAAGACCGTGCTGTTTGAAGACGAGCACGGCTATGTGGCGGCTGTGCTGCCATCGACCTACGCCGTGCGGCTGTCCGAGCTTTGGGCGAAGACCGGGCGCCATCTCCTGCTAGCCAAAGAGACCGATCTGCGCGAGTTGTTCAAGGATTGCGAGGTGGGCGCGCTTCCGCCGGTCTGTACGGCCTATGGCATGCAAACCTATCTTGACGAGAGCCTCGCCCTGCAGCCGGACGTTTATTTCGAGGCTGGCGATCATGAAGAGCTGATTCACATGGGTTCGGTTCAATTCCTGGATCTGATGGACCGAGCCGAGCGGACACGCTTCGCCCGTCGCATGCAGGGTATGCCAATGTGAGCGGTGCCCGCCTGGTGCGGCCTGGTGTGCGCAGCGCGGTAAAAAGCGCGCTGCGTCGCCCAACCTTTGCGCGAGGCAGATCATGCAACGCAGCGACACGGTCCTGAAGCAGGTGATGGCAGCCTTCGAACGCGAATCACACCTGAAGCTCCACAATCATCCCATTCATATGAGTTTCGACGACGGCGCCTTGACCGTGGCAGGCGAGGTACCGGATGTCGCCTCCAAGAAACGCCTTCTTCGGTTGACCCAGCGACACAGCGAGGGCAAGCCTCTGGTCGACCAGCTGCGTGTCACCGCCAACCCGCCGGTCGCTGATGGCGAGTTGCGCACACATATCGGCGAACGGCTGGCGCAGGCGGTGGATTTCCGCAACTGCGTGATCTGTGTCCGCGTCAAGGGCGAGCTCGAGGTGCTGCGCGGCACCATGGACGAGGCGGGCAACGTCGGCAGCGGCGTCATCGAGGTGACGGTCGAGGACGGCGTGGTGACCTTGACGGGGCAAGTGATCAGCCTGTCTCACCGGCACCTGGCGAGTGTGACGGCCTGGTGGGTCGGCGGCTGCCGCGACGTGGTGAACCTGCTGGAGCTGGTGCCCGCCGAAGCGGACGGCGACGATGAAATTTCCGAGGTCCTGCACCTGGTGCTTGAAACCGATCTGCGCGTGCGCGCCGAGCAGATCACCATCAACGTGGAAAACCGCAAGATCACGCTAGCAGGTTGGGTGCCGACCGAAGCCGAAAAAAAGCAGGCGGAGCAGGACGCCTGGTGTCTGGACGCTATCGGGGGCGTCGTCAATCGTATCCAGGTACGCGCCTGATCTGACTGCAGGCCCGCGGGAAATGAGTGCGCGCAAGATTCTGTCGGGCGTGGCAATGGCCTTGCTGTTCGTGGGATGCCGGGCTGCGGACGCGAGTTCGTGTGCTCCGGCGTTCTCCGAGGTCGATGTCAAAGACGGCTTCAAGGTACAGACCGATTGTGGCTTCTCCGTCCAGGCCCTCAACCGCATGACTGCCGAGTTGAGCCGCGCGGTGAAGGGCGCCGGGCTCGCCAGTGCCCAGATAGTCTCGCTCGCGAGGGCGGCCAACGTGATGCTGGGTGCCGTGTATGCGCAACCGGGCCGCGTTGAGCGCAAGACCGATATCGCGTTCACCCACATCGAACCGCTAATCGAACACCTTGCCGGGCAAATCAGGGCGCAGCCCGACGCGGACCCGGTTGTCGAAGCCCGAAAATGGGCGTCACGTTATGAGGATCTGCTGCGCCGATCGTCAATCGTACGAAGTTCCGATCCTCTTGAACCGCAGCTAGACGAAGCGCTCAAGCGCGTCGATCTGGATGGTGCATCAACACTGCTCACGAAGCTGCTTGCCGAAAATCAGGGGACCCCACAGGTGTTCGCGGCGCGTTGTTATGAGGCGGGCGAAATCGAGTTGCTGCGCTTCACGCCGCAGAATGCACTGCCTTATCTGGAGAAGGCCTACGCATTGCAACCGGAAGACACCGACATTGCGACCGCGTTTGCCGACACTTTGCAAGATCAACGCGAGTTTGAACGCGCGGAACCGATCTACCGCACGCTGCTGTCGCGTTATCAGGTGCTTGCGCAGGAGAAGCCCGCCGCCTACCAACCCCAGATTGCGCGCACGCTGGACAAGCTTGGCGATCTCTACGTTGGGCTGCGACAGCCCAAGGAGGCGGAGGCCGCCTATCTGCGGGCGCTGGAGATCTATTGGGCGCTGGCGCGACAGAACCCCGTGGCCTACGGGCCCGCTGTGGCGGAAACGTTTGACAACCTCGGCGTCCTGTATCGCGATACACAGCGCCTGCAGGAGGCTGCGGACGCCTACCGCGAAGCGCTGGACATCGATCGTGCATTGGCGTATCGCGACCCCACGACCTACAAGCCCGATATCGCGACGACGCTTAACGACCTCGGCATCCTGTACGACGCCACACAACGCACGAGCGATGCCGAGAAGGCGTATCGCGAGGCGCTGAATATCCAGCAGGCGCTTGTGCGCGGCAACCCCGCGGCCTATCGCCCGGCACTCGCGCGTACGCTCAACAATCTGGGGAACCTCTATAGCGCGATGGAGCAACACCAGGAAGCAGAGCATGCCTACAAGGAGGCGCTAACGATCCGGCAGCAGCTTGCCCGGGAGAGTCCTGCCGTCTATCGGCCCGATGTGGCGCGTACGCTCACCAATCTTGGCGCGCTCTATCGTGCCACGCAACGGCCGAAGGAGGCGCAGCAGGCTTATGAGGAGGCGTTGCAAATCTATCGTGCGCTCGCCCGGGACAACCCCACACCCTACCAGTCGGACGAAGCGCGGACGCTCAACAATCTAGGTGTCCTTTTCAGTCACACCGGGCGGCCACGCGAGGCGGAGGACGCTTACCGGAATTCGCTGGACCTTTACCGGACGCTATCGCGAGATAATCCCGTGGCCTACCGTCAGGATGAAGCGCGGACACTCGGCAACCTGGAAACGCTCTTCAGTCAGACTCAACGACCGCGTGAGGCCGAGCAGGCGAGGCGTGAAGCCGCCCGTCTTCTCGACACGACGGAAGCGCCGTAGATTAGGGAGGGCTGGAGCCACGGCCGCTTTCGACCTGATTTGAAACGCAGCTCAATAGATGCCCCCCAGCTTCAATGCATCGATCGTCATGTGTGCGCCGAGGACAGCCAGAACAACGCCCATCATCCACCGTTGAGCCAGCAGGAGTCCCGGGCGACTGGAGAGGAACGTCGCCATGCTGCCGGAGCAGACGGCCACGAAGCCATTGACGGATGCGAACGCGACAATCAACGACGAACCGAGCACGAGCGATTGCCTGAGCACGCTGCCGTCCTGATAGTGGATGAATTGCGGCAGGAGCGACAGAAAGATCATCGCGAGCTTGGGATTCAGCAGGCTAGTCGTCGCACCCATCGCGAAGAGCCGGCGAGGCTGTTCGCGAGGCAGATCGCGCACCTCCAGGGGAGAGCGGCCACCAGGCTTCACAGCCTGCCACGCCAGATAGAACAGATACACCGCGCCCACCGCGCCCAACACGCTGCCTGCATAAGGCACGCTGAGGAAGAAAGCTGTGATGCCGAACGCCGCCCCAAACATATAGAACAGGTATCCGAGCATAACGCCGGCAAGCGATATCAGCCCGGCCCTGCGTCCTTGCGCAATCGAGCGCGACATCACGTAGACCATGTTCGGGCCCGGTGTCACAGCAAGCATTCCGCCGACCGCCAGAAATCCGTAAATCGACGCCGTACCGTGCATCTCCGCGGGCTCCCTTCAAGTGATCAATGGTTCGCAGTATCGGTTCGATACATACGCTAGTAAAACGAATTAAACTGAATCTATTACTCAGATTTTCTGACGAACGTGAAAAAACTCGATCTGGACGTGCTTGAAATGGTGGTGGCGGTCGCCGATACAGGGTCGTTTGTTCGCGGTGCGGAGTCCGTGCACCGGTCGCCGTCGGCGGTGAGCATGCAGATCAAGGCGCTTGAAGAAGCGCTGGGGAAACCGCTCTTCGTGCGAAGCACCCGTAACGTGACGATTACCACAGAGGGAAAGACGCTCCTCGACTATGGCCGTCGAATGCTTGCGATGCGGGACGAGGCATGGGCGTCGGTCGTTCGCCCGGAGATGAAGGGCCGGGTCACCATCGGCGTTCCTGACGACTACGCTTCATCGTTGCTGCCCCAGGTTCTGGGAAAGTTCGCGGTTGCTCATCCGCGTGTCGACATTCGGGTGATCGGCCTGCCGAGCAGTGCACTCGCGCCATTGCTCAAAGACAATACGCTGGACCTGGCATGCATGACGAAAACGAGGGGCATCGCCGGCGAATTCGTTCGGTTCGAGCCGATGGTGTGGGCCGGGTCGCCCACAAGAAAGGTGTGGAAGGAGCGCCCGCTTTCAATCGCCGTTTTCGCTCATGGCAGTACGGCACGTGCCTATGCCATCAGCGCGCTTCAGCGGGAAAATATCAAATACCGGATGTCCTACGAAAGCCCGAGTCTGTTGGGCCTGATCAGCATGGTCGAAGCTGGGCTCGCGATAGCGCCCCTCGCAAGATGCAGCGTACCGGGGCACCTCGTACAGCTATCGCAGAACGAAGGCTTGCCGCCGCTGGGTGACCTCGAAGTCGTCCTTGCCCGCAGTGCCCGGTCGGGCCGACCGCCCTGTGATTTTCTCGCCGAACAGATTCTGGCTGAATTGAGAGTTTGAGCGGGGCGTTCAATGGGCGAGTATCGCCACAGTGCGGGCCGCCGTGCGAGCGCACGTGTCAATAGCCGATGCGTTTTTCGATGTCGCGGAATCGCTTGGTCGAGCGGTAGCTTCGAAACCACGGATTGGTGCGGAGTTCACACAGGCGCGGCGAGCGGTCAGCCAGTGCAACATCAAGCCAATGAAACATTTCACCCGGTTTTGCGAGCCTCGCGTAAAGCTCTGCAAACAGGAACGGTGACGTGTAGCCGCTTTGACGCCTGGCTAGCAAGTCCTGCAAATACCATTGCAGGACGGCGTCGTAGCCGCCGGATGCCCAGACTGTCTGGATGGTCTCCGCTCGGGCGAATTCGTTGCAACGCGTGAGTGCATCGACGGTCGCATCGACCGCTTCCTTGTATAAGCCCTGTACTTCAAACGCCGTCGCCAGCAGTTGATAGACGAGCGGCGACCGGTTGCCTTGTCCGGCGGCAAGATACTCTCTGATGACTTCCTCGTACCTGCCCGATTGCACAAGGCCGAATACGCGCGATCCTTCGAATCCAAGCGGGTCGGTTTTCTCTGCGCGCTCGAATTGCGCTTGTCCTTCCGCATCCCGTCCGAGCACAATCAGCAGCCTTGCGTAGAGCCGGCTGGTTTCGGCGTGATTCGGATTCAGACGCAGCCCTTCAAGAAACTCCGCCTCCGCTTTGCGCCAATCCCAGTCATAAAAATAGTGCACCCCGGCAAGTGCCTGATGGGCCTCCGGAAGGTCCGCGTCGAGTTCCAACGCGCGTAGCGCCGCTTCACGCGCTCTCGGGTAGCCCGTACACGCGGCATAGAAACCATGCGCGGCAGTGGCGCCATAGACGTTAGACAAACCGACATAGCCGAGCGCGTAGGTTGGATCGCGATCGATTGCCGCCTCGAAGTAACCGCGAGCGCGGATGAAGTCCTCGGCGCTCAGCGCATGATGGGCGGCGAAACCCGCGTCGAAATGAACGCGGCGGGTCCAGTAATATCGGCCGCGCAGATAGGCGTCGTGGGCGCAAGGATCAATCGGCAGGCGTCTTGCCAGCATGCGCCGCTGCTGCTCTGCGAGCGCTGGTGAGACTTCCTCCGCGAGCGCGGCGCCGACCTCCGTCTGAATGTCCAACGCGTCTGTTGCCATCATTTCGCGAGAGCCGCTCCAGATCTGCGTCTGATCGAAGCAGCGAACCAGTTGCGCCCGGATGCGCACCCGCCCCCTAACCCGAGTCAAGGAGCCTTCGAGGATATAGTCGAGCCCCAGTTCATGGGCAATCTCCGCAATGCTCTTGTGGGTGCGCCGGTAACACCCGGCTGTCGTCCTCGCGATGACCGAGATCTGTTCGGGATTGAGCATGCCGAGGTTCGCCGAGGTCTCGTCGGCGAGCGCGTCGCAAAAGTTGTCGAGGCTGGCGTCGTCGCTCCTGTTTTCGAACGGCAGGACGAGCACGCGCACGGCGGCTGGCGGCGTGGCTGGCGGCGGCTGGGGGGAAAAGATCCGCACCGCGTCGAGGCGATAGCCTTTGCCCTTGACCGTCAGCAGATGCCGTGGGTTCTCAGGGTCTTCGCCAAGCGCGACGCGAATTTTCCGGATCGCTGTATTGATGCCGTTGTCGGTGTCGCGAAACGCGTCTCCACCCCACAGCGCCTTGACGATGTCTGCGCGCGTCACGAGTTGCCCGCTGCGCGACGCCATCAGGATGAGCAACTCCATCGGCATGCGTTCCAGGCGGATTTGCTGGCTGCCACGGCGCAATTCATAGCGCTCGATGTCCAGTTCGATATCCGCAATGCTGACCGGACCTGGGCTGTTCACGTGCGCTCCTGTGGCGTCGATCATTCAATCGCTCGCCAGAATGCCCCGTGCTTTGCGGGACGGCTTCATCGCAAACGACGCCACAAAGGCGAGCCCCGCGCAAAGCACCATGATGAGGGCGGGCGCCGCGTTCCAGTGTGTCTTCGCAACCAGAATCGTCGCGGCGAGCGGAGCGGTCCCCATGGTTGCAGCCAGACCGAGATTCATGGCGCAGCCGAGACCGCTAAACCGCACGCCAATCGGGAACATTTCGGCAATCGCGCAGGCGAAGGTGCCCGCGGCAAACGAAGCGACGACCCCTGCCAGCAGAAACCATATCAGCAGGTCGGCCCGGTCACGGCTGACCGACAAGTAGAAGCACGGTGCGAACAAGGCGGACAGCACGGCGCCGGTACGGAACACGTAGCGGCGCGGCAGCAGATCGCCGGCCTTGGCCGTCACGAGAACGCAGCATGCGATGACGATCACATAGAGTGTCTGGGCAATCGCAATCTCGCGGGATGTGTAGTTGAGCTGCTGCAGATAGGCAGGCATGTAGGCCACGAAGAGGCCATTGGACACGCCAACCAGCGTGGTTGCCGCAACGCCTGTGACGATCGTCGCGCGATGCCGGTGCAGCAGTTCGGCAAGCGGCTCCACGTGTCCAACGCCGACCGACCGCGCATACGCGTCGGTCTCAGTCAGCGTGCGGCGCAAGACAAAACTGAGCAGTCCGATCACGCCGCCGACGAGAAAGCCCACGCGCCATCCGTACGTACCGATTTGCGCGGGTGTCAAAGTCAGTTGCAAGCAGAGGTTGATGCTTGCTGCAAGCAACAACGCAATGTTGACTGCGAAAAACACGATGCCGCACAAGAATCCCGGCTGCGTGCGCGTGGTTTCAACGGCATAAACGACCGCCCCCGGCAATTCTCCCCCCACACAAACGCCTTGGGTGAGCCGCAGCAATAGCAGCAGTGCGGGAGCCGCGACGCTCCACGTCTGATATGAAGGGAGTACTCCGATGAGGAGCGTCGAGACCGCCGAGATCATCGCCGACGCGGCGAACACACGGCGCCGCCCGTACTTGTCGCCGAGACGGCCGAGGAAAATGCCACCCAGGGGTCTTGAGAGGTGCCCAATCGCGAAGATGGCAAACGACAGCGTCACCGCGGACGCGCCAACACTCGCCGGGAAAAATTCGCGCCCAATGTCCTGCGCGAAGAAGCCATAGATGATGAAATCGAACGTCTCGAGCGCTCCTGCCGAACTGGCGATCAGGATCGTCCAGCGCTGCCTGGCGGTCATCGGCACATGGCGGATCGCAAGCGCATCATCGAGCATGTCACCCCCAGCAATCCCTTGGCAGGCACCGTTCCCGTGCCTGAACGGTTTCGCCCGGCAAAGTGTGGTTGAACTGGCCCTCTACCATCTTAGTCGCTGATGATGCGTCGCAAAGCTTCTTCTCGATGGAATCGTTCCCCGCCGCAGCGTGCGGGTTCGAAAGCGTCGCAAAGTGGCGCCCGTGACACTCGTATTCCGCCAACCGCAATGCCGAAACGGCCACGTTGTCTCGCCAGGTGTCGATTCTTGTTAAGCGTTTAACTCGAAGATCACGCGAGGCAAGTCATGCGCATCGAGCGGCAGGACTAGAAGCGGTGCGATATGGCGACGGCGAATGCAAACTGGCTGCGGCTCGACGACGGTGCGGTGTTGAAGCCGTCGCCGATCGTCGCGGTCGCGTCGATGACGTCGCCCGCACCGGCGGTGCCCAACGTCTCACCCCGCGCGCGCTGGAAGCCCTGCAGCGCGTACAGCATGGTGCGTGCCGACAGGTTGTATGACTCTGCCAGATTGAACTGCTGGTACTGCGCCGGGCTGTCAATGCCGTTGGCCCGGGTGGCGCGCGTGATGCTGTAGCCTGCCGCCAGGTTCACTGACACGCTTGCACGAAAGTGCAGCACGGCACCGACCGTATTGAAGGTTGCCTGATTCCGGAACGCCGAGCCGATGCCGGGAATGTATTGAACGTTCGAATAGGATGCCGACACGTCCCACGCCGACGCGAGCGCGTAGGAGCCCGCGATTGCGACACGCTGCTGTGCGGCCGCTGTCTGATAGCCGTTGGTGACGGCCGACACACCGGGCTCACCGCCTGAGTTCGCGGTCGAGTCTGCCCCCCAGGCGCCGCCGCCGGGCGTCGAGTTATTGAACCGCTCGATGCCGGCAGCGACGCCTAGTGGTCCCCTTGCGTACTGAAGCGCGGCGCTCCAGCTCGAACCCTGGCTGAGACTGCCCGGTACTCCGCCAAGCGAGTAGGTGCCGCTGACCGTCACGCCGTAAAACGCAGGCGACGTGTAGACGAGTGAGTTGTTGACGCGGTAAATGACATCGAGATTGTCGATGTCCCCGGCATGTGCCCCGAAATAACCGGTCATCCAGGTGGTGGGGCCGTACGGACCGACCAGCGCGTAGTACGAGGTGTACTGACGGCCCGCCGTGAGCGTACCGTAGCTCGCATTGGTCAGGCCGACGAATGCCTGTCTGCTGAACTCTTCATTCGCGAACTGCTGGGTACCGCTAAGGAGGTTAAAGCCCGACTCGAGCGTAAATATGGCGCGTGTGCCGCCCCCCAGATCCTCCTGCCCTCTGATTCCCACGCGATTGCCATTCCAGATGTTCTGGCCCAGCTTGATCACCGAATGGCCGTTGACTGTCGAACCGAGCGACGTCTGGCTGCTCTGGTAGACGAGCCCGGCATCGACAATCCCATACAGCGTCACACTGTTCTGCGCAAGCGCGGGCGCGGCGACCCATGCGGTGCCGGCAATCACAAGCAGCCTGGCGTAGGGACCGTTGCTGTTCATTCAGTGCCTGTTCTGGCGGAGGCCTGCGTGAAACCAGGAAGCGCGCTTTGCATGATAGGCAACTTCTGTGACGGATGCGAACCGTGAGACAGGCGAATGTCGCAAGCACATGCATGATTGTCCGGTCCTGCGGCCGGCCGGGTTGCCGTTTTACGTACGCGGGGTTGCCACACGGTTAACGGTTTCTACAGGTTGTCTCAATGGTGCCGGCCTGAACTCCTTGCCAGAATGAATCTGGTCCGTACGAACCGTGTGCATTGCCGCCACTGCGTCCGTGCGATCAGTCCAATGAGCGAGCGAACCTCCACGTTTGCTTGCATTCAACCCGTGGACCCGGTGACAAGGAGAAGGACATGAAAAGCAAGTGTTTAAGCGTTTTGTCAGCAACAGCGGTTGCCCTTTTAGCCCTGAGTGGTGCAGCACAGGCCGCGGGCCTGTGCTCGAACGCAACGCTAAGGGGACCCTACGGGTTTAGCGCCCACGGTGAGGTGCTCGGCTTGCTGGATGCAAGCAATACGCTGCATCCGTTTGCCACGCCGGCGATCCTCGACGATGTCTCCATCTTTACGTTCGACGGCGCAGGCCATTTTGCACGGACCGATTTCGGGAATATCAGCGGGGTCCCGAAGGGGGGGCAGACTGCATTCAATCCGAACCAGAGCGG
>OVEP010006184.1_pt3 | contig 10792 bp, 9 predicted proteins | sample 1779801 | NCBI WGS metagenome assembly OVEP01 (sample SAMEA3914791, study PRJEB12502) | metagenome | biome: forest; material: soil | place: Canada | collected 2011-07-03 | depth 0.1 m
CCGGCGTTCAGGTAGTTCGACACGACCCAGCCCATCGTCGCCAGCGTGGCCTCCAGCATCGAGACGTCGAGCATGCGGCCGTGTCCGCTTGCGCGGGCATCGACCAGCGCCGCGCAGATGCCGAACGCGGCCGTGAGACCGCCCACGGTGTCCGACACCGGATAGCCGACGCGCAACGGGGCGCTGTCGGCATCGCCGGTCACGCTCATCACACCCGAGATACCCTGAATGATCTGATCGTAGGCGGGGCGTTTCGAAAACTCGCCGTCCATGCCGAACCCGGAGATCGCGCAATACACGAGCTTCGGATTCACCTCGCGCAGCGCGTCGAAATGGAGACCGAGCCGCGTCATCACACCGGGCCGGAAATTTTCGACCAGCACGTCCGCGGTTTTGACGAGCTCGCGCAAAATAGCCTTGCCGCGTGGGTCTTTCAGATTGAGCGTGATCGACTGCTTGCCCGCATTCACCGCAACGAACGAGGCCCCCATGTTGCGCATCGACGCTTCCTTGTCGGCGCCCAAACGCCGGGCAAGATCGCCGCCTTCGGGGTGCTCGACCTTGATCACGTCGGCGCCGAGCAGCGCCAGTTGATATGCGCAAAACGGCCCGGCGAGCACGTTCGATAAATCCAGTACCCGCACTCCAGCCAACGGTAGCGTCATCTTTGAAGCCTCTTGTTCAATGCGAAATTTCATCGAGATTGAGATTGTTGGTGCGTGGCCCGAAGATGCCGACCGCGCCCATCACCATCACCATCGACACCGTGATCAACGCGAACACGCCAGGCACCTGGAAGTGGCGCAGCGCGAAGGCAATCATGAAGCCGGAAAACATCGCGGATAAACGCGACATCGAGTAAACGAAACCGACGGCGCGCGCCCGCAAACGGGTGGGGAAAAGTTCGGTCTGGTACGCGTGATAGCCCACCGACAGCAGCGTGCCGGATAGCGTGATCAGCACGCCGAGCGTCATCAGCATCGCGGGTGAGGTTTGCGTCGCGAACAGGCTGCCGAACACGGCGATACCGAGCGCCGACAACACGATCAACGTCTTACGTTCGATGCGGTCCGCGATCGCCATGCCGATCAGCGGTCCGAATGGGTTTGAGATCGCGATGACGAACGAGTACAACAGGCTGTGTGTGATCGTCACGCCTTTGGAGACCAGCAGCGTCGGCACCCATGACGCGAAACCGTAGAAGCCGATCGCCTGGAACAGGTTGAACACCAGCATCGTGATGGCGCGTTTGCGATACGGCGGCTGCCAGATTTCGCGGAAGGCCGCTTTGGTGGTGGCCGGTTCGACAGCCGGGACAGGGGCGGGCAATGGCTTGCCGTATTGCCGCGCGATTTTCGCTTCGAGTGCTTGCAGGACCTGTTCCGCTTCAGCGGCGCGGCCTTGCTGCGCGAGCCAGCGCGGACTTTCCGGCACGCGCCGGCGAATGGCCCACACCACGATCGCGCCGAGCGCGCCGATGATCACGACCCAGCGCCAGCCGTCGACGCCGAACGGTGTTTGCGGCACCAGCCACCACGCGAGCAAGGCGACCGACGGCACGGCGGTGTACTGCACCAGATGAACGAAAGCGAAGGCGCGGCCACGCAGATGTTTCGGCACGAGTTCGCTGACGTAGGTGTCGATCGTCACCAGTTCGACGCCCACGCCAATGCCCGCGATCAGGCGCCACACGTTGATGGCCGGCGCGCTGGTTTGCAGCGCCATGATCAGCGTCGCGGCGGAGTACCAGAGCAGCGAGACGGTAAACACGGTTTTGCGGCCATAGCGATCCGCCATGCCCGCGAAAAAGAACGTGCCGATGAAGAGTCCGGCGAACGATGCCGCCACGAAGGCGCCCAGCCCGGACACGCCGAAGAACGACGCGGTCGTTGTCGCATAGAGCCCGCTTTTGACGAGACCGGGGCCGACATAGGCCGTAAAAAACAGATCGTAGAACTCGAACCAGCCACCGATCGACAGCAGGAACACCAGCGTCCATACCGTGCGCGTCGCGGGCAGACGGTCGATGCGCGCATTGACGCCGGGCGTGAGCCCCTGCGCACCGGCGCTTGAGTCGGGCGACGCGCCGGGCGTGTCGATCGGCAGGCTTGCCATGAAATCCTCCTTTGAGTGTCTCTTGCTTAGGTCGTTCTGTCTAATAGAACGACGTTCTATTTAATCGATGCGCCGAGATTAGCCCGTGTGGCGTCTGTCAGGAATTCGGGGTTTTACCTAGGCGTCACCCACCCATTCGCTGCAGCATCGCGAGAAGGGTGTCGAATGAAAGCGGCTTGCGCACGTATTCGATGGTGGGATTCGGCTGCACGGGGATATCCGCGGCCGCGCTGCACAGGATGATCGGAATGGCGCGCAGATCGGGGTCGGCATACAGTGCGGCGCACAGTTGCAGCCCCGACATGACCGGCATCATGCAGTCCGACACGATGATGTCGGGCCGGGTCTTGCTGATCTGTTCAAGCGCGGCGCGCCCGTTGGATGCCGTCAGTACGGTATAACCATGCCGCTCCAGCAACAGTCGCCACACCGTGAGGATGTCGAACTCGTCGTCCACGACCAGGATGGTTTTCATGGCCGCCTACGTACTTCGTCGCGGCGTCAGCGTGGCCGACAGGCCTAGCGCAACGCTGGCCGGGTCGACCGGGCTTTCGATGACGTCGAGGCCTTGCGACGAAATGACGAGCTCGCGCAGCGACGTGTCGTGCGCGCTTTCACGCTGCTTGACCACGGAAATCATGCGCCGCAGACCCGTTTCCGTTTCGGCGTAGCGCAGCAGCACGAGGTTTTCGGTCAACGCGGAGACTCGCACGCTCTTCGCGTGGCCGGGGGCGGCGTAAAGCGGCAGTTCTTCCGTCAGTATCGTGGTGACGCAGGCTTCCCGAAGCTGATGAAGCAGGGCATTCAGGAGCAGGCCGAAGCGTTCGGTGCGCAAGGCCGAGTCGCGAAAACCTTCCACGCCGTCGATGACGATGCGCGACGCGCCGATCTTCTTGACCGTGGCCAGCGCAACGGCTGCGGTTTCGTCGACAGCAAGTTCGATGGCGGGTTGCCATTGAATGACGAGGCGGCCGTCGTTGTACGCGTCGGTCAGCGCGATCGAGACGGCCTCGGCTTTGCCGATCAGGCGCTGCGGCCCTTCGTAAAAGCCCAGATACACGCAACGCTCGCCGCGCGCCACGCCGGCTGCGAGAAACTGCAGGCAAAGCAAGGTTTTGCCGACACCCGACTGCCCAACCAGCGTCGTCGTGGAGCCTTGAGAGAAACCGCCGCCAAGGAGGTTGTCGAGATGCGCAAGGCCGAAGCCGAGCCGCGTTTTCAGGTCGACCGGGCCCGGTTGCGGGGCGCATTGCGATTCCAGACGCGGGAACATCAGGAGCCCGCTTTCGGCGATACGAAAGAAATGCCTGCCCATCAGATGATTGCGCGCCCGCATCTTGTGCACTTCGATTTCGCGCCCGCGGCGCATGCCGTCGTTATAGCTGTTCAGTTCGATCAGACCGTCGACCAGCGTGTGCTCGGGGTGCGGTTCATTGCCGGAGAGGGGCGCGAGCAACAGCGTAGTGCAATCCATTGTCGCGACCAGGGCGTTCAGTTCGTGGATGAACTTTGACAGCGACAACTCGGTTTCGCTGAATTCGCGGGCGCTGCGAAAGCCGTCGATGATCATGAGGCTCGGCCGATAGTCGGAAAGGCTCGACGCAATCAGCTTGAGGAAGCCGTCGAGACCGCCCTGCATCAGTTCGTGATAGCCGGAGACAAACAGCATTTGCTGGGCGACGGCGGTTTCGTCGAAGAAGCTCAGGCCCTTGAGGTGCGCCAGCAGCTTGTCGTGCGACTCGGCGATCAAGGTCATGTAGAGCACCTTTTCGCCCTTGCTGACACGATGAAAGCCGATCTGGCTCGATAGAATTGTTTTGCCCGCACCGGCCATGCCTTCCAGCAGATAGACCCCGCCGCGGACCAGACCCCCGCCCAGGATCTCGTCGAGACCGGGGACACCCGTTTCCACGTTGGACCGGGAGGACGTCTGAGAGTCGCGGATAGTCATCGTCGATATGCCATTCAAGGTGCGGAGGAGCGACAGCTTGCAAATGGGAATCAAGCGGATCGGGTATCGCTCGATCTAACCGTGCCAGCAATTCGCATTCCTGCTCGTGGGCGGCGCTACGCGCGTCGGCATTCGCTGAGGGGAGCTTGGCTGGGGCCGCGCCTCACTTGGTGAGCAGCATGCGGAATGCCTGCGCGCAGAGGGCGCAAGGGGCGCGGGACGGACGCGGCTTAGAGGGCGGTACGCAGGGAGTGCGGTAGTGCTTTTTTCAAATCGATGCAACTAAGGGTGCACGGCAAGAGAGGGGGCGGCCATTTCCCTCGCGCATGCAAAGTACTCATCATGCGCGAGGATGGCGTGTTTTATGCGGACCGGGCAATGACCCAGCAATGACCCGGTTACGCCTTAGCTACACGCGAAACTGCTCGCGGCATTAACGTCTCCGCCTTGAAGGGCGGTACCGGCACTGTCGCGTGCGCCCGAGAAGACGTTGCCAATCGCGTCGTTCTGTGCGCTCGTCAGACACGTTCCGTCGCGCACGTTGTTCGTGCAGGTGGGCACGTCGGTCGCCAGGCTGAAATTTGCCTGGCATGCCTTGATATCCTGAATCATGCCGTCGCTGGCACCGTCGAGCGCATCGCATTTGGCCAATATCTTCGACGCCACCATCTGACGCTCCGCCGCGGTAAAGCCGGTCGTGATGTCGGGCAGGCCGTTCGGGGTCGTGGCGGTCGCCACTTTGGCCAATTGCTGCGCGCTCCACATTTCGCCGATTGCTGCTTTTGGCAAGTGAAAGCCCGGGTCGCCGGCAATGATCCCGTCATACTCCGCTGAAGAGCGTGCCGCCGCGACCAGCGCGTGACGGCCACCGTTGGAGCATCCGTCGAAGTAACTGCGGTCCGGCCCCTTGCCGTAGGCGAGTTTGATCATCTGCTTGGCCATCGGCGTGAGTGTGGCGACTGCGTTGTAGCCATAGTCGAGGCGCGCTTGCGGGTCGAGCCCGAACAGCGGATTCTGCGCCGCGCTGTGCCCCGCATCCGAACTGATCACCGCGAAGCCCATGTTGAGCGCGTCGTTGGTCGGGCCGCCGCCGCCGATTTCTCCGGTAGCGGTCACAACGTTGCCGTCGAGGCCGCCATTGGCCTGATAGAAGAAGCGCCCGTTCCATGCCAGCGGCAGACGCATCTCGAAGCCGATGGCATATGTTTTGCCGTCGACGCTGCTCACGCGCTGATTCATGCTGCCCTGGATCAGACAGTGTTCGGCGATTGGTTTGCCGGCCACGTTGAGTGTGCCGGCCGCCACGTCTGTCACCGAAGCGAAGACGGTGTTGGCGAACGTGAGTCTGGCGGCGAGCGCTGCGCAATTGCCGGCGAGTGTGCCCGGTGAGGCCGCGCTCAATTGTGGCAGGGCGTTAGCGCTCGTGCTGGTGTTGGCTGGGTCGCTGACGTTGCTGCCGCCGCACGCGGCGAGTATGAGTGCCGCAGCAGCAGCTGGCGCGATGGATGTGTGCCTCATGCGGTGTCTCCTAGAACGAATGACGGATGCCGACCATCACGCCGGTCTGGCCGGTGCCTGCCGTGGGTGTCGTGCCGCCGCCACCGGCGCTGACCGAGTAGCGCGCCTTTGCGCTGTTGGCGAGATACGAACCCTGCGCATAGACGGCCGTGCGCTTCGACAGCAGATAGGTGGTACGCAACGTGCCCATCATGGCGCGCGTGTCGTGGTCGCTATTGGTGATGTGATAGACCTCGCCGTCGACGATGAACGCAGGCGTCACGAAGTACGAGGCGCCGACGAAGAACAGATTCGAGCGCACGGCTGCAATCGTGACAGCGGATGGTTCGACACGGCGATTGAGCCAGCCCGCGCCGATCTTTGCTTTGCCGAAATTCGCGTAGGCGCTGACCTGGGTGCGGATGTCCTTGTCGGCGGCATTGGTGAGTGGGATGGGCGCAACGCCGTCGAAGAAATTCGCGGCCGCGGTACTGCCGCCACGCTGCTCTTCATATGACGCCGCCACGCCGAACAGCGGCACGTCGTACTTCAGCATCACGGACCACTCGCGGCATTCCGTTGCATGCCCGGCTACCGAGCCGGTACAGGTGCCCTGGCCTGGCGAGTTGCCGGTTCCGGCTGCGTCGCGGCCGAACGAATAGTTCGCGCCGAGTGTCACGCCCGCATACGTGCCGAGGTAGGTCACCGAGTTATCGGCGCGGGCGTTGGGCACGTAGGCGTCGAGTGAGCCCAGCCCATAGATGTCCGGGCCGATCAGGTCCGCGCCCATCAGCGCGAGGTAGGTCATGGTGTACTGCCGTCCGAACGACACCGTCCCGTAAGGACTCTTGATGCCCACAAACGCCTGACGTCCGAACAGTCGTCCGCCCTGGCCGAGATCGCCGCCGCGCACGTTGAAACCGCTTTCCAGCGTGAATACCGCGCTATAGCCGCCGCCCAGGTCTTCATTGCCACGCACGCCCCAACGCGAAGGCAGTTCGCCGGTGACGGACGGCATGCGAAAAACGCTGTTGCCTGCGGCGTTCGCGTGCGACACATATTCGATGCCGGTGTCGATGATGCCGTAGAGCGTCACGCTCGATTGGGCCGCTGCGGTGCCGCTGGCGGCGCACAATGCGCTGCAAAGAAGAAGGCGTGTGGATGCTTGCATGCAGGGTGTCTCCGAACCGTTGATTGAATGTGTTTGTTGTTGAGTCTTCTTGGTGTTGCCAGGGTTTTGTTTCTTGTGCGACTGGTCAGTCGTCGGCGCGCGGGCGGCGCAGCAGCAGCAACGCGGCAGCGGCGGCGATCAGCGTGACGGGAATGCTCGCGCCGATGACCGTCGAGGAACTGCGGCCCATCGCCAGCAATTGACCGGCTGCCAGCGGTCCGACGACCGAGCCGATACGTCCCACCGCCACTGCTGCGCCGACGCCGGTGCCGCGCATGGCAGTCGGATAAAACGCCGCCGAGAGTGCGTACAGCACTGATTGGCCGCCAATCACGAACATCCCCGCGAAGAAAGCTGAGGTAGCGAGCGCCCCGAAGCCCGGCGCCATCGAGAGCGCCGCGAGCGACGCGATGATCCCGACGTACATGCCCGCCACCACGACGCCCGAGCGCATCCGGTCCATCAACATGCCGATGCACAACGCGCCGATGCCGCCGCCGATGTTGAAGAAAATCTGCACGTAGCCCACTTGCGCACGCGACAGACCGCTTGCCGCCATCAACGAAGGCAGCCAGTTGAGCAGGAAGTAGAGGACGATCAGCGTGCAGAAATAGCTGACCCAGATCTGTACAGTCGAGAGGCCGCGTGTGCCGCCGAACAGGACCTCGCCGACCGGCGCGGGCTTCGCATGACCGTCTCGCGAGGCCTTGGTGAATGCCTTTGAATCCGCGAGAAACACGAGCAACAGCGGCACCAGCACCAACGGCCCTGCGCCGCCGACGTAGAAGATGTGCCGCCACTCGGTGTCGCCCGCGCTCAGCACGCCGATCACCGAAGCGATCACGCCGCCGAACGGAATGCCGCAATACATCACGCTCACCGCTGTGCTGCGCGAGCGCGGCTCGACCGCTTCCGAGGACAACGCGATCAGATTCGGCAGCGCGCCGCCGAGGCCGATGCCCGTCAGCACTCGCACGATCACCAGCGTGTGAAAGTCGCTCACCAGCGCGGTCGCAATCGACAACAAGCCGAACAGGCATGCGGAAATCACCAGCACGCGTTTGCGGCCGATCCGGTCGGCAAGCCGTCCGCCGAACATCGCACCCGGCAGCAAGCCGAAGGTCCCGGCGCTGAACGCGAGCCCCATTTGTCCGACCGACAGGCCGAACTCGCGTGCCATCCTGGGCGCCGCGACGCCGACCGACTGCAGATCGAGCCCCTCGAGCAACGCGACGGCAAAACACAATCCGAGTGTGACGAAGGTGCCTGTCCGGCTGGACGCCGCTGGTCCCGCAAGACTTGTTGTCGAGGGCAGTGTTCCGGTTCTTTTCACGTTAGTGATCCTTATTAAAATGCGTGGCTTTCCGGTGTCGATGAAGAACGGCAGGTGTCGAGTCGCCGCCTGGTGTGCCGGTTTGGGGCAGAAGCGGTTGTGCTCGTTCAGCGCCGAGGCAGTCTGGTGATCCAGACAGCCTCGGTGAAACGGGATTCAGACCGCCATCGCGGTCATGATCGGATGCTTGAGAACGGCCCGGCGAAAGCCGCAGCGCACAGTGCATCGGTTCGATGTCTGCATTGCTGTCCGTTTGTCTCGAAGCGATGCAACGCGTCTCCGCACGCTGCACCGTGAACCGGATTTAATATCAGGTAGACTGATAAAGCAAGCGCAAATGCTTCGGTGGAAACACCTAGCGATTCGCTGAGACGGGGAAGTTAGCCGCGCAGGTTGCGCACGAAAGTTTCGAGGTGGGTTTGTACCGCGCCGGCCGCTTCGAGTTCGATGCCTTCCATCATCTGCTTCTCGATCGCCTTGACGGCCTGCTCGCATTCGCGCAGCACGGCCCGCCCTTCATCGGTCAGTTGCAGCAGCACAATGCGCCCATGCGTCGGATCCGGCTCGCGGCTAACCCAGTTCCGGCTCGCCATGGCGTTCATCACTTCATTGGCCGATTGCGGCGTGATGAAGGAGCGCTCGGCCACTTGCGCATTGGACGCCTGACCCTTTGCGTCGAGCACCGAAAGCGCGGTGAATTGCGAGAGCGTCAGGCCGAGTGGTGCGAGTGCGTCGGTCATGCGCCGCCGCAGGATGCGGTCGAGACTCCCGATCACATAGGCCAACCGCAGGTGGGGGCGACGGGTACGCGCGGCGGTGGGTTCGGCGGGTGAATCTGGATTTTTGCTCATGGTGGGCTGGAGGTCCTGTCTAGCCTGCATCTTAGCGCGCCTCACCGTTAATTAGACCGATAGGGGTTTGCACCGAGTCAGCGAAATTCCGCTTTACATCTCAGGTAGCCTGATATTAAATGCAGTCATCAGGCCGCCGCCGCGGCCACCATTCACGGAGAAAGCAGATGAATTACGAAGGTCGTTGGAAAACCGTCAAGGTCGATGTGGCAGAGGGCATCGCATGGGTCACGTTCAATCGTCCCGAGAAGCGCAACGCGATGAGCCCGACGCTGAACAAGGAAATGATCGAGGTGCTCGAGGCAGTCGAGCTGGACGCCGAAGCACAGGTTCTCGTGCTGACGGGCGAGGGCGACGCGTGGACCGCCGGCATGGACCTGAAGGAATATTTCCGTGAAGTCGACGCCGGCCCGGAAATCCTGCAGGAAAAGATTCGCCGCGATGCATGCCGCTGGCAATGGCAGTTGCTGCGCATGTACGCGAAGCCGACTATCGCGATGGTCAACGGCTGGTGTTTCGGCGGCGGCTTCTCGCCGCTGGTGGCGTGCGATCTCGCGATCGCCGCGGACGAAGCCGTGTTCGGCCTCTCCGAAATCAACTGGGGTATTCCGCCGGGCAACCTGGTGAGTAAGGCGATGGCGGATACCGTGGGGCATCGTCAGGCGCTGTACTACATCATGACCGGAGAGACGTTCACGGGTCAGGAAGCCGCGCAGATGGGCCTCGTCAACAGGAGCGTGCCACGTGCCGAACTGCTCGAAGCCACGCGTGTTCTCGCAGGCAAGCTGTTGCAGAAGAATCCGGTGGTGCTGCGCGCGGCGAAGCACGGCTTCAAGCGCTGCCGTGAATTGACGTGGGATCAGAACGAAGATTACCTGTACGCCAAGCTGGATCAGGCGCAACTGCGGGATCCCGAAGGTGGCCGCGAGCAGGGGCTGAAGCAGTTCCTCGACGAGAAGGCGATCAAGCCGGGTCTGCAAACCTACAAGCGCTGAGCTATCGCAGGCGCCAAGGTCGCGTCAGACAGATACACGGCGTGAAGACTGGCGAGACGAGTGACAGAGCGAGGAGATGAGACACATGCATGAAGTGACATTGTTGATCGGCGGCGAGAGCCGCGGCGCATCGGACGGGAGAACCTTCGAGCGGATCAATCCGGCGAGCGGTGTGGCGGCCTCGCGTGCGGCCGCCGCCACGTTGGCCGATGCAGACGCGGCGGTCGCTGCCGCGGCGCGCGCGTTCCCGGCATGGTCCGCATTGGCGCCGACCGAACGTCGCAAACGTCTATTGGCCGCAGCCGATCTGATGGACGCACGCACCGCGCAGTTCATCGAAACCGGCGTGGCCGAAACGGGCGCCATGCCGAACTGGTACGGCTTCAATGTGATGCTGGCCGCCAACATGTTGCGCGAAGCCGCCGCGATGACCACGCAGATCGACGGCGACGTGATTCCGTCGGACGTGCCGGGCAGTCTCGCGATGGCCGTGCGCCAGCCGTGCGGTGTGGTGCTCGGCATGGCGCCGTGGAATGCACCGGTGATTCTCGGCACACGGGCAATCGCCATGCCGCTCGCTTGCGGCAACACGGTCGTGCTCAAGGCATCGGAAGGCTGTCCGGGTGTGCATCGGCTGATCGGCAGCGTGTTGCAGGAAGCCGGGCTTGGCGACGGCGTGGTGAACGTCATCACGCATTCGGCCGACGATGCGCCGGGCATTGTCGAGCGCCTGATCGCTCATCCGGCGGTGCGGCGGGTCAATTTCACCGGCTCGACACGGGTTGGACGCATCGTCGCGCAACATGCCGCGCAGCATCTGAAACCGGCCTTGCTCGAGCTTGGCGGCAAGGCGCCCGTGGTGGTGCTCGACGACGCCGA
>OVEP010003894.1_pt3 | contig 10788 bp, 10 predicted proteins | sample 1779801 | NCBI WGS metagenome assembly OVEP01 (sample SAMEA3914791, study PRJEB12502) | metagenome | biome: forest; material: soil | place: Canada | collected 2011-07-03 | depth 0.1 m
GCGATGGTGTTGAATTCCTTGGCTACACCGCCCGCCGCTTCGATTTCCTTCGCGACCAGTGCGCCGAGATCGCGCAAATGCACATGGCCCGGCACGAACTGGGTGAACGAGTTCACCACCGCGATAATCGGCTTGCCGAAGTCGTCGTCTTTCATTCCGGTGGCGCGCCACAGGGCGCGGGCGCCGGCCATGTTGCGGCCATGAGTCGATGTGCGTGAGCGATAGTGCGGCATGATCTGTCTCGAACGTTTAGCGGGGAAGTTGTTGTCTGGAAGCGGCCCTCGCGGGCGCGACGAATTATAGCAACGTCACCCTGTCAAACCTCCACCAGACAAGCCAACTACCTGGCCAAACGGCCTATGCCATCCGGCGCAGGCGACGCAGGCGCGCGCGTGGCGTAAAATACGCGCTTTCTTCGAAAAACTCCGCCAACATGACGCTCGCCTCCACTCAAGAGATCATTGCCGAACTGAAAGCAGGCCGGATGGTGATCCTCGTCGACGAAGAAGATCGCGAAAACGAGGGCGACCTCGTGATCGCCGCCGAATTCGTCACGCCGGAAGCGATCAACTTCATGGCCCGCTACGGCCGCGGCCTGATTTGTCTGACGCTCACGCAGGAACGCTGCAAGCTGCTGAACCTGCCGCTCATGACCTATCGCAACGGCACGCAGTACGGCACGGCCTTCACCGTCAGCATCGAAGCAGCCGAAGGCGTGACCACGGGCATTTCGGCGGCCGACCGCGCCCGCACCATCGCCACGGCGGTCGCGGCGGACGCCAAGGCCGACCACATCGTGCAGCCGGGCCACGTGTTCCCGATCATGGCGCAGCCTGGCGGCGTCCTGGTGCGCGCCGGCCACACCGAGGCCGGCTGCGACTTCACGGCGCTGGCAGGCCTCACGCCGGCCGCGGTGATCTGCGAAGTCATCAAGGACGACGGCACGATGGCGCGCCTGCCGGATCTGATGGAATTCGCCAAAGAGCACGATCTGAAAATCGGCACGATCGCGGATCTGATCCATTACCGCAGCCAGACCGAATCGATCGTCGAGCGCATTTGCGAACGCACCATGCAAACCGCGCACGGCGCGTTTCGCGCGGTGATGTATCTCGACCAGCCGAGCGGCCAGCCGCATATCGCGCTGGTGCGCGGCACGCCGAACCCGGAGCACGACACGCCGGTGCGAGTGCACGAGCCGCTGTCGATGCTGGATCTGCTCGAAGTCGGCAAGTCGACGCACTCATGGACGCTGGACGCGGCCATGAAAGAGATCGCCCAGCGCGACCTCGGCGTCATCGTGCTGCTGAACTGCGGCGATTCGAAGGATCATCTGGTCGACGTGTTCAAGGCATTCGACTCGAAAGAAAAGGCCGAGGCGCTCAAACGCCGGCCGGTCGACTTCAAGACGTACGGCATCGGCGCGCAGATCCTGCGTGAGCTGGGTGTCGGCAAGATGCAGGTGCTGTCGAACCCCCGTAAGCTGGGCAGCATGTCAGGCTACGGCCTCGAAGTCACCGGCTTCGTCCCCATGCCGGGCGGCACCGCACAGGCTCCGCAACAAGGCTGATCCGACCATTCACGCGCTTAAGCGCCAACTCAAAACACTACGGAATTCACATGGAAATCGGACAATACCAACCGAATCTCGACGGCGACGGACTGCGTATCGGCATCGTCCAGGCGCGTTTTAACGAACCCGTCTGCAACGGTCTCGCTGATTCGTGCATCGAAGAACTCGAACGCCTCGGCGTGACCGGCGAAGACGTGCTGCTGGTCACCGTGCCGGGCGCGCTGGAAATCCCGCTGGCGCTGCAAAAGCTCGCCGAAAGCGCGCAATTCGACGCACTGATCGCGCTGGGCGCGGTGATTCGCGGCGAGACGTACCACTTCGAACTGGTGTCGAACGAAAGCGGCGCGGGCATCACGCGTATCGGCCTCGACTTCGGCATTCCGGTCGCGAACGCCGTGCTGACCACGGAAAACGACGAGCAAGCCGTCGCGCGTATGACCGAGAAGGGTCGTGACGCAGCACGCGTGGCCGTCGAAATGGCGAACCTCGCCGTCGCGCTCGAACAACTCGGCGGTGACGACGAAGAAGAAGACGAAGAAGAGGAAGAGGCATGAAGAGCGCACGCCGACGCTCCCGCGAACTGGCCACGCAGGGGCTTTACCAGTGGCTGCTGTCGGGCTCGCCCGGCGGTGAGATCGACGCGCAGCTGCGCGGCGCGCAAGGTTTCGACAAGGCCGACCACGAACATCTGGACGCCATCCTGCACGGCGTGATCCGCGATTCGGAAGCGCTCTCCGCGGACATCGCACCGTGCCTCGACCGCCCGATCGACCAGCTTTCGCCGGTCGAACGCGCCGTGCTGCTGGTCGCCGCGTTCGAGTTGAAGAATCACGTCGATATCCCCTATCGCGTGGTCATTAACGAAGCGGTCGAACTCGCCAAAACGTTTGGCGGCGCGGATGGCTACAAGTACGTGAACGGTGTGCTGGACAAGCTGTCGGCACAACTGCGCGCTGCTGAAACGCAGGCGGCTCGCAAGCATTGAGCTTGGGGTGCTTGCAAGGACGGTGCTGCGCGCATCAACCGATGCGCGCAGCACCGTCCCGCTTTTGCTTCTGAACTGGATTTGATCGTATGAACTCCGTGACCGAACCCTTGGTGCGGCTTGCTGCCCGCGTCGACGCCATCCAGCCTTTCTATGTGATGGAACTCGCCAAGGAAGCCGCGCTGCTCGAGCGCGATGGGCGCGACATCATCCACATGGGAATCGGCGAACCCGATTTTACCGCGCCCGAGCCGGTCATCGAAGCAGCCGCGAGCGCCCTGCGCCGCGGCGTCACGCAATACACCAATGCGCTGGGCCTGCACGCGCTGCGCGAGGCGATCTCGGCGCATTACGCTGACTTCTATGGCGTCAGCGTCGATCCGGCGCGGATCGTCGTCACCGCCGGCGCGTCTGCCGCGCTGCTGCTGGCTTGCGCGGCGCTGGTCGATCGCGACGATGAAGTGCTGATGCCCGACCCGTGCTACCCGTGCAACCGTCATTTCGTGATCGCGGCTGAAGGCAAGCCGGTGATGGTGCCAAGCGGGCCGGCCGAACGCTTTCAGCTGACTGCCGCCGACGTCGAGCGCCTCTGGAACGAGCGCACCCGTGGCGTGCTGCTGGCGTCGCCGTCGAACCCGACCGGCACGTCGATCGAACCCGCTGAGCTCGAACGCATCGTCAAGGCCGTACGGGCGCGTGGCGGCTTTACGATCGTCGACGAGATCTACCAAGGCCTGAGCTACGACGCGAAGCCCGTCTCGGCGCTCTCGTTCGGCGACGACGTCATCACGGTCAACAGCTTTTCGAAGTACTTCAACATGACCGGCTGGCGTTTGGGCTGGCTGGTGGTGCCGCCCGGCATGGTCGGCGCGTTCGAAAAGCTCGCGCAGAACCTGTTCATCTGCGCGTCGGCGCTCGCGCAGCACGCGGCGCTGGCCTGCTTCGAACCGGAAACGATCGCCATCTACGAAGCGCGCCGCCTTGAATTCAAGCGCCGCCGCGACTTCATTGCGCCGGCGCTCGAATCGCTGGGCTTCTCGGTGCCGGTGATGCCTGACGGCGCGTTCTATGTGTACGCCGATTGCCGCACGGTCGCGCATCAGGCGGCCGGAGACAGTGCAGCGCTGACCAAAGCGATGCTGCACGAAGCGGGCGTGGTGTTGGTGCCGGGCATGGACTTCGGCACGCACGCACCGAAGGACTACATCCGGCTATCGTATGCCACCGCCCTGCCGAAGCTGGAAGAAGCGGTGGAGCGGCTGGCGAAGCTCTTCGGACGGCATTGACCGAAACGGCATAAGCGCTGCGGCTTGCGAGCCCCCGAGAGGGCTCGGCGTGTGGAGTTGGAATGCCTGTGACACAAACCTCACAGCCGCGCAGGCCACCGCAAGTGCCAGCCACATAAGGAAAAAGGACACCCATGGGTGTCCTTTTCTATACCTGCCGCTCTCTCATGCCGGGCAAACTGGGTTACGTCAACCTCAAGCGCCCAGCTCCGAGGCCGATGCCACATGCTTGGTGGCATTGGAACTGGCGTCGTCCTGATCGGACACCGGTGTCTTCACCGGCGCTGCCGCGCTCAACGGATGACCGCCATCCAGCGTCACCTGTACGCGCTTGCCGTTAGTCGAAGCAACAGCGGCTGTCGCCGTATTCGACGCCGTCAGAACCGGCGCCTGCGGTGCATTGATCGGCACCTTGCGGCCACGCGCCACATCACGCAAACGGCCACGCTCGGCCATCACCTTGGCGCCGTAGCCGCCGTCGTCCTGCGAAGTCGAGCCGACGTAAAGACGCAAACCGCCCGGCAGCGAACCGCCGCGTGCGATGCAATCCTTCAGCACCAGCGCACCCACCTTGATGTTCGCCAACGGTTCGAGCGCAGCGCTCTGGCCACCGAAATACTGGAATTTGTCTGAGTGAACCTTGGACATCACCTGCATCAGGCCCTGCGCGCCTACGCCGCTCTCGGCGTAAGGGTTGAAGCCCGATTCGATTGCCATCACGGACAGCAGAAGAAGCGGGTCGAGACCGACTTCGCGGCCGGTGTCGAACGCTGCCTTCACGAGCTCGCTAACGGGCTCCTGAGCGACGCGATAGCGCCGCGCCAGGTACGACGAAACCAGATCCTGCTCGCGGGCCGAGACCAGCACACGATCGTCCCGTGCGTCAGCCGAGACGCGCTGCGCCGGGATCAGCCGCGCCAAGGCGGCCACGCTCTGCATGGTGCGCGGGTCTAGGCCGTTCAGCGCCGCCACGCCCATGCCGGACGTGCCGGTGCCGTCAAAGGCACCGTCGTAGCTAGTATTGCTGGCGGTAACAGGGCTGTTCGCACCGCCAGCGGCGTCGCTGCTGGTCGAATTCGCGGACAGCGCCTCGTCAGGGGACGCAGCAGGCGGCCCGAAAGCCGGCAGCGGGTTGCCCTGCAGCAGACGGGCGGGACCGGCCTGCACAGCGGCGGAAATGACCGGCATCAGCTTGGCGGCAAGGGTGCCGCGCAAAGCGGGCATCAGCCACAGCGTAACGGACAGCACGACGGCGATACCACCGACGATGCTGAACAGGTGATGACTCATTCGCGTCCCGCGACGCAACGCACCACGCACAACTTGCGCGATACGCTCATCGGGACGCCACGATAACCAGGCGTTCATTCAGATCTCCCATGTTGCATGATCCGCGAACTCCGCCAGTTGAACAGGCGGTAACACACGTTCGCAGAGTCAAGACATCGCGCGCTCTGTCTGGTTAGGGCAGCAGCGACGTCGGGAAAACGGCATATACCGTTTGTGGGGAGCCATCTTGAAAAGAGGCCCGCGGCATGCCAAAAAACATGCAGGCGGAGGCTCCCACGCGAAAAACCAGCGTCAACAGGCGCTGGCAAGAACTTCAGTAAGACCGCCAAATACCGTGCAGGGGGTCAGTAAGCGGTGACGCGTTGCGTCTGAAGGGACCGGGGGCGGCGGTAAAAAGGTTCACGCCCTGCAACCAATGTGGACGGATTCTATGCAGGGTTTTATAGATCGTCAACACTATAAATAAGCAAATCTATAACTAATTGTAATAATGAACAGTGTTCAGTCCGCCGAAAACCGCGCGGCGCGCGCTTCTTGAGCTATCTCAATTACGCCTTCCAAAGTTGGCCGTTGGGCCAATCTACGTGCGCCCGCCAACACAGGTAAAATCGACAATCGTTTTGGCCCCGCGAAGCCCCGCGGCGCCCTTCCTTTTTGCCGCTTGCGCGGCTCTCTACCGCACCAGATGAAATACAAAGACCTGCGCGATTTCGTCGGCCGTCTCGAAACGATCGGTGAACTGCGCCGCATCTCGCAAAACGTCTCGCCCGTCCTGGAAATGACCGAACTGTGCGACCGCGTACTGCGCGCGGGCGGTCCGGCGTTGTTGTTTGAGAGCCAGCAGCAGCACGCGTTCCCGGTCCTCGGCAACCTGTTTGGCACACCGCGGCGCGTCGCGCTCGGCATGGGAATCGACGCGCAGGCAGGTGAAGGCGATGGCGCCGCGCTCGAGTCGCTGCGCGACGTCGGACGCCTGCTCTCCGCATTGAAGGAACCGGAGCCGCCCAAGGGGCTCAAGGACGCGGGCAAACTGTTCTCGCTCGCGAAGGCGGTTTGGGACATGGCGCCCAAAACGGTGAGCGCCCCACCCTGCCAGGAAATCGTCTGGGAGGGCAACGATGTCGACCTCGGAAAGCTGCCGATTCAGACCTGCTGGCCGGGTGATGCAGGGCCGCTGATCACATGGGGCCTGACCGTCACAAAAGGCCCAAATAAGAGCCGACAAAATTTAGGCATATATCGCCAGCAGCTGATTGGGCGTAACAAACTGATCATGCGATGGCTCGCCCATCGCGGCGGCGCACTCGATTTCCGCGAGTTCGCGCTGCAGAATCCGGGCAAACCGTATCCCGTGGCCGTGGTGCTGGGTGCCGACCCGGCGACCATCCTCGGCGCGGTCACGCCGGTCCCCGACACGCTCTCCGAATACCAGTTCGCCGGGCTGCTGCGCGGCGGCCGCACCGAGCTCGCGAAGTGCATCACACCGGGTGTCGACGGCTTGCAGGTGCCCGCGCGCGCGGAGATCGTTCTGGAAGGCTTCATCTATCCGCAGGAAGGCACGCCCTCGCCCGCCCCCGCAGGCGCGCCGCCACGGCCGGTCAAGGGCGCGTCAGCAGCATACGAACATGCGCTGGAAGGCCCCTATGGCGACCACACCGGCTATTACAACGAGCAGGAGTGGTTTCCCGTCTTCACGGTCGAGCGCATCACGATGCGGCGCGACGCGATCTATCACTCCACCTACACCGGCAAACCGCCCGATGAGCCCGCCGTGCTCGGCGTCGCGCTCAACGAAGTGTTCGTGCCGCTGTTGCAGAAGCAGTTCACCGAGATCACCGATTTCTATCTGCCGCCCGAAGGATGCAGCTACCGGATGGCGATCGTGCAGATGAAGAAGAGCTACCCCGGTCACGCCAAACGCGTGATGTTCGGCGTGTGGAGCTTCCTGCGGCAATTCATGTATACGAAGTTCATCGTCGTGGTCGACGAGGACGTGAATATCCGCGATTGGAAAGAAGTGATCTGGGCCATCACCACGCGTATCGATCCGGCGCGCGACACCGTGCTGGTCGATCGCACGCCGATCGACTATCTGGATTTCGCCTCACCGGTGGCCGGCCTCGGATCGAAGATGGGACTCGACGCAACCAACAAATGGCCCGGCGAAACCGATCGCGAATGGGGCCGCCCAATCGAGATGGACAAGGCGGTCAAACAACGCATCGATACCTTGTGGGATGAGTTGGGACTGTAAAAACAGCCCCCGAATCACACCATAGAATTTTTAGGATTCTGTCGGCATTGAAGCGATCCCGTCACCCGCCGGATCGCTCGCGCACGAACAAGTCTGAATAACAAAACTGATGGAGCGGTTGCGCGGATGCATGCCTTTTCAATGATGTCGGATGGATTTTTTCTGTCGTTGTCGTTGTGTCTGGATATCGGTCTCGTCAACGTCGCGATGATTTCGCTGACGCTGTCGCACGGATTCAAACCGGGTTTCTGGCTGGGTCTCGGTTCCTGTTTCGGCGATCTGGCTTACGCGGCGCTCGCGCTCGCGGGAATGGCTGCGTTACTGCAGTTCGAATCGGTGCGCTGGGTCGTGTGGATCGGCGGCGCGGCGGTCCTGCTGTTTCTGACGTGGAAGATGGCGCGTGAAGCGCTGTTCCCCGCGTCGGCACCGGCCGTTGCCGGAGAAGCGGACGCCAAAGCGCCGCATCTTTCCCCGTGGCGCGGTTTCTTGCGCGGCGTATTGCTCGCGATGTCGTCGCCTTCGGCGATTCTGTGGTTCGCCGCAGTCGGCGGCGCGCTCATCGCGAAAGCCGGCGCCACCAGTGTGACGACTGCGCCGGTGTTCCTCGGCGGCTTCTTCCTGGGTGGCTTGTGCTGGACGATCTTTATCTGCGGACTCGGCAGCCACGGACGCAAACGCGCCGGCACCGGCTTGCTGCGCGCGTGCCACGTGTTGTCGGCGCTGCTGTTCGCGTACTTCTCGTATAGCGTGATCGTGAACGGGTATCACGATCTAATCGTGCAGACTGCCCAGGTGGCAAGCTAGAAAAAACGGCTCGCCATGGCGAGCCGTCTTCCATCGGTTTCAACGTGCACAGCGCGACGTAAAAACGATCAGGCAGCCTATCAGGCGAGATACTGCGCCAGCTTCGCCAGATCGACGTTACCACCACTCACCACCACACCCACGCGCTTGCCCTTCACCGGCACGATGCCGTTGAGCACGGCAGCCGCAGCGAGGCAACCCGTCGGCTCGACCACGATCTTCATGCGTTGCGCAAAGAAGCGCATGGTCTCGATCAACTGCTCATCGCTAACCGTTTCGATTTGCGCGACCAGTTTCTGGATGATGGCGAACGTGTAGTCGCCGAGATGCGTGGAGGCAGCGCCGTCGGCAATCGTTCGCGGCGCGTCGATATGCACGATTTCGCCGCGCGCGAGCGATTGCTGGCCGTCGTTGCCCGCTTCTGGCTCGACGCCGATCACGGTGCATGCCGGGCTCAATGCCGCCGCCGACAATGCGCTGCCGCCGATCAGCCCACCGCCGCCGAGGCAAACGAACAGCATGTCGAGCGGGCCGGTTTCTTCGATCAACTCCTTCACCGCCGTGCCCTGCCCCGCAACCACGTGCGGATGGTCGTACGGCGGAATCAGCGTCATGCCGCGCTCTTCCGCGAGCCGCCGGCCGATCTCTTCGCGATTCTCGGTGTAGCGGTCGTAGCTGATCACTTCGCCGCCATAGCCCTTGGTCGCCGCGACTTTGGCGGCGGGCGCGTCGTGCGGCATGATGATCGTCGCGTGAATCCCTGCAAGGCGCGCCGATAGCGCGATCGCTTGCGCGTGGTTACCCGACGAGTACGTCAGCACGCCCGCTTTGCGTTGCTCGGCGTTGAAATGCGAAATCGCGTTGTAGGCGCCGCGAAACTTGAAGGCGCCCATGCGCTGAAAATTTTCGCACTTGAAGAACACCGACGCGCCCGTGCGCTCGTTGAACGTGCTCGAGGTTAGAACGGGGGTACGGTGGGCGACGCCTTCAAGACGCGCAGCGGCGTCGAGTACGTCGTCGAAAGTGGGAGCGGGAAGCGCTTGCATCGGCGAAACTCTCCAAAGCGGTGGCGAAACAGCCATTCTCCCAGCTTCGCCAATGCTTTGGTATGCCGCAGTAAAAACACAAACGGCGGAACCCGGCGATCAAGCCGGCGTTACGCCGTCAAAACATCTCCGCGCTCGTCTTGCGATCAGCGGCGATAGTAGCCATGGCCGTAGTAACCGTGGCCGTAATAACCGTGGTAATAGCCATGGTGATAATAAGGACGGCCATAGCCACCGTAATACCCACCCACCACGACTGCCGGCGGCGCGTAATAGCCCGGCGCATACACGACCGGCGGAGGCGGCGGCGCGTAATAGACCGGCGGCGGTGCGGCATAAACCGGATAGGCGGGTGCGACTGGAATGCCAATACCGATACCGACGGAGACATGCGCTTCTGCAGCGGTAGCGAACCCCACGCCGAGTGCGGCGGCAACGACAAACGGAACGATCTTTTTCACTTTTATTCTCCTGGCGCGGCCCACTGAGGTCGCCGACTTCGCATGCGTTGCATGCTATGAAATCAATGTATCGAAAAAGACCGCGCGGAGATGTTCGCATTTGTTGCAAATTGCAATTGGCCGCAATGGGTGGGAATTTGCAGCGGCGGCGCGTCATTCGGACATACTGCGCAACCGGCTGAGAACTAAGGGTTTGCCAGCAGTGGAGCGGTCGCGAATCCGCTGGCTTGTGGGTCTTGCGGCGTCGGGCCCTCACTTGTCAGTAATCTTTGATTACAAATTAGCTTCAATCCTGACGGCTCAAATGAAAAATGCCCGGCGCAGTCGCGTCGGGCATTTCTTACTCGTGAGCAGACGGTTTGTCAGCCTACCTTCACGTAGGCGAATTCTCTGGAGACGTTGGGCGGGACATACGCGCCGCTGATACACACGCGTGGCGTCAGACGCTTCTTCTGATCCCACCAGCGACGGCGCTGCGAGTGCGTCAAGAACCGCAAGTGCTTTCGGTAAGAAAAAATATTCATCGTTACCTCCCGAATCTGACTGCGAGACGAAAAACCCAGAACAGCAACTGCCAAACCGGCTCATGGAGAAATTGTGAGCAGTTTTCGGACCCGCGGGGCGCGCGCGCCCGAATGACCGACCAGAGGCGCCATATCGCGCACGCACTGATCAGAGGAATGCCGGCGCCAGAACACGCCACTGCCGGACGGATGCGCGATACTTCTGCTTTCTCGTTCAAGTATCCCGTCTGGAGCAGGCAACCATGTCCCAGCCCTCTCTGCCGCGCCTCGGCTTCATCGGTGCGGGCCGGCTCGCGCGCTGTCTCGCGCTAAGCTTTTCACGCGCCGGCTATCCCGTCACGGCGGTGGCGAGCCGCACGGCAGCCTCGGCCAGCCGGCTCGCCAGTCAAATCGAATATTGCGCGGCATTCGACGATCCACAACAGGTCGTCGACGCCGCCGACATCGTCTTTTTAGCCGTTCCCGATGACAGTATCGGTACGTCAGCGCACACTCTGCGGTTCACGGCGGACGCGGCAAGCGGCCCACACGGCAAAGCGCTCGTGCATTGCAGCGGCGCCTCGCC
>OVEP010000307.1_pt2 | contig 10780 bp, 14 predicted proteins | sample 1779801 | NCBI WGS metagenome assembly OVEP01 (sample SAMEA3914791, study PRJEB12502) | metagenome | biome: forest; material: soil | place: Canada | collected 2011-07-03 | depth 0.1 m
GCGGCGGCAGCTACGTCGTGATCGAGCAGTCGACGGCGCTGCGGCCCGGCGGCCACGACCGGCTCCGGGCCGGGCTGAACCACCTGGCCGTGCGCGGCGCGCGCGAGCCTGTGCTGAAGGCCGCGCTGGCGGCGGACTGGACGCTGCGGGTGGACACCGGCAGTGCCGTGCACCTGATCGACAGTCAGGGTTTCGAGCTGGAGGTCGTCTACACCGAGGACGACACACCGGCGGGGGAAGCGCCGTAGGAAGAGCATCGGCCCGGCCGCCGCCGTGGCCGACTGCACGGACATTGCAGCGTTGGTGTGCGCCCTGCGGCTCGATGGCCTGCTTCCGCGACCACAAGAACGCATACCGGGCTGTCGCCGGCAAGCGGGACCTGTTCGCCCTCTGGGACCGGAGAAGCGGGTTCGTGCAGGAGACTTTCCACTGCCCCGACTTCGAGCAGCGCCCCTCCGGCAGCGGGTACCGCGGCTGGCCTCCGCGGTGAAGTCGTGGCCACAGCACACTCGTTGGTCACGCCGGGAGGGCGCCGGTCAGAGCATGGGCGGCCAGTGCATGGTGTTGAGGTTCCGCGCCAGGTGGCGTTCCTGTGCGCCGATGTCGTCGAGGATTGCCCGTCCTGCGGCGACCAGGGCGGGAAAGGCGGGCTCGTCGGAGGTCAGATGGGGAGTCACTTCGCTGACGGGGAGGTGCTGGAAGGCGAGGAGCGCCGCGCCCTGGAAGGCGGCGATGAGCCTCGTGCTCCTGCTGTGGGCGAGGATCCACCCGTCCGGGCAACTGGAGAGCCAGAACGTGCGGCCGCTGCTGTGGACGGAGACGCCGTGGGAGTGGTCGCCGTCGACGACCTGGTCGACGAGTTCGAGGGGGCGTTCGGCGGCGAGCTCCGCGAGAGTACGGGGGTGGTCGAGCCCGTCGTCGATAAGGGAGCGAATCGTGTCGGCGCGGGACTTGCGGGCGGCTTCGGCCCGGTCGTCGAGACGCCGGAGAGTGTCGAGCGGGAGGCGAACATCGATCTTGGGGCCGACCTCGGGGCGCCCGCCGGCATTGCGCGGCGGGGTGGGGCCCATGGTGTCCCTCGGGAGAGGTTGTCGCATGCGTCAACCCTAAGGAGGGCTTGTCGCATGCGTCAACCCCTGTAGCAGGCCATCTGCGGACACTTGTGCGACGTAGCAACTAGGGTGTGGCGCATGAGCCAGACTCCTGTCGACCCCGTCGCACACAACCGCCTCGCCTGGGACCGCGAGGTGGAGCAGGGCAACGAGTGGTCGCGCCCGGTCGGCCCCGAGGTCATCGCGAAGGCGCGGGCCGGCCAGTGGTCCATCGTCCTGATCGGGCACGAGCCGGTCGACCCGACCTGGTTCCCGCCGGACATCGCCGGTCGCGACGTGCTCTGCCTCGCCTCCGGCGGCGGGCAGCAGGGTCCGGTACTGGCCGCGGCGGGCGCGCGGGTGACCGTCTTCGACAACTCGCCCCGCCAGTTGGCGCAGGACGAGATGGTCGCGGCGCGGGAAGGGCTCGACCTGCGCACCGTGCTCGGTGACGCGCGCGATCTGAGTGCCTTCCCGGACGCCTCCTTCGACCTGATCGTCCACCCGGTCTCCAACCTGTTCATCCCGGAGCCGGCGCCGGTCTGGCGCGAGTGCCACCGCGTGCTGCGCCCCGGCGGGACGCTGCTGTCCGGCTTCCTCAACCCGGACGTCTACCTCTTCGATGCCGAGCCCCTGGAGGCGCGCGGCGAGCTGGTGGTGCGCCACCGACTGCCCTACAGCGACCTCACCCACCTGGAGCCCGCCGAGCGGGAACGGCTGTGGGGCCTCGACGCGCCGGTGGAGTACAGCCACACGCTCACCGAGCAGCTCGGCGGCCAGATCGCGGCGGGCTTCGCCATCACCGGCTTCGTCGAGGCGCCGCACCACTCGGACGCCACCGCCGGCTGGCTCTCCGGCTACTTCGCCACGAAGGCGGTCAAGGCCGCCGTCGGTCACTGACCCTGCACCGGCCGGTCCGGGTCAGTTCCCCGCAACCGGACCGCCCTCCGGCCCGACAGCCGCCGGCGCGGGTCAGGCCGGCGAGGTGCCGCGCCAGAGGCTGGCGCCGGAGGCGAACACGATCGGATCCATGGCGGACAGCTCCGCCCGCACCCGGGCCTCGAACTCGGATCGGGAGTCCGCCGGGAGGGCGTCGATGAACGCGCGGGAGCCGTGCGAGAGCGCCCAGTTCCAGAACGTGTCGGCGTCGGGGACCGGGAGACGCTGCTCGATGTCGGCGTCGCCGACGTCGGTGAATCCGGCCGTCACGAGAAGCTGCTGCTCGTCCAGGGGGCGGCTGAGGCGTCCCTCGCCGGCGGGTATCCGCGGCTGGAACTCGCGGAAGAGGGCGCTGTAGAACTCCCACTCCGGCGCGTCCTCGACGGCTCCGGGGACGGAGAAGGAGAACACCCCGCCGGGGGCGAGGACTCGACGGACCTCCTGGGCCGCCGCCGCCGGATCGTCGAGCAGGTGGACGACGAACCCGGCGCAGACCAGGTCGAAGGAGCTGTCCGGAAAGTCCAGTTGATGGGCGTCCATCACCCGCGTCCCGTGGACGTCCGGGTACTGGGCCGCGATCCGCTCGACCATGCCGGGGGCGCAGTCCACGGCCGTCACCTGGCAGCCACGGGCGAGCGCGGCACCGGTCAGGGCGCCGCGTCCGGCGCCCAGGTCGAGGACACGGGTGCCGGGAGCAGGGGCGAGCCACTCCATGTGCTGCTCGCCGAACCCGGCGAAGAACGGCAGCACCTCGTCGTACACCGAGGCCACTTGGTCGAAGAGGGCGGTAGCTCGTTCTGCGGTCATGGCCGGTGATACTGGCACAGGGACGGATGGATCGCACACTCGATTTCCTGCCGGGGCCTCGGCTTGCGTTGGCTCGCCGTGCTGGGGGCTCCCTAGACGAGGGTCACGTCTTCGAGCTGGCCAGGGCCGTGCAGGATCACCCGGACCCCCGCCGGAAGGGACTTCCGGGCCGCGTCGGCGACGGCCTGTGCCTCCTGCGGCCAGACCTGCGGGTCGAAGCGGAGCTCCACCCGGACGGCGGGGCCGTCGGCCTCGTCGACGATCTTGAAGCGGGGGCTTCCCGCTTCGTAGTGCCGCTGGTCGGCATCGGGGTACAGATGGCGGGGACTGACCGCGACCTGCGGCAGGTCCGCGAAGGTGGACACACAGTCCGCAGTAGTGACGAACCCGCCTTGCTCGCCGGAGGCCACGCAGTGCGCCTCCCGCCCCAACGGGAGGAACCCCGGCTCCCCCCACTTCGGGCAGGCCTGCGCAGCGAGTTGGACCAGGTCGCCGGGCCGGTAGCGGATCCGGGGCTCGAACTCGACGTAGGGGTAGAGCGCCGTCACCAGCAGGCTGCCGCGCCCGCCTAGCGGAACATAGCGGTCGGGATCGGCCGGGTCGACGACTTCGGCCACGCAGGACGGAGGGAAGTGATGGTGTGCACAGGTCCGGCACTTGAGCGCGTTGCACATACGGAGCTCGGAGAAGCCGTAGACCACGTCGATCTCCGCACCCCACCACTCGCGTAGCCGGGACTCCCAGCCACGGGAGAGGAACTCACGCCCGACCTCCAGCGAGTCGATGCCGAAGCCGGAGATGTCGCCGAAGCGCTGCTGCATGTGCAGCGTCAGATCCTTGATCTGCCGCGCCGTACCCGCCAGGACGCGAATGCGACTCCCCTCGGCGGAGCCGTTGGCGATGAGGTCGGCCGCCAGGTCGAAGTAGGCCATCGACAGCAGGGGGACGAAGTCCCCTTCTCCAGCCAGGTCCAGACCCACCACGGCCCCGTGGTTGAAACCGACCAACTGCAGCCGCCGACGCCCGTCGCCGACACGGCTGGACCTCAGCGCCGCACGCTCCGCCTCGGTCGAGTAGAACGCCTTCGGGGTACCGGAGGTGCCGTTGGTGAACCCGGTGGCGATCCCGTCGAAGGTCGAGGTGCGCAGTTGCTCGCGGACCGAGGCCCAGCCGGCCGGGTCGAGCCAGGGCAGCTGCCGCAGCAGACCGGGGGCGTCGTCGGGCCCGATGTCCCCGTCAGGGATCAGCCCCCGGTAGAACGGGCTGTCCGCTCGGACGCGGGTCAGCGTCCGGGCCAGACCGATCAGGCGCTGCTCGGTCAGGGTGGTCTGCATGGGCCGTCTCCTCGGGACCGGTGGAGCAGAACGCGAGCCGTGCGACTTTCAGCGGTCGCACGGCTCGCATCAGGTGTCCTTGTTCGTCACATGACTTCTCGTCAGGAGGCTAGAAGCAACCGGCCGGCCGGAAGAGCTCCGAGGAGTGGGCGGGCTCAGCCGCCGCCAGGGCCGATATGTGGCAGCCTCGGGCCTCGGCCGTCGTCGGGGCCGGAGCAATGGCCACAGCCGCGCCGACAATCAGTCCTGCGCTGACCGCCGCAAGGGCGGCGATGCGCGTGACCGAGATTTCAGGAAGACCGTTGAGCATGCGTGCGCTCCTTCTACAGAGAGGGGATCTTGCGAGAACATAGCAGCCCGCAAACATGGTGAAGTACCCACCGGTGCAGGGATATCGACACTGCCCTGACGCTGCAAGGACTTTTCGGGGCCCGACGCCACAGGGCGAGCCGGGAGAGAGCGCGGAGCGTGCCCCCTCTGTCGCCCTGGACGTCGTGAATGGTTCATTGGGAAGCCACCGTCATGTCCGGTGCGGAACACCGGGTCAACCGCCCCAGCGGTACGTAAACCGTGCTGTGACCAGCACAGTGAGTAATCATCAGTTCACCAGTACTTGCTCCTGCGTCGTGCTTGGCCGGTACACCAGGGCGCGTCGGTGCCAGCAGGCCTATTCAGAAGGAAATGTCACTGCTCCATCCGTCAAGTGTCCTTCCAATAACGGAAGTTAATGAATCCTGTGAGCGTCGCCAGGCGCAGGGTGAAGTTGTTCCGGATCTGGGCGAACTGGAGCAGGAAGATGGTCACGAAGGCCGGTGCGAGCATGGGGAAGGCGATGCGACGGGTAGGCACTCGTGGTGGTACAACGACGGGCGGGATATATGCCCGTCGCTCACGGGCTCGGAGTCAGTACTCTCATCCCAACATCCCTGCCACGGAGATCACCTATGCCGCCCCTTCGCTCGACGAAGGCACTCGCCCCCCTCCTCGGGGCCTCCCTGCTCAGCTGTGCCGTCACCGCGTCCCCGGCCCTCGCCGACGCGCCCGCCCAGGCCGGCGTCTCGTTCGGGAACATCACCGCCGGCCAGACCCTGACCGGTGACACCCAGGTCACCCTGAACGTGCAGAATTCGGCCACCGACCCGGTGACCTTCATCCAGCTCACCGCCGGTCAGTTCATCGGGACGACACCTTCCGTCCGGCTGCGCCAGCAAATTCCGTTGCCTGCGGACTGCGCCACCAGTTGCACCGTCACCGCCGACCTGAACACCACCGCCCCGGTCCAGGGCGGCAGCGGCCCCCTGGCGCTCCCGGCGCTGGACGACGGAGGCGTAGTCCTTGTCGCGCTGGCGTTCGCCGGCACCGTGGGGGTGGCCCATGCCGACCTGAACGCCCTGGTGAACAATCACCGCCCCACCACTGTCGTGCCTGTCACCAACACGCCGTGGAGCCCGAGCACCCCGGTAGGCCTGGTCGGGGACAGCTCCCTGACCGTGCAGGCCACCGCAGCTCCCGGCGCCGGCGCCCCCGACGGCACCACCGTCAGCAGCGTTCAGATCCTGGTCCCAGGGCAGCCCTCGTGGCCCACGCTGCAGTTGACTCCCTCTGCGGACGGCACGAGCTGGAGCACCACGGCTGACACCCAGGCCATCCCCTCCGGCGCCTATCCCGCCGAAGCCGTGGCGGTGGACAGCAACGGCACCGTCGGCGACCCCGTTCCGCTCACCTTGGTCATCGACCACGCACCCACGCTCAACCTGTACTCCGGCACGATCGCACCGGACGCCCTGGCGAACATGGGCGTGAGCTACGCATACGGTTCCAGCACCTTGGGCTGCGGAAGCGGTGCACAGTACGTCGCACCCCAGCAGATATCCGTCTCCGTGGACGGATCCCTGTGGAACAGCGCCCCGGCCACCGCCACGGGCCTCCCGCAGTCATGCTTCCTCAAGGTTGGCGGCACCGGGACGATTGCCCGGCAACTCCCGTACGGACAGCACCGGCTCACTGTGACCCTCACCGACAATCGCGGTCACACCAGCACGGCCACGTCGGCGATCACCGTCGCCCTGCCGCTGAACGTGCAGTGGGCGGGAGTCAAGAGCCCTCTGGTCGTCGGTCTCGGCACCGACGTGAACCTTCGCGCGGTCGTCACCGCCCCCGACGGTTACAGCAAGCTCGCCGACTGGCTCATAGTCGACCGCTCCCGTGCGGGCAGCAGTTCGGTCAGTGGCACCTACCCGAGCACGCCCTCCTGGCCCGGCTGGTACTCGATGATCACCGGCACCAACGAGGTCGACGTGGCGGTCGAGTCCGACAACGGCCTGTCCTCCGACAGTGTCCTGGACATCGACGTCGTCCCCACCACGGCCACCGCTCTCGGCCTCTCCACCACCCGGGCCCGCCGCAACACCGTGGTCACCTTCTCCGGGCACCTCGACCAGTGCACCAGCCTGAGCACCTCGGCCCGGCCCGCGCTCCGCAACGCCTGGGCGCTGCTCCAGTTCCGCCCCGCCGGCAGCTCCACCTGGACCACCAAGGCCGAGGCCGTCACCAACGTCTACGGGAACGTCTTCTTCCACGAGAAGGCCACCGCCACTGGTGCCTGGCGCATCACCACCGCCACCACCACGGGTTGGACGGGATCCACCAGCACCACCACCACGCTGACGGTCACGCCGTAGCAGCAGTCGCAGACACGTACCTGACGGCCCTGCCCCGAGACCCCGGGGCAGGGCCGTTTTTCAAGTCATCGGGTGGTCCGCACCGTGCCCGGTGTCGCGCTGAGGTGGTTGGTCCGAAACGCCGTGCCGGCCAGCTCCAGCAGCGCGTACACGGTGTTGTAGCTCGCGCGGTGCGTCAGCATCAGCTCACTGATGCTCGCCCCCGCGTCGTACTCCGCCCGGTACGCCAGCGCGCGCCGCAGCCGGTAGGCCGATTTGGACGGTGAGTTCACTGTGGGCTCAGGCAAGGATGGTTCCAATCAGGGGAGGTCAGGATCCCGATGGCCAGGCGTCGGCCGACCACCGGTGTGCGGCAGGCAGCGCGGGCAGCTACAGGGCGGGTAGGTCTGGCTGATTCCGGCGTAGAGCACCGGGCTCGGATCGACGTGCGGAAGCTCTGTCCGGGCACCGGTGGTTGCATCCAGCCGATAGACGCGGAGCGTCATCTCGCTCACTCGGGACACCTCGCCTCGACGGTGGCGATTGCGGTGAAGTGCCGCCGCAGGAGTTCGGTGAACTGCTCCAGGACGGGGACGGCCACGGTCCCGATCCGCACCCGCTCCTCACCGAGGGAGGTGGTGACGACTGCGGCGTCCGAGACCTCCCAGCGAAGCAGGTGCATCAGCGTCAGAAAGTCCAACCGCGCGATGTACGTCCGGTCCTTGGCCGCCGACTGCGGCGAGCCGTCGCCACCTCGGTCGCCGGTCTGTCCTGCTTCGTCATCCAGCGTCAGTTCGTCCATGGGTCTGCCTCGCGGGTCATTGATGGTCACTTAGCGTTCGGTGAATCTCACCGTCTGCACTCCAATCGTTGCGTCGCGGACGTACGATTCGGAAGGTCCTGACTCTGGACAAATGCGTGATGTGAAATGGGTGGTGATCCCTTGCGGGAGATCAATCTTGACCCGTCGTCATCTCCGTGGGCTGCCTTCGGTACGCAGCTGCGCCGGTCTCGCAAGGCCAGGGGGCTGTCGCAGGCGCAGCTCGGGAAGTTGATCGGCTACAGCGCCACCTACGTGTCCTACCTCGAAAGGGGACAACGGCCCGCAACACTTCACATCTCCGTCGCTGCCGACGCCGCTCTTGAGACCGGCGGCACGCTCGAACTGATGTGGTGGAGTCAGAGACACACGGCTCTTCTTGAGGGATTCCCCGAGTTCGCTGCACAAGAAGCCAAGGCAGCGAAGATTCGGGTGTTCGAACTAGGAGTGATCCCAGGCCTGTTACAGACTCCGGAGTACGCACGGGCGTTGACTGCAGCAGCAGTCAAGCGGGGGACTATCACGCAGGGACAGGCGGATGAGCGGGTGGCCTTCCTGGCTACTCGGCAGACCCTTCTGGAACGCTCTCCTGCTCCGCTTGTGCACGTTGTCCTGGACGAGAGTTGCCTGCGGCGCATTGTCGGGGGAGTGGATGTGATGATGCTCCAGCTTCGGCACTTGGAGCGCCTGGCTGAGCAGCCGAGGAGGATCATCCAGGTGGCCCCGTACGAGCTTGGCGAGCGTTGCCCGTTCGTGCTGCCTATGTATCTGCTGACGATGCCTGATCGAACGTTGCTCGGTTACACGGAATCGCACCAACGCGGCTATCTGGAGCGTGAAAGTGACTCGGTTGCAGCGTGGGAGAGAGAGTACGATTGGCTCCAGGTTGACGCGCTGTCCCAGACTGGCTCCCTCGCCATGATCCAAGAGGTACGGAAGGACTTGTGCTCCCCATGACCGACCAGATCGATTTGTCCGGCGCTCCCTGGTTCAAGTCCAGCTACAGCAGCAACGGCGGTGCCTGCATCGAGGCTGCGCCCGGCTTCATCTCCGGGATCGTCCCCGTGCGTGACAGTAAGGACCCTGAGGGTCCGGCTCTGGTCTTCCCCGCAGGGGCGTTCGCGGCCTTCGTGGGTGCGGTCAAGGCCGGGGAGTTCGTCGAAGGCGAGCAGTACGTCACTCCGTAGTCCACCTCGGGGTACTGAGAGGAAGTGCGTCCATGAGCCACCCCGTGGATCTGACTGGTGCTCTCTGGTTGAAGTCGAGCCACAGTCAATCTGGCGGCGCCTGCGTCGAGGTGGCCCTCGGGTTCATCTCCGGCAGCGTCCCGGTGCGTGACAGCAAGGACCCCGACGGGTCGGCTCTGGTCTTCCCTGCTGCTGAGTTCGAGGCCTTCGTGGGTGCGGTCAAGGTCGGTGAGTTCGCCGAGGGCGAGCGGTACGTCGGCCTGTAGTTCGCAGCTGAGGGCTTCCAGCGAGTCCCGGAGCGGCGGCGAGTGCTATCGGCTGACTGCCGTCGGCCAGGCGACCAACCACCGCCCGGTACTCGCGGTCGAAGCCCTGCTGCTGCGGACCACGACGGTGCCTGGCGCGACCGTCGTGCGCAGCAGTGGGCGAACTGCCACGGGCGCGGGCTCACCCGGCCGCGCGGGGGACCGGGCCCGTGCTGGCTCGGACAACCAGCTGGGTCTCCAGTTCGATGCTCAACGCCTCGTGCGGGTGGCCGTCGAGCTGGCGCAGCAGCATCGTGACCGCCACCCGTCCCATCTCGCGCAGCGGTTGTCTGACCGTGGTCAGCGGCGGTGTGGTCGCGCGGCTGACGTCGATGTCGTCGAAGCCGGTCACCGAGAGGTCCTGGGGGACGCTCAGCCCGCGCGCTGCCGCCGCTTGGAGCACGCCGACCGCCACCTTGTCGTTGAAGCAGACGATCGCGGTGGGCCGCTCGGCGAGGTCGAGCAGTTCGCCGCCGGCCAGCAGGCCGGTCTCGTCCTTGGGCTCGCCGTGCCGCATCATTTCGGGGCTGCCGAGGACGCCCGCCTCGGAGAGCGCCGCCAGGTGGCCGGCCACGCGGTCGTCCCTGGCCAGCCAGGAGGACGGGCCGCTGATGACGCCGATCCGGCGGTGGCCGAGGGCGACCAGGTGCCGGGTCGCGCTGCGCGCGCCGGAGAAGTGCGCTGCCCGTACCGACACCGTGCCGCGCGGCACCGCGATCCGGGGGTCCACCACGACGACCGGATAGTGGCGGGACGCCAGCGCCTCAAGCTCCTGGGCCGGCTCCGGCGGCAGGATCAGCACGGCGCCGCGAGTCTCGCGGCGGCCCGGCAGTCCGCGCAGCACGGTGGACTCCACCGCGCTGTCGCCGGCGTCGAGGAGCATCGTGCGGCCGTGGGCGCTGAGCGTCTCGGCCACGGAGGTGACGATGTGTCCGAAGTAGTCCGTCAGCAGGTAGGGGCAGCGGACGAAGACGGGGGCGGTGGAGGGCGGCGCCGCCTCGCGCGGCCGTGGCTGCGGGGCCCGCGCCCCCAGCCGGTCGACCACCTCGCGGACGCGCTCGCGGGTCTCGGGCGCCACGTTCTCCTTGCCGTTGAGCACCCGGGAGACGGTCGTGATCGACAGCCCGGTCTCCGCCGCCACCGCGCGCACGCTCACGCGGCCCGTGCCGCCCGGCTCACAGGGTGAAACAGATGGTGCTTCGCCGTGTGAAACAGCGCCGCGTTTCATCGCCATCCCGTAACGATCCTTCCGGTTCTCGGACTGCTCAAATCCATCATATTGACGAGGCCATGCAGTACTGCTGCAATCGGCAGCACATCGCGCTTCCCACCTGATTGCAGTCGTGATGTGCCCATCGTTTCACGTTGTTTCATGCGCCAGGCGCCACAGCAGCCGCCCCCCACTTGCCAGTACGCGGCTCGCTGCCGGCGGCCCCACCGACCGCTCCCGCTGCCGGACATGCCACGACATTCGGGAACGAAGACGAAGGAGCCCCCATGAAATCCACCGCCACTCCGGGCCGGTTGCGGCGCCGGACGGTCGCGGTACTCACTGCGACCGCGTTCGCGACCGCACCCGGAATCGCGGTCGCGAGCCACGCCGCCGCAGCCACCAGTTCGGCCGCTCCGGCCGCCGC
>OVEP010005001.1_pt2 | contig 10757 bp, 12 predicted proteins | sample 1779801 | NCBI WGS metagenome assembly OVEP01 (sample SAMEA3914791, study PRJEB12502) | metagenome | biome: forest; material: soil | place: Canada | collected 2011-07-03 | depth 0.1 m
GTCCGCGCCGACCACCCGGATCCGGCGGTCCAGGTCCACGGCGTGGTCTCCGCCGACCGCTCGCACGCGCTGTTCGCCCATGTCCAGCTCGACACCTCGGTCACCGAGACCGCCGCGCCGCTGCGGATACCCGGGCTCGACCCGCACGCCCGGTACACGCTGACGCCGCGCTCCGAGCTCTCCACGGCCGAACGCAACCTGCCGCTCTGGTGCACCCGCCCCGGCCTCCCCGAACTGTCGCTCACCGGACGCTTCCTGGCCGAGGTCGGGGTCGCTGGACCCGACCTGGGCAACCAGCCGGGACAGGCCCTGCTGCTGGAACTCCGCGTCGGCTGACCGGCGGGCGACGGCCCGGGGGCGCGGCCGGTCCCGGTCAGGCGGCCCGCGCCGGGGTGTGCACGTGGCCGGTGGCGCTGTAGTAGGTGATCGCGACGTTCACGGGTTCCACCATCGGTTCACTCTCTCGACTCGGTCCCGGCGGCGCCGGGGATAGCGTTCGGTTCACCGGGTACGACGGGACAGCCCCGCGGAATGTGAGGCGGGGCCGACCGGCCTGACAGTTCGCCGCGCTGTCTCGTCGTACCCGGTGAAGGCAGAGCGACCAAGGGAGTCGGAACACCATGACCAATCCGTCAGGGCCACAGCGGGACCAGCTCGACCCGGGCCTGAGCGCGATCATGAGCGAGCGGCATCAGCTGATCAGCCTCGCCTACCGGCTCCTCGGCTCCCTGGCCGAGGCCGAGGACGTGGTGCAGGAGACCTACGCCCGCTGGTACGTCATGTCCCCGGAGCAGCGGGCGGGCATCGACTCCCCCGGCGGCTGGCTGACCACCGTCGCCAGCCGGATCTGCCTCGACCTGCTCGGCTCGGCCCGGGCCAGGCGGGAGCGCTACGTCGGCGAGTGGATACCGGAGCCGCTGCCGCACCGCACCGAGTGGGTCAGCGGGCGCTGGGGCAGCGGCGTGGTCGACCCGGCCGACCGGGTCACCCTGGACGAGTCGATCAGCATGGCCTTCCTGGTGGTGCTCGAATCGATGACCCCGGCCGAACGCGTCGCGTTCGTGCTGCACGACGTCTTCCGCTACTCCTTCGCCGAGGTGGCCGAGATCGTCGGCCGAACACCGGCGGCCTGCCGCCAGTTGGCCTCGTCGGCCCGCCGCCGCCTCCGCGACGGCCGTTCCCCGGCCGCTCCGCAGGCCCAACAGGCCCACCTCGTCCAGGCGTTCAAGGAGGCGTGGGAGGCGAAGGACATCGCCGCCCTGATCGCCCTGCTGGCCCCGGACGCCACCGCCACCGGCGACGGCGGCGGACTCGCCACCGCCTCGCTCCACCCGGTCGTGGGCGCCCCCGGGATCGCCGCCTTCCTCGCCGAACGAGCCGATGCCGTACCGGATGTGACGCTGCATCTGTCCACCGTGAACGGCCGGCCCGGCCTGCTGGTGCGACTGAACGGCGCCACCATCTCGGTGATGGCCTTCGACGTCGCGGACGACCGGATCACCCACATCTGGGCCGTGCTCAACCCGGAGAAGCTACGCCCCTGGTCGACGGAGTGACCGGATCCCAGCTATGACATGCTCCGCATGAGAACCCACTGTCGAGGTCTCGGAATGGAGCATCGCCATGAGCCCAGTCATCACACCGTTCGCACCGGAACTCGCCACTCCGGACGAACTACGGGCCTGGTACCGGATTGCCGTCGCGGCGCCCATCCTCGATCTCCCGGGCCAGCCGGTGGTCCCGTACGACTCCTACGCGCAGCAGTTGTGCACACCCGCGGCGAACGGCCGGCTGTTCCGGCGCTGGGACGCGCGCGACGGCGGGCAGATTCTCGGCACCGTGAGCGCCATCCTGCGGACCGACGAGAACAGCGAACTCGCCACCGTCTATGCACGCGTGGCTCCCCAGTACCGCCGGAAAGGCGTCGGAACGCAGCTGCTCCGGGCAACGCTGCCGGAGATCCGCGAACAAGGCTGCCAGTGGATCGACTCCGATGTCGCCTCCGGTACGGACAGCGCGCAGTGGGCGGGCTCGCTGGGCTTCCGGGCAGTCCTGCGACGCGCTTCGCACCACCTGGACGTCAAGAACACCGACCCGGCGCTGTGGCAGGTGCCGGCCGCGCCCGGGTTCAGGATCCAGCAGTGGGCGGAGGCCGCGCCGGACGACCTGGTGCAGGGGTTCACCCAGGCCCGCAATGCCATGGCTGACCAGCCGATCGGCTGGTCGAACTACCAGCACCCCACCTGGACCGTGGAGCGGGTCAGGCAGCACGAGGCCACGGATCGCCGGACGGGGTCGTCGCACCGTTACGTCGTGGCCGTGGAGGAGAGCAGCGGAGCGGTCGCGGGCTTCACTGAAATCGCCATCCCATCAGGTGAGTTGAGCGACTTCCGGCAGGGGGACACGGCCGTGCGGCGGGAGTTCCGCGGGCTCGGGCTCGGCCTGGCGATGAAGGCGGCGATGATGCGCCGGCTCACCGCCGACCACCCCGGCCTGGAGCGGATCCGGACCATGACCGCGGTCGAGAACGAGCACATGATCCGCGTCAACAGCCGACTCGGCTACACGACGGACGGCGTCACCGACAGCATCGAGGTCAAGGTGGACGCTCTCGACGCCCGCCTCAAGGAACTCCAACCCCGCAGGTAGCGGCGCGGGTCGGCCGCCGCCGGGGACAACACCCCGGCGGCGGCCGACAGGTGGTGGGGTCAGTCGGTGGCGGGGCCGAAGCACCGGGGTAGCTGGGTCAGCAGGTCGCGCTGGTCGCCGCCGACCCACAGCACGTGGCCGTCCGGCCGCAACAGGGCGGCGGGCACGTCGAGTTCCTCGGTCGCGTCGACGACGTGGTCGACCCGGTCCGCCCAGCCCGCCACCGACAGCCCGCCGGTCCGGTCCAGCAGCAGGCCGCGACCGCCGTGCATCAGGTCGTAGAGCCGGCCCTGCTTCAGCCCGACGTCCCGCAGCCGGCGGCCGAGCAGCGGGTGGCCCCCGCCGAGGTCGTAGCGGACCCCGACCGCGGTGATCATCTCGGTCAGGTACCGGTTCACCTCCTCGAAGTCCATGAGCTCCGAGAACAGTTCGCGCAGCGCCAGGGTCCCCGGGTCGGTGCCCAGCAGCGCGAACTGCGCGCGGGTGTTGGCCAGCACCCGCGCGCCCACCGGGTGGCGTTCGGTGTGGTAGCTGTCCAACAGCCCTTCCGGCGCCCAGCCGTTGACCTCGGCGGCCAGCTTCCAGCCGAGGTTGAACGCGTCCTGGATGCCGAGGTTGAGGCCCTGCCCACCGGTCGGCGGGTGGATGTGCGCGGCGTCGCCGGCCAGCAGCACCCGGCCCGCCCGGTAGCGCTCGGCCTGCCGGGTGGCGTCACCGAACCGGGACAGCCAGCGCGGCGAGTGCACGCCGAAGTCGGTGCCCGCCAACGCCCGCAGCCGCTGCCGGAACTCCTCCAGGGTCGGCGCGGCCCCCCGCTCCTCGGCCACCCCCTCGGCGGGCACGATCACCCGGTGCACGCCGTCCCCGAGCGGCATGACGCCGAAGCGGAAGTGGGTCCGGCGGATCTCGGTGACCGTGGCCGTCAGTGCCTCCGGCCGCTCGGTCAGCTCCATGTCGCCCAACAGCGTCTCCACCCGGCTGGGCTCACCGGGGAAGCCGACGCCGATCAGCTTGCGCACCAGGCTGCGCCCGCCGTCGCAGCCGACCAGGTAGCGCGACCGCAGCCGGGTGCCGTCGGCCAGTTCCGCGGTCACCCCGTCGTCGTCCTGGCTCAGCCCGACCAGTTCGCTGTCGCGCCGGATCTCCGCGCCGAGCCCGGCGGCGTGCTCGCCGAGCAGCCGTTCGGTGACGGTCTGCGGGATGGCCAGGCCGTACGGGTGCGCGGTGTCCATCCCCTCCGGCCACGGCTTGCCCATGGCGGCGAAGGGACCCCCGACCGAGAACTGCTTGCCGCAGGCGAGGAACCGCTGCAACAGCCCGCGCTGGTCCATCACCTCGACGCTGCGCACATGGATGCCGAGCGCCCGGGAGTGCGTGGTCGGCTCGGTCAGCCGATCCAGCACGACCGTGCGCACGCCGTGCAAGCGCAGCTCGCCGGCGAGCATCAGCCCGGTCGGTCCGCCACCGACGATGATCACGTCCATCATGAAATGCACCATTTCCGCAGATTCTGGCCTTCGACCGACGATTCTGCGGCACGACAGGGGTCTTGCCACAAGCCCCCGGGCACGCTATAGATTAAAAGTGGAGGGGAGCAGGCAACCCCTCCTTTGCTCTGTTCAGGCGGAGTCCTCTCGGGCGAGCGCGAGCGCCAGGCTCTGGAGTACCTCCTCGGTCGAGACCTCGGGATCGGTCCGGTCGTAGGCCTCCGCGATGGTCTCGAACGCCAGGACGAACCCGGAGAGCAGCGCGCTGAGCGGCTGCGAGAGCTGGCCGAGCACCGCCAGGCCGATGGTCTGCGGATCAGCTGGGACGGGCACCACGAAGTGCGTCGGAATCACCTCGCTGAGCAGGTCGGAGACATAGTCCGGGCGCACCCCGCCACGCAGGCCGGTGAGCGCGGCGACGGCCTTCTGCTTGATCTCGTTGTCGGTCACTCCTGGAGACTAAGCGGCGCGGCGGACCAGACCCCCGGGGAAACGCCGCGCCGGAACCGAGCCGCCGGTCAGGCCGCCTGCGGGCGGCCGAAGAGCAGCTCGAAGCCGGTGGGCAGTTGCATCATCAGCTGGCGGAGCAGCTCCTCGTCGGCCAGGTCGGCGACGGTGCTCAGCACCGCGCCGACGTCCCACAGCGCGGTGGCGGCGGTGGCCCCCTCGATCCAGGCGGCGACGGCCTGGACGAACTGCTCGCTGCTGACCGGCCCCTCGGCGGGTGGGGCCTGCCGCACCAGTTGCGCGTACGGCGCGGGCAGCAGCCTCGCCAGCCGGGTGCGCTCGGGCCCGACCAGGTGCACCCCCAGCAGCGCCAGCACCACGCGGGCCGAGTGCGCGGCCTCCCCCTCGCCCGGGTACTCGCCGCGTTCCGCCACCCGCCGCAGGAAAGCGGTCTCGCTCATCGCCATAGCCGGCCTCCGTCCGGAGCGCGTTCCTCCTCAATCGTGCCACCGGCCAGGACGTACCCGCCGCCACCGGGCGGGGCTCAGCCCGGGTCGGCGGTCAGCCCCGCGCTCCGCACACCGAAGACGGCCACGGCCTCGTCCTGCTCCGGGCGGTCGCCGCTGACGCCCACCGCGCCGAGCACCGCACCGCCCACCGGCGGGTGATTCAGAGCACGAACGGGATCAGCATCTTCGTCGAGCGCTGGTAGGCCGGGTACTGCTCCGGGAACAGCCCGGTCATGTACCGCTCCTCGGTGCGCGCGCTGTAGTAGAAGAAGCCCCCCAGCACCACGGCCGCCACCAGCCAGAACAGGCTCACCGCCAGCGCCGTGCCGATCGTCGCCAGGATGATGCCGGAGTAGATCGGGTGCCGCACCCGGTGGTACGGGCCACTGGTGACCAGCTCCGGATCGACTTTCTGTGACATCGGCGTGCCCCAGTTCCGGCCGATGTGCAACCGGGCCCACACCGCCAGCCCCAGGCCCAGCAGGAACAGCGCCAGGCCGACGCCCACCAGCGCCGGATCGCGGATCGGGGCGAGCGCCGTCCGCACCCCGCGGATCCGCAGCAGCGCGACGACGACCACCAGGATCGCCACCCGGGCGCCCAGGGTTCGCCGCCACCGGCCGCGCCCGGCCTTCACACCCACCGACGCCGCGAGCCAGTAGAGCCAGAACAGCACCCAGCCGACGGCGATGACGACGCTGACCACCCGCATCACGAACCAGCTCCCTCCGGCCCGCCGCGACGGGCTTCGCCTCAGAGCATAGACCCCGGCAACAGCCCAGGTCAGCAGGTGATCTACGCTCCGTGCCCGGCCTCCGCCGGGCGGGCGGTGGCGGCTGTGGGCAGGGCTGCCCGGGTGAGTGTGGTCGCGGTGCGCACGGCACTGGCCACGGCCGCGTCGGGGTCGAGCCCGCACAGGTCGGTGAGGGTGAACAGGGCCTCGGCGCTGACCACCACCGCGAGGTCCTGCTTCAACTGCGCCAGGGCCGCCGGGTCGCCGACGCCGAGGGTCTCGGCCAGGGGGGCGAGCGCGTACTCGATCAGGCCCAGCCGCAGCGCGGGCCTGGCGCTGGTGGCGGCGGGCCGGGTGATGGTGGCGGCGATCATGGCGCGGGTCGCGCCCTGGAAGCCCAGCACCAGGCGCAGCAGGTGCTCGGTGGCGGCGGCGACGCGTTCGACCGGGTCGCCGGAGTCGGCCACGGCCGCGAGCGCCTGCTCCGGGGTGGGCAGCTGCCCGGCCATGGCCTCCTGCAACAGGCTGGCCAGGTCCGGGAAGTAGCGGTAGGCCGTGGCCTCGGAGACCAGCGCGGTCCGGGCGACCTCCGGCATGGTCATCTCCTGGCCGGAGCGCATCAGCTCCACCGCGGCCTGAAGGATCGCGGTGCGGGTGCGCAGCTTCTGGTTGCTTCGGCCGGTGCCGGCCGGCGGGGTGGTCGCGTCGCTCTTTGCCATACCACCACCATAGTTCCAGTCGGCTCCAATGACGAGAGGGGACTTGCATCGTGCATGCGAGTTTCCCGTCTTCATGAGAGTTCACTTGCATGAATGAATGAGAGGAGCCTATAGTCATGACAGTTGCCTCTCACCAGAGCTCACAGCCCAGAGCTCACAGCCCAGAGCTCGAAGCCCAGAGCTCGAAGCCCACAGGTGAGCGGCCCCGCACCGACGAGGGAGATCCACGCCATGACTGTCGCCGCCAGCACCACCCGCACCATCGACCTGCCCAACGGGCTGACCCTCACCGTCCAGGAGTTCGGCCAGAACACCGACGGCACCGGCGTACTGATGCTGCACGGCGGCGCCGGGCCGCGCTCGATGGCCGGATTCGCCGCCGGGATGTCCGAGCACGCCTACGTGGTCGTGCCGACCCACCCCGGATTCGACGGCACACCACGGCCGGACTGGGCCGACACGGTCGCCGACCTGGCCGGTGCCTACCTGGACCTGATCGACGCGCTCGGCCTGACCGGGGTGCTGGTGGCCGGCAGCTCGGTCGGCGGCTGGATCGCGGCCGAGATGGGGCTGCGCGACAACCACGGCCGGATCAGCGCCCTGGTCCTGCTCGGCGCGACCGGGATCACCCCCGAGCCGCCGCTTGAGATCGCCGACCCGGCCCGGATCGGACCGGTCAGGACCGGCGAACTCGCCTTCCACAAGCCGGAGCTGCGCCTGGACGTGGCCTCGCTCAGCGAGCCGCAGCGGGCCGCGATGGGCGCCAACCAGCGCACCCTGGCCGTCTACGCGGGCGACCCGTTCTGCCACGACCCGAAGCTCCGCGGCCGGCTGCACCGGGTCACCGTCCCGGTGCTGGTGCTCGCCGGGGAGCAGGACGGCATAGCCCCGCTCGGGTACGAGCGGGCCCTGGCCGACGCCTTCCCCCGCGCCACCTTCCGGCCGGTCGCGGAGGCCGGGCACTTTCCGCACATCGAGCAGCCCGGCGCGGTGTTCGCGGCCATCGGCGACTTCGTCGACACCGAGGTCAAGCCCGAGGTCAAGCCCGAGGGCTGAGCCCCGGGCCGGGTGCGGTCCCCTCCCGCCGCGGGAGGGGACCGCACGGTCACATCCGGGTGACCTCGAAGGCCACCGCGAACCGGGAGCCGAGCCCCTGCCCGGCGGTGCGGGCGAGCGACTCCAGGAACTCGGCCGGGTCGAAGTCCGGCTCGCCCAGCCCCGCGAGGTACGCCTCGTGCGCGCGCAGCGAGGCGATCCCGGCGTCGAGGTGCTCGCTGACGTCGACCCCGTGTCCCGCCGACGGCGAGTACGCGGCCCAGACCTGGCGGACCCCCGACCACGGCTCCAGTCCCTCGTCCAGCAGCTCCGGGAACACCCAGCGGTTGCCCGCGTCCCGGACCGCGTCGAGGATCACCCGCCCGGTGGCGATGTGGTCGGCCTGGTTGAGCTCGCCGCCCTCCCAGGTGTCGCGGAAGTTGTTGGTGATCACGATCTCCGGGCGGCGCAGCCGGATCTCCCGGGCGACGGCGCGCCGCAGCGGCAGGCCGTACTCCAGGACCCCGTCCGGGAACCCGAGGAAGTCGACGGTCCGCACGCCCACCACGGCCGCCGAGGCGTGCTGCTCGGCCTCGCGGATGACCCGGGTCCGCTCCGGCGGGATGCTGTCGATTCCCGCCTCCCCGCTGGTGAGCAGGCAGTAGCTGATCACCTTGCCCTGGCCGGTCCAGCGGGCGATCGCGGCAGCCGCGCCGTACTCCAGGTCGTCCGGGTGCGCGACCACGGCCAGTGCCGTGCTCCAGTCCTCGGCCAGCGGCTCAAGGGTGGTCATCAGTGCTCCTTCGTAGGTGCTGTAGTGCTCGGCGGCTGGACGCCACCGGTGGTCCGGTACCCACTGTCCACGAAGACCAACGGGTCCCTGGCGTCGTCGTGATCGAACCACAGCACCTCGCCGACGACCAGGTCGTGGTCCCCGGCCCGGTGCAGGTCCACGACCCGGCACTCGAACACGGCCCGGGCGCCGGTCAGCGCCCGGCCGCCGAGCGCCGGCGCCGGGTATCCGGCGATGCCCTCGAAGCCCGGCTCCCCCGGGAGCCGGTCCCGGCCGGTGAAGTGCCGGGCCGTGCGCTCCTGGTCCGCCGCCAGGACGTTGACGACGAACGGGTGACCCGACGAGAGCGCCGCGCGCAGTCGGCTCCCCCGGCCGAGCGACACCAGCACCAGCAGCGGGTCCAGTGAGAGCGAGACGAAGGAGCCGACCGTGGTTCCCCAGGGCCCTTCCGCCGTCTGCGTGGTGACCACGGTGACGCCGGTGGGAAAGCACCCGGCCGCCCGGCGGAAGGCCCGCTGCCCGGCGTCGCCGCGCGGCGGGGCGGCCAGCTGCCGGACCGTCCCTGGGCCATCTCCAGCGCCAGCCTGATCTCGGCGTTCAGGCCGTCCCAGTCGACACTGCCCTTGTTGCCCGGGTGCGGGTCCAACGACGGCCGCAGCACCGCGCGGTGGAACTCGGGGTGGTCCGCCGGGCTCAGCGTGAGCAGCAGGTTGTGCATGTGCGTGTAGCCGCGGGCGACCTGCCCGGCCTCCCAGGCGACGATGTCGGCCCGGTCCGCGAAGGGCGCCAGGCTCTCCGCGATCGGCGCCGGGCGTTCGAAGATCTGGGTGACGTGCAGGGCCATGGCCCGGCCCTCGGCGTGGTCGAGCAGCAGCGACTCCAGCTCGGACAGGTGCCGGGCGCCCGGCGACAGCGAGACCAGGCAGACCGTGCCGCGCGGCCGGACCAGCTCCGGGAGCCGGCGCAGCAGCAGCCGGACGAAGTCGAGGCCGTCGACGCCCCCGGCGCCGCTGGTCATGAACCGGGCTCGGCTCCGGGGCCGCGTGGTGGGCCATGGCCAGCACCGGGAGGCCCGGCGCCACCGCGCTGACCAGCGCGGTGGCCGCCGCGTCGGCGGCGATGGCGGCCCCTCCGGCGACGATCCGCTGACCGCCGGTGGCCCGGTCGGCCAGGTCGCCGGTGACCACCAGCACGTTGCGGGCGGTGCCGTCGCGCACCATCGACGCCGCCGTGCCGATCGCCGCCATCGCCGTGGCGCAGTCCATCAGCCCCATGGTCAGCACGGTGGCGCCGGTGGTCCCGGTCTCCTGCTGGAGTTCGGCGACGCGCCGCTGGGCGCCGCGGTCCCGGGGCAGCGAGTCGGTGACCACCAGCACGGTGTCCACCTCGGCGCCCGCGACACCGGCACCGGCCAGGGTGCGTTGGGCCGCCGCGCTCATCAGCTCCACGATGTCGGCCTCGGACCACCAGTAGGTCTCGAATCCGGCCTCCGGGTCGGTGAGCGCGTCGGCCAGGTCCGGCGCCGCGAGCAGTTCCGGCAGCTCGGCCACCTTGTCCGCGAACTCCCCCAACTCGTAGGCGGGGGCGCAGATGCGCGGGACCACCCGTGGGCTCGCCCGTAGGGTTGTCGGTGAGGCCGTCATCGGTCGCCCTCCGCGCCGCCCCGGCCCGTTGCGGTCAAGGCCGGAAGTGGTCAGCCCTCCGACGATAATTGTACGGCTCAAGTAGTTGTGGTATACAAGTAACGTGTAGGAGCGGAGGTGGTGATGATGATGGCGAATCAGGCACAGGGCAGCCGGGTGGGCGTGGCCTCGGTCGCGGACTCGGTGATCGACCTGCTGCGGACAGTGCGGCGGTCCAAGGCCCGGTTGCTGGCCTCGGCGGGCGACGACGTCGACTCGGCGACGCAGCTGCTGCTGCGGATCGTGGCGGCCGAGGGCCCGATGCGGGCCAGCGCGCTGGCCGTCAGCGCGCAGTCGGACCTGTCCACGATCAGCCGCCAGGTCGCCGCGCTGGTGACCCGCGGGCTGTTGCGGCGCCAGGCCGACCCGGTGGACGGCCGGGCCAGCCTGCTGGAGGTCAGCGACGCCGGCCGGGCCGTGATCGCCGACCACGAGCACGCCCGGATCGCCTTCTTCGAGCAGGTGCTGCGCGGCTGGTCGCCGGACGAACTGGGCCAGTTCGTCGGCCTGCTGGACCGCTTCACCTCGGCCTACGACACGACCCACACCCATTGGATGACCGACGCGAGGCGACACTCCGCTCGCCCGGGCGACTCGGAGGAAGGCAGCACCATATGAGCGCCACCACTGCAACCCATCCGACAGGCCCGCCGTCGGACGGCACACTGTCCCATCGTCAGATCATGACGATCCTGTCCGGGCT
>OVEP010052214.1_pt1 | contig 10755 bp, 4 predicted proteins | sample 1779801 | NCBI WGS metagenome assembly OVEP01 (sample SAMEA3914791, study PRJEB12502) | metagenome | biome: forest; material: soil | place: Canada | collected 2011-07-03 | depth 0.1 m
GCGTCTTATATGCGCCTGCCGGACATCGTCGGTGTCGAGCTCACCGGCAAGCCGGCTGAAGGCATCACGGCGACCGACGTCGTGCTCTCGCTGACCGAATTCCTGCGCAAAGAAAAAGTGGTCGGCGCGTACCTCGAGTTTTACGGAGAGGGCACGGCCAACCTGACGCTCGGCGATCGCGCGACCATCGCCAACATGGCGCCTGAATTCGGCGCGACGGCCGCGATGTTCTATATCGACGAGCAGACTATCAAGTACCTCAAGCTCACCGGCCGCGACGATGAACTCGTCAAGCTGGTCGAGACCTACGCGAAAGAAACGGGCCTGTGGGCCGATACGCTGAAGCACGCCGAGTATGAGCGCGTGTTGACGTTCGATCTGTCTACCGTGGTGCGTACGCTGGCGGGTCCGTCGAACCCGCATCGTCGCTTGCCGGTTTCCGAACTGGCGGCGCGTGGCATCAGCGGCAAGGTGGAGAACGAGCCCGGTTTGATGCCGGACGGCGCGGTGATCATCGCTGCGATCACGAGCTGCACGAACACCAACAATCCGCGCAACATGATCGCCGCCGGTTTGCTGGCGCGTAACGCCAATCAACGTGGACTGACCCGCAAGCCGTGGGCGAAGACCTCGCTCGCGCCGGGATCGAAGGCGGTCACGCTGTATCTGGAAGAAGCGGGCCTTCTGCCGGAACTGGAGCAACTGGGATTCGGCGTGGTCGCGTATGCGTGCACGTCGTGCAACGGCATGTCGGGCGCACTGGATCCGGTGCTCCAGAAGGAAATCGTCGATCGCGATCTGTATGCGACGGCGGTGCTGTCCGGCAACCGTAACTTCGACGGCCGTATCCATCCGTACGCGAAGCAGGCCTTCCTGGCCTCGCCGCCGCTGGTGGTGGCTTACGCGATCGCGGGCACGATCCGCTTCGATATCGAGAAGGATGTGCTTGGCGTCGATGCTGATGGCAACGAAATCAGGCTGAAGGACATCTGGCCGTCGGACGAAGAAATCGACGCGATCGTCGCTTCGAGCGTGAAGCCGGCGCAGTTCCGCAAAGTGTATGAGCCGATGTTCGCCGTCTCCGTCGACACCGGTGAGAAGGCCGATCCGTTGTACGACTGGCGCCCGATGAGCACGTACATCCGCCGTCCGCCGTATTGGGAAGGCGCGCTTGCCGGTGAGCGCACGCTGAAGGGCATGCGTCCGCTGGCTGTGCTGGGTGACAACATCACGACCGACCATCTGTCGCCGTCCAACGCGATCATGGCGGACAGTGCATCGGGTGAGTATCTGGCCAAGATGGGCTTGCCGGAAGAGGACTTCAATTCGTACGCAACCCACCGTGGCGATCACCTGACCGCGCAGCGCGCCACCTTCGCGAATCCGACGCTGAAGAACGAGATGGTGCTGGAAGACGGCAAGGTGAAGGCGGGTTCGTTGGCGCGCATCGAGCCCGAGGGCAAGGTGACGCGCATGTGGGAAGCGATCGAAACCTACATGGAGCGCAAGCAGCCGCTGATCGTGATTGCCGGGGCCGACTACGGTCAGGGTTCGTCGCGCGACTGGGCGGCGAAGGGCGTGCGTCTTGCCGGCGCGGAAGCGATTGTTGCCGAAGGGTTTGAGCGGATTCACCGCACGAATCTGGTGGGCATGGGCGTGTTGCCGCTGGAATTCAAACCTGGCGTGAACCGTCTGACGCTGGCTATCGACGGCACCGAGACCTTCGACGTGATCGGCGAACGCAAACCGCGCGCCGACCTCACGCTCGTGATTCATCGCAAGAACGGTGAGCGCGTCGAGGTGCCGGTGACGTGCCGGTTGGACACCGCGGAAGAGGTGTCGATCTACGAAGCCGGCGGTGTGTTGCAACGCTTTGCACAGGACTTTCTCGAATCGACGAAGGCAGCGGCTTAAGGCTTTTAAGCTGCTCAAGTTGATTCTGCCGCTTGAACTGCCTTGGTCGAATGAGTCGGCTTAGTCGGTTCAGCGGCGAACGTAACGCAGGTTTGGGCGGTGTGGCGCAACGCGCTATGCCATTCCGCCCACCCTCATCAGGACACTACTTTCATGGCCCACAAACCTCAGATCAAGATTCCGGCGACCTACATGCGCGGCGGTACCAGCAAAGGCGTGTTCTTTCGGCTGCAGGATTTGCCGGAGGCGGCGCAGGTGCCAGGCGCCGCGCGCGATGCGCTACTGATGCGTGTAATCGGCAGCCCGGACCCGTACGGCAAGCAGATCGACGGGATGGGCGGCGCGACTTCGAGCACGAGCAAGACGGTCATCATCGCGAAGAGCAGCAAGCCGGATCACGATGTGGATTATCTGTTCGGGCAACTTTCCATCGATAAGGCGTTTGTCGATTGGAGCGGAAACTGCGGGAATCTTTCCGCTGCCGTCGGGCCGTTTGCAATTAGCGCGGGGCTTGTCGATGCGAGCCGGATTCCGCAGAACGGTGTGGCTGTTGTGCGCATCTGGCAGGCGAATATCGGCAAGACGATCATTGGGCATGTGCCTATGACCGATGGCGCCGTGCAGGAAACCGGGGACTTTGAACTCGATGGCGTGACGTTTCCGGCTGCTGAGGTTCAACTCGAATTCATGGACCCTGCCGCCGAAGAAGAGGGTGCCGGCGGCGCGATGTTCCCGACAGGGAATCTGGTCGATGATCTCGAGGTGCCGGGTGTCGGCACGCTGAAGGCGACGATGATCAATGCCGGTATTCCGACCATCTTCGTGGATGCGGAATCGATCGGTTATAAGGGCACCGAACTACAGGACGCCATCAATAGCGACGAGAAGGCGCTAGCCATGTTCGAGACCATTCGCGCGCACGGTGCGGTACGTATGGGTCTGATCAAGCATATCGATGAGATCGCGACGCGGCAGCATACGCCGAAGGTCGCTTTCGTCGCGAAGCCTGCCGACTACGTTGCGTCTAGCGGCAAGCGTGTTGCCGCGGGTGACGTCGATCTGCTGGTGCGGGCGATGTCGATGGGTAAGCTGCATCACGCGATGATGGGAACCGCTGCGGTTGCGATTGGTACGGCGGCTGCGATTTCGGGGACCTTGGTGAATCTCGCGGCGGGCGGTGGGGCGCGGGATGCGGTGCGCTTCGGGCATCCGTCGGGAACGCTGCGCGTGGGGGCTGAGGCTCGCGAGGAAGGCGGCGCGTGGACGGTCACCAAGGCGATCATGAGCCGGAGTGCACGGGTGTTGATGGAAGGGTGGGTGAGGGTGCCGGGCGAATGAGTTGACGGTTGCCAACCCGGCATCCCTGCAACTATGTATCTGTACCACTGATAGACCTGGCCGGATGATCCGGTCCAGGCTATCGCGTTCACCGCATGGTACGTGTATCAGACCAGCACGCCACCGCCGTCCACGATGATGGTCTGTCCTGTGGCATAGCGATTGGTCATCAAATAGAGGTAAGTTTGCGCGAGGTCCTCCGCCTCGCCGACACGCCCCACCGGCAGGGCTGCCTCACGCGCGGCGTAGAGCGCCTCGCGATCAGGTTCGGGCAAGTTGGCCCACAGGGGCGTGCGCACCAAACCGGGACTCACCAGATTGACGCGAATCGGCGCCAACTCCACCGCGAGTGCCCGCGTGAGGCCTTCCATCGCGCTGCAGACACTGGCCAGCGCCACCCACCCCTTGTGGGGTCGTTGGCTGGCGACACCGCTGGTTAGCACCACGGAGCCGCCGGGACGCAGATACGGCGCCGCATGTTTGACGGCGGCAATCGCGCCGAAGACTCGCACATCGAAAAGCTGACGGACCGTATCGAGGTTCATGTCGACCAGCGCGCCGATTTGCAGCGAATCGCCGGCACTGTAGACCAGATGGTCGAAAGGTCCGAGTTGTTCGAACAGCTCGCGCACAGCGGATTCATTTGTCAGATCGACCGTGTATCCCTTGGCCCGATCGCCGAGCCGGGCGAGCGCCTCAGCGACACGCTGACTGCGCGATGAAACCACCGTTACCGAGGCGCCGGCAGCCAGCGCGGCATGGGCCGTGGCAAGGCCGATTCCCGACGTTCCGCCCAGCAGGACGACGTGTTGATCCTGAAGGTTCGTGCTTGCACTAGTCATAGTGAGTCCTTGCTGCGGGTTGTGAGTGAAGCGATGACCCGAGTATTATTCTTTAGCCTCACTTGATAAACCCGTCATCTCTTCGAACACTCCTTAATAGGACTTGCGAATGGATCGCTTCAGCAGCATGGCGATATTTGCGCGCGTGGTCGAACGGGGCAGCTTCACCGCCGCGGCCGAAGGCATCGACATGACGCCCACGATGGTCGGTAACCACATTCGTGAGTTGGAGCGACGCCTCAACGGCCGGCTGCTGAATCGCACCACGCGACGCCAGAGCCTGACCGAACTCGGCCAGCGCTATCACGCGCGATGCCTCGAAATTCTGGCGCTGGTGGACGCCGCCGAGCTGGATGCGCGCGAGATGCAGAGCAGCCCGCGTGGCCGATTGCGGGTGAGTTGCCCGGTTATCTATGGCACGCGGGTCATCGTGCCGGCCCTTGCCGGCTACCTCGACCAGTATCCCGAGGTCCAGGTTGAGCTATCCCTCGGCGACCGCTTCGTCGATTTGGCGGAAGAAGGGTTTGACGCTGCCATCCGCGTTGGTGTGCTACCGGACTCGGGCTTGATTGCGCGGCCGTTGGCCGATTCGCCGCGGATTGCCTGTGCGTCGCCGGCCTATCTGGCGCGCCATGGGCATCCGCAGGCGCCCGCCGATCTGGTGCAGCACAACTGTCTGGCGTTTATGTTTACGAACGGTGCTGAACGCGAATGGCGCTTTCCTCGCCCTGATGGCAATGGCGTGGAGCACATATCCGTGCGAGGCCGCCTCGACGTCAATGGTGGCCTGGCGCTTCGCGAGGCCGCGCTCGCGGGACTGGGGATCATTCTTCAACCTCAGGTGATGCTGCAGGAGGATCTGGATGCGGGTCGACTCGTTCGGCTTTTCCCCGACTGGCCGGCACCGACCTGGCCCGTCCATGTGGTGCATCTGCCCGATGCGCACATGCCGCCGAAGCTGGTGAGTTTTATTGCTTTTCTGCAGGAGACATTGGGGCACGGCAGTGAGTTGTAGAGCCCTTTTGTTAGGGCGGCGCCGCTTGTTGTGGCAGACGGTTGATCGGCCTTATGCGAAGCTTTCCATAAGGCCGATCAACAGCCTGTCACCGATGCGCAACGCGCCGACGTGTCCTCGGCCAGGGCGGCCATCCAACAGCCGTCGTGGCCGGTGCGCCGTGAATGACGGGTGATGAGCAAGGCTCAGGATCGCAGGCGCCATCGCAGTGGACATCGCATACTCTACGCCCGATCATGCGGTGCCACGATTGCGAGGCACCGCATGAATTGCGTCCAGCCGAGCCAGTAGTGCGCGAGTCTGCGTCTCAAGGCCAGGCGGCAGGACCGGCACTCCCAGTATCGTGTTGACCGGGGCTCACCAAGTTGACGCGACTCGGCGCCAACTCCACCGCGAGTGCCCGCGTCAAGATTTCCATCGCGCTGCAGACACTAGCCAGCGCCACCCATCCCTTGTGCGGCCGCTGACTGGCGACACCGCTGGTTAGCACCACGGACCCGCCGGGTCGAAGATACGGCGCCGCATGTTTGACGGCGGCAATGGCACCGAAGACTCGCACATCGAAAACCTGACGGACCGTGGTCGAGGTCCATGTCGGCGAGCGCTCCGGTTTGCAACGAATCGCGGACACTGTAGACCAGGTGGTCGAAAGATCCGACATCTTCGAACCGATTTCGCACAGCGGATTCGCGACTCAGATCGACTGTCTATCCGTTGGCCTGGTCGCCGAGTCTGGCGACAGCCTCAGCTGAAATAGTCAGAAATAGGACAGGTCCCGAAGTACATGCTTTGCATTTATCAGACCGGCATCGACATTATCTCAAAAAATATTTGGTTGACCTGAGGAAATTTAAATGTTTAGTTAACGGTTTCGGCGGACGGGTCAGTAACAGGGGAGTATTTCGTGAGTTTAACTGTTGAGTCTTTGGACGATCTTAAACGGGATGTGAAGAAGCTCACGGGGGCCGGTGACCAGGAGAAATATTTCCTTCAGGTGCTCGGGCCAGAAAGGATCAGCGATATTTCGATAGTGTCATATAGTGCCGTCGAAAAAATGGGGCAGCCCTATCGCATTGATATCGTCGCGGCTTGCCCGCAGAAGCTGACGCGTGACTTGATCCTTGGACATGAGGCGAAGTTCAGGCTCGTACCCGATGACGGCGGCGAGCCAGTTGTGTACTGGGGGCGCATTACAGGCTTCTCGCATACCAAAACGACAAATGACTTCAGCAGTTACGAGATTGTTCTCAAGGCTCACATCGGCTGCCTGAATCCCCGCACGACGCAGACCTACCAGAACCGGAGTGCGCCCGAGATCATCGATGCAGTGCTGCGCCGCAACGAGTTGAAGGGGCATCAGTTCATTTTCAAACTGCGTCGCCAGTACCCGAGGCACCCGTTCAGGTTTCAGTACCAGCAGGGAGACTGGGATTTTGTCAACATGCTCATGCAGCAGGAGGGCATGTACAGTTACATCATTCAGGGCGATCACGGCGATGTCGTCATCTTTGGCGACGATATCGATCACTATGTGTATCAGCCCAAGCTCACGTCCCTGCATCGGCCCGTCTCGGGGCTGATGACGGGCGAAGAATCCGTATCAGCGCTGCGCACGGACACCGAAATGGTTCCCAGGGCGTACGTCGTCGCTGACTACAATCCTGACCAGGCCTGGGAGCGTATCAAGGCAGAAGCCAACGTCGCCCGAAGCGACAAAACGACTTACGGCCAGCCGTATATCTACGGCACGGGTCACCTTGACCAGTCCGGCGCAAAGTGGGAAGCACAGTTACGCCATGAGGCCGCGCTCGCGTGGCAGGTCGTCTATACCGGCGAGAGCAACCTGCGCGAACTGCGTCCCGGTCGCATCCTGACTACAGACGACAATTTGCCGGATGCGCCACACGGTCAAGTCATCATCGATGTCACGCACTCGGGCGGACGCGCCCAGCCCTATCGCAACACCTACAAGGCGATTCCTTCGGACCGGCGTTTCCGGTTAAAAATCGAAGATCACGGGTGGCCAAAAATCACGGGAACCCTGAGTGCCCGTGTCACGTCTCCGGGCAAGTACAAATATGCCTATCTGACACACCAGGGCTATTACGTCGTTCGCTTCGACTGTGACTATGGCGAGTGGCCCGCCGGCGGCGAGAGCGTGCCACTGCGGCTTGCGAAGCCATTCGCAGGCGGCTTGCAGACCGGCTTCCACTTTCCCGCAGTGGACGGTACTGAAGCCGTCATCGAATTCCGCGACGGCGATCCGAACAAGCCGTATATCAGCGCTTTCCATCACACGAACCACCAGGTTGACCTGATTACCAATCAGGATCGGCTGATGTCGCGCAACCGCGTTTATACGCAAAGCGGCAACGAGTTTGATCTTGAAGACTGGGAGGGCGAGGAGCACGTCAGGCTCTCGACTGAGCATTCAGGCAAGAGCCAATTGACCTTGGGTCACATCGTCAACGGAAAACGTCAGCACCGAGGCAGCGGTTTTGAGCTGCGCACTGGTAAGCAAGGCGCACTGCGTGCCGGTGGCGGGCTGATGCTGTCCAGCGATATGCAGCCACAGGCGGACGGCAAACAGACCGACATGGCGGAAGCCATGAAGCAGTTCCAGACACTACAGGTCCAGGCTCAGGGCCTCGCTGACCAGGCGAACACGGCGAAGGCCGAGATTGCCGACCTGAAGGCCGAAAACGAATGGCTGAAGAACAGCGTGAACGAGTTGAAGGAGGCCGTCGTGCTGCTGTCTTCGCCGAAGGGCGTCGCTGTTTCGACACCTGATCGCGTGTCGGTTGGTGCGGGCAAGGACGTGAATGTGACGACAGGATCGAGCTTCAGCGTAAGTGCCCTGAAGAGCATCGTTATGGCGGCCGAAAACGCGCTGTCGCTGTTCGCGCATACCCTCGGAATAAAGATGTTTGCGGCGCGCGGAAAGATCCGGATTCAGGCGCAAAGCGATGAGCTTGATATATCGGCGCTGAAGGACATCACGATTACCAGCACGGACGGCAAGCTTGTGCTGTCGGCGAAGAATGAGGTCTGGATTGGCGCAGGTGGCTCCTACCTGCGTATTACGCCGTGCAACATCACGAACGCCACACCGGGCGACTACATCGAAAAAGCAGCGTCCTGGCAGAAAGATCCCCCGGACTCGCAATTGAAGAAGGAATTTCTGCCCTACACGACCGATCTGCCGGATACGGGCGCTCACGGTTCACGGTTCTCCGGCTAACAACGTTGCGTCGAACCCGACCTGCTGACCACTACTACACCTTACAAGCATGACCGCACAAGCTCACCCGCATCCAGCAGCAGCCCCCGCGCACGCGTCAGCGCCCCCTGCGCCGACCCCAGCGACCACACCCCTGACGTGGCGCTACCCGTTTCCGGACAGAGACTACAAGGAAGTGACCAGCCCGCAGACCTTCTATGAGGCACTGGCCGGAATGGACGACGGCTTTTTCCCGTTGGGGGTCAACGGATTTCCGCACGGCGGTATCCACATGAACAACAGCGTCGGCATGTTCGGGACGAAGGACGGCGTGCGCTGCATCGCGGACGGGTACATCGTCGCCTACAAGATCGATGACGCCTATCCGCATCTGCAATTCAAGGACGGCAAGTGGGCCATGTACTCGACCGGCTTCGTACTGGTACGCCATACGCTGACTCTGCCACCCGCGCCCAACAGCACGGGCGCACAGCCCGCTGACGAATCACACGATATCTACAGCCTCTACATGCACACGGCAGACTGGGTGACTTATCTGGCTGATGACAAACTGCAGCGTCCGTGGTGGTGGCTGAATGTTGACGCGTTCCGGGTTCAGGACAGGGATCATCAGATGGCCCCACCCAAGGACGGCACGACCGGGGCGGCAGGCGCGTTTGTCTGGACTGAGCCGAAGGCGGGCAAGAAGGCCGGAAGCTTCACGGCGGGTGAGCAGGTTGGTTTCCTGCCTGAAGGCAGCGAGGTTATCACCAGCGAGACGCGTGGCCAGTGGGTGCACATCAAGAGTATTACTGCGGGTCATATGGTCAGCCCGGTCAATGGCGGCTATTTCGGGGAGGCGGACCAGAATGTGCCGTGGAAAGCCGAAGCCGACAACGCAAAAGTTACGCCTGAAAACGACTGGGGCTGGCTCTACAAGCCGAACCTGAAAGGGATCAAGGAACCGGACCCGGTGGGGCAGGTGGTGATTCCACCGACACCGGTATTCGTCAAGGCCGGGACGCCGCTCGGGCAGATCGGTGAGTATCACGATTATGAGCGCGCGACGCCGCTGCCACCCGTGCCAAAGCGCCAGCTTCTGCACCTTGAAGTATTTGCCGACGATGGCTTCAGCGCGTTTCTCGACAAAAGCCGTGCGCGGGCGGCACAGTTCCTACTCCCCGATCAGCTGCCACTTCTCGTCATACATGCCGGCGCGAAACTGGTGAAGGACGTCCTTCCGGCGGATCGCAAGCTGTGTGAGTGGCATCCCCTGTACCGGGCCGATGTGACGCCGGATAGTCCGGCAAGCGGCCCCTGGATCAAGGTGCAACCTCGATATCAGGACTCTTCCACGACCCTGCTCATGTCCGAGGGATCGCCCGTATGGATTGAGCGGGAGAAGCTCGCGACCGCAACGGCCACAACGCCCGCGTGGAGCCGGTTTCCGCTTAGCGTGCAAAAGGTGGCCGACCCGGCGAACGCATTTACGCTCGTGTATTCACGCAGTCAACTCGACGGATTGGATGCGCGTGACAAGGCTGTAGACGATGGCAAGACGCAATGGTGGCGCGTGGAGTTTGGCAACGCGGACGGGCATCCGGCTTCGGGCTGGGTTTGCGAAAAGAACCACCCCAATACACAGTGGCAAAGTCCGTGGGCGTGGCCTGGCTTTGAGAGCGTCGACGCAACCGGTATCAATCTCACGGATGCTTTCAGGCGCAATCTGGTCCTCACCGGTTCTGCGGACTGGAAGGAGCGGAAGGAATTCGAGCCATCGGTCATGGCAGTCAATGGCAGTCCGTTGTTGCTGAAGCTGGAGCAGACGATTGCAAAGCTGGCGCCCCCTCCACGCTACGGTGCCAGTACCAAGCCCAAAGAGAATCCGGCTGGCAAGGTCACGGCCAAGGCCATGCAGGCCGCCATGCGCACGCCGTGGCTCGCGCAGGCGTTATCACATGTGATGCTTCGCTACGAAAGCGAGTGGGGCGGCGACATGTCGCGATGGAACGCAATCACGCCGCTGATGCGAAATGCAAAGGACAACTGGCTGGTTGAACTGCAGCGCATCCACAAGCTGCAATGGTGGAACGATGTGAAGGGCAAGGTTGCGGGGTTTCCGGGCAGTGCGACGGTGCTGCATATTCATCCGATTGCGCTTATTGGTCTTTTCGACATTGTTCGGAAAAGAAGAGACTACGATCTCGGGAAGCTATCAAGTCAGTATGAAACTGGCGGTAGAGGGCCAAGTACGATTTCGGGCGGCCAAGGTGATCCCGGCGGCATTTCGTATGGTTCGTATCAAATGACTAGTAAAACTCGGCAGCTTGACGGTTCTTTTGTGGTTGGTGGAACTGTCCAGAAATTCGTTACGTCCCCGGATTTTCCATGGGGCATTGAATTCGCCGGGCTGACGCCCGGTACAC
>OVEP010004405.1_pt3 | contig 10749 bp, 7 predicted proteins | sample 1779801 | NCBI WGS metagenome assembly OVEP01 (sample SAMEA3914791, study PRJEB12502) | metagenome | biome: forest; material: soil | place: Canada | collected 2011-07-03 | depth 0.1 m
GTGGCCGGGGAGCTGTATCTGGCCGGCCCCGGACTGGCCCGGGGATACCTCGGCGAACCAGGGATGACCGCCGAACGGTTCGTGGCGTGTCCGTTCGGCGAGCCGGGTGAGCGCATGTACCGCACCGGAGACCTGGCCCGATGGCGCCCGGACGGGCAGCTGGACTTCGCCGGACGGGCCGACGAGCAGATCAAGATCCGCGGGTTCCGCGTCGAGCCCGGCGAGATCGAGGCCGCGCTCGACGCCCGACCCGATATCGCCCGGTCCGCGGTCGTCGTGCGTGAGGACAGCCCCGGAGTCCGCCGACTGGTCGCCTACCTGGTCTCCGCCGAGGACGGCGTGGCCGGCGTGGACGTGCGGCAGGTCCGGGCCGATCTCACGGCGTTGCTGCCGGACTACATGGTGCCCTCCGCGTTCGTGGTCCTCGACGCCCTTCCGCTGACCCCGAACGGGAAGACCGACAGGCGGGCGCTGCCGGTGCCCGGCCGTGCGGCGGACGCCGGGGTCCACGTCCCGCCCAGATCGGAGGCCGAGGACCTGGTCGCGCGGGTCTGGGGCGAGGTGCTCGGCACCGACCGGGTCGGCGTCTTCGACGACTTCTTCGCGTGCGGGGGCAACTCCCTCCTCGCCGCGAGGCTCGTCGCAGGACTGCGCGAATACCTGGACCTGGACGTTCCGGTCCGCACGGTGTTCGCCCACCGCACCGTGGCCGCCCTCGCCGACGCAGTCGAGGTGCTGCTGATCGCCGAGGTCGACGGCCTCACCGACGAGGAGGCCCGCGGACTGGTCGAGGACCTTCCCGCGGCAGACCCGTCCGGAATCCCGACTCATGGAAGGCACGAAGAGCGATGACTGACCTGTCGAGTCGGACAGCGACCCTGTCCGACGACAAGCGAGCCGTCCTGGCGCAACGGCTCCGGGGGCGCGCGGTACCCGCGAGGTCCGTCGTCGCGCGCCCGGCGGATGGCGTCGTCCCCCTGTCGAGCGGACAGGAGCGCATGTGGTTCACGGAGCAACTCACCCCGGGAACCGCTGCCTACGTGCTTGCATTCGCCTGGCGGATCAAGGGCAACCTCGACGCATCGTCCGTGGAGTCGGCCTTGACCGGGCTCGCGACGCGGCACGAGAGCCTCCGGATGAGGTTCCCGGCGACGGCCGACGGCCGTCCGGAGCTCGTGATCGACGACGTCTCCCCGGCTCGGCTGCGGCTCGTGGACCTGGCCGACGGCGCCGGACCGACCGAGGAGCGGATGGCGGAGGCGCGCCGCGTGCTGGCCGAGGTCACGGATCGTGGCTTCGACCTCGGCACCGGACCGCTGTTCCGATCCGCGCTGGCCCGCCTCGACCACGACGACCACGTGCTGGTGTTCGCCATGCACCACATCATCGGCGACGGCCAGACGCTGCTGATCATCCAGGACGAACTCCGCGCCCTGCTCGACGCCGCGCGCAGCGGCACCCCGGCGGACCTGACGGCGCTTCCGGTCCAATTCGGGGACTTCGCGATCTGGGAGCGGGACCGGCTGGCCGGTGCGGCCGCAGGTCCCGACATCGGGTACTGGCGCGCCCAACTGGCCGGCGTGCCCAACCTCGATCTCCCGTGCGACCGTCCGCGTCCCGCCGAGCAGCGCTTCGACGGCGCAGCCCACCTCTTCTCCTGGGACCGCGGGCTGGCCGAGGCGCTGGACGAACTCGGCCGTACTCACGGCGCGACGCTCTACACGACCCTGATGGCCGGGTTCCAGGCCCTGCTCGCCCGGGTCTGCGGCCAGGACGACTTCGCCGTCGGGTCGCCCGTCGCCGGTCGGCCGTACCGCGAGCTCGAAGGAGTCGTCGGTTCCTTCGTCAACATGCTGGCCCTGCGGGCCCGGGTCGCTGACGACCCGAGTTTCGGCGCCCTGCTGTCCCGGACGCAGGAGACCGCGCTGGACGCGTTCGCGCACCAGAACCTCCCGTTCGACCGGGTCGTCGCCGAACTCGGCGGCGCACGCGACGCGAGCCGTTCCGCGGTGTTCCAGACGACGTTCGCCCTGGACAACCTCTCCGGATCCGCCGGCGCGGGCACCGTGCGATCGGTGCGGGAGCTCGCCATCGAGCCCTTCGAGGTCGGCGGCGAGAGTACCCAGTTCGATCTCGCGGCCTACATGAGTCGGACGCCGGACGGCCTGACCGGTTTCATCACCTATCGCACCGACCTGTTCGCCGCCTCGACGGTCGAGCGTCTCGCGATGGCCTGGGAAGCCATGATGCGCGCCGCAGTGGCCGAGCCCGACCTGAGGCTGTCCGAGCTGCCGATGTTGGCGCCCGCGGACGCCGACCTGATCCTCGGCCCGTGGTCCGGGCAGTCCGTCGGGAAGCCGACCCACGCGACGCTGGACCGACTCATCCGGGCCCGTGCGGCGATCGCGCCGGACGACCCCGCGCTCGTCCTCGGAACCGAGTCGTTGACCCATGGAGAGCTGGACCGCCGGGCCACCGGGATGGCCCGGCGGCTGCGCGCGCTCGGAGTCGGCCCCGACACCCTGGTGGCGATCGGCCTGGAGCAGTCCTTGGAACTGGCGGTCGCGGTCCTGGGCGTGCTCAAGGCAGGAGGCGCGTACCTGCCGCTGGACCTGGAGCAGCCGCGGGACCGCCTTGAGTACGTGCTCTCCGACTCCGGCACCGCGGTGCTGGTCACCGACTCCGTGAACCGCTCGAAGGTCCCCGGCTTCGCCGGGACGGTCCTCGCGATCGACGTCGAGCGCGAGTCCGTGGCCGAGGAGCGCGACGCGGAGCTGGCGCCGGTCGCGTCCGCGGGTGACCTGGCGTACGTCATCTACACCTCGGGAACGACGGGCCGGCCCAAGGGCGTCGCCGTCGAACACCGCCGGATCGTGGCCTACCTCGATGAGATCAAGGAGGTGCTGCGGATCGAACCGGGAGGGCGTTACGGCCTCCTGCAGTCACTGTCCTTCGACTTCAGCATGCTGATGTTCTACCTGCCGCTGACCACGGGCGGCTGCCTGCACCTGCTCCCGCGCCGGTCATCCGGAACCGAACTGGCCGAGGCCGTGGAACGCATCGGCCTGGACTACCTGAAGATGACGCCGTCCCACCTGACCTCGCTCGGCGTCGAGGTGGACCCGCGGAGCCTGCTGCCGCGCCGTGCGCTGATCCTCGCCGGCGAGGCATCACCCGCGCAGTGGGCGCGGGGACTGGCGGCCGAGGGCCGGTGCGCGGTGTTCAACAGTTACGGCCCGACCGAGACGGTCGTGGCCGTCACGGTGCACGAGGTCGTTCCGGACGGCGCCGACAGCAGTGTGACGGTGCCGATCGGGAGGCCGCTGCCCGACGTCCGGGTGCGGGTCCTGGACGACCGGCTGCGGCCGGTTCCTCCAGGGATCGTGGGAGAGCTCTACATAGGCGGGGACACGCTGGCCCGTGGCTACCTGGGCAGACCGGGCCTGACCTCGGAACGCTTCGTCGCCGACCCCTTCGGCCCGACGGGAGGCCGCCTCTACCGCACCGGAGACCTGGTGCGCTGGCTGCCCGACGGGGTACTGGAGTTCCGGGGCCGCCGTGACCACCAGGTGAAGATTCGCGGGTACCGCGTCGAACTGGCGGAGATCGAGCTCGCGTTGGCCGAGCTCGCCGAGGTCGGGCAGGCCGTCGTCGAGCTGCGCGGCCACGCGGGGAACGAGCGACTGGTCGCCTACCTGGAACGGACAGAGGGCCGCGCCGACGTGGCCGCCGCCGATCTGCGCAGCCACCTTCTCGGCAGTCTGCCGGAATACATGGTGCCCGCGAGGTTCGTCTGGATGGAGGCGTTCCCGCTCCAGGCGCACGGAAAGGTCGACCGCCGGGCCCTGCCCGATCCGGACGCGGAGCGGCCCGAGCAGGAGACCGGGTTCCGGGAGCCGGCGACGGACACCGAGCGGGCCGTCGCGACCGTCTGGTGCGAGGTGCTGGAGCTCGACCGGGTCGGCGCCGAGGACGACTTCTTCGCGCTGGGCGGGCACTCCTTGCTGGCCACGCAGGTGGTGGCCCGGATCCGCCGCGCGTTCCCGGAGATCGGCGGCCGGATCCGGGTGGTCGACGTCTTCAAGCACCCGACGGTGGCCAAGATCGCCGCACTCCTCGCGGACGGGGGCGGCGGGGGAGACGGGAGCGGTGGTGCGGCGCGTCGTCGGCTGCTCCAGGAGCTCACGGCGGTGATTGCGGACGAGCAGCGGCAGGCCACCTTCGTGTGCCTGCCGCACGGCGGTGCGAACGCGGTCGTGTACCAGCCGCTCGCCGATGCCCTTCCGCCCGGCTACAGCCTCTACTCGGTGGCAGTACCCGGACACGAGGCCGGGGTGATCGAGGAGCAGCTGCCCATCGGCGAACTCGCCGACCTGTGCGTGGCCGAGATCCTCGCTGCGGTGCGGGGGCCGCTGGTCCTGTACGGGCACTGCGGACCCGGCGGCGCGCTGGCCGTGGCCATCGCCCAGCGGCTGACCACCGCCGGCCGTGACCTGTCGGCTCTGTACCTCGGCGGTGTCTTCCCCGCGGCGCGGCTGCCGGGGCGGATGTCCGGGTTCAACCGGATCTTTGACTTCCTGGAGCGGATCGGCGGCGATCGCGCCGAAGCCGTCGGGCTGCAGGGGCTCGGGGCGGATGTCTCAGGGCTCGAAGAGGAAGAGCTCCTGGCGGTCGTCCAGGCGATGCGCCGGGACGGCCAGCTGAGCTTCGACTACTTCACGGAGCTGTTCCGGGGGAGCCCCGTGCGGATCGGGGCGCCCGTCATCTCCGTGGTCGGCGAACTCGATCCCGCGACCGAGTTCCATCAGGAGCGATTCCGGGAGTGGGGCTTCCTCGGCGACACCACCGAGCTGGTGACGATCAGGGAAGCGGGGCACTTCTTCCCCAAGTACCGTGCCGAGGAGCTCGCCCAGATCATCACCACGGTCCATCCCGCCATCGCTTCCGGCGATCGCGCGGAGCTGACCTGCGCCGGGCGCGGTGCCGACTGGTCGCTGCACGACGGGGCCGGGGCCGGGCGGCAGCCCGAGCCGACGGCCGCCGACACTGCGACTCCCTCGAAGTCCGCCGCGTCGTCCGATGGTCCCCGGCCCAGCCTGGGACGGTTCGCGGCCGTCGCCCTCGGACAGCTGGTCTCGATCACCGGCTCCGCGCTGACCGAGTTCGCCCTCCCGATCTGGATCTTCCGCACCACCGGTTCGGTGACGAAGTTCAGCCTGATCGCCCTGTTCGCGCTGGCCCCCGGCATCCTCGTCGCGCCGCTGGCCGGGGCGGTCGTCGACCGCCTGGACCGTCGCCGGGTCATGATGGCGGGCGATCTCGCCTGCGGTGGGATCCAAGCGGTACTGCTGGCGCTGGTCTGGTCCGGATCACTGCGGATGTGGCACGTCTACGTCCTGATCTGCGCGTTGTCGACAGCGTTGACGTTCCAGCGCATCGCCTATGACGCGGCGATTCCGCAACTGGCGCCCAAGCGCTATCTCGGGCACGCGAACGGCATGGTCCAGCTCTCCAACGGGACGGCCCAGTTCCTCGTGCCGATGGTGGCCGCCGGACTGCTGGTCGGGATCGGTCTGCGCGGGATCCTGGTGTTCGACGTCGCGAGCTATCTCGTGGCCGTCGCGGTGATCGCCGCGGTGCGGTTCCCGGCGACGATGGGTGGCCACCGCCGGGAGTCGATGGCCGCGGAGATCGCCGAGGGCTTCCGGTTCGTCCTGGGGCGGAGTGCCTTCCGCGGCCTGCTGATCCTGCTCGCGGCGGTCGGGATGTTCCTCATCCCGCTGACCGTGATGGTCGGCCCGCTCGTCCTGTCCTTCTCGTCGCTGCCGGCGACCGCCGCCGTCCTCGTCGCGGGCGGCGCGGGCGCGGTCGGCGGCGGCCTGGCCATGGCCGTGTGGGGCGGCCCGCGCCGGCGCCGGATGGTCGGGATCAGGATCCTGACCGTGCTGATGGGCCTGTCGGCGCTGGTCGCGGGGCTCCGGCCGAACGCCGCCGAGGTCGCTGTCGGCGCTTTCGGGCTCCTGTTCTGCCTGGTACTCGTCAACGGGATCATCACCACCATCGTCCAGACCAAGGTCCCGCAGCGCTTCCAGGGCCGGGTCTTCGCGGTCAACACCATGGCCGCCAACGCCACCCTGCCGATCGGCCTCGGACTGCTCGTCCCCCTGGGGACGAGGCTGCTGGATCCGTTGGTGGCCCCGCACGGGGTACTCGCCGCAAGCGTCGGCGCGGTGATCGGGACCGGCCCCGGCCGAGGGCTCGGCCTGCTGTACATGGTCTGCGGACTGATCTCGCTGGTGATCGTCGGCCTGGCCGGCCGGTTCCGGGCGGTCGCCCGCTTCGACGACGACCTGCCGGACGCGTTGCCTGACGACGTCGTCGGCCTCGCAGCCCTCGGGCGTGGAGCACGACTCGGATCGGAGAGGAACTCATGAGCACGACATCGACGGCACCGCAGTGGATCGCCACCCCCGGAAAGCCCGTCACCGCGCATGTCCCCGAGATGTGCCTGGGGCAGGCCCGCGCATGGCTCGTGGACCATCGTGACGAGATCCGCCGGGGCCTGGACGAGCACGGAGCGCTGTATCTGCGCGGACTGCCGGTCCGCAGCGTCGAGGACTTCGCCGCCGTCCGCGACACGGTCGTGACCGAGGCCGCGTCCTACAAGGAGAAGGCGACGCCCCGCAGCCACTTCGGCTCCGATGTCTTCTCCTCGACCGATCTCCCGCCACAGCAGTCCATCCGGCCGCACAACGAGAACAGCTACGCCCTGGAGTTCCCGGGTGTCCTGGTGTTCGGGTGCCTGATTGCGCCGGACGAGGGCGGGGCCACGCCGGTCACCGATGTCCGCAAGGTCCTGAGGAACATCCCCGCCCCGCTGGCCGACCGCTTCCGCGAGCACGGCTGGGGGCTGGTGCGCAACTACGGCGAGCATCTCGGCCTGTCGTGGCAGACGGCGTTCGGCACCGAGGACCGGGCGGCCGTCGCGGAGTACTGCCGCAGGAACCTGACCGCGCACGAGTGGTGCGCCGACGGACACCTCCGGACCGTCCAGCGCCGGACCGCGACGATCCGGCACCCGCGCACGGGAGCGGAGGTCTGGTTCAACCACATGGTCTTCTGGAACGAATGGTCCCTCGACCCCGACGTCCGCGAAGTCCTGGCCGAGGACTTCGGCGCGGAGAACCTGCCGTTCGGCACCTCGTGCGGCGACGGTACTCCCGTCACGCGCGAGGACATCGCGACGATCGACGCGGCGTACCGCGACGCGACGGTCCGGGAGAGCTGGCGGCCGGGCGACGTGATGATCGTCGACAACATCCTGACGGCCCACGGCCGCGAGCCGTACCGGGGCTCCCGGAAGATCGTCGTGGCCATGGGCGATCCGGTTTCGCTCGACGACTGTGCCCCGAGCGCCGCCGCGCTCGCCGGCTTCGCAGCAGGCGTCAAGCGCCGACGCACGTCGAGGTGGCGCCGGGGTTCCTGAACGGGGCGCCCGTGGGCCGAAGGCCCGTCTGGGCAGTGGTGCGGGGTGGCCGGGGAAGTGGGTCAGGCCCTGCTGAGCCAGGCGGCGCCGGCGGCCTTGATCTCGGCTTCCAGGGCGCTGTCGCGGGTGGGGAACTCGCGCACGACGGGGAAGCCGGACTTCTCCAGCAGGTAGGCCAGGGCGGCGTACTCGCGCGGGAAGCGGCGGACCTCCTGCTCGTCGGCTTGCTGGACCTCGGTCAGGAAGTTGAAGTAGCTCATGTCGTAGCTGCTGTCGCGGCGGCTGATGCGCCAGCCGCCGTCACGCTTCTCGACCTGGTCCAGGAAGCGGTTGTGGGCGGTTGCGCCGAGCTCCAGGACCGTGTTCTCGGCGATGATCATCGCGTTGGTCTGCACCAGGGCGCGGTCCCCGTTGAAGGTGATCTGCGGGTGGGTGATGAGGTGCTTGCTCCGTAGGCCGGAGGCGCCCATCCGGGCCGATCCGTCGACGAAGTCGCTGGCCAGGCCGTCGAACCAGGTGATGGCGATGGTCGCGCCGGGGTGGAACAGGCCGCGCAGCCGGTCCCACTCGCCCAGGTCGCGGTGCATCCAACCGGTCATCAGATCGGCGATCGCGGCGCGGTCCTCAAGGCGTGCGTCCATGGTGCAGGGCTCCCGTAGATAGAGGACGAGGTTGTTTCTTAAATCCACCGTACCTCGGTGGACCGTTCGACGCGAACGGCTGCCGACGGCTATAACGGGAAGGGTGACTGCCTCTGCTGCGACGCCATCCCCGCAGCTCCACGCCCCCGTTACCCGCCGCCGGGGGGTGGAGCTGACCCAGGCGATCTACCGGGCGACGCTGGAGGAACTGGCCGCGACCAGCTTCGAGGAACTGAGCTTCGAGAGGATCGCTCCCAGGGCCGGCACCGGCAAGTCGGTGCTGTACCGGCGCTGGAGCACCACCGCCGAGCTCGTCCTGGCCGCGCTCAAGGACGAGGACGCCGGGCTGGGCCGACTCACCGCGCCGGACACCGGGACCCTGCGGGGTGACCTGCTGTTCCTGCTCACCAAGTTCGCCCGGCTGCTGGAGGAACCGCGCGGACGCGCCCTGCGGCCCTTGCTGACCCAGCGCCCCCGCCATCCCGAGCTCTTCGCCCAGGTCATGGACCAGGTCATCCTGCCGCACCGCAGCGTCCTGCTCGACTGCATGCTCACTGCGGTCGGGCGTGGCCAGGCCGCCCCCGAGCGCGCCACCGCCCGCACCGCGGCCATCGGCCCGCGACTGATCGTGGCGGAGTCCATCGACCGCGGCCCCGTCCCCGACGAGGAGGTCAGGGCCGTGGTCGACGAGGTGCTGCTCCCGCTGCTGGCGCCGTAGCGGGGCAGGTCGCGCTGCCGGCCCCGGTTCCGGCTCATCTCCGGGGGCGGGGCCTGGCTCCGGCTTCCTCGTAGAGGGGTGCGGCATGGGCCCAGAGTGATTCGAACGACTCCTCCAGTCCGGTGATCACCTTCGGGTCGTCGATCAGCAGCATGGGAGTGGCGGCCGGGCTCTGCCTGGAGTGCAGCACCGGCAGCAGGGCCCTGCTGCCGTCGGTGAGGATCATCCGGGTGGGCACATCACGAGTGACCCGCGAGACCTCGCCGGCCTGTGCGAAGTCGCGTGCGCTGGCCAGGAGGGCCGGGTCCTGGAGGATGTCGCTGTGGTAGATGCAGCGGACGGTGCCGCCGGCGGCGGTGAGCTGGTCCACGCGCTCGATCCACGACGCGTCCCCGATGCCCTCGAACGGCGGGCAGGCGGTGGCCAGGACCGAGTGCTGGGCGGCTTGGCACCACTGGCCGGACTCGGCCAGGACCACCCGGCCCCCGGGGACCGCGGGCCGACCGGGGCCGGACTGTCCCGCCCGCGCCGCGAGCCAGGCGGGGCGCAGCTGCGCGACGACGTCGACGGCCAGCTGCCTGCCCGTGTCGATCAGGCGGGTGATGCCGCGCTGGGGGTCGATGGCGTCGAAGCGGGCCGGGCGCAGGTCGTGCCGGACCACGAGGCTCTTGTCCTCCAGGCTCTCCAGGACGTCGTAGACACGCTGCCGTGGGATCCGTGCGGCGGTCGCGACCTGCGCCGCAGACATTCCGCTGCGGTTCGCCAGGGCGATGTACACGCGCGCCTCGTACAAGGTCAGCCCCAGGGCGAGCAGAGGGTCCACAAGCGAAAAGGAGGTACTTGTCATGTTCTACACATATCACTCGGTCATGGCCCGGAGGCAGTGCCGCCGGTGTCTGCACGCCCCTGGCGGGTCCAAAAAGGGCACCCAATCGGCCATGTGCACGCGGCCGACGGCCGGGGGTTGCGGCGCAAGTCCGGATATGCCGGGAGCGGTGACACCTCCGTCCGGGGTGCCCTGAGCCCGTCGGCGCCCCAGCTGACCAGGCAATACTTGCCGCCGGCGGCGCGCCGGGCGCCCCTCGGTCCGAGGCTGCGACGACGCGCGGCGACAGGGGGATTCCAGGCCATAGTTCGGTCGCAGTATGTGGTCACATTGTGACGCACGGGCATGATCGGGTGTGCGCATGCCAAGGCTGCAGGCAAGACTGCGCTGCGATGTCCGTTCGTCCGACAGGAGATTGAAATGCGCACTCGGAATGTTCTCGCAGCAGCGGTCGCGGCCACCGCGGCCGGCCTCCTCGCCCTGAGCCCGACGCCGGCCTCCGCGATCCCCATCAACCAGGGACCCGACGACCTGGTCCTCAGCGTGGCCGGCGCCGGCCCGCAGCGCCAGGCCGGTGTCGAGCAGGCGGTCACGCTCAGCTGTACCCCGACCGCCGAGGGCACCCACCCCGACGCGGCGGCCGCCTGCGACAGCATCATCAGCGTCCAGGGCGACATCGCCCTGCTCCCGGCCGCCGGCACGCTGTGCCCGATGATCTACCTCCCGGTCACGGCCACCGCGGTCGGCGTCTGGAACGGCAGGCACCTGTCCTACCAGCAGACCTTCGCCAACCAGTGCGTCATGCTGCGGGCCACCGGTGAAGTCTTCAACCTCTGAGCCTCCTCCTCGAAGCGGGGCCCGGTCCCGCCGGACCGGGCCCCGGCACCGGCTCATCGGAGAAAGGTTCGTGCAGACAGGAACCGTGCGGTGTGAGTTTCCGTCCTGCAGGTAAGAGCAGGCCAGTACGGCCACAAGCACCGACGGAGTCCACCTTGCCCGACCAGCGCACCGTGCCCGACCAGCCCGTGATACCCGGGCAGTCCGGTGGCGGCCTCTCCGTTTCCGGCGGGAACCGGGC
>OVEP010008407.1_pt4 | contig 10698 bp, 10 predicted proteins | sample 1779801 | NCBI WGS metagenome assembly OVEP01 (sample SAMEA3914791, study PRJEB12502) | metagenome | biome: forest; material: soil | place: Canada | collected 2011-07-03 | depth 0.1 m
GGCATTTATCCGGCGACCTCCCCCGGCGGCTGGCAGTTGATCGGCCGGACCGAACTGCCGCTGTTCGATCCGGCCCGCCGGCCACCCACGCTCTTGCAACCGGGCGACCGGGTGCGCTTTACCGTTGCGGGGATACACGCATGATCGATGTGATTCGCGCGGGTCTCCTGACCACGATTCAGGATCTCGGCCGTCACGGGTACCGGCACCTCGGCGTCGCGATGGGGGGCGCGCTCGACCGTCTGTCGCTCGAGGTCGGCAACCGGCTGGTCGGCAACCGGCCCGATGCGGCCGGCCTGGAAATTACCTTCGGCCCGACCGTGCTGCGCTTTCTGCGCGCCACACGCGTGGCCATCACCGGCACCGAATTCGGCGCGACGCTCGACGGCAAGCCGGTCTATTCATGGTGGAGCCTGCCGGTGCAAGCCGGCCAGGAGTTGGTGCTGCAAGCGGCCAGGCGCGGTATGCGCGGCTATGTCTGCATCGCCGGCGGCGTCGACGTTTTACCGATGCTCGGCTCGCGCAGCACCGATCTCGCCGGCCATTTCGGCGGACTTGGCGGCCGGGCGCTGCGCGACGGCGATCGTCTGCCGGTCGGCGCGCCGCTGCAACGCGGCCACCTCGGCTTTGCCCCTGAAGCGCCGGAGTTCGGCGTGAAGGCGCCCGCCTGGTGCAAGTTCGTGCTGGTTCACGAGCCGCTGCGGCGCGGCCGGCATCCGTCGGGCGTGCCGTGGGCTGTGCCGATCCGCGTGCTGCAAGGCCCCGAATACGACAGCTTCACCGAAGACGCGCGCGTATCGTTCTGGGCCGATGAATGGCTGGTCACACCGAACAGCAACCGCATGGGCTACCGCCTCGCCGGCGCGGAACTGAAACGCACCCAGAAAAGCGATCTGCTCTCACACGCGGTGTTGCCTGGGACGATTCAGGTTCCACCGAACGGCCAGCCGATCGTGCTGATGAGCGATGCGCAGACCACCGGTGGCTATCCGAAGATCGGCGCCGTGATCCAGGCCGACCTATGGAAGCTCGCGCAGGTTCGCCTGAACGCCGCCATCCGCTTCATCCCGACAACGCCTTTTGAGGCGCGTCAGGCTTTACTGGAAGAACGCACGTATTTGCGGCAGATCGACGCCGCAATTGCCATGCACGAAGAACGCTGCGCGCGCCAGCCGGCGGTCGCAGCGCTGTAACACTAAGTAGATGAGTAGAGGAACACTATGGAAATCGATTTGAACGCCGACCTCGGCGAAGGTTGCGGCTCCGACGAGGCGCTGCTCGACCTCGTCAGCTCGGCCAATATCGCGTGCGGCTGGCACGCAGGCGGCGCCAACGCCATGCGCGACTGCGTGCGCTGGGCGGTGCAAAAAGGCGTGTCGATCGGCGCGCATCCGAGCTTTAACGATCCCGAGAATTTCGGCCGCAAGGAAATGGACCTGCCGGCCAACGATATTTACGCGGGGGTGCTGTACCAACTCGGCGCACTGTCGGCGATTGCTCAGGCGGAGGGCGGCCGCATCGCGCACGTCAAGCCGCACGGCGCGCTGTACAACCAGGCCGCGCGCGACGCGAAGATCGCCGACGCGATCGTGTCGGCGGTGCACGATTTCGACCCGTCGGTGGCGGTGTTCGCGCTCGCCAACAGCGGACTCGTGACGGCTGCACGGCAAGCCGGCCTGACTGCCGTCGAAGAAGTCTTCGCCGACCGCGGCTATCGCGCCGACGGGTCGCTCGTCCCTCGCAAGGAGCCCGGCGCGCTGCTCGACGACGAAGACGTGGTGCTGGCGCGCACGCTCGCGATGGTGCGCGAGCGCCGCGTGCAAGCCGTCGACGGACAGTGGGTGCCGCTCAACGCCCAGACCATCTGCCTGCACGGCGACGGCCCGCATGCGTTGGCATTCGCACGGCGCATCCGCAGCGCGCTACAGGAAGCCGGTATTGAAGTTCACGCGGCCGGCGCCGCGAGCGTCTGATCCGCGCGCCGATTCACGCGAACCAGACAGCGCGATTCAACCCCTTGCCAAACCCTGAACGCCCCGCCCCGCGGGGCGTTTGCCAGGTGCAGGGCGCATTGCAGTGCCGCAGTTGATCGGCAGATAAGCAGCAGCTAAGCAGCAGATGCAGATGCAGATGCAGGTGTAGTCGAAGCAATGCGGCCATCAAGAGCCGTAGCAGCAAGACGGCGCGGGGTCCCCTCCCGCCGGCCCACGTTAGCCGCCACAAGCGGTGAGGTTGAAACCCTGTTTGGAGATCCAGATGCAGACAACAGTCAGTCTATGGCCGCTCATTGGCGTGGCCGTCATCATCGTCGGCTTTTTATTACGGTTCAATCCGATGCTGATCGTGGCGGTTGCCGCGATTATCACGGGACTGGCCGCGCACTTCCCGCCTGAAAAGATTCTCGCTGAGATCGGCACCGGTTTCATCAAGACCCGCAATATCCCGCTGATCATTCTGCTGCCGCTTGCGGTGATCGGTCTGCTGGAACGGCATGGCTTGCGCGAGCGCGCGCAAGCGTGGATCGGCGGCATCAAGGCCGCGACCGCCGGACGTCTCCTGATCGTCTATCTGCTGGTGCGCGAACTGACCGCCGCGGTCGGCCTGACCGGTCTCGGCGGCCATCCGCAGATGGTGCGTCCGTTGATCGCGCCGATGGCCGAAGGCGCCACTGAAACCCGCTTCGGCAAAATCAGCGACGCGGTGCGTTTCAAATTGCGCGCGTTCTCCGCGGCGACCGATAACGTCGGCCTGTTCTTCGGCGAAGACATCTTCGTCGCCTTTGGCGCAATCGTGCTGATGACGACCTTCCTGAAGGAAGCCGGCATCACCGTCGAGCCGATTCACGTTGCTGTCTGGGGTATCCCGACTGCGATCTGCGCGTTCATCATCCACGGCTTCCGCCTGTATCTGCTCGACCGCTCGCTGGAGCGCGAATTGCGCGGCAATGCGGCCGCGGGTTCGCCGACGCAGCCGGCCGCGGGAGACAAAGCATGACGTTCACGATTACCTATCTCTTCTGGCTGCTGGGTGTGGTGCTGCTTGTCATCGGCGGCATGATCGTCACGGACAAGGAACATCCCCGCCGTTTCACCGCCGGTGGTTTCTGGATTCTCTATGCGCTGATCTTCCTGATCGGCGACAAGCTGCCGCCCTCCGTGGTCGGCGTGCTGGTGATCGTGATGGCGCTGATTGCGGGCTTTGGCGGTGTGACCGCGGCCAAGCCGAAGGTGCTTTCGCTGGAGGCGCGCAAGGCTAGCGCCGCACGTCTGGGCAACAAGCTGTTCGTGCCCGCGCTGACGATTCCGGTCGTCACCGTGATCATCACCTTGTCGGCCAGCCATCTGATCTTTGGCGGCACGCCGCTGATCGAAAAGGCCAACGTCACGTTGATTGGTTTCGGGATCGGCTGCGTGATTGCACTAGCAATTGCCTGTGTGCTGACGCGTGACACCGTCGGTCAATCGATGAAGGAAGCGCGCCGCCTGGTCGACGCGTTGTCGTGGGCCGCGGTGCTGCCGCAGATGCTCGGCATGCTCGGCCTCGTATTCTCGGACGCCGGCGTCGGCAAGGCCGTCGCTCACGTGACTACGGCCTATATCAGCCTCGACTACCGCTTCATCGCGGTGGCCGTGTACTGCATCGGCATGGCGCTGTTCACGATGGTGATGGGCAACGGCTTCGCCGCGTTTCCGGTGATGACGGGTGGCGTCGGCGTGCCGATCCTGGTCGGCGTGTTTCACGGCAATCCGGCTGTGATGGTCGCGATCGGCATGTTCAGTGGCTACTGCGGCACGCTCATGACGCCGATGGCCGCGAACTTCAACATGGTGCCGGCAGCATTGCTGGAATTGCCGGATAAGAACGCCGTGATCAAGGTGCAGGTGCCCACCGCGCTCACCTTGCTCGTCGTGAATATTTTCCTGCTGAATTTCTTGATGTTCTTGTAGGAATCTTGACTCACCGCTTCGGCAAACATAGACGAACAACGCGTTCGACTAGGTGGGCTGAAGCGGCAGTGTGCGCCTGTGTAAAACGATGGGCCGGATTAAGACGCGTGTTTCACCAGGTAATCGCGCATCGCTCATGAACCGGTCAGGCGCATCTGCCCGCAGCGAAACAGACGCCACTGATTTAGGACGCGTCCGATCGTCAGGAAAAGTTAAGGAACATAAGCTCGTGGGTGGTCTCCTATCCACATGCGCCGGCGCGCGCAACGCGTGCCACCGGCGCTCTCCAGCAGGTTCTCATGGAACACTCATCCCAGCCCGACAGCGCGCGCGCCGAGGCGCCCCCCTCCGCCTATCTCGCCTCGCTCATCAACGCCGCGCTCGAAGCGCACCAGGCTGGCCGGTTCGACGACGCCGAGCCCTTCTACCGCGAAGCCCTCGCGCTCAATCCCGCGCATGCCGAAGCGCTGCACTATTTCGGCGTGCTGCAACATCAGCGCGGCGACCACGTTTTCGCCGCCGAGTTGATGAGCGAAGCGCTCAAACTCGATCGCACCGACGCCGTCTGCTGGAGCAACCGCGGCCTCGTGGCGGCCGCACTGGGCCATCCCCAGGAAGCCATGATCTGCTATGACCAGGCGTTGCAGTTGCAGCCTGATTTCGCCGACGCACGCAACAACTTCGGGGTCGCACTGCAAGCGCAAGGTGCGTTTGACGAAGCGATCGGGCAGTATCGGCTGGCGTTGGCGGTGAATCCGACGCTGGTCGACGCGCATCTGAACCTTGGTACGGCATTGAACAAACTCGCTCGCTACGATGAAGCACTGGTCTGCTATCAACACGCGTTGGCGCTCGACCCACATTCGGCGGAAGCGCATTTCAATGCGGGCAACGCGTACAACGCGCAAGGCGAGCACGTCGCGGCAATCGCCAGCTTCGAACAGGCACTGGCATTGCGCGGCGACTATGCCGAGGCGCACATCAACCTGGGCAGCCTGATCGGCAAGCTCGGCGACTACGCCGGCGCAGAATCGCAATACCGGCATGCGGTCGCACTCAAGCCGAACCCCACGAATCTGGTTTGCCTCGGTGGATCGCTCGGCGCGCAAGGCCGGTTGGACGAAGAGGAAGGTTTCTATCGCCAGGCGCTGGCACTCGATCCCAACTACGCGGACGCGCACCAGGGCCTCGCGTGGTTGCTGCTCAAACGCGGCGATTACAAGCAAGGCTGGGCCGAATATGCAATGCGCTGGCGCAAGGCCGACTACGAGGCGATCGCTGTTCCGGGTGTTGCCGAGTGGCATGGCGAACCGCTCGACGGGCGTCGTCTGCTGCTGGTCGGCGAACAGGGTTTCGGCGACCATTTCCAGTTCCTGCGCTATGCACGCGTGCTCGAACAACTCGGCGCCACGGTCGATATCTGCGTGCGCGAGCCGCTGCTGCCGCTGGCTGAGCGAATCCCGGGCGTGCATCGCGCGTTCAGTGGTAAGCCCGACGGCGAGTACGATTTCTGGGTGCCGATGATGAGCGTGCCGTCGTGCGTCGGCACCGACCTCTCGACCATTCCAGTTGAAGTGCCCTACCTGTTCGCCGACAAAGCGAACATCAAGGCGTGGCGAAAACGGATCGGCGCTGGCGCAAAATCAAAACGCAAAGTGGGTCTGGTTTGGGCCGGCAGCCCGACGTTCGGCAACGACCGCTACCGGTCGATGGCGCTGGCGGACCTCAGCGCGCTAGGCAAGGTGGAGAACGTTGCCTGGCACGCACTGCAAAAAGGCCCGGCGCATGCGCAGTTGGCCAATGCACCGGAAGCTTTCCGCGCCCACGATTTCACCGCCGATCTGAATAGCTTCGACGACACCGCCGCGCTCATCATGAATCTCGATCTGGTGATCGCCGTGGACACTGGCGTGGCGCACCTGGCGGCCGCACTGGGCAAGCCGGTGTGGGTGCTGCTGCCAGCCAACTCGGACTGGCGCTGGCTCGAAGAGCGTAGCGATTCGCCGTGGTATCCGACCATGAAACTATTCCGGCAGACGGTGTTGGGCGACTGGGCGCCCGTGGTCAAACAGGTCTCTGAAGAACTACGCGAGGGCCGTCTATAAAAATGGTGCTGGGCAAATTTCAGGCGCTTTTGTGCAGCGCCTTTTCAGCCCGTTCATGCGCAGACAGCGTGCCGCGACGCCGCGCCTTAAGGACGACGACGCTGCTGCGCCAGCATGTACGCGCGCAACAACTTGTTGATGCGCGTCTGATAGCCCGCCCCCTGCTCTTTGAACCAGTTCAGCACATCCGCATCCAGGCGCATTGTCACAGCCTGTTTCGGCGGAACGTGCAGCTCAGCGCGGGCAAAAAAATCGTCGCCCAATTCGGGCACGTCGCTTGTATCGATTTGCGCGTCGCTTGCCTTTGCAAGTCGCTTCCAGTCGGTTCCTGATGTTTTACCCATAATTTTGCCTCTGCTCGTTTTCAGCCGTTGCCACCGTGCGGGTCAATTCCAGACGGTGTACTTGTAGCGTTTGACCTCGTGCTTCGTCGCCTTGCGAGCCGAAATGATGCGGATCACATCCGCGCTGCGTTCGACATACACCACCACACCTACGATGGCGGCTATCCAACCTAGCGCGATCCAGCGATCCTCACCGTAGTCTTCCCGCTGGTCCATCGCCGTCAGCACCGGATGATCGAATACGTCGACGGCATCTCTGAAATCGATGCCATGCTTACGGATGTTGATTTGATTCTTGACTTCGTCCCACTCAAAACGCACGCGCCACCCGTATTGACGTTTGTACATACATCATAGCACGTATAGATAGCTATGTCCGCGTGAGCCGCGAGCAGTTTGCGGCGCACGTCAGCATCGGACTGGTTGCGGAAATACCGGTTCCTATTTTGGCCAGACGGCCTACCCCGGTTGGGACTGTGCTCAGCCGCATCGCACGTCGCGCGTCAGGCTGGGATCTGACTCACCCCGCATCCACCGCAAACCCATGCTGTCGCAAAAGCTGCAGCACGCCTTTGCGGCCGCCCAGGTGCAACGCGCCGATCGCCACGAACACCGGTTTGTTCGGCGCGGCGATCAGCAGCATCCGCGACACGAAGCGCCGGTTGCGTTCGTACACGATCCTGTTGTCGATCTGATCGGAGATGCGTTTGTCGCGCGCCAACGTTTCGGACTTCGCGGCCTGCCAGGCCGCAATCGCATCGGCATCCCCGACTCGCCACAGCCGATGCAAGGTCTTCACATCGTCGACGTTTTGCTCGGGCGTCTGCACCAGGTCCTGTGCGAGCATTTCACGCTGCTGCGCGAGCGTGAGTCCGGTGAACGCGCGCATCTGCTGTGGCAAGGTCTCGAGACCGACGATCTTGCCGCGCGTCCTGATATAGACGTTCTGCAGTTGGGCTTCCGTGCCGTACTCGGTTTGCAATCCGGCACTTAGCGAGTCGTAGGTTTCCACCACCAGCGAAGCGAGCCACGGCCGCATCTTCTTGATTTCATCCAGCGCCGCGGGATTGCCGCGCAGGCGGAAGGCCAGCTTGCGCCACAACGGATCGGGCAACAGTCCCGGTAGACAGTCGCGCCGGCAGATACCGTACTTGGACACGTCGTCTTGCGAGACCAGCAACTCGTCGGGTGAGAGTTCGAGTGCCAGCGTCGGCGAGGCGACCAGGGCGCCGAGAATCGGCGCGCGGAACGGTTGCGTGGGCGGATAGTCGGCAGGATCGCCGACGTGCAACGTGCCGAGCACGTAGATGGTCGTGGTGCCGCGTGTCGCGACATAGAACGGCATACGCGCCGGTTGCGCGCGCACCGGGCCGCTCGCCGTGGTGCCCGGCGTAGCGGGCGGCGGATTGAAACCCGGCAAGGTGGCGCGCGGCGGCGCCGGCAGAGTGGGCACCGGCATCGCCGGCCGCCCCGCCTGAGCGGGCGTATTGGCGGCCGCCCCAGCGGCATGCGCGACGCCGATCGGCCCCGCGCTCAGATGAAAAACAGAACAAACGCCGAGGAGCGCGGCACCGGTCAGTGCACGCGCGCCCCAGCGCCACGCAAAAGCAGCGTGGCGGCCGCCATCACGCAAGCGGCGCGTAAGACGACGCGCCGCCATTGCATCAGGCATCCATATCCCCCACCTCCTCGGCGCGGTGACACGACACCTGACGGCCATCCACTTCACGCAACTTCGGTTCTTCGCTGCGGCACCGGTCGATCACGTATGGGCAACGCTGATGGAACGTGCAGCCCGACGGCGGATGCAGCGGCGACGGCATTTCGCCTTGCAGCTTGATCTTGATGGTGCGATCCGCTTCGAAGATCGAAGGCGTGGCCGACATCAGCGCACGCGTGTACGGATGACGCGGGTTCGAAAAAATCCGTTTCTTGTCACCCAACTCCGCCACGCCGCCGAAGTACATCACCATCACGTTGTCGGCGATGTGCTCCACCACCGACAGATTGTGCGAGATGAACACGTAGCTGGTCTTGAACTGCTCCTGCAGGTCCATGAACAGATTGAGAATCTGCGCCTGGATCGACACGTCGAGCGCGGACACCGGTTCATCGGCGACCACGATCTGCGGATCGAGGATCATCGCCCGCGCAATGGCCACGCGCTGCCGTTGACCTCCCGAGAACATATGCGGATAGCGTTTTGCATGCTCCGGCCGCAGACCGACCGTGCGCATCATCTGCGCGATCCGTTCGGCGCGTTCGGTCGCGCTCAGTTGCGTATTGATCGCGAGCGGTTCGCCCAGCGTCTGCTCCACGGTCTTGCGCGGATTCAGCGAGGCAAACGGATTCTGAAACACCATCTGCACGCGCCGCCGCAGCGCGGCGATCTTCGCGTGATCCGCGCCGGCCACGTCTTCACCGTCGATCAACAGGCGGCCCGCGCTGGGTGCTTCGATCATGGTGAGTTGACGTGCGAGCGTCGATTTGCCGCAGCCCGATTCGCCGACCACCGCCAGGGTCTTACCGCGCTCGAGCGCGAACGAGACACCGTTGAGCGCCTTCACCGTGCCGGATGCGAACATCCCGCGCTTCACCGTGTAGTAACGCGCGAGCTTGTCGGCAACCAGCACGTGATCGCCCGCATGGCCAGACTGGCGCCGCGGTTCGAGTACTGCGTTCATCGTGCGCCTCCATGGGTGTGAACGTTAGCGTCGCCGCTCAGGTTCAGGGGTTTGATGCAGCGCACGCGCGCCACTTCAGTGTGACCTTGCATCGGCGCCAATGCCGGCCGCGCCTTCATGCAATCGTCGACCACGTACTTGCAGCGCGGTGCGAACAGACACCCTTTCGGCCGATCGTCACGCCCCGGTACCATGCCCGGCAGGGCAGCGAGCCGCACCGCGCCGACATTGTGCTCGGGAATCGCCGCCAGCAACGCTTCCGTATACGGATGATGCGGCGCGGCGAAGATGTCCGGCACGCGGTTGGTTTCGATCACTTCGCCAGCGTACATGACCGCGACGCGCTGCGCGACCTCGGACACCACCGCCAGATCGTGCGAAATCAGCACGAGCGCCATGCCGCGTTCCTTCTGCAGCCTGATCAGCAACTCCATGATCTGCGCCTGGATCGTCACGTCGAGTGCGGTGGTCGGTTCGTCGGCGATCAGCAGCTTCGGGTTGCAGGCAATCGCCATCGCGATCATCACGCGCTGGTTCATGCCGCCGGACATCTGATGCGGGAACGAACCAATGCGGCCTTTCGGATCGGGAATGCCGACCTGATCGAGCAGTTCCAGTGCGCGCTTGTCCAGCGCACCGCCGCGCAGGCCTTCGTGCAGCTTCAGCACTTCTTTGATCTGATAGCCGACCGTGTAGCTCGGATTCAGACTGGTGAGCGCGTCCTGGAACACCATCGCGATGTCTTTGCCGATGATCTTGCGGCGTTCTCTGGCCGAGGCCTTCAGCAAATTCTTGCCGTTGAAGGTGACCTCATCCGCCGTGACTTTGCCCGGCGCGTCGATCAGGCCCATCAGCGCCATCATCGTCACGCTCTTGCCGGAGCCCGATTCGCCGACCACGCCGACCACTTCGCCCTGCGCGACATCGAGGTTGATCCGATCGACAGCGGGCAGGCCGTTGAAATCCACCGCGAGATTGCGGATGGTCAATAGATTGGTGTCAGCATGCGCACGGCCGCCCGAAGCGTGCTGACCCGCCCCCTCGGGGGGCAGTGAATGAAGTGAACGTGGGGGTTGTGCCATCATGCCATCCGTTTCAGTTTGGGATCGAGTGCGTCGCGCAGCCCGTCGCCGAGCAGATTGATCGCGAGCACCGAGATCAGGATGGAAAGACCTGGCATCGTGACGATCCACCAGGCGCTGTCGATATAGTCGCGCGCCGAGGCCAGCATCGCGCCCCACTCCGCCGACGGCGGTTGCACGCCGAGACCGAGAAAGCCGAGCGCCGCGGCATCGAGAATCGCCGACGAAAAGCCCAGCGTAGCCTGCACGATCAGCGGTGCGGTGCAATTCGGCAGCACTTGCGAGAACATCAAGCGCAGCGTGCTCGCGCCAGCAACGCGCGAAGCCGTCACATACTCTTTCTGCAATTCGCCCTGCGCCGAAGCACGCGTCAAACGCACATAACCCGGCAACGCGACGATCGCGATCGCCAGCATCGTGTTGACGAGACCCGGGCCAATGATCGCAACCACCGCAACGGCCAGCAGCAGCGACGGCAACGCGAGCAGCACGTCCATGATGCGCATGATCGGCGTATCGGCCCACTTCTCGAAGAA
>OVEP010001260.1_pt1 | contig 10687 bp, 8 predicted proteins | sample 1779801 | NCBI WGS metagenome assembly OVEP01 (sample SAMEA3914791, study PRJEB12502) | metagenome | biome: forest; material: soil | place: Canada | collected 2011-07-03 | depth 0.1 m
AACCCGCCGGACGGGTGGAAGCCGGAAGGTTGGATCCCCAGTGCGACCGAGAAAGCACAGCGCGCAGCAATGGACTACACCCTCGGCGGCGCGCTAAAGACGTGGCAGTGGTGGGCCCTATGGGCGCTGCTGTTTCTGAATACCTCGGCGGGTATCTCGATCATCTCGCAGGAGTCACCGATGTTTCAGGAGATTGCCAAGGTCAGCGCCGTTGTGGCCGCGGGAATGGTTGGCATTGCCAGCATCGGCAACGCGGTCGGTCGAATCTTCTGGGCCTGGATCTCCGACGCGCTCACCCGGCGATGGACATTTGTGACGATGTTTCTACTGCAGGTAGGACTGTTTTGGATCCTGCCGGGCATCTCCTCAGCACTGGCACTCTCTGTCCTCTCGTTCATCATCCTGATGTGCTACGGAGGAGGGTTCGGCGCCATGCCCGCCTTTACCGCCGACTACTTTGGCTCGAAGAATGTCGGAGCGATCTACGGCCTTATGCTTACGGCATGGGGTTCCGCGAGTGCATTCGGACCGATCCTCATCGCACATATGCGGCAAAGCAGTGGATCGTACACCAGTGGTCTTCACGTTATCGCCGGCATTATGGCTGTGTCCGTGGTTCTGCCCATCCTGGTCTCACCACCTAAGTCCGTCACCCCGGCAGCCGCCAGGCCGACTGCCGTTTCCAAATGAGCCGCCTCGAAGATCAATACGAGCCTGAGTCGGAGGAATTGCGAACTGACACCACGTTCAGTGACACACATCCTTCGATCAGGCCCGCAGAGATCTTCCGGGTGACTCGCGGCGAAATTGGAATTGTGCAGGATTCTATCGCCGTAGAGGAGCCGCTTGAGATTCAACTTGTCTATGGGCCGGCTGATGATCGAAAGATCAAGTCGATCTCGATTACGATGCGAACGCCTGGCAATGACGACGAACTAGCTGCTGGCTTCCTGATGACGGAAGGCGTATTGCGGGACGTCACACACATTGCCTCGATCGGAGTTCCATCAGCAGTCAAAACTGCGCCCCGGAGCAGAACCGACTCCAGACAAGTGGCTGTCCCAACGGGCCTGCGATCGCAGTCAATTCGCGTAGAACTTTTACCCGATATCGAAGTAAGCATGTCCACACTAGAGCGGAACTTTTACACCACTTCAAGTTGTGGTGTCTGCGGCAAGGCATCTCTCTTGGCTCTTAGGACTCTTTGTCCTTCACCACAGCAGGACAATTTCATGATCCGCTCAGACGTTCTTGCTTCACTTCCTCAGCAGCTTCAGACGGCGCAGGCAGTGTTCAGAAAGACAGGTGGTCTACATGCTGCTTCTCTCTTCACTGCGGACGGTCAACTGCAATCAGTACGAGAAGACGTCGGCCGACATAACGCTCTCGACAAGCTTCTCGGTGAGGCTTTCCTTCAAGACACGCCACCTCTTCGCAACAATCTGCTGCTTCTGTCTGGACGGGCAAGCTTTGAACTCCTGCAGAAGGCGGTCATGGGCGGCATTCCGATGGTAGCCGCGATTGGGGCGCCATCAAGCCTTGCCATCGAAGTCGCACGCGAGTTTTCTATCACCCTTGTCGGATTCCTGCGCCCCGAGTCTTTCAACATCTACTCCAGTCCAAAACGTGTGTTAACTCCAAATGGAACGCCTTATCTTTGCTAGGAGGTCTGCAATGAAACTACGAATCAAAGGAAACTCGCTCCGGCTCCGTGTAGCGCCTTCGGAAGTACAGCATCTTCTGCGGTGTGGAGGCATCCGAGAGTACGTTCAACTCGCTGCGAACCCAAAGGCTCGACTTACGTATGCAGTAATCAGTTCTTTATCTGGACTCACAACAACCGTGGCTTACGAGTTGGGACATATCACAATAAGCGTGCCTGAGGTCCAACTAAAGCAGTGGGCAGACAGCGACGATATCGGTCTCTATGCCGACCTCGCGCTCGATGAGGACCGGACGCTCTCCGTGACGATCGAGAAAGACTTCGCGTGCCTGGATCGTAGTGACGCAGATAACGTGGATACATTCCCAAACCCGAATCTAGCCGCTACCTGCTAAAAGACTGAAGGTTCGCGAGAACGTCACTGATGAACAATCGGTCGCACGGTTGGGGCGACAGAAGTGAGATCCAGCCATAGCCCCTGGTTGGGTGAATACAAGTAGACGACAGCATTGCTCGACCCAGTCAGCGCAACGCGGCCGTTGGCTCCAACCGAAAGCGTGCCACTCAAGGCCACGTCCGGAGTCGGTACTCCTGCTACTGCCTGGTCGAGCAAACCCGTTAGCGTGCTGCTGCTGATCGCAATCAATCCGCTCTCCGGTACCACCCCTGTAGTCACCGGGTCCTGCGTTCCCAACGAATAGCTCCCCGTCAAAGCGGACGAGGTAAAGCTTGTTTGCGTCTGCGGAGCAAAAGCCCCTGTGCCACCCGAAGTCGCAAAGTCGAGCAGGAAGCCCTGTCCCGCGCCGACAAGGTAGAACACCGAGGCCGGCTTTGCGCAATCGAGACATCCGCTCAGGCCAGTCGCAGCGACATACGCGATAACGCGTCCGTTCGTCGCGACCGTATAGGTCCCACCGAGAGTAGCTTGCGTTGCCGTTCCACCTGCGTTACGATCCTCCGACCCCAAGACATTCCCTGCCCCATCAAACGTATACAACCCCATCTGCACATCGGGGTAGTATGTTGTTGCGCCGGACACTCCGAGCTTCTGCTCATAAAACACACTGCTTCCGCTGAGCGACGAGGCCGTAAAAGTGCCCGTCGTGATCGTCTGCGCACGTGCATCGCCAAGCAGAAGATCGCGCACCGCCAAACCCGTGCCGCTCGCCGCATCACTCGACAACAAGTACATCTCCGACGTCGAAACCACATACACATAAAAGTCGAGAGTACCCGCCGTACCCGGCAGCCCCAGCGAAAGCGTTCCGCGTCCGTTGCTACCCACGGTGAGCGTACCTGCCGAGGGGACAACGGGTGTCGTGCTGCTTCCATTGCTCGACGTAATTTCACTACTCGTCACCGCGCTCACGCCCGCAAACTGTATCTCGCCAATCGTCCCACTGCGCCCGAGCGACGTCGCGCTGCTCCCTGCGGTAAATCCATACGCACCGAACGCAAAGCCGCTATTAATCGACGCAGTGTGGAACGCCGTCGTCGTTTGTCGCGCAAACTGACCACTCAGTCTCCGCCCAGTCGCATCAAACTCAGTCATCGCTCCACCAGTAGCGACGCCACCGCTGATCGTATTCACTGCCACAATATAGCTCGCGTTGCCCGCTGCCGTGTTGAGCGCCAATTGCCCGCGTCCATCTGCACCTACTGCATACGTGCTCGCTGTCAATGCTACATTCGCTGTCGGCGCACTCATCGCGGTACCGTTGGTGTCGATCGCCCCACTCGTGATGTTCCCGCTGCCATTGGCGGTAAACACACCCGCGCTTGCGACCGGGTTCCCCAAACTATCAAAGCCAGAAAGCTCAAACGCATACTGCCCGCTAAGTTCTCCATTCGCCGCGTTGCCCCGCGAGGCACTAATCGTAAAGCTCATACTCTGCGTACCAGTCGCACCCAGCGTATCTTTCACCTGCACGATAACGCCGCTATATGGACTACCCGAGCTCGTCGTCGGTGTGCCGCTAATTTGCCCGGTCGATGCGTTGATCGAAAGCCCCGTCGGTAAAGCATTGCTCCCGCTCGCAAGCGAGAACGTGTAAGGCGCCGTACCGCTGATCGCCGTGAGCTGGAACGCAAACGGTAGACCCACCTCCCCATACGCAGTCGTACCCGAGGTAATCGTCGTACTCAGCACTGGGAGCGTAAACGTCGCAGTCGCCGATGTCAGCGAGCCCACCGTGACAGCCACACCGAATGTATAAGTTCCCGCCGCCGTAGGCGTACCCGCAAGCAGACCGCTCGAACTCAGCGTCAGCGTCGAAGGCAGCGAGCCCGAAACAATCGTCCACGTCGGTGTACTTCCATCTCCGCCCGTATAGGCAAGCTGCTGGCTATACGCAACATTGATGTGTCCGCTCGGCAAGGAAGTAGTCGTAATCACCACCGGAGCCAGCACCTTGATGCTCAACGCCACCGCCGCCGAAGTCTGCGTCCCCACCGTCACCGCAACAGAGAACTGATAGGTCCCTGCCGCTGTGGGCGTGCCACTGATCAAGCCGGTCGAGCTGAACGTAAGCCCCGACAACGACGGCAACGACCCAGACGTAATCGCCCAGCTCACCGTACCCGTACCACCGCCCGTATAAGCCAGTTGTTGGCTATACCCCGTACCCACAAGGCCATTCGCCAACGAAGTCGTACTTACAGTTGGAGCCGGTGGATTGATCGTGACGTTATAAGTCTGCACCGCTTTCGCCGGCGTGGGTGCAGAATCTGTCACAGCCAGCGTGAAGGTTGAAGTACCCGCCGTCGTCGGCGTACCCGAAACCTCACCATTTGCCGGATTAAGACTTAGTCCAGCCGGAAGCGCACCGCTGGCAACAGACCATGTGAGCGTGCCGGTGCCACCGGTAGCCGCAGGCGTCACATCATAGGTGGTGCCAGTACTGCCCGTAGGAAAGCTCGTCGTCGTGATAACCAGCGCTGCATGCACCGTGATCACCACGGAGTAAGACTGCGCCGGTGTGTGCACAGAAGTCGCTATAACCGTCGCTATTGTGGCCGTAGATGGAGCGGTGTAAACAACGCTCACCTTTTCCGTACTGCCCACCGTCGTCGTCGAAGGTGCTGAAAGTGTGCCACCGCCAGTCACGCTGAACGTGGCTCCGCCGGGCGTTGTGTCATTGACGATCGATGCGGTCACCGTCGTAGTCTGCCCCGCATCCATGGTCTGCGCCGGCCCTACGAAGAGAGCGAAAAGATTGGCATTCCCATCGCCTCCGCTGCCACAGGCGTTCAGCAGGAGAAGAATCGGAAGAAGAGAGAGCGTCACCCAGAGCCGTAGCCCGTTTCGACCACTGTTTACCATCGAACCCGCAACACGCTGCGAGGCCAGTCCATCGCGGAACTTCATGCAACCGATTGCACGATTCGTCATGCCACTGAATCTACCGCGTATTGCGCCCGCTGGCAAACACTTTCGCAAACCTTCACCGGCCGCGCCGGCCCGGCTTCCTTGCCTCTGCCGTCGTCGCCCGCACCACCAGGCGCGTCTCAAGCACACAGCGCACGTCCGACTTCTGCCCCCCATGCATCGCATTCATAAGCAGTTCCACCGCAATTTGTCCCGCCGCTTCGCACCGTGCGGAGACACTGGTCAGCGCCGGATACGTCGATGCACCCAGCACGTCATCGCACCCAATCACGCTGAACTGCTCGGGTACCCTGATCTTGGCCTCCAGCAGCCCCGCCAGCAGTCCATGCGCAACCAGGTCGTCGAACGTGATTGCTCCTGTTGCTCCTGTCGCCAACACCTCTTGCGTCACCTTGCGGCCTGCTTCAAAGGTAGGACGGCTCGCAGCCACTGACGAAATCGTCATGCCCCGTCGCCGCGTCGCACTCCGAAACGCCCGTCGCCGTTCCTGGTCTGACCACGACGCCGCTGGCCCGCTCACATACACCACCGCCGTGTGGCCGAGTTCGAACAAATGGTCCACTGCCGCCTCAATACCCGCAGCCGTATCGATCAGCACCCTTGCCATCCCTGGCGTATCGCGATTCACCAACACCACTGGTCGCCGTGCGGCGACCTCCTGGATCTGCTCATCCGGCATCCGCGACGACGCCAGGATGAAGCCTTCCACCTGCAGCGCAAGCCGCTGCACCAGCGTCTGTTCCCGTACAGCATCCTCGTCCGAATCCCCAAGGAAAACGCTGTAGCCCGCAACATCCGCACCCGCCTGCGCGGCCCGTATCAATGGCGGAAAGAATGGGTTCGCCACATCCGGCACCACGATGGCAATATTCGTGTGACGTCCAGTGCTGAGCGCCCGCGCCGTCTGGTTCGGCGTATATCCCAGCGTGTTGGCAATCTTCTGCACACGTTCTACCGTCGCTTGGCTCAACAAGCCGGGTCGGCCAAACGCCCGCGAAACCGTTGCGCGAGACACTCCAGCCGCGAGCGCGACATCGCTGATCGTAGGGGGTGATGATTTTTTTACCTGAGTCACATAGAAAGTCTATGCGCGAACGCAGACCACCACCAGTCACAACCGTTCCCCTTGCAGTGCAATCGGTTGCATGAAAGAATCTCCCCATGCCCCATTCGGCAATGCCCAACACGGCAATGATGAGCAATCTCGACTGGATCGTGCTCACCGCCTACTTCGTTCTCATGCTTGGCATGGGGCTCTGGGCGCGCACCAAAGTCAAGACCGCCAGCGACTTCTTCACCGCCGGGGGTGCCATGCCGTGGTGGCTCTCCGGCATATCGCATCATATGTCCGGATACAGCTCTGCAGTCTTCGTCGGCTTCGCGGCCATCGCTTACACCGCTGGCTTCAGTCTCTATCTTTGGTGGGCCTGCTCCATCTGCATGGCACTGGTTCTGGGTGCAGGCATCTTCCCTGGCCGTTGGTCTCAAATGCGCCGTTCGCTCGGCATCATCTCCCCACTCGAGTACCTCGCTACCCGCTACAACCTGCCCGCACAGCAACTCCTCGCCTGGAGCGGAGCACTCTTGAAGATCTTCGACGTCGGCGCAAAGTGGACCGCCGCCGCGATCCTGCTAGAAGTCTTCGCTGGCGTCCCTACTGCCTATGGTGTGCTCCTCACAGGCGCAGTAACACTCATCTACTCCGTTGTTGGAGGCCTCTGGGCCGACGCACTCACCGACATGAGCCAGTTCCTCATCCAACTGGTCGCAGGCTCGGCGATGCTTATAGCAGTCCTCTTGCGCCTCGGCGGCATCTCTGCCATCTGGAGCATCTGGTCGCGCCTCCCTGCCACCCATCACCACCTCTTCACCGGCCAATACACCCCCGCATTCGCCGTCGTGTACCTGCTCATTAACGTGCTCTCCTACAACGGAGGAACGTGGAACCTGGCGCAACGCTTCATCGCCACACCCGATCCCGTGCAAGCCCGCAAGGCCGCATTGTTATCCGCCTCGCTCTACCTCATCTGGCCTCTCATCCTTCTCTTCCCCATGTGGGCCGCGCCTCTATTGCTACCCAATCTCGCTGACCCATCGCAGTCCTACGCGCTGCTCACGAAGATGCTGCTTCCCTCCGGTCTCATCGGCCTGGTCCTCGCAGGTCTCTTCGCCCACACCATGGCGATGACCTCCTCAGACGCGAACGCCATCTCAGCCGTCGTTGTGCGCGACATCCTCCCCGCGTTACGCCGCGATCACACCCGTCCCAGCGACCGCGTCCAGTTACTCAGCGGACGCATCTGCACCTTGCTGTTCCTCGCATCAAGCATGGGTATCGCACTCACGGCGAACCGCTTCGGAGGTGTCATCGGCCTGCTCATTCTCTGGTACGCGGCACTCGTCGGGCCAATCGCTATCCCCATGCTCTTCGGTATGCTGCCCTTCTTCCGGCGCTCCGGCGCAACCGCCGCCATCGCTTCGTGGATCATCGGCGCAATAGCCTTCGTGCTCATCAAGTTCGTCTTCGCCTTCCGCATCGCACACATGCCCGGAGACCTCACTACGACCATCACTGTCGCCGGCCCTGTGCTTTCGTCACTAGCCGTTTTCTACCTGGCAGGACTACTCTGGCCCTCGCAAAATCCCGCAGTCGCGCCCTTGCTAAAACTCATCCAACCCCAAAGCGCTGACGCTCAGCCGCCCCTCCCCAATGTGGGAGTCGAAAGGAAATTAGAAGCATGCCGTCCCTCTTGAAAGAAGAAGCCGTTATCTCGCCGTACATCGCCCACACCCGAGAAGAACTCGGACAAGTAGCGGCGAACGACGTGGCCAGTGAGCTTCGCGACCGTCTCGCCCGGCAGCCCGGCGTGCGCATCATCTTCGCCGCCGCACCCAGCCAGTCCGCCATGCTCGATGCGCTCGCTGAAGCACCCGGCATCGAATGGCAGCGCGTCACGGCCTTCCACATGGACGAGTACCTCGGCCTCTCTCCCAATGCCCCGCAATGCTTCAGCGCCTTCCTTCGCCGCGCCATCTTCGACCGCCTTCCTTTCAGCGCCGTCCATCTCATCGATCCCGCCGGTAACGTGCAGGAAAACGTCAACACCTACGCCGCCGAGCTCGCTAAAGCACCCATCGACCTCGTGCTCTGCGGCATCGGCTCTAACGGCCACCTCGCCTTCAACGACCCACCCGCGCACTTCGAAGATCCGCTCGCAGTCAAGCAGGTACAGCTCGACCTCGCCTGCCGTCAACAGCAGGTCGACGACCTCTGCTTCGAGCGCATCGAAGACGTTCCCACCGCAGCCATCACCCTCACCATCCCACGCCTGCTCGCCTCCGAACGCGTCTTCTGCTGCGTTCCCGGCATGTTGAAGAGCGACGCTGTCCGCAACTCCCTCGAAGCGCCCATCAGCGAGAGCTGCCCTGCTTCCATCCTGCGCCTGCACCCTGCCTATAAGCTTTATCTTGACGTCGACTCCGCTTCCAAACTGAAACACAACCGCCCAACCCTGCCATGAAAGAACTCACCGGACTCGACCCCAGAACCGGCCGCTCGCTCGCCATCACCATCGGCGACGGCCGCATCACCTCCATGCGCGAAGGTCCGGCGCATGAGTCCGCATACCTCGCCCCCGGTCTCATCGATCTACAGATCAACGGCTATCGCGGCCACGATCTCAACGCCGAAACCCTCCATCCTCAAACAGTCGTCGATCTCGCACGTGAAGTAGCACGCACAGGCGTCACCACGTTCTTCCCCACACTCATCACACAGTCTGAAGACCGCCTCATCGCCGCCCTCCAGGCCATCACCGAAGCCCGCCGCGAAGACTCGCTCACCGCAAGCATGATCGCAGGCATTCATATCGAAGGCCCTTCCATCTCGCCGCAGGACGGCCCTCGCGGCGCACACCCGCACGAACACATCCGTCCGCCATCACTCGCCGAGTTCGATCGCTGGCAAGCCGCAGCCGCTGGCCTCGTACAACTGGTGACCTTGTCCCCCCACTTCCCCGAAGCCTTCGGCTACATCGCCGCGCTGCGCAACCGCGGTGTCTTTGTCTCAGTGGGCCACACGCACTGCTCCGCTGCCGAAATCCATGCCGCCGCAGGCGCAGGCGCTCAACTCTCCACACACCTCGGCAACGGCGTCGCCGGTCATCTCCCACGTCATCCCAACATGCTCTGGGCACAGCTCGCCGACGATCGTTTCACCGCCATGGTCATCGCCGACGGCCACCACCTCCCCGACGACACGCTTCGCGTCATCCTCCGCGCAAAAGGCTCCGAGCGCATCATCCTCGTCTCCGATCTAGTCGCCATTGGCGGCCTTCCACCCGGACGCTATCAAACCCCCATCGGTGGCGATGTCGAACTCACGCCCGACGGTCGCCTCGGTCTTGCCGGAACCCCGTTCCTCGCAGGCGCAGCGCTTCCACTCAAAGACGGCATCGCCCACCTCGTCAACGCACTCGACATCCCCCTCGGTGAGGCCCTCACGTTAGCAACCACGAACCCCGGTCACTTCGCCGGTGGTCGCGGACATCTCGCAGTCGGCGAACCCGCAGACCTGCTCCGTTTCCACCTCAACCAAACCTTGCACATAGACACCGTACTCGTGCAAGGAGAAGAAATCGCATGAACACCGCACGAAAGCTTCTTACCCTCTTACTCCTACTACTCACGCCACGAGCCGCGCGGACACAGTCCCCAATCATCCTCGGCTACGTCCTTGGCCACGATCACCTGATACAACCCGGTGAAATCGACGCACGCAAACTCACGCGCATCCACTACGCCTTCCTTTATCCCGAAGCCGGCAAGGTCTCCGGCGCATGGCCCACCGACGATGCCAACCTTCGCACCCTCGTCGCTCTCAAACGCATCTCGCCCAACCTTGAAGTCCTCGCATCCATCGGCGGCGGCGCACACTCCGCTGCCTTCTCCGATCTCGCCCTCACAGCCAGGTCCCGTCAGCTCTTCGTCGCAAGCTGTATGGCCTTGATCGAGCAGTACTCTCTCGACGGCATCGACATCGACTGGGAGTACCCCGGCTCACCAACGCCCAGTCATCCATCACGCCCTGAAGATCGAGAGAACTACACACTGCTCCTGCACGATCTCCGCGAAGCCTTCGACCGCAACAAGCCCACTCCTCACAAACATCTGATCCTCTCCACCGCCACCAACGGCAAACCCTTCTTCCTTCACGCGACTGACATGCGTGCCGCATCCCGTTACCTCGACACCGTTGCACTCATGGGCTACGACGACTACGGCCCCAACTCCGCCACCACCGGCAACCACGCTCCCCTGTTCACCGATCCCGCCGATCCCACCGCCTACTCAGACAGCCGTTACATCCACGACTATCTCGCCGCCGGCGTCCCCGCTGCGAAGATCGTGCTCGGCGTTCCGTTCTACGGCTATGGCTGGCACAACGTTCCTACCGCCAACCACGGCCTCTTCCAACCTGTGTCCAAAGGCAGTTCGTTCGATGTAACGTTCCACGAACTCACCGCCCACGAACTCACCTCAGACTCCGGCTACATTCGCTACTGGGACGAGGCATCAGCCGCGCCCTACCTCTACAACGCATCTACCCGCACCTTCATCACCTATGAAGATGAAAA
>OVEP011218120.1_pt1 | contig 10681 bp, 10 predicted proteins | sample 1779801 | NCBI WGS metagenome assembly OVEP01 (sample SAMEA3914791, study PRJEB12502) | metagenome | biome: forest; material: soil | place: Canada | collected 2011-07-03 | depth 0.1 m
CGCGCCTGCTCGATATGGGGGTCGAGGATTATCTGCTGACCTCGACCATCAACGGCATCGCGGCGCAAAGGCTGGTGCGCACTCTGTGTCCTCATTGCAAGCAGGCCTATCAAGCCTTGCCCGAAATGGTCGAGCGGCTGCAGCTTGGCCGCCTGAGCACCCATTCGCCGATTATCTTCCATCGTGCCGTCGGGTGCGTCCGCTGCGGCGGAACCGGTTATTTCGGCCGCTGTTCGATCCTCGAATTGCTGGTTATGTCCGATGAGCTTCGCCAGCTGGTGTTACGGCGTTCGGAAGCTAGCGTGATCCGTAAGACGGCCATTCAGGAGGGCATGCTAAGCATGTATTCCCAAGGTCTTCGCAAAGCGCTGGCTGGCCTTACGAGCGTGGAGGAGGTCCTCCGCGTGACCTACGAGGTTTAAGCTGTGTCGCGCTTTCGCTATCAAGCGATGACGGTGCAGGGAGATGTGATCCGCGGCGTGCTTGACGCTGCTTCGGAAGCGGCCGCTATTCAGCAGCTCAGGGCGCTTGGCCACTATCCGATGTCGGCCAGCAGCACCGAGGAGAGCGGCTGGCGCGCGTTAATGACGTCGGAACTCCGTCTGCGGCGGCATTTGCGGCTTCGCGATCTGGCGGTCGCGTCACGCGAGTTAGCGACCTTGCTGCAGGCCGGGCTTCCGTTAGACGGTGCTCTGGCGACCCTGGCTGGATTGGGGGAGAGCGCCCCCCTACGCCGTTCTATCGAGGCCTCGCTGGCCCGGGTGAAGGACGGAGCCGGCTTGGCGGACGCCTTCGCCGCCGATCCCGCTTTTCCACGCCTCTATGTCAGCATGGTGCGCGCCGGCGAAATGGGCGGCAGTCTGGACGTTACATTACGTCACCTGGCAGACTATTGCGCCAGGGCGCAAGCCGTCCGCGAAGCGGTCACGTCCGCCCTGGTCTATCCAGCTATCTTGGTTGCCACGGCAGGCCTGTCGATGATCTTCATCCTGGTTTTCGTGCTGCCGGAATTCGAAGCTATGTTCCGAAGCGCCGGCAGGCAATTGCCGCTGGCCACCCGCATCGTGATGGGAATCGGCCATTTTATCGGCCGCTATTGGTGGGTGATCTTGACCGCGGCGCTGGCGTTGGCGCTAGGGGCGAAGCGAGCGCTGCGCCGTCCCGCCATCCGGCTGCGCTGGGATCAGGCATGCCTTGGTTTGCCGATCATTGGCAATCTGATAGTCAAGATGGAGATGGAGCGATTCAGCCGAACTCTCGGAGTTCTGCTGCGTAATGGCACGGCTTTGCCGACAGCGCTGGGCATTACAAGGACCATCATCGGCAATAGCGTCATCGGCAAGGTCGTGGCGGATACCCAGACCAGCTTGCGCGAGGGCGAAGGGCTGGCGGACCGCCTGGCGCGAACGAGGGTGTTTCCCACGATGGTGCTTGATTTCATCCGGGTCGGTGAACAAACCGGCAAGCTCGACGAGATGCTGCTCCATCAGGCGGAGCTCCAAGAACAGTCGATCAAGCACCGCATCGAGCGCCTGATGGCGCTGTTGGTCCCGCTTCTGACGATTTTTCTCGGCATGGTAGTCGCGGCACTGGTCGCCTCGATGCTTGTGGCGATACTCAGTATCAACGATTTGGCGGTCCGATGAACAAGCGAGCTGAACAGGCGCGGGCGCGCCGAGAGGGTGGTTTCACCTTGGTCGAGCTGCTGGTGGTGGTAGCGATCCTCGGACTTCTGGCGGCCATAGCCACGCCTATGGTGCTACGCCATCTCGCGGACGCCAAGGTAGACACGGCGCAGGTCCAGATCAGCAATCTGAATACTGCCCTGGAGATGTACAAGCTCGACAGTGGACGCTACCCCACCAGCGACGAAGGGTTGGCGGCTTTAGTGACACAGCCGCCCGATGCGCAGAAATGGCGCGGACCTTATATCAGCGGCGACGGCAATCTGATCGATCCTTGGGGGCATCCTTATGTATATCGCTCGCCGGGTGAGAAGAAGGAGTTTGAACTCTCCACTTTGGGGCCGAGCGGTGGCTAATCGTATTGTGCCTAGCTCTACTGCCGCCGGGTTCACTTTGATGGAGCTGCTGATTGTTTTGGCTGTGATGGCCCTGGCTGTGGCGCTGGCTCCGGCTTTGCTCGGGCCAGCGCGCGCTCGAGTGGCGGTACGCACGAGCGCACAAGAGGTGGCGGCGGATTTGCGCGCCTTGCGCGGGCTCGCTGTCAGCCGGAACCAGGAGACCCGCGCTACCATCGATATCGTCGATCATAGCTTTACCTTGGATCCTCAAGGAGAAATTCGCCGCCTGCCCCTCGACATCGCCTTGGCCTTTACAGGTCCGCGGAGCCTGATGGATGGCGTCAAGGGGCGCATCCTTTTCTACCCCGACGGCAGCTCGACAGGGGGGCAGATCGAATTCTCGGCCGCAGGAGAATTTCATCACGTTGAGGTCCATTGGCTGAGCGGCTTAGTGAGCCTCGATGACTGATGGGACCTCCTGCCGAGAGGGCGGCTTCACACTGATCGAAGTTCTGGTCGCCTTAGTCATTTTCGGCTTGTCATGCACCGTATTATTGAACGTTGCGGCCGGCGGACTGAAGCGTGGCCAGGACAGTGCGGCGGAAATGGCCGCGAGCGCCTTGGCGGAGTCCCTCTTGTTGAGGGCAGGCAAAGAATTCGTCTTGAAGGAGGGCAGTAGCGAGGGGCAGACGGATGACGGGCTGCAATGGACCATGCAGGTCTCCAGCTTCGGCGACTCTGCGGATCGCGAAGCCAGAGGCATCGACGCTAAGCTTGTTACAGTCGCCGTGAACTGGGAAGAGAGAGCGGGCCGCCGAGTGGTCATGAGCACATTGGTGTTGGTGCCGGGGGCGTCGAAGTGAGGGGGCCGGGCGGGGCCGAAGCCGGCATGACGCTGATCGAGATGATGGTGGCCATGGCGTTGCTGGCACTGTTGTCGATGGGTCTCTATGGCGGATTGAGTCTTGGCACTAACGCTTGGCGGCGCGGCATAGCGCATAATGCCGGCGATGATTCGGTGCGTTTCCTGCAATCATTCTTGCGCCGCGAGATCGAGCAAGCTTATCCCGCTTATCTGGCTCAGGACGCCGCTCACCCGCAGATCGATTTCTCCGGTGGCGCCGATCAGCTGGAGTTTCTGGCGCCAGCCCCCGAGGCGCTGATAGGCGGCGGAGACGCCAGACTCTCACTCTCGACTGAGCCCGGAATTGGAGGGATGCAGTTGATCCTCGTCGCGCGTCCCGAGATGGCAGACGAAAATGCAAGTCTGGCGCGGGAAACGCTGCTTACGGGGGTGCGGTCAGTGCAATTCGCCTATTTCGGCCCTGATGAGGCAGGGGGGGGGGCGCAGTGGCGGGAAAATTGGGCAGGGCGCACCACGCTGCCGCAGCTGGTCCGGTTGCGCGTCGCCTTTCCACCGGATGACCCGCGTATCTGGCCTGAGTTGGTTTTGGCGCCGCGCATTGCCGTGGATGTGAGCTGCATATATGACCCCCTGACTCGATATTGCCGGGGCCGCTGAATGAGACTGCATTTTCTCAGAGCATTTGTCAGAACTGCGCATAGCTCGGCACGCGAGGCTTGGAAATGGTGGTGGACGGAGATCCATCCCTTGATTCCGCCGCGTCTGCGTTCGAGATTGGTGATTAGGCGCCGCCAACGCATCGTCGTTGATGTGCTCGAGACCGAGTTAATCTTCAGCTATATGCAGGGCGACACTTTGACTGGCGGCGCCCGCCTCCCGCGGTTTGGCGCCGATAGGGTCCCGCTTGGATTCGGTGTCGAGGACGAAGTGCTGATGCGCCTGCCGGTTGATGCCGTGCTCCGGCGCAGGGTGGTCCTGCCAGCCGCCAAAGGGCGCAACCTCGATCTGATATTAAGCCACGAATTGCGGCGGCACAGCCCAGTGGAGCTCGACAAAGTCTATGTCGATCGCCGTTTGATCGAGCGCGACAAGACGAACCGCAAGGTCGATTTCGAGTTGCGCATGGTAAAGCGCGAGGTCGTTGATGACGCTCTATCGCTTGTCAGGTCCCTCGGTTTGACACCCATTGCCTTAGGTTTCTTCGGTGACGATCATCTCGCCGATCGTCGTTCCTTTCCTATCGGTCGGCGGCCCCTGTTCAAGGGCGGCATGGTGATGTTGGCACCGCTGCTCGTCCCCGTTTTCCTTGCCGTTGTCACCTTGATCGCGATGCAGAGCCGTGCCAATCGAGATTTGGCGAATCTGCAGTCGCTGGTGGCCAAAGAGCGGGCGGAGCAGGCCATCGTTGAAGCCTTGCGCCGCAATATCGATGAGGCGCGGCAGAAGACACTATTCTTGCCAATGCAGAAGCAATTTCCGCTCGTCTCCAAAATCCTCGCGGAGACCAGCCGGCTGCTCCCAGACGGCAGCTGGTTGTATGAACTCCAAATTAATAGCCGCGAAGTTCGTCTCTATGGTTACTCGCCCGCGTCATCGTCACTCATCGGTCTGTTCGATGGATCAGGCACGTTTGGCGAGGCTCGTTTTCGGGCCCCATTAACGCCTGGTCCGCGGCCTGATTTGGAGCGCTTCGACCTTTCCTTCGTGATCCGCGAGGACAAGAAATGAGGCTGACCTGGCGTCCCCTGGCGCGCCGCATCGCCGCCTTGTCTCTTCCTTTTCTGCTGCTCCTCGGCCTGATTGTCTTGGTGGTGCATCTCATTATGCGGCCCAGCCAACAGCGACGCGTCATCGAACGGGATACCGCGTTGCTGGCGGCCTTGCAGTCCGCAGTCGCCGAACGGCCGGCCCTCGAACGGGAATTGCAGCAGGTCCGGGCCCAGCAAGCGATGTCGCCTACTTTGCTGCCCGGCGCGTCCACGGCTCTGGCCGCGGCTGCGGTTCAGAGCGAGGTCAAGCGTATCGTCGATAGTCAGGGTGGGGAAATCAAGAGCGCCCAAAACGGTCCTTCGGTCATAGCCAACGAATTCGAGAAGATCGAAATTCGCTATACCCTGTCCGCCAGCCTGACAGCCGCGATTGAGATGATTTATCAGATAGAAACTCATACACCCTATCTGTTCGTGGATGGTGTCGAGCTGCGTACGGCGGAAGGTGGTGCCGGGGATGCTCACCCTGCCGTCGAGCCGAAACTGACCATCCGATGGAATGTCTACGGCTATCGTTGGATGGGGACGCGATGATCGTGCGGCGTTTTGGGCTCACCGTAGCCGCCTTGCTGGTTTCGCTTTTACTATGCGCCAAGCTGGTGCTGGTCTTGCTGGCGCCGGCGAAGCATTGGCTAGCTGCCGATGTAGCCGCTAGGCCTGGTGGACGTCAGGCGGCTCCGGCCCCAAATATCATTTTCCCGCCCCGTCGGGAATTCGCCGAAACTCTCGCTCGTCCGTTGTTTAGCCCCTCTCGACAGCCCGCGCCTCCGGCCGCAGCAGTCGGCGATGTAGCTGCGCCGCCACCGCTGGTAAATATCACCCTGGTTGGCACTATTCTTGGTCCCCAAGTCAAAGTTGCCGTCCTCAGAGGCGCGAGCGGGCCAGCTCAACGGGTAACGCTCGGCCAAATGATAGGGGGCTGGCAAGTCACGGGGATCGAGAAAGACCGCGTTCTGCTGCGGGCCGGGACCGCCGAGCAGGAGATCCTGGTACCTCGGCCTTCTCAAAACAGTGGCGTTGTTTCCCGGCAGTCTTCACGACCCCCGCCCTTGCCGCGATAATCGACAGAATGGAAATAATATGAATTCAGTTTTCAGACCGGGCCTGTTCCTCGCGGTGGCGTTGGCCCTGTTTGCCTGTGCTCAGCCGCAGCCCCCCGCAGGTCTTCCCAAGTCCGTCAATGCCGCGGTTGCTCCCGTCAATCCGCTACCATCCGTCGATGCGGCAGCTATAGCCAATTCGCCAGCGTCTCGGCTGTCGCCCGAGATGATCCGTGGCACCGGCAGCTTCGTCGATCGATCAAGGCGCCATTCGTCGGATGCCAGGGTCACCGAAGACGGAGATATTACCCTCGACTTCGCCAATGCCGATATTCGGGACGTGATCAGATCGGTGCTGGGTGATCTGCTGAAACTCAATTACGTGGTGGACGGCAAGGTACAGGGAACGGTGACGATCGAGTCGAGCAAGCCCTTGCGTCGTGACGCGGTGCTGCCGGTTTTTGAGAGAGCGCTGTCGATGAACGGCTTGGCTCTGTTACGTTCGGGCGATATGTATCAGGTGCTGACCGCCGCCGACGCGCCTAGGCAGAATGGGGTAGGTGAGGAGGTGGAGCGCAAGGCCGGGCGCCCCGGCTACGGTGTCGAAATCGTACCGCTTCATTATGTCAGCACTGCTGAGATGCGGCGCTTGCTAGACCCAATTGCTCCGCCCGGCGCGATCCTGCAAGCGGATTCGGGCAGGAATTTACTGGTCCTTGCCGGTACCGAACAAGAGCGGGCCAGCGTCCTTGATGATATCGCGCTGTTCGACGTCGATTGGCTGCAGGGGATGTCTTTTTCCCTTTATCCGGTTAAATCGGTGGCGGCGAGCCAACTGGTGAAGGAACTGGACCAGATCGTCGGCGGCCAGAACGGTCCTCTGAAGGGCATGGTGCAACTGATTCCGCTCGACCGTCTGAATGGTGTACTGGCGATATCTTCGCAGTCCCGCTATTTGGAAGAGCTGCAAGGCTGGATGGAGCGTCTCGATCGGCCTGGCGACAGCGTCGACCGCCGTATCCATGTCTATCATGTCCAAAATGGCCGGGCGGCCGACCTCGCGGACGTGCTCAGCAAGACCATGGGCATCGGCGGCAAGGGCAGTGCGGCCGCGCCAACCGCTGGGCCGAGTGGGACGATGCGCAATCGCGATTTAGCGCCGCCGGCGGGGGGGATGCCGTCAGACGGCGGCGCGGGGCCGAACTCTGAAGCCGGGGGATTTAATATTACTGCAGACGAGACCAATAATGGACTTGTGATTTTGGCAACCTCACAGGAATATTCCGTCGTAGAGGCCGCGCTACGCCAATTGGATACGGTACCGCTTCAAGTATTTCTCGAGGCGGCGGTGGCCGAGGTTACGTTAACCAGCGATCTCAAATATGGCCTGCAATTCTTTTTTCAGTCGGGACACCATTCAGTTACCCTCAACAATCAGTCGAGCGCGCCGATCGCTTCCGCTTTACCCGGATTCGGCTATACTTATTCGATCGGCAGTAACATTCAAGTAATCCTCAATGCGCTCGATGGCATCACCGACGTCAAAGTGGTCTCTTCGCCCCAGATTTTAGTGTTGAATAATCACACGGCGTCGCTCCAGGTCGGTGATCAGGTGCCTATCGCCACCGAGCAAGCGGTGAGCACTGTCACCTCGACGCCGTCCATCGTGAATAGCATCCAGTATCACGATACCGGCGTCATCCTCAAGGTGACTCCGAGAGTCAATCAGGGCGGAATGGTGATGATGGATGTCTCCCAGGAAGTCAGCGACGTAAGTGCCACGACCACATCAAGTCTGGATTCTCCCACCATCGAACAACGGAAGCTTAGCACCACCGTCGTTGTGCGAGATGGGGAAACCGTCGCTTTAGGAGGCCTGATCCAGGACAGTCGGACCAATACTCGCAACGGCATCCCACTGCTTTCGGATATTCCCTATCTCGGTGCCCTGTTTGGCACTACCGAAAATCAGGGATCACGGACCGAACTTCTTGTTCTCATCACCCCGCACGTAGTGGCCAGTGTGCAGAGAGCAAAAGAAGTCACCGACGAGTTGCGGCAGAAGTTGGACGGTGCTAGCGCCCTCTACATGCGTATCCAATGACGGGCAGGGATGCGATCCCTGCCCGCTCCGGCGAGAGGGGCCTGGCTCTGATGTCGGTGCTATGGACTGTGGTGATCTTGGCCCTGGTCGTTGGCGCGGTAGCCAGTTCCGGCGCCGTCTCCTACCGTATGCAGCGCAACGCCCAGCAATGGGCAGAGGCTTCAGCATTGGCGGATGCCGGTATCGCGCGAGCTATCTTGTCGCTGCTCGACCGGCGAGGGGAGCAGCGGTGGCGCATCGATGGAGTCGCGCGCGCCTTTTCGCTGGGCGGCGCGCCGGTGGCTATTCGGATTCAGGACGAGGGAGGGTTGATCAACTTAAACGGTGCTGATGGCGACCTACTGGCCGCCTTGTTCGTTTCCGCCGGACTGGCGGCCGACCGGGCGCAGACTCTGGCGAACAACATTTTAGACTGGCGCTCCACCGGCGATCAGCAACGCTGGGGCGTTCCTACTTCGGCCGACTATGGTGCCATAGGATCCTACGGCCCGCGCCATGGACCCTTCCAGAGTGTCGACGAGCTAAGACTGGTGATCGGTATGACTTCGGATTTGTTCGCGAAGGTGGAGCCTGCTTTAAGTGTCTATTCGCGGCGTCGTTTGGTCGATCGCCGCTGGGCACCCAAAGAAGTTACGGCCGCCCTGGCGGTGTTCGACGCGAATCAGCCGCCGGACGCGGAGCGGCTTTTCGACCCCACGGATGGAGGCGAGGGGCTCTCTCTGTCGGGGATCGATCAGACGCCGTCGCTCGCTGAACGGATATTCAGGATTAGCGCGGAGGTCTCCTCAGCGTCCGTCCCGCGCGAGGCGGTCGTCATGATCACCGGCGACGTTAGGCGTCCCTATTTAGTCTTGAGTTGGAGATAAGCCGGGGCGGAATTGGCAGCCCATGCGTCGCCAGATGCCTACCAAGCAGATGGCAATGCATAAGTGAAATGTGCTGGACCGGCGCGGAAAACTCCCCTAGAAAAGAGGGAAAGTCTTCGGGGTGGTAATCACTATTAAGCGTAGGCGTTCCGCGCGGACAAGCATTTGCTTTTGGCCGCGAGGTCGCTTGCTATGTGCAGAAAAGGGGCCTTCATGCACTGCATATATTCGACCAAGCACCTGATTCAGCAAATTTTTCTACTCTCGTTTCTGGCGCTTGGTTTAATTTACGTTCCTTCAGATGCCGCGGTCGCGCAGACGCTGCCGGATATCCCTCCCACCTTGTCTACTGCATTGGCGCCTTTATCCGTCGAGCAACTGGGGCAAGCGCTGACCGGCCGGTCTGATACCCCGTCAAATTGCTTAACTTATTCAAGCACCACGGTGGCGCCCGAGATTGCCGCCTTGGCGCAAAACCTGAAGAACGACCCTGATCTGATCTTCGAATATGTCTATGACCAGATAACCACGTTGCCGCAAATGGGCAGCTTGAAAGGGCCGTTGGGCGCGCTGATCGACCAGTCGGGAACGCCTTTCGACCAAGCCGAACTGATGGCTCAACTCCTGGTTGAGGCTCAGAAAAATAACCCAGCGATAAGTAATGTTAATATCCAGGTTGGCGCTGTCGCAATCGGTCAACCGATGATCAGTGATTGGCTTGGCACAGATTCAAACCCCAATAGCGTCCAAGCGGCTCTTGCTGCGGGTGGTATGTTTGCAATCATTAGCGTTGACCAGTCTGGCCAAGTTGATGGCCTTCAGTTGTCAAGTTGGCCGTGGGTGCAGGTTAGCATCAATGGCACACCTTACGTCTTCGATCCCAGTACTAAGGACTACAGTCGAAAACATGGCTGGGGAGCAGCGGCATTGGCCTCCGCGATGGGTTATAGCTTCGACAACTACTGGGGCACTGTCACACAAGGGGCTACAATACAAAGCTTAAATATTAGTTCCCAGATCGTTACGCTTCCATCAGTCAAGAACCTGAATCGCGCGGGGGCACGTAGTACTCTACAGGGCTATACTAGTCAACTTCTCGCCGCTCTTAAGCAGAATAATAATTCAGGCGACGGTCCGCAGGACATTCTCGGCGGGACTAGTATTGTAAAGATTCCCTACGGGAGCGGTGTTTTACCTAAGGGGCAAATTTTTACGCAGTATACGGTTTTGGGTATTTACGTAACGTCGCTTCCGTTGCGGCAGACAGTACTCCCTAATATTATTTCTGGATCTGTAAATATCTATCAATATAGCGCTGGGGCGCCATCTGCGCTTTCCTCCGTATATCGCACCACTTTAACAGTCAGTTTGCCTGGTGCCGCTTGCTATACCCTAAATTCATCCGATATTTACGGTCACCGCTTGGCGGTACAAGTAAGCGCGGGTCAACCTTCTTTAACCTTGGATTCCAATGTACTCGTAACGGGAGGCGGAAGCACTGCGACCGCGAATCCAATGTGTGCGATGATTGGGAATCTCACCACATCCCCCCAAAGTGCGCTCAGCAACGGCTCTGGCTACGCAGTTATCGGGTTCTGCGTGAATTCCCTCAATCAGAACAAGAATGGCTATTTCACAGCCAGTATCCCCATACCGACAGCGCCGAACATTGCCTACTATCTGATCGGAAACACATGGGGGCCGATGAGTCGTGCGATGCTGGAAAGGCACCGAACGGCATTGCTGGTAAATAAGGCCGCAACCCCGAATGCTCCGACAAGTGATTTGGTGCTGGGGGAGAGCTTGTCTGTCATTGCAGATACCTATTTGGCGCAGATATCGCAGGCGTTCAACGTTGTCGACCAAATCTCAGGAACTGCGTCATCGCTCAATTTTTGCGTCGGCATCGTCGGCTTCTCTTCCACTCAAGGTCTTTATGTCGATTGGCGCGAACTTGAGCTTAACGTCGCTCAACTGAGCAGAGGGGCGAATTCCATCAGCTCTTCCCCGCCAG
>OVEP010006624.1_pt3 | contig 10679 bp, 8 predicted proteins | sample 1779801 | NCBI WGS metagenome assembly OVEP01 (sample SAMEA3914791, study PRJEB12502) | metagenome | biome: forest; material: soil | place: Canada | collected 2011-07-03 | depth 0.1 m
AGGTCGGTGCCGAACATCGGCGGGTCGTCGCTGTTCACCGTGACGAACAGGCCCGCCTCCACCATCTGCCGGATCGGGTGGTCCTCGATCCGCTCGACGACCCGGGTGGCGATGTTCGAGGTCGGGCAGACCTCCAGCGGGATCGCGTGCTCACCGAGGTAGTCCAGCAGCCGCGGGTCCTTCACCGCGTTGGTGCCGTGGCCGATGCGCTCGGCGCCCAGGCAGCGCAGCGCGTCCCAGACCGTCTCCGGCCCGGTGGCCTCGCCCGCGTGCGGGACGCTGTGCAGGCCGGCCGCGCGCGCCCGGTCGAAGTACGGCTGGAACTGCGGACGCGGGACCCCGGCCTCCGGGCCGCCGAGGCCGAAGCTGACCAGCCCCTCCGGGCGCAGGTCCAGCGCCAGCCGCTCGGTGACCGCGGCCGACTCAAGACCGGCCTCGCCGGGGATGTCGAAGCACCACCGGAGCACCACCCCGAGCTCCCGCTCCGCCGCCAGCCGGGCGTCCTCGATGGCGTCCATGAACGCCTCACCGGGGATCCCGCGCCGGACCGAGCTGTACGGAGTGACCGTCAGCTCGGCGTAGCGGATGTTCTGCCGCGCCATGTCGGCGGCGACACCGTAGGTCAGCGCGCGGACGTCGGCGGCGTCCCGGATCAGGTCCACCACCGACAGGTACACCTGGATGAAGTGGCCGAAGTCGGTGAACTCGAAGTACTTCGCCAGTGCCTCGGGGTCGGTCGGGACCGAGGTCCCGCCCTCGTACCGGGCCGCCAGCTCGGCGACCACCGCCGGCGAGGCCGAACCCACGTGGTGGACGTGCAGCTCCGCCTTCGGCAACCCGGCGACGAACGCCGCCAGTCCGCCCGCCGGTGCTCCGCGAAGATCCCCGCCCTGTTCCGCTGCCATCAGACCGCTCCCATCAGCTCCGCTTCGGAAGCCTGCAGCGTCTCACAGGGACCACCGGCCACCCCCGCGGACCGGCCTCAGACCAGCATCGAGACGGCGTGGATCAGCAGCCCGGCCAGGGCCCCCACCACCGTGCCGTTGATCCGGATGAACTGCAGGTCACGGCCGACGTTGGCCTCGATCTTGCGGGACGCCTCGTCCGCGTCCCAGCTGGCCACGGTCTCCGAGATCAGCGAGGTGATCTCACCCCGGTAGGTGTCCACCACGTACTCGGCGGCGTCCTCCAGCCAGCCGTCCAGCTTGGCCTGGAGTCGCCGGTCGGTCGCCAGCCGGGCGCCGAAGCTGCGGATGCCGTCGCGCAGCCGTACCCGCAGCTGGCTGTCCTCGTCCTCGGCGGCCTGCAGCACCATCCCCCGGATCGCGCTCCACGCCGACGCGATCAGGTCCTGCACCTCGGACCGGGCCAGCAGCTCCACCTTGGCCCGCTCGACCTTGGCGATGGTCTCCGGATCGGTGCGCAGCTCCTTGGCGAAGTCCTCCAGGAAGCTGTCCACCGCGCCCCGGGCCGCGTGCTGCGGATCGTCCCGCACCTCCTCCGAGAAGCGCAGCAGCTCGCGGTAGACCTTGACCCCGACCTGCCGGTCGATGAACTTCGGCGTCCAGCCCGGGGTCTCCTCGGCGATGGTCTGGATCACCGAGTCGCGGTGCTCGACCAGCCAGCTGTTGGCCCGCAGCACGCACAGGTCGACCACGCCCCGGTGCCCGCCCTCGGCCACGATCCGGGCCAGCATCGCGCCTATCGGCTGGGCGACCCGCTGCGCGGCGGCGCGCCGGGTCACCGCCTCGCCGACGACCGCCTGCACGTCCTCGTCGCGGAGCACCGCGAGCGCGCCGCGCAGCGCCGCCGAGGCCTCCCGGGTCACCCGCTCCGCGCTGCCCGGCGCGGACAGCCACTCGCCGAGGCGGCGCCCGACACCCAGCGCCCGCAGCCGTCCCCGGACCACCTCCACCGAGAGGAAGTTCTCGCCGACGAACTGGCCGAGGCTGCGCCCGAAGACGTCCTTCTTGGTGGGGATGATCGCGGTGTGCGGAATGGGCAGCCCGAGCGGACGCCGGAACAGCGCGGTGACCGCGAACCAGTCGGCCAGCGCGCCGACCATCCCGGCCTCCGCCGCCGCCTGGACATACCCGGCCCAGGCGCCGGCATGCGCGTGCACGCCCCAGCTGGCCAGGGCGTAGACCAGCGTCGCCACCACCAGGAACCCGGTGGCGATGGTCTTCATCCGCCGCACGCCACGCCGCTTCACCTCATCCGACGCGGTGTAGCGCACCCCGAGCGGGCGATCGGCCTTATTGTCTTCGAGCGTATCCACGTTCCCAGTCTTACCTCTTCGAGATCGAAGTTCGGGAGATGCCCGCCTTGTCTGCTCTGCCGGGCCCGGGTGGCCTGTCCGGTTACGCCGAACACTTCATCGAGCCGGACGGCTATCTCGACTACGGCCGTTTCGGCCCGCCCTCCGCCGACGTGGTCGAGACCACGACCGCGCTGATGACGCAGTCCTCGCACTGCACCGCGCGTACCGTGGACGAGTTGATGGGCCAGGAGCTGCGGGCACGTCAAGCCGCAGCCCGGCTGCTCGGGCTGAACGCCGCCTCCGGCGAACTCTCCAGGGTTGCCCTCCTTCCCAACGCCAGCACCGGCCTGTTCCACGCGGCCCTCGGCCTGCCGCGCGGCGGCGTGCTCGTCTCCGGGCACGAGTTCCCGGCCAACCTGTACCCGTGGCGACGAGCCGCCGCTCTCGGCCGGGTACAACCTGTACCACTCACCCCTGACAGGCACGGCCGGATCACCCCTGACCTGGTCCGATCCACGCTGACCCGGGAGACGGCGGCGGTGTCGCTGTCCGCCGTGGACTACCGCACCGGCTTCCGGGCCGACCTCGCCGGCATCCGCGAGGTGATCGGCCCCGACCGGCTGCTGATCGTGGACGCCATCCAGGCCCTGGGCGCCACCGAACTGCCCTGGACGGCGGCGGACCTGCTGGTGACCGGCGGCCAGAAGTGGCTGCGGGCAGGCTGGTCGACCGGCTTCCTGTACGCCTCGCCGCTGGCCCTGGAACGGCTGGAGCCGGTACTGACCGGCTGGACCGGCGTCACCGAGCCCGGCGTGTTCGACAGCCGCGAGCACCCCGCGGCCGAGGACGCCCGGCGCTTCTCGGTGACCAATCTCAGCCCGGTCGCGGCCGGCGGCCTGGCCCGCGCCCTGGAACTGGTCGAACGCGCCGGGATCCGCCGCATCGCGGCGCACATCCTGCAGCGCACCGACGAGCTGGTCGACACCGTGCGCAGCGCGGGCGGCCGGGTGCTGTCGCCGACCGCCGAGCACGAGCGCGCCGGGATCGTCTCCTTCGTGCTGCCGAAGACCGATCCCGCGCTGGTCGGCCGGGCCCTGGAGAACCACGGGGTGACCGCGACCGTCCGCCCGGACCAGATCCGGCTGTGCGCGCACGCCTCGACCACCCTGGCCACCGTCGACCTGCTGCACGCCGCGCTGCGCTCGCTCCAGCGCCCCTGACCGCCACCGCCGACCGCTACCGCAGCCGACCGCTACCGACCGGACTTCCGCTCCGACCCGCTACCGCCAGGGGACGCCGTCCGCCCGGGTCCAGTCCAGGCCCTGCGCGTCCCAGCGCGGGGCCTGGGCGGCCAGCCGCAGTCGGAACGAGGACCAGTCCCGGCTCCGCTGCGGCGTCCAGCCGACCTCGGCCAGAGCCGGCAGCCGGGGCAGCAGCATGCTCTCCAGGTCCTGCGGCGTGGACAGGGTCTCGGTCCACAGGGCCGCCTCGACTCCGGCCACGGAGTCCGCCGGAACGTCCCGCAGGAACGTTCCGGGGTCCCAGTCGTAGGCCTGCGGCACACCCACGTACCCCGCCCAGGACATCCCGAGCCCGGTCTGCCGGTCGTACTTCTGGTCCAGGTAGGCGTGTTCGGCGGGCTCCAGCAGCACCTGCGAGCCACCCCGGACCGCCGCCGCCAGCCGCGACGCCAGCCCCGCCGGCACCTGCGACGCCGGGTGCCAGGCGCCGAGCAGAGCCGGGCCAAGACCCCCGGCCGCCGCGTCCTCCCAGGCCATCGGCTGCTTGCCGTGCGCCCGGACGATCGCCGCCGCCCGCGCCATGAACGCGTCGTACGCCTCGTCGCTGACGCCGAACGCCTCGTCGCCGCCGATGTCGATGTAGCGGCCCGGCGTCATCGCCGCGAGCGCGCCCACCACCTGGTCCACGAAGGCGTAGACCTCGGGCTTGTCCGCGCACAGGCTGTCCTCGGCACCGCCGATGCCGGTGTACGGGCGCGGCCGGGCGGCCCCGGCGCAGGCCAGGTCCGGGTAGGCGGTGAGCGCCGCGTTGGTGTGCGCGGGCAGGTCCACCTCCGGGACCACGGTCAGGTAGCGGGCCGCCGCGTAGGCGGTGATCGCCCGGTAGTCGGCGTCCGTGTAGGAGCCGCCCGGGCCGCCGCCGACCTCGGTGGCCGCCCCGATCCCGGTCAGCCGGGGCAGGCCGGGGATCTCGATCCGCCAGCCCTGGTCGTCGGTCAGGTGCAGGTGCAGATAGTTGATCTTGTACTCGGCCAGCAGGTCGATGATCCGCTCGACCACCGGCACCGGGAAGAAGTGCCGGGCGACGTCCAGCTCCACGCTGCGCACCGGGTAGCGCGGCCGGTCGGTGATCCGCACCGCCGCCACCGTGCCCGCGCCGCGCGCCGGGAGCAGCTGCCGCAGCGTCTGCGCGCCGTGGAAGAGACCCGCGCCGTCGGCGGCGGTGACCACCACCCCGTCCGGCCCGGAGACCAGGCTGTACCCCTCCGGCCCGGTCCCGGCGGCCGGGTCGAGCCGCAGCGTCACCCCGTCGTCGCCCGCACCGGCCCCGGCACCGGCAACCGACAGGGACCCGGCACCGGTGTCCGGCGGCGGCAGCCGGTAGCCGGTCGAGGCGTCGAGCTCCGCCGCCAGCAGCCCGGCGACACCGGCGGCGGCCGGGCCGCCGTCGGCCCGGATCACGCTCCGCGCGGTGAGCCGGTAGCCGGCGCCGCCGAGGGCGGTGACCTCGGACGGCTCCGGCACCAGCGGCAGGGCCGCCCCGGCGGCGGCAGCGGCAGGACCGGACAGCAGCGGCGGCCCCGGGGCGGCGGCGACCCGGCCCGCGCCGGGGGTGGCCGTGGCCGAGTCGGAGGAGACCGAGGCCGGTCGTGACGACCCGCAGCCGGACACCGCCGTCGCCAGCGAGACCAGCGCCACCCCCACGACCAGCGCTCTCCGGTTCATGGCGGCGATCCTGCCAACTGCCGGCGGTCAACTCAATCCCCCACGCCCACCACCGGCGATTCCGCCGCCACCTCCCCCCGGTCGCCGTACATCCGCGCGATCACGTCCTCGATCGCGGGCTCCCGCACCGACAGGTCGACCAGCGGATGGTTCGCCGCGACCGCCGCGACCAGCGGCGCGGCGCTCTGCGAGGCCGGGAAGGACAGCCACTGGCGCGGCCCCTCGATCCGGACCACCCGGGTGCCCGGCACCTGGATCGGCCCGGCGGGCTCGGCCAGGTCCACGACCAGGGTGCGCTCGCTGCGCCCGGTGGCGTGCAGCCCCTCGATCCCGCCGTCGTAGACCACCCGGCCGTGGTCGATCACCATCACCCGTGAGCACAGCCGTTCGATGTCGGTGAGGTCATGGGTGGTGAGCAGCACCGTCGTCCCCTGCTCGGCGTTGATCTCGGCGAGGAAGGCGCGCACCCGGTTCCGGCTGACCACGTCCAGACCGATGGTCGGCTCGTCCAGATACAGCACCTCCGGGTCGTGCAGCAGCGCCGCCGCGATGTCGCCGCGCATCCGCTGGCCGAGCGAGAGCTGGCGCACCGGGACGTCCAGCAGCGGTCCGAGCTCCAGCAGTTCCACGCAGCGGTCCAGGTTGCGCCGGTAGCGGGCCTCCTCGATCCGGTAGATGCGCCGCGCCAGCTCGTAGGAGTCGCGCAGCGGCAGGTCCCACCACAAGGTGGTCCGCTGCCCGAAGACCACGCCGATGCGCCGGGCCAGCCGGGTCCGGTCCCGCTGCGGATCGACCCCGGCCACCCGCAGCCGCCCCGAGCTGGGGACCAGGATGCCGGTGAGCATCTTGATGGTGGTGGACTTGCCCGCGCCGTTGGGGCCGATGTAGCCGACCATCTCCCCCGGCTCGATGCCGAAGGTCAGGCCCTCCACCGCCCGCACCTCGGTGCGCTCGCGTTTCAGTCGTCCGGTCCGGCGCCGGACCGTGAAGGTCCGGACCACGTCCTCGACCTCGATGATTCCCATGTGTCGCCCTCCTGGGCAGGTCTGTTGCAGATCGGTTGCATAACAAGCGATGTGACGCACGGTCAGCTTCCGGTGCTCCGGTACGAGCGCAGCGCGGCCCGCCAGGCAAGACCGGCGGCCGTGGCGCAGAGCAGGGCGGCGAGCGGCGAGGCGAAGCGGAACCAGCCGGGCAGGCCCAGCGTGTCCGGCACCCCCAGCACGTACATCGCGGGCAGCCAGTTCACGAACGCCAGCGGCACCCCGTAGACGACCCCGCGCACCAGCTCGCGGGCGTAGATCGTGGGCGGGTACTGGAGCATCGTGGCTCCGCCGTAGGTCACCGAGTTCTGCACCTCGGCGGCGTCGGCGGCGAAGAACTGGAAGGCGCCACCGGCGACGAACACCGATCCGAAGATCACACTGCCGCACACCAGCAGCAGCACCATCACCAGCAGTCGCCCGGGCGTCCAGTCGAGGTGCAGTCGGGACACCGCCCAGAGCAGGACCAGCGTCGACTGGAACACCCGGCCCACCCGGCGCAGCGCGAAGCGGTCCGCGCTCAGCTGGGCCAGCGCGGCGGCCGGGCGGACCAGCACGGTGTCCACCGAGCCGTCGCGGACCCGCTGCCCCAACTGGTCCAGGCTGCCGACGGCCAGGTCGGCCAGCCCCAGGGTCATCCCGGAGGTCCCGTACAGAAAGGCCACCTGCGGCAGCGTCCAGCCGCCGAGGGCCGGGGTGTGCAGGAACATGATCGCGATGATCGCGAAGTCCAGGGCCGAGGTGACCGCGTTGCCGAGCGCGGTCAGCCAGAAGGAGGTCCGGTAGGCCAGCGAGGCCCGCAGCCACATCCGGGCCACCAGCAGGTACGCCCGCACCGCCTCCCAGCCGGCTGGGAGCGCTCCCGGTCGAGCGGGGAGGACTCGGGGCGCGTCCGTTCGGTCAGCCACCCTGGACCACCACCTTGGCCGCCGCCGCCCGCTGCACCAGCCGTCCCGCGCCGAGCAGCACCGCCGCCCAGCCGAGTTGCAGCCCCAGGCCCGCCAGCAGCGCGGAGCCGGTCCGCCGCTGCAGGAAGACGTCCTCCGGGATCTGCACCATCCCCGCCCAGGGCAGGTGCTGCGCGATCTGCCCGAGGGCCGAGGGGAACAGCGTCAGCGGCAGCAGGAAGCCGGAGAAGAACATCCCGAGTACCAGCGTGACCTGCCTGACCCCGCGCGCGTCCAGCAGCCAGAAGCCGGTGAGCGAGGCCATGTAGCGCAGCGAGAAGCTGACGGTGACCGCGAGCAGCGTCGACACCAGGAAGCAGCACCAGGTCAGCGCCTCCTCGGCGGCCCCGCCCGCGGGCATCCGCAGCCGGAAGAACAGGCCGCCGACCAGCAGCGGCAGCACCCCGCGCGACAGCAGGTGGTACCCGGCCCGGCCCAGGTCCCCGGCCAGCCACCAGGCCTGCTGGTCCACCGGCCGGTACAGGTCGACCGCGATGTCGCCATTGCTGATCCGGGCCTCCAGGTCGTCCTGGATCCCGCCGCCCATCGCGGCCACCGGCATCAGCATCGCCTGGCCGAGCCAGACGTAGGTCAGGGCCGAGCTGAGGTCGTAGCCGCCGAGGTGCGGCCGGATCTCCCACAGCGCCCGGTAGGTGTACGCGATGAAGAAGCCGAAGACGGTGTTGGTGAACGCCCCCGACCAGGTCGCCGCCCGGTAGGTGGCGTACCGGCGGAAGCTGCCCCAGCCCACGGCCGCGTACAGGCCGAGCGCCGGGAACCTCGGAACGGGATCGGGGGGGACCGGATCACGCGGGGGTGAATCAGGTGGAGGCGGACAGGGCGGGTGGACGTCGTCGAGAACCGGCGCCATCGGGAAACCACTTCCTCTCGAAGAACCGTACGAACACATACGACCCGACCCGCGCGCACGCCAAGGAGGCCCCCGCGCGGCGACCCAGGGGGCAGCGGCGCAGGGACCGGTAGCTGTACGCGGTCAGGCGAGCGGGAAGCGTAGCGGGCTCGGCGCCCGCCGCGCATCGGGTTTAATCGCCGCCAAGGAGACAGCGGTCGGGTGGTCCGCCCCGTTGATCCATGGCAGCGAGCCCGCCCCTTGGACCAGGGAGCTGGTGACGGGTTGCGTCGTACCGCGGCCAGCCCGCGTCGGACTTCCCAGCGCCGCTCGGCCCGTCGATGCTGACGAACACACCTCGGAGTTGATCAGAAAAGGGCCTCAGCTTCACGTTTGCCCCCTCGCGACGGTCGTTCGCGAAGTTCTTCGAGGGACAACGGTCCGCCGCCAAGCCGCGACGCCATGTGGATGAACAACCGAGCTGCCATCAAGGCGTCGTAGGTGGCCCGGTGCGGCTTGAGATCAGGCAACATACCCTCGGCCAAGTGGAACTCCTCAACCAGTGAACCGAGCCGATAGCTCGGCAGGCCAGGAATCAAGCGACGGGCCAGCTTGAGCGTGTCGAAGACCTCAGGGCACTCCCAGTCTCCAAGCTTGCGCTGAAGAACACCAACGTCAACATGCGCGTTGTGGGCGACCAGAGCGTCGGCCTCCAAGGACCGGAGTACGTCACCCTCGACGCTCTCGAACAATGGCAGGCCAGCAACCTGTTCGTTGGTGATTCCGTGAATACTCTCGGCCATCGGCTTAATCCGGGTAAGCGGCCGAACCAACCAGCTCGACAGCTCCCCGACGACGCCACCGACAACGCGAACGATGGCCAGTTCCACCAGGTCCGGCGGGTGGTAGCCGTTACCTTCGACGTCTACCACTACATAGTTGAGGCTTGTCCAGTCAGTCACGTCGTCTCTGCCTTCCAACCGATCTCGGCCCGGCCGTGTCGCCGGTCGTGGTGAGGGTGCCGAACGTCGTGAACCTGGAACCCAAGCGTGTGTTGCAGGTAGTAGCGCGGCTGTTCCTCGCTGAGTCCGGAGACCACTACGGCACCCTCGGTGATGTCAACGACCACCAGGCTGCTTGCGTCAGGGACGGTACTGGCGACCTCGTGAACCCGGTCATGGCTCGGGACCTGGTGCGCCCCCCGGCAGATGTCCAACTGGTTCAAGGGGCAGATGTCGCAAAGTTCACGGACTCCGTAGTGCCCGTTGTAGTCCGGCTCACCATGCGCGTACGACACTGCGCAGGAGGTCTTGCGGAACAGCGAGTCGCTGCCGGCGAAGGCTGAAAGGACCCGCCTTTCCAGCGTCTCCGGCACAATCTTGCGGCGAGCGGTCTCGTCGTACGGCTCGGCTAGGTTGTTCGCCCGGTAGTAGTCGGCGATCTCGTTGCGGTAGAACAGGCCGGTAACACCGTGGCGTCAGCGCACCCGCTCAACTTGTATGCCCGGTCGAGGTGTTCTGGCGAGTCGTTCAGACCTGGCACCAGCGGCCGCCAGTACAGAACCGTGCGGTAGCGACGACCTGCGGCCGCACTCATGATCTTGAGGGACTGGGCTGCGGCCTCGGACGGGTAGGGCTCGATCTCTTTGTTGTCGATGCCCGAATACGGAGGGATGGGAGCGCTCCCGAGTGGGTCGCAGCCTCCGAGCTCGGGGCAACAGGGGGCAGTTCGGGCGAGTGGAACGGTGGGGAGAACCGGCGGCGTCCGGGAACCGGGGCACCCTGAAGAACCGTATGAGTAGGTAAGAAAGGTAAGAACAAGCACGGCGGCGAAGGGGGAGGTGACCGTATGCGGTCGGGCGGGCGGGGAGGGTAGCGGGTATGACGCCCTTCGCGCATCAGGTTTAATCATCACCAAAGGGACAGCAGATGATTTGACCGAACATTTCGGATCAACCACCACGAGTGACCGGCCGCGTTAAGCCAGTAGCCCCCTGCCGGGCCGCCGACTCCGGCCCGAGGAGCAGTGCGCCATGACCCAAGGACCACAGGGACCGGGCTGGGGACCAGCCGACGGCGACCCGGACGGCCCGGACGGCCCTCGCCACCCCCTGGACGCCCTCTCCGCCGAGGACCTTGCCGACGGCGGCCCGGGCGCCGGCCGACGCGACCGGCGGCGCGCCAGGAAGCGCGCCCGCAAGGCCGCCCGCCGCGCCAAGCCCTGGTGGCGCCGGTGCGTCCCGACCTGGCGGATGGCCCTCAGCGGCGTACTGACCGTGCTGCTGCTGGGCATCGGCGCCTTCGTGGTCATGTACACCGTGGTCCGGGTCCCCGACGCCAACGCCGCCGCGACCGCGCAGAGCAACATCTACTACTACTCCGACAACAAGACCGAGATCGGCCAGACCGGCGAGGTCAACCGGGTCTCCGTGCCGATCGGCGACATCGCGCTGACCATGCAGCACGCGGCCGTCTCCGCCGAGGACCGCACCTTCTACACCAACCGGGGCGTCAGCCTCAGCGGCATGACCCGCGCCGCCTGGTACACGGTGAGCGGCCGGGGCCTCCAGGGCGGCTCGACCATCACCCAGCAGTACGTGAAGAACTACTACCT
>OVEP010004359.1_pt2 | contig 10670 bp, 7 predicted proteins | sample 1779801 | NCBI WGS metagenome assembly OVEP01 (sample SAMEA3914791, study PRJEB12502) | metagenome | biome: forest; material: soil | place: Canada | collected 2011-07-03 | depth 0.1 m
GCCAGCAGTTCGGCCGTCTCCCTGTCGCCGGAATCAGCCTTATTGAGTGCAACGCGGCCGGCGATCTCCGCGTTGACGGCGTCCGGTGGGATCCGGCGCAGCGAGGTGATTTCATCCCGGAACGAGTACGGGGCATCGCCGTGCAGCCACCTGTACTCGCACAGGAGTGATTCCAGTTCCCAATCGGCAAGATAGGTCTCAGCAAGACGATCTGATATCCACCGGTACTGCTTCTCGATGTCACCGTCAAGGCCGTGGGTCGATTCATCGACCTCGTCGAACTCGGACTGGCTCGGACACCGCCAGTCGATCAGGTCATCGATCGATGCCAGACGGATCCAGGAACCGACCCGAGCTGCCCATTCATGCGTTGCTTCCATCATCTTCTCAAGGAAGTCCTTCCCGTGGCCCTCGAACCTTCCTATCGGACACAGCTCGGACCACTCATGAATTTCGCGCGGCAGATCCTTGGCTTCGACCAAGGACGCCTCGTGCGGTGCGGCAATGGCCTCCGTGCCGGCCAGGGTCGCAATAATCTCGAGCAGGCGGGGGAGAGTCGTCAACGCGGCAATGAACTCGGACAGCCGAACGCCGAGGCCGTAGCGGAGAAATCCATGGCCGTCCAGTCCTCGCTCCGAAAGCGTGGCTACACACTCCACTAAGCGCGCGCGAGTGCCTGCCGGCTCCGCCCGCTCGGACGGCGGCGTCAGAAGCGACACCCGCGCGTAGCGCACAAGGCTGACCGTGCTCCAGGTCGTCGGGGACGACCCGGGGGCCTCCCGCATGAGGATCACCCCGGCATCAAACGGTCTACCAGCGTCTTCTTCCAAGGTGACCCCTTCCGGACACGGCTCGTCGGCCCCAATCGGACCATGGCGAGCCCTCTGCTCGCCACTTGACAATCAGGATCCTGCATAGGATCCTGATCATACAACGAGAGAGGAGGCGACGTGAGCAGCGGCGATGTGATCTTCCAGTCGACTGATCTGGCCCAACGTCGCACCGAGTTTCTTGAGGCGGCGCGTAGCGGTATGGCACGTCTGCGGGACAAGGATGGAACCAGCCTGGTCATGGTTCCCGAGAGCCACTTGCAACTGCTTCTCGAGCTGCGTAAATGGTCCTCGGTGAGCACCCGGCTGGAACGCTACCTGTCACGGCCTGACTTCAAGCCGACCGTTCAGAGTCTCGGTGATCTGGCCTGGCTGCGAGTCTTCGACTGTGAAGATCTGCGTGAATTTGCAGACGAGCTGAACGACGCCATTATCGCTGCGGACAGTGATAATGACCTCGCGGTCCTCGAGCAGTGCCTGCATGCCTGGAAGGCCACGGCCCGCCAGCTTGAGGATCCGCTGCGTCGGAGCGTACTTCTGACCAGGGGTATTGCACTTGACCTGGTTGAGATCGACCCGCCTTCGGTCTCGCCAGAGGTGTGACCTTGACGCCGCACAGCGCATACCAGCCCTATGAGCCGGCCAGGCGGCCCGGTGGGCGCCCCGAAGAGATCCCTGCCTTTCGCATCCTCATTCATCGGCAGTTCAAGCACCATTATGCTGAACTGGCATCGAGGGTGGGGATCCAGCAGGCACAGCAATTTTGGGACCATATTTCCCAGACGCCAGGAAAGCCTAGTCCCGTGGCGAGCATCACGATCCTCCGCGGTAAGGCGGGCAAACCCCTGGCTGACGGCTGGTCAAGAACGCACCACTATGAGTTGACCGGTGCGGCTCGCGCCGACTACCAGTACTGCCATGACTACCGGACGTCCAATGAGGGGGATCCGCACCCGGTTGTGGCAATCTTGACGCTGAACTATTCCAGTCACTGAATACCTGGGGGAGAAAGTGAAGCCTCTATAGCCAGTTTCAGACCTCGGCGAACTCGGTAATCCCCGAGTTCGCCTTTTTCTGTTGCGTGAGATACTGCCGAAGGTCGCCACCGTCATTCTAGAGCGTCGCGGCCGTTCTCCGCAGCCGTTTCTGCATTCGATCACCGAGAGGATAGACTGTTTGTAGCGCATAGGTGCTGGCGCCGATTTCGGTGCCCGAAACAATAGGGAGTACGGCCAGTGCATCAGATAGCCTCCATTCTCTTGACCTGCGGCTACATGTGGGGATCCTCCCTGTGTTCTCTGTTGCTCTGACCGCATAGCCGAGTCGGGGCGGCACTGTTTTCGGTCGCCGTCCCGATCTGGTAGTCCATATGAAGGGGTTCCCGGTGACTGTCCTCAGCTCCCGGATCTCCCGGTGAATCCGTGTCACCACAGCACTAGCCAGTGGCGCGCAGCTGTTCGAGGCGGCTCCGCAAGAGGCCGGCATGTGGCACGCCCATCCTGTCGAACAGGCCGAGGGCTCTCGTGTAGAAAGTGGTGGCTGTGTCGATGTCGTGCAGCTTCAGGACCGTGTCGGCAAGTCCCTCGATGGCCTGTGCCCCCTCAAGTGCGGTGCCCAGTTGCCGGGCCAACTCCAGGGCCGCGCGGTCTGCGGCCAGTGCGGCCAAGTGGTCTCCGGCGGCGCGGTGGGTCGAAGCGATGCCGAGCAGTGCCTTCTGTCGGCTGTGATGATTATTGGTCCGTGTAGATATCTGCTCGGCCAACGCGAACGTCGTACGAGCGTCTTCGTACCTTTGCAGGCCTTGGAAGGTGAGACCCATGCTGATGAGCGAGTCGCTTTCCGAGCGAGGGTCCCGGAGGTCTCGAAACGTCTCGACCGCCCGGTTGAGGTACGCCAATGCCTGAGTATGGTCGCCTGTTTCCCGGAGAGAGTTTCCCAGATTCTCGTAGAGATTCCCGAGCTCCTGTCTCCCGCCTATTCGCCGCACCAATGAAAGAGATTCCTCATAACATTTCAGGGCCGCCTCGTGGCGCTCGAGCTGGGTGTACGTCCTTCCGATGTTATTGAGAGCCCAGGCCTGCCCGTGCTTATCTCCGATGCTTTGCTCCAGTCGGTACATCGACTGGAAGCGGGCAAGGGATTCGTGGAATCTCCCGGATTGCCCCAGGGCGATTCCCATGAGATTGCTGACCTCGGCCTCACCCCGAGCGTTGCCCAACTGCCTGTGCAGGGCCAATGCCTCGTCGAGGTCGCGGAGCGCCTCCTGAGGATGGTCGGAAATCAGCTTCACCCGGGCAACCTGGAACAGGGCTTGGGCCTGCCCCGCCTGGTCCGCCTGGGAGCGGCTGAGGTCGAGGGCCTTCGTTCCATGGTGAAGCGCTTCGGCATGGGAGCCCAGCGACCACAGTGCGGAAGCCCGGTCCACCAGTATCTGGGCTCGCGCGACTGGGTCCCCCCGATCGCCCCAGGCGTCGTACGCCGCTTCGTGGAGACTGTCGGCAATCTGCCAGGTTCCCCAGTTGTACAGGGACTTCGCGAGGACATGGGGAAAGAAGCGGGCGTGCTCGTGGGAATTGTCTACGGCAGCCTGGGCGACAGCCAGGAGATTTGACCTCTCGACGTCCAGCCATGCCTCTGCCTCGTCTGCCCCGGAGAACCTGGCGAACAACTCGCTCTGCCCTGACACTGGGATCTTCAGACGTCGGCGGCCTGGATGGGCCAGTCGGTCAGCTGCGTCTGCGACGCCGAGATAGTAGTCGAGCAGCCTGGACAGAGATGAGCGCAGGGCGACTGCGGTCTCCTCGCGCAGGGCTGCCTGGTGCATGAAACTCCGCACCAGGTCGTGGAAGAAGTACCGGTCCTTCATCGACTCTTCGAGCATATGTCCGTCAAGTAGCTCGTCGAGGCTGCGGCGAACGCTTGCGAAGCCCCTTCCATCCAGCGCGGTGGCCGTCCGCAGGGTGAGATCAGGACCGGGGTGGAGGGTCAGGAGACGCAGCAGTCGGCGTTCCGCCGCCCCCAACTCCTTGTAGCAGAGGTCGAATGAGCTGTTGATCGTCTTGAGGGTCCCGTGCCCTCCCGGTTGAGCGGACAGCTGGCGGAGCTGGTCGGCGAGATCGCTCACGTCCCAGGCAGTCCGATGCCGGAAGCGGTTGGCGGTCAACTGGATGGCGAGAGCCAGCCTGCCGCAGAGGTGTACCACGTGGCGGACCCCTGTGACGTCTTTGGAGCGGGAGCGCCCGACGATGCGGGTGAACAGTTCCACCGCCTCGGTCTCCGACAGGACGTCGAGGGGGATCAGCCGGGAGCCCTCCAACTCGGCCAGCCAGTGGCGGCTGGTGACGATGACACAGCAGCCGGAGTTCCCGGGCAGCAACGGGCGCACCTGCGCGGCATCCTGGACGTCGTCGAGCACCAGCAGGGCGCGGCGGTGCGACATCTGTTCGCGCCAGAGTGACGAGCGGCCGTCCTGGTCCCCGGGCATGGAGCCCGCCGGAGTGCCGACCAGGGTCAGCAGTGTGGTCAGGGTGTCAGCCGGTTCGGCTGCTGCTTCTCGCCCGTGGCGATGGAGGTCGACGTAGAGGACGCCGTCCGGGTAGCTGGCCCGGAGCTGGTGGGCGGCGTGGACAGCGAGGGCTGTCTTCCCGCAGCCGGGCATGCCGTGTATGACGATCAGTGGCAGTGCGGAGCTGGGCGCAGCGGCGGAGAGCAGGATCGCCAACTCACCCTTGCGGCCGGTGAAGTCCGGGATGTCGCGGGGGAGGTTGTCCGGGCCATGGCGGGGAACGGCCGGCTGCGCAGTCGGATCCAGGGCCGCGGCCGGTTCCGGGGTCGGGGTCGGGGCGTGGAGGGTCGGGTCGCTCTGCAGGACGCGTTGGTGCAGTTGGTCGAGGGCGGGGCCGGGGGCGAGGCCGAGTTCGTCGCGGAGCCGGGTGCGGGCCTGTCGGTAGACGGCCAGCGAGTCGCCCTGCCGGCCGCTGCGGAACAGGGCCAGCATCAGGTCCAGCACCACCGGCTCGGCTATCGGCTGACGTGCCACCAGCTCGACCAGTTCGCCCACGAGCTCACTGTGCCGGCCGAGCCCCAGCTCCAGGTGCACGCGCTGTTCCTGGGCCGCGCGGCGCTCCTCCGCCAGTCGGTGGCGCAGGGTCGCCGCCCAGGCGTTGCCGAAGTCCGACAGGGCCTCGCCCCGCCACAGTGACTCGGCCTCGCGGAGCCGGTCCACCGCCCGCTCGGCCTCGCCGGAGCGGGCCAGCTCCCGCGCCTGGCTGTGCAGGTGGCGGAATCTCAGTAGGTCCACGGTGTCCGCGTCGACCTCCAGCCGGTAGGCGCGGGTGGAGGAGTTGAGCCGGACCAGGTCGCCGACCTCGGCGCGGAGCCGGTGGCGCAGCCGCGAGAGGTAGCTCTGGACCGTCACCGACCCGCTCGGCGGGGGGTCGCCGTCCCAGAGCCGGTCGAGCAGGGTGTCCATCGGAACGGGGGCGCGCGCGGCGCACAGCAGGATGGCGAGCAGGGTGCGCTCCTTGGGCGAACCGAGCTTGACCTGCCGACCTTCGACAATCAGCTCCATGGACCCGAGTAACCGGAATTCCACCAGCGACTTCCCTCCGCGCCGGTCGACTCTATGGTGTTTTGATCACGAGCTTTTGATCACTCTGATTCGCATTCGAGCATTGCGGGTCGATATTGACATGTTCCGATCGTAAGCAACAGGGCACGTGGCTTTACGGCTTCGACAAGTCTTTTGCAAGCGGCTTGCAAGCCGAACGTCCAAGGGGCCGGGCAAGCCCTCGACGACGGCCGCGTACCGGTCGCGGCTCGGCAGGGCAACGGGGGGCGAGGGAGTCGCATGCTTGATGTGAGTTGGCGGCAGGTTCCGGTTCGGCTGGACGCTCAGCGCTGGGCGACCTGGCAGGGGAAGCGCACGGTCCTGGTCGTGGTGCACACGGTGACCACGGGTCAGCGGCTGCTCGACGTGGTGGACCTGCTCGCGGACGACCTGCGGGTGCAGGTGATCTTCACGATGGCCCCGGACGTGTTCAGCAACGGGGTCCCGGCCTTCCTGGCCGGGCTCAGGGCCGTGGTGCTGCCCTGGGAGCAGGCCGTGGAGACCCGCTTCGACCTGGCCCTCGCCGCCTCCTACGGGGGGATCCACCAACTGCACGCGCCGGTGGTGGTGCTGCCGCACGGGGCCGGCTACAACAAGTTCGTCAGCGAGGGACGCCCCTCCGGGGCCGCGCACCGGCGCGGCACCTACGGCCTGGGGCGGCAGTGGCTGGTACGCGACGGTGCGCTGGTCCCCGCCGCGCTCGTGCTCTCGCACCGGGAGGACCTGGTCCGCCTCGGCCGGGACTGCCCGGAGGCGGTGCCGGTGGCGGCGGTCGTCGGCGACCCCTGCTACGACCGCATCCGGCAGAGCCTGCCGGAGCGCGCGCTCTACCGCGCGGCGCTGGGGGCGCAGTCGAACCAGCGCGTGGTGGTGGTGTCGTCCACCTGGGGACCGCACTCGCTGCTGGCTCAGTCCTCGGCGCTGCTGGGCCGGCTGCTGGCCGAACTCCCGGTCCGGGAGTACCGGGTGGCGCTGCTGCTGCACCCCAACGCGTGGAGCGCGCACGGCGAGTGGCAGGTCAACTCCTGGCTCTCCGCGCTGCGCCGGGCCGGGCTCGCGGTGGTGAGCCAGCACGCGGACTGGCGCGGGGTACTGGTGGCCGCCGACCACATCATCGGCGACCACGGCTCGACCACGCTCTACGGGGCCGCCACCGGCGCGTCCATCCTGCTGGCCGGATACTCGGCGAGCGACACCGACCCGGCTTCGGTGATGGGGGAGCTGGGCACGGTCGCGCCGCGCCTCGACCCCGACCGCCCGCTGCTGAAGCAGCTCGAACGCAGCGTCCGCGCCTGCCGGCGCGAGGACCTGGAGCGGGTCGCCGCGAGGATCTCCTCGGAGCCGGGCCGGTTCGCCCGCAACATGCGGGTGCTGATGTACCGCCGGATGCGGCTGCGCCCGGTGGGAGCGTGCCCGCCCGGCGAACCGGCCGGGCTGCCGGTGCTCGTCCAGGCGCAGCCGACCCTGGGGTCGCGGTCGTGACCGCCGTGACGGTGGCGGTGGCCACGCGGGTCAGGCCCGGACGGCGGGGTACGGCGGAGGTCGTGTCCGTGGTGTTCGCTGCGGGCGGGGCCCGGGGGAGCGGGTTCGCCGAGGCGGCGTTCGGGGCGGAGCCCCCGGCCGGGGTGCTGCTCGACCGGCACCTGGCGGCCGTCGCCGGAGACCCCGCGCCCTGGCCGCAGTTGGCCGACGTACTGGTCGGCGAGCGGCTGCCGTACGGCTCGGTGCGGGACGCCGTCCGGGCGCTCGACCGGAGTCGGCGCGACTGCCCGGGGGCGCTGGTGACGGCCGTGCCCTGGGGCGCACGGCACTGCGCGTTCCGGCTCGGTACCGGGGCCCTGCTCCTCGCCCAGGTGCGTGATCGGCGTACCCCGGGGCCCTGGCCGGCGCTGGCCTCGTTGCTCCACGCCTGGTCGGTGGCGGGGCTGCTGAGCATGCCGACCGAGGTGCGATGGGTGCCGGCGTCCGGTGGCGCGGGCTCGACGGCGCGGATCCGGGCCGTGGCCCCGCCGCCTCAGCCGGGCGGGTCGAGCCGGTCGAGCCGCTGTCGGAGCGAGTCCGGGGGCTGGAGGGACAGCGCCTGCCACAGCCGGACGGCCTCGGCGTAGCGCTCGCGGGCGAGCGGGGGCTGCCCGCGCAGCTCCGCCGCCTCGCCCAGCGCCTCCAGGGCCAACGCCTCCTCGCGGCCCGCGCCCGTCCGGTGCAGCTCGGCGCGCGCTCCGAGCAGGTTCTCCTCGGCCAGGTCGGGGGTGCCGAGACCCAGACGGGCGCGTCCGAGCAGCACCTCGGCCCGGGCCGCGTTGTAGGGGTCGAGCTCCTCCAGCAGTAACTGCCGGGCTGATTCAGCCAGTTCGGCGGCCCGGCCGAAGTCGGCGAGGGTGAGCGAGATGCTCGACCGGTTCAGCTGGGCCAGAGCTCCCGCCCTCGGGTCGCCGTGGCGCCGGCACAGGACGGCGGCCTGCTCGAAGGCGTCGGCGGCCTCCGGCAGCCGACCGAGCCGCTGGTAGGCCAGGCCCCGGTAGTTGAAGGTGCGGGCGTGGCCCAGGCCGTCGCCGCTCTCCCGGAGGATGGCGGCGGCCTCCTCGAACATGGTCAGTGCGCGGGTGTGCTCGGCGACGCCGAGCTCGCCGAAGCCGCCGGAGCTGAGCATCCTGGCCTCGGCGGCGCGGTCGCCGCAGCTCCTGGCGGCGGCCAGGCCCTCGGCATGGGCCTCGCGCCAGTCCTCGTAGTACTTGCGGCGGATGAACAGCGGCCACATCGCGTCCACCAGCTGCCAGGCGAGCGCCGGCAGTCCGATCCGGCGGGCGGTGCGCACCGCCGCCATCAGGTTGCCGCGCTCCGCCTCCAGCCAGGCCATTGCCCGTCCGGCGTCGCCGCCCAGGTCCGGCGCCGGTACCGGCTGGGGCCCCAGCTCCCTCGGCAGGGACCGGTGGTGCGGGTCGAGCACCTCCTCGGCCAGGGTGGCGCCGACCAGGTGGAAGTCGAGGATGCGGCGGCAGGCGGCCGAGCGGACGTCGGGGGAGTCACGTTCGGCTTCCGCCGAGGCGTGCAGCCGGACCAGGTCGTGGAACCGGTACCGCTCGACTCCGACCTCGGAGAGCAGGCTGGCCTCGACCAGGGTGTCGAGCAGCCCGGCGGCATCGGTCGGACCGGTGCCCGGGTCCGCCAGCGCCGCCGCCGCGAGGCCGCTGCCGAACTCCGGTCCGGGGTGCAGGCCGAGCCGGCGGTAGAGCAGGGCGGCGGGTTCGGGCAGGGCCCGGTAGGAGATGTCCAGGGCGGACCGCACCGCGTGGTCGCCCCGGATGGCGAGGACGTCCAGGCGGTCCTGCTCCCGGGTCAGCGCCTGCACCATGGAGGTGATCAGCCGCTTGGGCCGCGCCGCCAGCAGGGCGCCGGCGACCCGGACCGCCAGCGGCAGCCCGTCGCAGAGATCCACCAACTCCATGGCGGCAGTCGGCTCCTGGAGCACCCGGTGGTCGTTCAGGGTGGACGCCAGCAGGGTGACGGCGTCCTCCCGGCCCAGGGGCTCCAGCTGGAGTGCGGTGAACCCGTCGACCGTCAGACCGGTCAGCTGCGTCCGGCTGGTGACCACCGCGATCCCGGGAGCGCTCGGCAGCAGCGGTCTGACCTGGGCCGCCGTGGCGGCGTCGTCCAGCAGCACCACCAGCCGCCGACCGGCGGTCAACGAGCGGTAGGTGGCCACCCGTTCGTCCACCGCCGTGGGAATGCGCTCCGGGGCGACCCCCAGCGCCCGCAGGAACCGTCCCAGCACCTCGCCCGGCCGCAGCGGGCTCTCCTGGCCGTGGGCACCGAGGTCGGCGTACAGCTGGCCGTCCGGGCAGTCGTCGCGGACGCGGTGCAGCCAGGACACGGCCAGCACGGTCTTCCCCACGCCGCCGAGGCCGCTGAGCGTCACCAGGGTCGGCGCGCCGAGCTGCTCGGCCCGGCTCCGGGCCGCTTCCAGGACGTCGAGCTCGGCCAGTCGGCTGGTCAGCCGGACCGGTGGCGGGAGCTCCCAGGGGACCGGCGGCGTGTCCCGAGCCGCCTCGGTGATGTGGATGCCGCCGTGCACCGTCCCGGCCTGGACGCTCACCCCCTCGACCGGCCCGCTGATGTGGTTGCGGGTATGGGTGCCTTGCGGCGCTCCTTCGGCGTCCTGGCCTGAGGCGTGCACGGATCCCCCGATGTCCGGTCGACAGCTTTTGAGCAGATCGGCCGCACTTTGTCCTGCGGCTTGCTCGCCCTGTTCCCGGATATGTCCATGAACACTCATGGGCTGAGGGGATCAGCCGGGGAGTTGGTTGGTGGAGGCAGCCTGCGGACTTGTCCCGATTTCCGGGACAAGTGCGGCCCAGGAGCTCGGCTGCTCGGCTGCGTACGCGACGAACGCCGCCCGGGCATCGGGGGTGATGGCCGACGCGGGTCCGGCAGCCTGCCGCCGGCGCAGCCCTGCGAGGCTTCCTCGCTCGACGGCGGGTCGGGTCGCGGAGGCGCGCTGGTCGCGGCTCCCGCCCGGGCCCGGGGCGCGCACCCCCGCGCCTGCGGAATCGGCAGAACAGTCTGGTTCGAGCTCGAATCAGGGACCGACGAGGTTGATTTCGACCACGCGTCGGACGCACCGGTTCGCGCGGGGACCGCCCCGTCCACGATCGCAATGACCACGCACCGCTCCGCAGGATCCGACGCTGGAATGTCCCCTTTGGTCCATCCTGGCCTGGTAGCCTCCGGCCTGCCGAACACCAATCTCTTACCTTCGAGCAGGATGTGCCTCCGTGATACCCACCGGTCCCGCCCCGGGTCATGACCCGGCAGCGATCGCGGCCGACATCGAGCGGCGGATCGCCGACGGGGTGTACCGCCCCGAGCAGAAGCTGCCCAGCGAGCAGGCGCTCGCGGAGGAGTACGCCACGACCCGGGCCCGGGTCCGCACCGCGCTGGCGGCGCTGGCGCGGCGGGGCGTGCTGGTGTCGCGGCCCAACTCGGGCTGGCTGGTCCAGGTCGGGCACCGGGCACAGACGGTGGGGGAGCTGCGCGCGTTCTCGCGCTGGGCCGCCGAGCAGGGGCGGGAGTCCAGCGGCCGGATCGTGCGCCGCGAGCTCGGCGGCGCGTCCGCGCGGGAGGCCCGGCTGCTCGGCATCGGGCTGGGGGAGCAGGTGCTGCGCTTCACCCGGGTGCGGCTGCTGGACCGGCGGGCGGTGATGGTCGAGCGGTCGACCTGGGCGCCGTGGGTG
>OVEP010005591.1_pt3 | contig 10669 bp, 7 predicted proteins | sample 1779801 | NCBI WGS metagenome assembly OVEP01 (sample SAMEA3914791, study PRJEB12502) | metagenome | biome: forest; material: soil | place: Canada | collected 2011-07-03 | depth 0.1 m
TGCATCAGTTCGACTTCGGCACATGCAAGGGGTTGTTGCGCCTCGGGACACTGGGCGAAGGCAGGATCGCCCTTAATGGTATTGACGATTTTCCACAGATCAGGACGCACCGTCGACACGGTGCGCAAAACTGGATTAGCAGCGGACAACGGCGTACCATTCTCGAGGCTCATCGTGATCATCGCCGCTTGGCCGATGGCTTCCTCGACGAAGCCCCATTGATCACGCGCGCGCCATTCCTGCTGTCCGGCATCGATCCAGCACTGAGCCTTCGCGTGGAAATAACTGTTCTTGTCACCGGGCAGTTTGTCCAGCTGCTGTTGCAGGGCAACAAGCGCCTCGCCACCGCTCGTGATTGGCGCATAGGTGCTGAGCCATTGAGGCGTCGGCGCGCCAGCAGCCGCGTCTTGCGCCACGCCTATCCCCGTCTTCAATACGGTCGGATCTTCAATACCGAGCCGGTCACGTGCGGCCTGCCCCGCACAACCCGACAAAGCTAGTGCACACGCGAGTATCGTCAACTGAAATTTCATCGCTTCCATGCGTAGAACGCATTCATTTATAAGAATGTCTGGAGTATGGACAGGCAAAAGCAGGCATGGAATGGGAAGATTCTTAGAGTGATATCAGATGCCCAAGATTCCAGTATCCAAACGGCCTATCACGAAACCCACCTTGAATTTAACTAACTCATCAATTAATCTGGATTGATGAACCCGAAGCGTTCTCCCGCGAAGCCGCTCGGCCGCCGCCCGGCCGTCGAGGACTTCGACGTGCGCGAACATCTGCTCGACACCGCAACGCGGCTTTTTGCCGAACGCGGCATCGCGGCCACAACGGTCGCGCAGATCGCGAGCGAAGCGGGCGTTACATCGGCACTGGTCCACTACTACTTCACGAATCGCGAAAAACTGCTTGACGCAGTGACCGACGAACGGCTCGCCCCTGCGGCGGAATTCGTCTGGCGCCCGGCCGTTGAAGATGCAGCGAGCGATCCCTTTGCGCTGGTTCACGAATTCGTCGCGCGTCTCTTTGACGTGACGGACCGCATGCCCTGGTTGCCGCCGCTCTGGCTGCGGGAGATCGTCAACGAAGGCGGGCTGTTGCGTGAACGAATGATGCAGCGCATTCCGTTCGACAACATCAAGCGTTTCGGCAGCCGCGTTGCACGCGCGCAGCAGGACGGCGTCGTCAATGGCGACCTGGAAGCCATGTTGTTGTTCAACTCGATTCTGGCGCTCGTAATGCTGCCGCTCGCCACGGCAAAGATCTGGCAAAGCGCGCGAGGCCTGCCCGTCATCGAGCGTGATGCGTTGCGCCGGCATGTGACCGCACTGCTGATCGGCGGCATGCAACCGGGGCCACATACAGCATCGGCGCAAGCACAAGTGCAAGTGCAAGCGCCAGCACAGCAGCCGAAGCAGAAGCCTCCATCAGGACGCCGCAACCACAAAGACGCAGACCCAGGGAGTCAGTCATGAGTCGTCCTTTCAGCGCCTGCGTTTGTCTGCTGCTCGCGGCGGCGGCGCTCGCAGCCTGCTCCCATCGCGACGAGAACGTCTATCAAGGCTACGTCGAAGGTGAGTTCGTTTATCTCGGCTCGTCGCAATCCGGCAAGCTGACGCAGTTGGCGGTCGCACGAGGGCAAACCGTTGACGCAAGCGCACCGGTATTCACACTCGAATCCGTGGACGAGACCGCCGCATTGCAGCAGGCACAACAGCAACTCGCCGCGGCACGCGCACAGCTAGCCGATATCCAGACCGGCAAGCGCCGTCCCGAAGTGAACGTCACCAAAGCGCAACTCGCTCAAGCGGTCGCCAATGCGCGCAAGGCAGCGTTGCAACTCACGCGCGATGAAGCGCAGTACCGTGCGGGGGGCATTCCGAAAGGGCAACTCGACGATTCGCGAGCCAATGCGGACGCCACCGCCGCGCAGGTCCGCGAACTCAACAACCAGGTCGATGTCGCTTTGCTCCCCGGCCGTTCGCAACAGATCACCGCGCAGGGCGCACAGGTCGAAGCCGCGCAAGCAACCGTCACCCAGGCGCAATGGAAGCTCGACCAGAAGCGCGTCAACGCACCGGCGGAAGGACTCGTCTACGACACGCTGTATCGCGTCGGCGAATGGGTCCAGGCGGGCAATCCAGTCGTCCAGATGCTGCCACCACAGAACGTGAAAGTCCGCTTCTTCGTACCGGAGACCGTGGTCGGCAAGCTCGCCCCTGGCCGTGCACTGTCCATTCATTGCGACGGTTGCGCCGCCGATGTCCCAGCGAAAATCACGTACATATCGAGCGAAGCCGAATACACGCCGCCAGTGATCTACAGCAACGAAAACCGCGCGAAGCTGGTGTTCATGGTCGAAGCCCGCCCTTCCGCCGCCGACGCAGTCAAGCTGCACCCCGGCCAACCCGTTGCGGTGAGCCTGCAATGAACCAACCCGCACCGCAATACACGCAATACGCGATCGACGTGCACAAGCTCAACAAGCACTTCGGCGATAAACATGTCGTGAACGACGTAACGTTGCAGGTCGCGCGCGGCGAGATATTCGGCTTTCTCGGGCCGAACGGCAGCGGCAAGACCACCTCGATCCGTCTGATGTGCGGACTGCTCACGCCGGATTCGGGCAGCGGCACCTGTCTCGGTTACGACATCGTGCGCGAGAGCGCACAGATCAAACGCAACGTCGGCTATATGACGCAACGCTTCTCGTATTGGGACGACCTAACCATCCGCGAGAATCTCGACTTCGTCGCTCGCATCTATCAGATGACGAACCGGCGCGAGGCGGTTGACCGCTCGCTCGAATCGCTCGGTCTGCAAAGCCGCTCTAATCAATTGACCGGCGCGTTGTCCGGCGGCTGGAAGCAGCGGCTCGCGCTTGCAGCCTGCATGCTGCACGAACCTCAACTGCTGTTGCTCGACGAACCAACTGCAGGCGTCGATCCGAACGCGCGCCGCGAATTCTGGGAAGAATTGCATCGCCTCGCCGCGCGGGGCATTTCGGTTCTGGTCAGCACGCATTACATGGATGAAGCCGAGCGGTGCCATAAGCTCGCGTACATCTCCTACGGCAAGCTGCTCGCGCAAGGCACCTCGAAGGACGTGATCGAATCGCAGAATCTCGCAACCTGGACCATCTACGGCGAGCACCTGAGCAAACTGTCGGAACAGTTGCGCAAGACGCCCGGCATCGATCAGACCGTGGTATTCGGCTCGGCGCTGCACGTCAGCGGCAGCGACCATGCCGCGCTCGAAGCCGCCGTCAGGCAAGCAACCGAGGGCACCGAGCTGCGCGCCGAGCGCATCGACACCGGTCTTGAAGACGTGTTCATCTACCTGATGGGCCACTCCACCGACAACTACGGAGCGCAACCGTGAGCACGCGCGTCCAGTTCTCGCTGTCGCGCTGGTGGAGCATTGTGCTCAAAGAGTTTTTGCAACTGAAGCGCGACCGGATCACGTTCGCGATGATTGTCGGCCTGCCGATCATTCAGCTCACGCTGTTCGGCTTCGCGATCAACACCGATCCGAAGCATTTGCCAACCGCTGTCATCATCGGCGACGACAGCCCGTTTTCGCGCAGCTTCGTCGCGGCGATGAAGAACTCCGACTATTTCGACATTATCGAAACCTTGCCCAATGAGGAGGCCGGCCGCCGCGCGCTTGCCCAAGGCCGGGTGCAGTTCGTGTTGTCGGTGCCGGTGGATTTTTCGAAACGTCTGTTGCGCGGTGAACGCCCTTCGCTGCTGGTCGAAGCCGATGCGACCGACCCCACCGCGACGAACACCGCGCTCGCTGCGCTCCCGGGTCTTGTGCAGCCGGTCGCGGACAAGGACATCACCGGGCCGCTCGCCCATCTGAACGGCTCCCCGGCCGCTTTCGACGTCCAGGTGCACCGTCTCTACAACCCCGAAGGCATCACGCAATACAACGTCGTGCCGGGCCTGATGGGTGTGATCCTGACGATGACGATGGTGATGATGACCGGCCTCGCCATCACCCGCGAACGCGAGCGCGGCACGATGGAAAACCTGCTCGCCACGCCCGTGCTGCCGATTGAAGTAATGACCGGCAAAATCGTGCCTTACGTGATGATCGGGCTGGTGCAGGCATCGATCATTCTGACTGCGGCGCGCTTCGTGTTCGGGGTGCCATTTGCCGGCAGCCTGCTGGCAATCTATCTGGCTGCGCTGCTGTTTATCGCGGCGAACCTGACGGTCGGCATCACGCTTTCGTCGATTGCGCAGAATCAGTTGCAGGCGATGCAACTGACCGTGTTCTATTTTCTGCCGAGTCTGTTGCTATCCGGTTTCATGTTCCCGTTTGCGGGCATGCCACGCTGGGCGCAATTCATCGGCAATCTGCTGCCGCTCACCTATTTCAACAGGCTGGTTCGCGGCATCCTGCTCAAAGGAAACGGCTGGGCCGACCTGTGGCCGTCGGTGTGGCCCGTGGCGCTGTTCATGGTCGTCGTGATGGGCATCGCGCTGCGTTTTTACCGGCGCACGCTCGACTAAGAGGATCGGTCGATGAAGTCGCTCGCTTACTTATCCGTCGTCGCGCTGTGCGGTTGCGCGGTGGGGCCGGATTTTCAGCCACCGGCGGCGCCTGACACGCAAACCTATACGCATGAAGCGCAGCCCGCTGTGACCGTCGCAGCCAGCGGTGTGGCTGGCTCATCGCAGACATTTGTCGCGGCTGAGCATGCTACACCGACGTGGTGGAAGCAGTTTCAATCCGACGCGCTCAACCGTATCGTCGAACTGGCCCTACAACAAAGCCCCACGCTCACGCAAGCCCGCGCGAAGCTGATCGAGGCGCGCGAAAACTACAACGCGCAATTCGGCGCGACCGCATTCCCCGCTGTCGACGCGACCGTATCCGGCGTGCGGCAGCGGGTCGATATCGCGGCGTTCGGCATTCCGAATGTGCCCAATCAGGGGCCGTTTACGCTTTACAACGCGTCGGTGAGCGTGTCCTACGCGCTCGATATTTTCGGCGGCAATCGCCGGGCGCTGGAAGCGCTCATGGCGCAAGTCGACTATCAGTCGTTCGAGTTCGAAGCGGCGCGGCTCTCGCTCGCCGGCAATGTGGTTTCGACTGTGGTTCGGCGCGCGTCTTTAAAGCAGCAGATCGCCTTGACGCAGCGCCTCGCGGACACCCAGGCGCAGCAACTCAAGATCACCGAGGGGCGGTTCGCAGCAGGCGGCGTCTCGCAACTCGATGTGCGCAGCCAGCGCACGCTGCTCGCGCAGACCCGTGCGTCGTTGCCGCCACTCGCGACACAACTTGCGCAGACCGACCACCAACTCGCGATTCTGCGTGGCATGCCGCCCTCGAAGGCGGACTTCGCAGACCTGACGCTCGATTCGCTGCATCTGCCGGATACGTTGCCGCTCACATTGCCATCGACGCTCGCGCGCGAACGGCCTGATATCCGCGCATCGGAGGCGTTGTTACATCAAGCGAGCGCGAATGTCGGCGTGGCAACGGCGAACCTGTTTCCGCAATTTTCCATTTCGGCTGGGATCGGTTCGGAACGCACGAACATTCAGGACGTGGTCAGCGGGCTGAATATCTGGAATTTCGGCCTGAATCTCACCCAACCGATTTTCCGCGGCGGCGAACTGCGCGCAAAGAAGCGCTCCGCGCAAGCGGCTTATGATGCGGCCCTAGCTGATTATCAGCAGACGGTGCTGCAGGCGCTGCAGCAGGTTGCTGACACGCTGACAGCGCTACAGGACGATGCGCACGAACTGCAGGCTCGCGACGAGGCCGCGCAGCAGGCGCAAGCGAGTCTGCTTATCGCACAAGCGCAGTATTCGGCGGGCGGCGTCAGTCAGTTCAGCCTGCTCGATACGCAGCGCCAGGTGTTGCAAACCGCGCTCGACCGGACCCGCGCACAGGCCGACCGGTTTGCCGATACGGCTGCGTTGTTTCAGTCGCTGGGTGGGGGATGGCAGGTATCGGCCGCGCCGTAGGGCTCCGATATCCGCACGGTCATGGCAGTCAGATCCGTCGCATTTCGGGGTGCGCACCGCTGCTCAAGCTCGATACAAACACAAAAGCAGGACTGAAGATACGCCGCCTCAAGGCTCGCGCCAACGATCCATATCGTGCCAGCCTGCTGGGCCTATGAGCTTCATGCAATCGCCCTGAGCGTAGCCATAATACGTCGCGTATCTCGGAAAGGTCCTAAAGACTATCCGTTCAGCTGCCTACAAAATTGAAGCTTGCTTACCCTCCCGCGTGATGGCGTGTCTGCGCAAACGAGGGGAGCGCCTACCTCTCATTCAAGTTCGAAGCGCCGAACCGACGTTCCCAATCATGAAAACTCTCGCTCACGCGCCGTCTGACGACGTTGCGACCTTATACAACGAGGCCTTGCAGGCCCACAATGCCGGGCGCTTCGATACTGCGGCGACAATCCTCAATCTGATCCTGAGCCAACACCCAAGTCACGCCGACTCCCTGCATTTAGGCGGCCTCGTCACGCTGGCATCAGGCCAGACCGAGGCTGCGTCAGAGTGGGTTGAGCGTGCGACCGAGGCCCGACCCGATCCCGTCTTTTACAACACCCTGGCTGTGATTCAGTGCAGATTGCGCGCGTTTGCCCGTTCAGCTCAAAGTGCCTCGCGAGGTTTGGCGCTACAGCCAGACTTGCCGGTACTCCACTACAACCATGCGTTGGCGCTGCAGTACCAGGATCGCATTGAGGAGTCGGCCATCAGCTATCGCCGGGCGCTCGAACTCGACCCAGGCAACTCGGCAGCACACAACAACCTGGGCCTCATCTCCAAGGCATTGGGCGCACTTGACGAGGCGGAACGACGCTTCCGTTGCGCTATCGCACTCGCTCCTGACAACCTCAGCGCGCGCAGCAATCTTGGCCATACCCTGCTTGCGGCAGAGCGCTATGAAGAGGCGTGGCCGTTCTTCGAAGATCGCTGGGCCAGTTTCGAGGACTCCAATGGGATCCCGCAAGCCGCACGGCCACAGTTACCGTTGCCGCAATGGAAGGGCGAGAGCTCGGAAATAACAGATGTTGAGCACAGAAAATCCGCACGGAACACGCGCCTGCTCATCATTCACGAACAAGGGTACGGTGACAGCCTCCAGTTTGTGCGTTACCTCCCACTGGCGCTCGAACGATTTTCGCAAGTAGCCTATGTTTGCCCTTCCTCGTTGCAGCGTCTCTACGAACAATCATTTTCTTCCCGCTGGCCGGGTCTCGTGCTGATCGATGCATTACCTGAGGATCTGAGCGACTGGGACTGGTACTGCCCTCTGATGTCATTGCCAATGGCGTTCGGCACTCGATTCCACAATGTTCCAGCCACTATCCCCTATCTGTTCGCCAGCGCTGACCGCGCCGGCGAGTGGCGCACGAGACTCATCGCCCTGCCGAATCCCGAATTACCGCGTATCGGCATAGTTTGGGCGGGCGGTCATTCAGGCATGGATGTTGACCGGCTACGCAGTCTGAGTCCCGCGCAAATCGCGCCGCTGCTAGCGTTGCCGCACGTACGCTGGGTCAGCCTGCAAAAGACTGATGATCCGGCGAAGCGCCTCGGTGAGGCAAGCCATGGGCGTCTAATTGACTGGACGGATGAACTTACCGACTTCGCCGATACTGCCGCCCTGTTAGATAACCTCGATTTGGTCATCTCCGTCGACACCTCCGTCGCGCATCTAGCTGCGGCGATGGGAAAACGCGTCTGGCTGCTCAACCGTTTCGCAGGTTGCTGGCGTTGGGCGCGCGATCGGGATGACAGCCCCTGGTATCCCAGCGTGCGCATCTTCACCCAGTCGCGGCGAGGCAACTGGGACGACGTGCTGGCACGGGTCGCCGTGGCTCTGCAGCAGCGCTTCTTGCCACATGACGCGCGTCGTGGAGAAGAACGCGGTCTCCCCCACGCAGGAAATCAGACGCCTTAATCTTATCGCGCAACTCGCGACGCTTAACCGCACGCCCTCGCCATCACGCGTGACGTGCCTCCATCAGGCATCACTTCAACCCGAAGTCCACCCGCGTCGTCGCACCCTTGTCCTTGATGCCATCGGCGTTCAGCTTCGGCGCGACGACAAACACACGGCTGCTGTCGATCTTGCCTTCGAAATACTGCTGCACAGCCTGCGCCCGTTGCTGCGCAAGCTGACGCAAGCTGGCGTCGTCGATCGGCGCGTTGGCCGCCATCGCGGCCTTCATCTCGTCGTCCGGCAGGCTCTTGGTCAAGCCGACAAAATTCCGTGGTTTCTTGAAGTCGGCTGCCTTGTAGGCCTTGGTCAAGTACTTGTCGTATTCCTTCGGATCCACGGTGACTGTTGACAGATCGACGCTCTCGCCATTGCCCACCACGTCCTTGATCTTCTGCTGCTTGACCGCGCGTTCGACGTATTGGGCACGCAGGCCCGGCCCATCAACCGCCGGATCGACACGGCCAATCAGATCGATACGGATCGAACTCTTGTCGGCCAGTGCTTTCACGATGGTGTCGAGCTTCTTATCCGCAGCGTCCGAAAGCGTCGCCGAACCCGGATCGAATTCGACATAGCCCATTTCCTCACCACTGCCGCCGAATGCATTGGCGATCAGCGAGAACGGCGCGGTCACAGCCTTCTCCAGGAGGTTGAGCACGGCATGCCAGATGAGCCCGCCGACGCTGAACTCCGGATTCGACAACGATCCCGACACCGGCAGATTCACGTCGATTTCACCGCGCGAATTTTTCAGCAGCGAGATCGCGAGACGCACCGGCAGCTTGGTCGCCGTATTGTTATCGACGTGATCACCGAACGTGAGTTGGTCGATGAAAATATGATTGTTCGCGTTCAACTGATCGTTATCGAGCTTGTAGTGCAGATCGACGTTCAGCTTGCCCTTGGTGATCGGATAGCCGGCGTATTTCGCCGAATACGGCGTGAGATTGGTGAGCTCGATATCGTGCGCGCTCGCCGTCAAATCGAGTGCCGGCTTCGCGATCAGCGGATTGACCGTACCGCGAATCGACAGCGGACCATTGGCGGCCAGTTTCGCGGCGATGTCCACCGGCGCGGGTGTGGTCGATTGCGTGCCGAACGCGCCGACCGTACCTTGAATGCTGACCAGGTTCGCGGTGAAGTTCGGCTTGATGAAGTTATCGGTGTAGGTCACGCGGCCCTGTTGCAGTACCAGTTGGCCGAAGTGCAGTTTGACGGGACTTTGCGGCGGCGTAGCGGCGGTGACCGTGGCCGGGGTTGCCGACGACGCCGGTACCGGCGCCGAAGCCAGTTCGGGCGCCGATGCAGCCTCCGGCGTCAAGGGCACAGGCTCGTGGCCACCGCTCTTGTCGCGTGTCAGCGATTGCGCGGCACCGCTTTCATGCGCGACCACGTCCTTGAGATTCAGCTTGCCTTGCGCATCGAGCAGCACACGCCCATAGAACTTCGTGAACGTGACACGGCCTGCGTCGACCACCGTGCCGTGTTCGTCGTAGTCGGCCTTCAGGTTGCTGAGCGCGAGCGAACTCCATCCTGCGAATGGGTCCGAGGTTGCCTTGTCGATCATCCGCACGTCGACGAGCGCCACGTCGCCGCGGTACGTCGCTTTGAGCGCCTTCGCCTGACTCAGCGCGAGGTCACCGTTCGCATTCAGCAACGCGCTCGCGATCAGCGCATTCAGCTTGCTGCCGAAGTACGGTTCGAAAGCCGCCGCATCCAGGCGGTTCGCGTTCACCTTGACGGCGACCTTGAGCGGCGTCGCCGTGACATTGCCTTTTATGCCGAGCGTGCCCTTCTTGTTAAGCGTCGCTTGCAGATCGACCGGCAGCGGCTTACTGAGATCATCGCTGATCTGCTGCACCTTCAATTGCAGCGGCGTCACGCTCAGCTTCACCGGATTCGGCGTGGTGTTGTCGGTGAAATTCGCGGTCGCGTCTTTCAGGTTGAGTTCGCCGATCTTGTAGTGCCACGCGGGCCCTTCCGCTGCCGCTTTCTTCGCCGCGTGGATCGCCGTGCGCTGCTGCTCGGCCTGATGCGGACCGGCGAGCGCGGCAAGGTCGATGCTGCCGTCTTTCAGACGCTGCGCATTGATCACCAGGCCGGTCGTGTCGACACCGGTGATATCGGCAGTGCGCCCCGCGACATCCACCTGCTTGATCGTCACCTGGCCTTGCGCGAGCGAGATCGCCGGCGTCTTGCTGCCACGCGCCGCGAGTTTGAGCGACTGCAGATCCAGTTGTGTATCGCTGACCATGACAGCGGCCGGCGACTTCGACCAGTTCGCGTCGACGTTTGCGTTGACGGAAAGCGCGCCGTCGACGACTTGCGCCGCCGTCGCCGTGTCGAGGTAGGGCTGCAGCAGCGGCAAAGGCAGCGACTTCAGATCGAGCTTTGCGTTGGCGGTCTTCGCGACAAGGCCGAACGCACCCGCCACGCCGAGCGAGCCGGCGGCGTCCTTGAAACCGGTATTAAGCGTGTAGTGCGCGGGAGCGGTCGCGAGCGTCGAGAAATCGGTCAGCGTGACGGCCAGTTTTTGCAGGCCAACGTCGACCGGACGCGAGGCGGCTTCGTCGTGAACGTTCACCGTGCCGTCGTTGATCGCAAAACGCTTGATCGACAGGTCCAGAGGCTGTGCGGTCTTCTCCGTGGCGGTTGCGCCGGATGCCGCGGCGGGTGCGCT
>OVEP011218211.1_pt1 | contig 10655 bp, 8 predicted proteins | sample 1779801 | NCBI WGS metagenome assembly OVEP01 (sample SAMEA3914791, study PRJEB12502) | metagenome | biome: forest; material: soil | place: Canada | collected 2011-07-03 | depth 0.1 m
CACCAACGAACAACTGTCCGCGATCATCCTGGAAATCGCGACAACCAACTTCTTCAACCGCATCAACCGCACCATCCAGGAACAGGCCGGCAAGACCTGGTAAACCCCAGCGACGAAGGCCCGGCCCCAACAACCACCAGAACGGAAGCCAGCCGGGCCGGGCCTCCCACCCGCGCACCGGTATCACTGGGTTGTACCGCCGATGCCACTAGAACAGGGCATCGTCAGTCCGAACGGGTGAGCGCGGCACCAAGCTCCGCTCGATGTGCACGACATTGAACCCGCACCGCTCCCCCTTCATGACGTGTTCGTCGCGAAGGGCTTCGGAAACAAGGGCATCGGGCCGGCTGCTCACGACGATCAGCGGCGTTCCACCGGACAGGAAGGCCTGGTGCAGAGCCGCAGTGATGAGATCGTTGAACTTCTCGGACTTTCCCCAACAGACATAGCGCTCGGCCTGTCCGGAACGGGCGGTGACGTGCATCGGCTTCTCACCGACACTGCCGGGCTTGACGGTCCATCCATCGAGGCCGGCCTTCTCCAGGATTTCCTGCGGCCCCGCGTAGCCCTGCTCCGCGCAGTCGGAGTAGATCTCGTGGATTCCCTCCAGCGCGCGGTCGAACTCCTTCATCGGCGTGTCCTTGATCCACACCCTGACCTTGCTCAGCGGCCGGTACTGAGCGATCCTGCCCCCGATCTCGGGGTCGTCGACCCAGCGCGTGTACTGGGCATCCTTCTCATCGTTGTTGCGCAGCTCCCAGTCCATGGAGATCGCTTCCCGGTAGAGCAGAGTGGCGACCTGCCGGCGTACGGGCAGAGGGATCTCATTCGTAGACTGCGTAGGCATAGCCGTCTCTCCTTCGGTTAAGGCGAACGCGAGTACGAGTCGCTTCTCCTTCAACCTACTGACCGCCACTGACAATCCGGTCCGCGCGGATGACGAGAGGCTCACCCCCGGGATGACGCCCTGCGTTCCCTCAGCTCCCGCGCGATCCGCTCGGCGGCCTCGGCGAGGTCTTCGTGCTCCCAGACCCGGATGACCGTCCATCCCGCTCCGCGCAGGATCTCGTTGGTCTGGGCATCCCTCGCCCGGTTGCCGTCGATCTTGTCGCGCCAGGTCCCGGCGTTCTTCGTCGCGGCTCGGTAGTGCTCGGGACAGCCGTGCCAGTAGCAGCCGTCGAGGAAGACCGCGACCTGGTCCTTGGGGAAGACCACGTCAGCCGTCCGACGGATGTCGGGGAGCGGCCTGGTGTCGACGCGGTAGCGAAGGCCGCGTCGGTACAGCAGCGAGCGCAACGCCAGTTCCGGCCCGGTGTCCTTGCCGCGGTTGGCGCGCATCACGGCGCGGACCGCCAACGAGGAGGCCGTCGACCCGGCGGGCAGCGTCTCCTCAGCGAGCAGGCCCGCCGCCCGGGCTCGCGTCCATGCCTCGGCCAGGTTCGCAGCACGGGTCTCGTGGTCGACCTCACCGAGGTACCTCTCCGGGGACTTCCCCCCCTGGGACCAGCGCAGCACGGCGCGGATCCGGCGGGTCTTCGGGTACAGCTTCAGCGCGACCGACGCCCTGGCCGTCCGACCGTCACCGAGGTCGACCATGCGGCGGTGCCGTCCGCCGGCGGCACGGTCCTGCTCGGCCGAGGGCACGGTGCCCTTCCTGGCTTTGTAGGCACGCTCCGGCGGCTGCTGGTCCTGTTTCCAGCGTCGCTCTCCCCCCGGTGTCGGCGGCATGTCCTCAGTGGCCCGCACGTGTCAGGGCCTCGGCGACGGCATTCGCGAAGTACTCCCCCAGGACAACCGGCACCGCGTTGCCCAGTTGCCGCATCTTCTCGCCGCGGGGACCAGCGCCCATCCACTCATCGGGAAAGGTCATCACCCGAGCCGTCTCCCGCACCGTCATGTACCGGTGCTCGTAGCGCTGGCCGGCCGGGGTCGACTCGTCCACCACCTGCGTGTCCAACCGCACGACCGACTCGCCGCCGGGCACGCCGTGCACCCCCGCCTTGACGGTCTTCGCCGGCCTGTCCAGCTCGTTGGGCGTGTGTCCCTTGTAGATACGCGCGCCGGGCCAGCCGATGTGATCGGTGATACCGACCTCCGCGGCCTGTTGGGTCTTCATGTCCAGGCACGAAAGGTCGATGTCCGGCAGAGCCGGGAGCGGCTTCTCCGCGTTGGTGCCGTATCCCTTGATCGCGTCGCGCAGGGTCCGCCAGGGAAGGCAGTCGTCCTCCACCTCCTTGGGCAGGCGGGCGCGGACCATCGCCTTCACCGGCTCCTCCACCTCCGGGTGGCGCTGCCAGTAGGGGCCGTCCTCCTCGCGCATCGACCGGTAGAGCGCGTGATCGGAGAACCGTCGCGTCGTGACCTCCTTCTCGAACGCGTCCACGTCCACGTCCAGGTCGGCGCGGAAGGCAATGAGCAGGACGCGGTTGCGGATCTGGGGGACTCCGTAGTCGGCCGCGTTCACCGGCACCTTGACGACCCGGTAGTGCTCTCCGTCCCGGTCGCTCTCGGAGAGGCTCCCGAGGATCCCGGTCAGTACCGCGTTGTGTTCCTGCCACGGGACCTCATCGTCGCGCGTCACGAACGGGAGCTTCAGTTCGTTCTGGATGTACTGGAAGTAGTCAGCGAACGAGGGGCGCAGCAGTCCGCGAACGTTCTCGCAGATGACAGCCTTGGGCCGGATCTCGCGCACGGCCTTGAACATGGCGGGGAACATGTTCCGCTTGTCCTCGTCGCCCTTCGCGACGCCGCCGGCGCTGAACGGCTGGCACGGCGGGCCGCCCGCCAGGACGTCGACCTTTCCCCGCAACGCGGTCATGTCCAGATCCCGCACGTCGCCCGGGTACAGGGGGGCAGGCTGGCCCTGAGCCGGGGGCCGGGGCCTCGTGTCCTCGGTCCGCTGGATACCGTCCGTGCCGAGGGTCTTGCGGGCACTGGCCTCCAGGGTCTCGCAGGCCCGCTTGTTGAACTCGTTGAACAGCAACGGCCGAAAGCCCGCCTGGTGGACAGCCATAGCCAAGCCGCCCCCGCCCGCGAACAGCTCGACGCTCGTGCGCGGGTCGACCCCCGTGCGCGGATCTGATTCGGATTTTTGCTGGTCAACCATGACGAAACCATACCGCGGAGTAGGTGATCCTGTGACCTATTCACTCAAAAGAGCCCCCAGTGCGCCGCGGGCCACAGGGCGTCGGGAGAGCACAGCGGGAGAGAAGTGGCTCAGCTGACGCGGACCGCCGGGTCGGACTGCCAGGTCGCCTGCCACGACGGCCTCCGGCTCCGATGGACTCAGTCGTTAGAGTGATCACACAACCAGCGGACAGTCGCGGCGCGCATACGGGGAGGGCACGTGTCAGAGAACCCTGGTCAGGTGGGGCACACCGAGGAGTCAGCCGGCGCCGGGGGAAGCTGGAAGCAGATCGCGACGCGCCCGGAGCCGTACGACCCGCTCAAGCTGGAAAACCTGGCTCGCAGCATCGAGATCAAGCTGCTGGAGATGGAACCCGCTCACATCAGCGGTCTTCATCCCATGTTCGGGGCCGGGATCTACGCCATCTACTACGTGGGCGATCACGAGCTCTACAAGCCGATCGCCGACGGCCGCACGACACCCATCTACGTGGGCAAGGCCGTCTACCCCGGCGGACGCAAGGGGCTGGCCGCCCGGGAGGACGATCTGGCCCCCCTGTGGAAGCGGATCGACGAGCATCGCGTCTCGCTGGCGTGCGCCGGCGACTTGGACGTGGACGACTTCCGGGTCAGGTACCTGGTCGCAGTGGACTTCTTCGTCTCCCTTGCCGAACAGCTCATGATCCGCCAGTTCAGGCCCGTGTGGAACACGCTGGTGGACGGATTCGGGAACCACGCTCCCGGCGGGAACAGGGCAGACGGGGCCCGTCCTCCGTGGGACGAGCTGCACCCCGGTCGGCCGTGGTCGACCCCGGAGCGCATGCCCAAACCGAGCAAGCAGTCGGCCGAGCGGTCGTCCGAACTGATCCACGCGCACTGGGTCCAGCAGGGCTTGCTCCCGGAGGACGAGGGCCCCTGACGGTCGCCGCCGCCAGGACCACTGTCAGCCGGGCCCGCCCGGGGCGCCTCGGCCGACCGCGGGAGCGAGGCGGCAGGTGATCGTAGGACTCCGCGGCGAGCGTCGTGCGGAAATCGCCGATTCGCCTCAACTCCGGTACCAGATAGGCCGACCGGCGCCGAGTGTCAGTGCCGCGCTCTACCCTGTAACTCCACTCGCGTGACTCCCCGGGGGAGTCGGGCAGCACCGTGCTGCCCCTGACAGGGCTCACTTCAGCCTGCCCGCGTGTCCGATGAGAACGGGGACCGCCCGCACCATGAAGATCACTCCTTCCGCGCGCGTGCTGCGCATGCTGGGCGAGATCGAGTTCGACGAGTGGCAGTGCGTCGCGGAGCTGATCGACAACGCCTTCGACGACTTCACGGAGGTCCACCGGTCCGGGATCCCCTGGGCCGGCGGTTTCAAGGTCAGCGTGCAGTTGCCCAGTTCGGCCAACGGCGAGCTGGTGATCAGCGACACGGGGCGTGGGATGACCCGTGAGCACCTGGTGCGGGCCGTCAGCGCGGGCTGGTCCGGCAACGACGTACACGACAAGCTCGGCCTGTTCGGCATGGGCTTCAACGTGTCGACGGCCCGCCTCGGTCGGTGCACCCGCGTGCTGACGACCCAGCAGGGCGACCCCGAGTGGATCGGCGTGGAGATCGACCTCGACCGGATCGGGGACGACTTCGAGGCCGAGGACATCACGGAGCCCAAGGCGGATCCGAACGAGCACGGCACCCGGATCGTGATCAGTCGGCTGACCCGCCCACGGGCCGACTGGCTGCGCCGCAACAGCTCGGCACTACGCAACAGCCTGGGCGGGGTCTACTCCTGGCTGCTGGAGAACCGGCCCTTCGAACTGTGGATCAACGGCTACCAGGTCAAGCCGGGGCGCCACTGCCGCTGGGGTGACGACCGCTCGGTGCTCTACCGCAACAAGGAGCGCATTCCCGCCTACATCGCGATCGACCAGAAGCTGGAGGACGGTCTCGCCTGCGGCGAATGCGGCCGATGGCAGTTCCCCGACCGGACGGTCTGCGAGGACTGCGGCAGTACCCGGCTCACCGTCCGGGCGCGCCGCGTCCACGGCTGGCTCGGCATCCAGCGGCACCTGCACAAGCGTGAGTTCGGCATCGACTTCCTGCGCAACGGACGCAAGATCCTCCGCTGGGACAAGCAGCTGTTCACCTGGCGGAACCCCGACGGCACCGTGGGCAACGAGGAACCCGAGTACCCCGTGGAACTGGCCCACCAGGGCGGCCGGATCATCGGCGAGATCCACCTCGACCACGTACCGGTCACCTACCAGAAGGACGCCTTCGAGTACGGCGATCGCAGCTGGCGCTCGGCGGTCGAGATCCTGCGCGGCGTCGGCCCGCTCCAGCCCAAGCGCTTCGGCGACGCGTACGGCGAGAACGACAGCCCGCTGGCTCTGCTCTTCAAGGGCTACCGTCGCAATGACGCCGGGGAACGGTGCCTGGTCCCCGGCGACGGCAAGAAGCCGCTCCACGACGAGACCCGACGCTGGGCCCAGGAGTTCCAGCGGGGCAACCCCGACTACCAGACCGACGAACGATGGTGGCAGGCCGTCCAGGACCACGAGGAGCGCAAGCAGGACGGCAAGGCCGACAAGGCCGCCGTCAGCACTCCCACCAAGGCGGATACAGCCGTCGTCCTGGATGCCCTGGGAGCCGGTCACCTGGCACAGGCATCCCCCGCGCAAGGTCCGAGTCCCGCGAGCACGGCGCCGTCCACGCCGGCCGCCGCAGCCTCCGCGACAACGCGCCCGGCAGCGAACTCCTCTCCCGAGGAGAGGCGGGAGACCAGGCAGGAGCGGATCGATCGCTATGTCGCGAACTCCACTGTCTTCCCCGAGCTGTGCCGCCCCATCGGGCATCCACGCGTCGGATTCATCCAGGTCGAGGCCCGCAAACTCGCCGGTGGGCCCCTTCTGGACGACCATCTGCATCCGACGCCGGTCCTGCTGGACCAGGGGCGGGGCAACACGTTCGTCGCCTTCCTGGACTTCAGCCACGAGGCCTTCCGCAAGTTCGGCTCCGACCCGGCGGACATGCTCCTGGTCGAGGCCGCCGTCCTGCTCAAGGTCCAGTCCGACAGCGCTTGGAGCCACTCCCAGCTCTTCGCCTCGCTGCGGGCGGAGTCACTGCCCAGCAGCGCCCTGGACGCGCAGACGATCGGCGCCGAGGCCAGGGAGCTGCTCGCCGAGGTCCGTTCCAGGATGGCGGCCGCGCTCGACGCGACCGGGGAGCCGGAGCGGGCGCTGCAGTACCTGTCCCCCGACGAACTGACCGCCACTGAGCACGCCATGATCGCCAACGGCAACGTCACCCGGACCGCCGACCTGGGCAAGCAGGGCGACTTCCTGCTGCACGTACCCCCGCTGTTCCTGGTGCACCTCCTTGAGGCCTGGCCGACGGCGTTCATGGACGGACAGGCGTTCCAAGGCGTCTACCAAGGCGTCAGCTCCGCCTCAGCGCAGCGGCTCAGCCTCGCGCGCACGGTCGGCTACCTGTCCGACATCGCCACCCAGGCCAGCTACGAAGGCCCCAGCATTCCCGCGCAGCTTCTGCGCACCCGGCTCAGCATCCGCCTGCTGTCCGACGAACTGTCGGAGGAGGAGGGATGAGCGAAGCGGTCTTCCTGTCCGCCGGCGAGCTTCTGCGCGGTGGACCGGCCGGACTGACGCACGCGCTGGAACGGACCCTGTGGCACCTCGGCTTCTCCGACGTCCGTGTCGTCGACGGCGCCGGGGACAACGGGGCGGACCTGCTCGCGGTCCGCGACCGCGAGCAGTGGGTCTTCCAGTGCAAGTGGAAGGCGCACGGCCGGGTCGACCGCACCGGCATCGACGACCTGGAGCGTGCCCGGACCCGCTACCGCGCGGACAGGGCCGTCCTGGTCACGAACACCGACATCAACCGCCCGGCCGAGGAGCGGCGCCAGGCCCTCCTCGGCGTCGGCATCCCGATCACCGTCTGGCACGGCGCCACGCTCACCGCGATCGGCGAGGGCATGCCCTCCGCCGCACCCAGCCAGTACCAGCTTCGCCGCTACCAGGAGGCGGCGGCGGACGCAGTCGAGCGGGACCTCGGCGCGGCAGGCAGTGCCCTGCTGGTCCTGGCGACCGGGCTCGGCAAGACCGTGGTCGGCGGCGAGGTGATCCGCCGCCACATCGCCCGGCATCCTGGAGCCCGCGTCCTGGTCGTCGCCCACATGAAGGACCTCGTCGAGCAGCTGGAACGGGCCATGTGGCGGCATCTGGACAAGACCGTACCCACCCGGCTGCTCACCGGGGAGACAAGGCCCGCTTCCCTCGACGGCGTTCTCGTCGGAACCATCGAATCAGTGCTCGGTGCCGTGCGCGCGGGCTACCAACCCGACCTCATCATGATCGATGAGACCCACCACGTGGCCGAGACCGGCAGGTTTGCGGAACTGCTGGAATTGTGCGGCGATACGCCACGCCTGGGCGTCACGGCCACGCCTTGGCGCGGCGACAAGTTCGACATCACCTCACGCTTCGGCTACCCGAGCTTCAAGATGGGCATCGCCGAGGGAATGAGCGCCGGCTATCTGTCCGCTGTCGACTACCGCCTGTACGTCGACAACATCGACTGGGACATCGTCAAAGACGCCAGCCTGCATGGCTATTCGATCAAGGATCTGAACCGGTCGCTCTTCCTGCCCCAGCGCGACGACGAGATCGTCGAGCACCTCCGGGGCGCGTGGCGCGCCACACACGACCCGCGCGCGATCATTTTCTGTCAGACCATCGAACACGCCGAACACATGGCGAAGCTGCTCTCCACGTCCGACAGCGCTTGGGCCAACGCCTCGTTCATGCACAGCGGCCTGCCCAGGCAGCGCCGCCAGATCCTGCTCAACGAGTTCCGCCTCGGGCGGGTGCCCGTGATCACCTGCGTCGACGTGTTCAACGAGGGCGTCGACATCCCGGACGTCAACCTGATCGCCTTCCTGCGAGTCACCCACAGCCGCAGGATCTTCGTCCAGCAGCTCGGCCGCGGCCTGCGCCTGAGCGAGGGCAAGCGCGCGCTGCGCGTCCTGGACTTCGTCACCGACATCCGCCGGGTCGCCGCCACCCTCGACCTGCGGCGCTCGCTCGAAGCCGGGGAGAGCGAGCACCTGCGGAAGGTACCCATGCCCCATGCCTCCCGGATCGAGTTCAACGACGAGACGGTCGGTTCCCTGCTCGACCACTGGATCCGGGACGCCGCCGACCTGGAGACGGCCTCGGACGAGGTCAAGCTCCAGTTTCCGCTCCCGAGAGGAATCGAATGAGTGCCTACTCCCTTCCCCGTGATCTCGAAGAGGACGTGGTCCGTCTCATGTACCAGCGGGCCGAGGAGGTCAACTGGCCCTACCTGACGGACAGCGAACGCACTGAGTTCTACCGGCTCTGGACCGAGGACCCCGCTGTCGGCGGCCGGCTGCTCCCCTTCATGGGCAAGCCCGAGAACGTCCGCCCCTGGATGAAGGACGTCCCGATGAAGGAGTACGCTCGCGCGGCCAACGGCGTGGGCAAGTACGCTCCCCTGGTGGCCAGACCCGCCGCCCCGGTGGACGTCCTGGTGCACAAGGCCCTCGGCTCCGGCTGGACCGCGGACCCGGCCAGCCTCAGGATCAAGCCCCTGCGCGTGACGATCCACCGGGACGACGACGAGGAAGAGGAACGCCACTTCGTCTGGGGTCCGGCGAGGGACTTCAAGCATCTGTCGTGGGCGGCGATCGCCGCCCAGGCGGACGGGGACGCCCGCCCATGGGTGGTCTGCGTCGTCGACTCGTTCGTCCGGCCCGTCAGCTCGTCCCAGAAGGCAACTCACCAGCGACTCGCTCTGCGACTCGGCCTCGAAATCAAGCATGTCACCGACGGCTGAGAGGGTACGGCCACACATGACCAGCGGCTGGCTTGAGGACGCATGGGGAACCGTGGACGAGCGCGGCCGTCACATGTTCGTCTCTCGCGCCGCCGGCATGACCCTGGACGAGGCCGGGCGCGCGCACGGCGTCACCCGCGAGCGAGTGCGCCAGGTCGTCACGAAGATCGAGGCCCACTTCCTCTTCCTGGGGGACGTCTATATGGCGGACTGGCGCCTGCGTCTGGACGCCCTCGCACACGCACCAGCCATCCCGAGAGCGGCCATCGCGGCCGCGCTCGGTGTGAATGACCACGTCATGGTGGGGGTATTCGCCCGGGCGGCTGGCTTCAAGCCCCCGCGCACCTGGGCGGGTGATCTCGCCGGCTGGTGGGCCGCCGACCCCGGTGAGCTGGAGGCGCTACTCCGTCGCGTCGTCGGAGAGGCACCCATGCGCTCGGAAGAGCTGGTCGCCATCGCGGCAGCGGCGGGGCTGCCGGAAGACATCCCGGTGGTGTCGCTGCTCGACCACGAACGGAGCCCGCTGACCAGGGGAACCAACGGCGACTGGCTCCGGCGACGCGCGCGCGGTCGGGACGCCGCCTACCTCTGGCTGCTGAGCAGGGGGGAACCCAGCCGGGCCGGTGACATGACTGCCGCGACCGGAATCGCCAACAGCCACGCCGTCAGTGAGTCCCTCCGACGCGACAATCGATTCGTTCAGATTCGACCGGAAGGGACCTGGGCCCTGGCCGAGTGGTCGCACCCCCAAGTCACCGCGTACTCCAACGCGGTGGAGGCCCTGGTGGCGGTGGTGACCGAAGCCGGCCCCATCAGCAGAGACGCGCTCTTCGCGCGCGTCGTCGAACGGTATCCGGTCTCGGCGTGGCGACTGCGGCAGTGCCTGCTCAGCGATCGTGTCGGCACGACGGAGGACGGCCAGATCGACCTGGTGGCCAGAGGCGCGAGACCAGGCCAGGTGGCAGAACCGAAACGGCCCGACTCCATGGTGGTCGACCCCATGGGGAACGTCCTGGGCGTGCGTCTGACCGTCGACCGGGACATCCTGCGGGGAAGCGGGATACAGGTGAATTCCTGGCTGACGTGGAAACTGGGCCTGAGACAGGCACCCATGTCGACCACCTTCGCCGTGGCAGACGGCATGGAGCCGCTTACCATCCGTCGAGGAACCAGCGGTGCCCAGATCTCCAGCCTCCGCCGCTACGCGCTCGCCCAAGGGATGGAGCTTGGCTGCGCGATCGTCGTGCTCCTCCGGCTGGACGACGCCACAGGCCAGGTCCTGCACGCCTGTAAACCCGGGGCCTGCGGACCGGCAGCCACCCGTCCCCGGAGCATGGGCGATGTCGCCAGGCCCTTCCCCGGACGCGCGCGGCCCGGCTGCCCGCCGGTCCGGCCCACCGCATGCGAATGGAACGCGTAGCCGTACCGCGTGCGGGGCGGGGTCACGGCGTGCCGGGGGCCGGGCTGGCGGTGGTGGGGTCGGCGGGGCCTGGTCCGTTCCGGGGGGTGTCCCGCGCCGGCGGGGTCTGTTCGGCGGACCGTGCGTATCCCAGGGCCAGGCCCCCGCACAGGGCCATCGTCAGCAGCCCGGCGGCCAGGAGCGCCGACCGCGGCCCGTACCAGGCCGCGCAACTGCCGATGAGCAGGGCGCCGACCAGTCCGCTGCCGTAGAA